>Ga0308157_10000590_pt1 | contig 111018 bp, 104 predicted proteins | sample PhyBR1_FD_201035 | JGI IMG/M metagenome (GOLD analysis project Ga0308157, IMG submission 201035) | Phyllosphere microbial communities from UC Gill Tract Community Farm, Albany, California, United States - DLSLB.R1 | ecosystem: Host-associated > Plants > Phyllosphere > Unclassified | place...
CTCCTCCGAGCAGGAAATCGCAGACGCGGTTGCCTACGGTGTCATCAAGATGAACATCGACACCGACACCCAGTACGCATTCACCCGTCCAGTCGCCGGCCACATGCTGGGCAACTACGATGGCGTACTGAAGATCGACGGTGAAGTCGGCAACAAGAAGACCTATGACCCACGTGTTTGGGGTGCCAAGGCTGAAGAGTCCATGGCTGCTCGTATCGTAGAAGCTGCTCGTCAGCTGGGCTCGGCCGGAAAGTCGCTGAAGTAAATATGGTCGGCGAAAACCTGCTGGGCATTCCAGAAACCCTGCTCCCCGAAGAATCTGAGGTCCTAGCCCGCCTTGAAGCTGGCGATGAGCCAGTGGATTTGGCAGCTAAGTTCCCTTCCTCTTCTTTGGTGTGGGCACTGCTGGCCGATGAAGCGCACGGTGAAGGTCGCACCGTGGAGTCTTACGCGTTTGCTCGTGTGGGCTACCACCGCGGTCTGGACTCGTTGCGTAAAGCCGGATGGCGTGGACAGGGTCCAGTTCCTTGGAGCCATGAGCCTAACCGCGGCTTCCTCCGCTCGCTCTATGCGCTGGGCCGTGCGGCCGCAGCCATCGGTGAAGCTGAAGAAGTTGATCGCATCGGCAAGTTCCTGAACGATTCGGATGCTTCTGCCAAGGCTGAAATCGAAGCTGGCAAGTAGGTCAGCATCAATACCGCTCAACGGCGGCTCGTCTCATTTTGAGGCGGGCCGCCGTTTGCCGTAGGGGGGTGACATCGGTTGGAAAGATGAACGTATTCTCATCTGGTTCTACTTCTCTCTTCATTCTATTTACCTAAAGTTCACTTAGAAGGGATCGTCACTTCACACTTTAGAAAGGGATAAGAATGTTGTCGTTCTGGACAGGACTAGCATCAAATATCGTTGGCATCACCGTGTTGGTGTACTTCGTCTACTTTCGTCGTCACTTCCGACGAGACCTAGTACTTGCCTACATCGCGTTGAGCATGGGGATCTTCGCCGTTACCCTGCTGCTCTCTGGCAGCGGGGCAGGTATGGGGTTGGGCTTAGGGCTCTTCGGCATCCTTTCCATCATTCGTCTTCGCTCGGACACACTGACGCAAGAAGAAGTAGCCTACTACTTCATTTCTTTGGCCATAGGTTTGGTCAACGGATTACACCCAGACCCAGCCTGGCTGTCCCCTTCGGCCACCGCAGCATTGGTACTGGTGATGTTCTTGGCGGACCACCCAAGCTTCGCCCCACGTACTGAACGTCAGACGGTCACCCTGGAAAAGGCCTACCCGAAGAAAACAGACCTACATGCTGCGCTCGAAGAACTATTGGATGCCAAAATTCTTCGCACGGTGGTGGTTGAACTGGACATGGTCCGTGACCTGACCATCGTCGATGTCCGCTTCCGCACTCACGTTGGTGCATCAAGCACGGCAGAGAACATCGAGCATCAGGCAGAGAACTACACGGGTACCTATGAACTGGCCAAAGACCAAAGACTAGGTCAAAATTCCTCGAGGCAACATGGGACCAAGCAGGAGACGTGGTCCTAAATGTCTACGCTGGATAGCCGTAGGCAAGCTGAGGACTCGGCAATGGCCCGTGCGGCCCTAGAAGACGCAGTTGCCGACCGTGAACCAATCAGTTTGGAAGAGGTTGTTTCCGAAGCTGCACTTCAGACGCGTGTTGATAAGAAATTCTTGCTGACCCCGGAGCAGTTCACTCAGTTATCAGAACGTCTAGGGAAGAAATTCAAGATCATGCAGATTGATGCTCGACGGACCTTTCGGTATGAATCTGTGTATTTTGATACCGAAGATTTTGACCAATATCGGGCGCACCGGCAGGGACGCCGCAGACGTTATAAAGTCCGTTCAAGGACCTACGCGGATACTGGGCTGTCGATGTTTGAGATCAAGACCAAGGGTTTGCGGGGAGCAACGGTGAAACACCGAATCCAACAGCGACTCAACCATGCTGGGGAGTTAACCGACGACAATCTTGAATTTCTGAGTACAGTTTTGGACAGTGAATACGGGCAACAAGTCCCAGAACTACTGCCGGTGCTCGAGAGTGCCTATACAAGAGCGACCTTCGTTAATCCCGTCGATTCCGAACGACTAACCTGTGACGTTGGGCTGGAATACGCAAACGATCAACGACGCATCAGCGGTCCGGACCTCATTGTTGTTGAGACGAAGTCAGCTGATGGTCGAGGAGCCTCGGATAGAGCCCTGGCAGATCTTGGCATTCGAGAAGTGTCGATGTCGAAGTATTGCATCGGTGTGGCATTACTGAATCCACAACTTCCTGCCAACCGGTGGAGTAGGTTGTTGCAACAACGCTTTGTCCCAGAAGTGGGTGTGAGCTAGGGCGTGGCTCCGGCTAGCTATTTGACGGCAGCTAGCCGGTAGCCGAACCCCCGGACAGTCTCGAAACGCGAGGAGCCGAGCTTGTTGCGAAGGTAACGGACATAAACGTCAACGACGTTTGAACCGGGATCAAAATCGTAGCCCCAAACCCGTGAGAGTAATTGCTCACGGCTAAGCACCTGGCCAGGATTGCGTAGGAAGGCTTCGGCTAACGCGAATTCACGGGCAGATAAATCTACCTCGACCGAATCAACGGTGACTCTTCGGCGAAGTAGGTCCATGTGCAGGTTCTCATGAGACAGGGAAGAGACTTCCGGGGTGCTGTCGTCGGTGCGTAACCGCAGCCGGACTCGGGCAAGCAACTCATCAAAATGGAATGGCTTGGCCATGTAGTCATCGGCACCATTTTGCAATCCTGCAACCGTATCTTCAACGCTCCCGCGTGCGGTCAGAATAATGACCGGGGTGGTGATTTGGGCAGCCCGCAATCTGCGTAAGACCGAGAAACCGTCTTCATCTGGTAAACCCAGATCCAAGATGATTAACTCGTGTTCCCCATTGAGAGCTTGAGTGAACCCATCGTGGCCACTTTCAGCAATGGAAGAAGTCAACCCAGCAGCACGTAGGCCTTTGGCTACGAAAGAGCTAATACGAGGTTCATCTTCTACGATCAATATTTGGCTCATGCTTCCTTGCTTCCCGTTGCTAGTGGCAAATCAATGTAGAACGTGGAACCTTGATCGGGTTCCGAGCTTACCCAGACACGTCCGCCGTGCGTCTCTGCGATGGCCTGCACAATGGCCAGGCCCAGTCCGGAACCGGAAGAGCGCGCAGAATTCTGTCCTCGTCCAAAGCGCTCAAAGATACGGTCGAGGTCATCTGAGCGGATTCCCGTGCCGGCATCAGAAACCCACCAACGTAGGGTCGTCTCCCCATGAGCGTCGCGTAGAATCTCGTTGCCCAAAGCAATGCGGCTTTCATCTTCAGAGAATTTCACGGCATTGGCGCAGAGCTGCAACATGGCCTGGGTCAGGCGCATGGGATCCAACCTGACGGTTGCTTCGGCTCGGTAGTCAATGCGCCACTGACGTTGTCCCAGACCACGTGCCTTATCCAGGATGTCGTCAAGAAGCTTGCCCACCTGGACTGGTTCAGTCTGCAGGAAATCCGTGCGGTTGGACTTGGCAAGAGTCACCAGATCATTGATCAGTACAGACATCCGGTTCAATTCGTCCATTGCGATATCTCGGCTCTGCTGCACATCCTGAGGGTCATGAGGATCCATCAGCTCTAGGTGGCCATTAATGATGGTCACTGGTGTGCGAAGTTCATGCCCCACATCGTCTAGCAGCTGACGTTGAGAACTTAAGGCACCGTCGAGACGATCCAACATTTCATTAACCGTCACAGTCAGATCAGCGAATTCGTCGTTTCCGGAGACTTCAATGCGTTGTGAAACGTCGGTCTCGGAGATCTGTTGCGCCGTAGTTTGCAGTTTGCGGATCGGCTCCAACATTCTGCCCACAATCAGCCATGCCGCCAGGGCCGCCACGAGCATGACCGGGGCTCCGACGGCAATATAGATCATGAAATTCCGGTCATTGGCGACTGCCTCGGCAGAGTAGTCGTACGCCAAGACGAAGGAACCGCGCTCATGGTCGGCGGGTAAGCTCACCGGAATTACCACTGCGCGGTAGGTGGTGACCTCAGTTTTTATGGTGCCGATACGAATACGATTACTGTCTTGAACTTGGAAAGCCCACGCGGTGAATTCCGGATCGTTTTCTAACCTGGTGCCTACGATATCCGGCGCAGTCCACCGTACCTTGTCACCCACTAAGGCGAGCATGCCTTGCTTTGGGGAAGGCAGGGTGCGTTGCATGGCGATATACAACAAGTCTTCTGCATGGGTAAAAGACTTTGTAGTTTGGGGATCAACTCCGGTTTCCGTGAGTACCTTGAATTCTTTAACGGAACGAGAAAGGGACTCGTCCAGCCTTTCACTGAGTTCGAGTCGTTGTACTGCAAAGCTGGCAGTACCGGCAGTCACCAGCGCCAAACCGACCAGAAGCAGCATTCCGGTGAGCACTCGAGCACGAATTGACCACCGCCGCTCGGGCGCCTTAGTCATCGTCATCTAGTTCGTCGGCCTCATCATCGTCATCAAGCTCATCATCATCATCGTCGTCATCGTAGGTATGGGTACCCGAGGGTGGCAACGGAGTGACGGTCTTCTTAGGAGGGACAGTGCGCGATGGTGTTGGCGTTGCTGTTTTTGGTGGAGTGCTAGTTTCTTCAGCGGGGCTCGGGCTAGCAGTCGGTTCTGCAGTTTTGGATGCTGAGGTACTTGGTGACTGTGTCGGACCATTAGGGATACCGCTGGTCGGAGAGGGCGGAACTTCTTTGAAAGTAAACCCCTCACCAAGATCTTGATCCGAGGGACCACCTAAGACTCGGCTGATTCCGAACACGCCTAAACAGAGGACCGCTATGACGGCCAGTGTAGCCATAACGCGGCGCAATGTTTCCTTTCCCATGCTTCTCATTGTTCCGGATACACATGAGATCCAGATGAGAGACGCGAGTTGGCAATGGTGAAACCAAAGTTAACTCAAGCGCTTAGCTCAGATGCTCAAAAATGATTGCCGTTTGGGTTGAAGAGAACGCCCGGTTGGACCCCAAGTGGGTAGCAACAAATGTGCGTAGATCTTCGATGCTTCTAGTGGCTACCCGGACCAACAAATCAGGCGATCCGCCGAGTACGAAGACTTCTTTGACCTCTGGAAGTTGCTGCAGAGACTTTGCTGAAGCGAGCAGACGGTCACGTGCAGAAGGTGAGACCAAGATAGAAACCATCGCATTAACCGACACACCGAGCAGTTTCTCATTGATGGCCGCGTGGTAACCGGTGATGACTCCGGCGGTGTGGAGCGCCTTGACGCGCCCTAGACAGGTGGATGGCGCGACGCCGACTTTGCTCGCGAGAACATTGTTCGGGATTCTGCCGTCTTTACTCAGTTCTGAGAGGATCGCTAGATCAGTGTCATCAACACGAATTGGATTCGGAACGGCATCGCCTTGCACTTCCCAGAGAGAATTTTCCACGAAAATTTCACCTCATTCTTTAAGTAAGTTCAGATCTGCTCGCTTGGTTTTGTATTTGATTCTACGATGACTACAGCGTGGAGAACTGAAATCTTAGGAGCAAAATGTCTACCGAACTGACTCGTCAATCCTTGGCCCAGTTGGATCAGGCCGATCCCTTGACCGCTTTTGCAAATCGTTTCATTCTGCCCGAAGACACCATTTACCTTGACGGGAACTCGCTCGGAGCTCTACCGAAGGGTGCTGCCGAACGCGCAGCCCAAGTAGTGAGCGAAGAATGGGGACAGGGACTAATCCGTTCATGGAACACCGCCGGTTGGTTCGAATTGCCACTGAAGCTGGGCGATAAACTCGGTCGCTTACTGGGTGGAAAACCGAACGAAACCGCCATCACCGACACCACCACGCTGAACCTCTTCAAAGCCTTGGCTTCAGCATTGCGCACGCAAAAGGCCGATGGCCCAAATCGTCGAGTGATCCTGACCGAGCGCGATAATTTCCCTACCGACATTTACATTGCTGAGGGATTGGCCGATCTGGTCAACTCACTGTCAACGGAAACGGGCGTCGACTACGAAGTAAAGCTGATTGACGACGAAGCTTCACTTCGCGAAGCCTTGGACGATAGCGTAGCCGTCGTCGCGCTGTCACATGTGAATTACCGGACCGGTTCTATGTGGAACATGGATGAAATCACCGCTGCAATCCACGATGCTGGTGCACTGGTGATCTGGGATTTGGCTCATGCCGCCGGGGCAGTACCGGTGGCCCTGAATGTAGCCAATGCAGATTATGCCGTGGGCTGCACCTACAAGTACCTGAACGGTGGACCAGGTTCACCGGCCTTCATCTGGGTCAACGAGCGTCATCATGAACGCTTCTGGCAGCCACTTTCGGGATGGTGGTCGCACAACAAGCCATTCGAAATGTCGCAGAGCTATACCCCGGCCAACGATATCCGCCGATTCATGTGCGGTACTCAGCCAATGACCTCCTTGGCCATGGTGGAAGTGGGACTGGATATCGCGTTAGAGGCAGATATGGCTCAGGTGCGCGCTAAGTCGCTGGAGCTAGTGGACCTGTTCATTGAACTAGTGGAGACGCGTTGCGACGGCTATGGGCTAGAACTGGTGACACCGCGTGAGCACGCAGCACGAGGCAGCCATGTGAGCTTCCGCCATGAACACGGTTACGAAATCATCGCGGCCTTGATCGACCAGGGCGTGATTGGCGATTACCGCGAACCGGAAGTCCTGCGCTTTGGCATCACCCCGCTGTACCTCACCCGCACCGATATCTGGGATGCGGTGGAGAAACTGCGTGAAATTCTGCACACCAACGCGTGGCAGCGTGAAGAGTACGCCGTACGAAATGCCGTGACCTAACCGGTAAAACAGAAATAAACCCTACCAATAGCGTCACCTCTGGTCTGTTGAGGCCAGAGTACGCTTATACGCAGCACGGCATGTTTTGATGCCGTGCTGTTCGTATGAGGTTTAGGGGAATATTGTTGGGCAAGCAGCCGGTACGCGCCACTGATGTCGGGTCGGGCCTGAAGAAATCACTGACTCCGGCACAGATGTCCATGATCGCCCTGGGCAGTGCCATCGGCACCGGGCTTTTTGCTGGCAGCAAGCTGGCCATCATGATGGCAGGGCCATCGGTCATCCTCAGTTACGTGATCGGTGGCGTGGTGGCGTTACTGGTGATGGGTGCGCTCGCCGAGATGACGGTCAAACAACCGGTGGCGGGATCTTTCGGTGTTTACGCCGAACGTTATCTTGGTCGCTTTGCCGGCTACCTCACCAAGTATCTTTACTGGTCGGCGCTGATTTTTGCGGTAGGCACTGAAGTCAGTGCGGTGGGCGAATACATGCAGTATTGGTTCCCACAAATTTCTGGCCTTTGGTGGGTGGGCATTTTCTCTGCCGTCCTTCTGGCAGTGAATTTTTCCAGCGTGAAAATTTTCGGAACCACGGAATACTGGTTCTCGGCGATCAAGGTTTTTGCGGTACTTGCCTTCATTATCATTGCCCTGTGGCTGGTCTTCCACAATCCGAACGATCAGTTTGGGGTGCATAACTACAGCGCAGAGGGTGGTTTCTTCTCCAACGGACTATTCGGTACGTGGAGTGCGGTGATCGTAGCGATCTTCTCTTATATGGGCATTGAGGCCATCTCGATTGCAGCTGCTGAAGCCCATAATCCGAAACTTGCGGTGCGCAAGGCCTTCAAGGTTTCCTTCCTGAGACTGTTGCTGTTTTACGTATTCACCATGGCGCTAATCCTGGCTGTAGCTCCAACCAGCGAATTGATCTCCGGCGGTTCACCTTTTGTGACCGTGATGTCCCAGGTAGGTATTCCTTTTGCTGATTCAGTGTTGAATTTTGTATTGATCATTGCGGCGCTATCGGCCATGAATGCCCAGCTGTATGCCGCTACTCGGATGCTGCATTCCCTGGCTGATGCAGGTCACGCACCACGCATGGCACATCGAACTAACCACGCGGGAGCACCGGTCCATGCGGTATGGATGTCAGCTGGAGGTATCGCCGTGGCTGCGATTGTTTACGCGCTGGTGCCCGAGGGCGGGTTTGGCATCATGCTATCCCTGGCAACCTTTGGCGCCTTGGCTACCTGGCTCATGATATTGTTGACCCATGTGTCTTTCAGGCGCAAAGTAAAGCAGGATCAAGAGAGCCTAGAATTCAAGCTATTCGGGTATCCAGCAGCATCAATTGTTGGAGCGCTCCTGCTTGCCGCGCTGCTGGTGACCTCATTCTTTGTACCTCAATTCAAGTACACGCTGATTTTCGGAGTGCCCTTCGTTGCAGTGATGTCGCTACTGTACTGGCTGGTTTTCGCTACCAAGAAGCAGCACTCTGGCAAGGACACCGTTTAGGGGTGGCGTAACCGGAAGAAGGACGTTCCAGCAATTTCGTGGGCCCGAGGAACCAACAGGATTTTCAGGTGTGCGTTGAATTCTGCGTCGTTGACGGTTGCCGGATCTAAAACCTTATCCAACAGTTCTGGCTGTTCTGGTTCTAGATTCCACAGCTGTCCGTCAGCTGCAATGGTCAATTGACCGGTGGTGCGATCTTTCCAAAAGCGTGCGCTGATCCAGTCTGAACTGAAGCGGGCAGAATTTTGGGGGAGTGCTCGGGGTTCTTGGGTAGAGCTTTGCATGGCGACTAGGACCTTTTCACTTGTTGTTCTTGCCTGTGACGCTCTTGCATCCGAGGCCGCTTCGTCATCCGAACCACCCGCCGTACAACTGTGGGGTTGGTGTCTGATCAGTCGGAGCTTTGCTGAAACCAACATTTGGTGGTGTCAGCGATCAGAACTCGTGAAGTTGATTACATGCTACAAAAACTTTGATGGGGGCTCAACGTTTTTCCTATGTCATGCAATGTGAGTTCATCTTTGCTTAGTGTTACCCGGCGTTGGTTGGCAGAGGAGAAACTGCACCGGCACTAAGATCGTAGGGTGCCAACTAGTTGGTTGACGCAAAGATTCTTCAAGGAGCGATAGTGGCCAAATTGTATTTCCGCTACGGTGCAATGAACTCTGGCAAGTCCACGAATTTGCTTCAGGCTGCTTTTAACTATGAAGAACGCGGCCAGCGAATCCTTCTGGCTAAACCCGGCATTGATACCAAGGGTGAAAACTCGATCGTTTCACGGCTGGGGATCGAGCGTATCGTCGACTTCACCATCAGCCCCGAGGACAAAGTCCGCGAGCAATTCGCCGTGCAAAGTTCGGGAGATGACCCAGAAGCGCTAGTGACTCACGTGGATGCACCACCTGTGGCGTGCCTTTTGGTGGATGAAGCGCAATTCCTGACCCGCGAGCAGGTCGATGATCTTTTGCGCATCGCCGTATTGGATAACGTGCCGGTGCTGGCCTACGGAATCCGCACAGATTTCCGCACGCACGCATTCCCTGGTTCAGCTCGTCTAATGGAGCTTTCCCACTCTTTGGAAGAGCTGAAGACCATTTGCCGGTGCGGACGCAAGGCCATGTTTAATACCCGGCGGATTGGTGACACCGTAGTTTTTGATGGTGATCAGGTTGCCATCGATGGCGAAGACGTTTGGTACGAATCGCTGTGCGCCTCGTGCTACCTCGAAGCTTCCGGCGGAAAACTGAGCTAGTTCGCGATTATCCCCAAGTCACGAATCGATCACATCGATTACCTAATGACGAATCGTGTGCCAGACTCGGTACATGAGGATTCCGGTTGGGTTATCTATGGCCGCTATAGCCTTGCTGATGCTTTCTGCATGCGCGGGATTGATGCCGGATGGACAGCACGGATCTCAAGATATATTCGAAAGATCCAGAAATTCCGATCGGGCGCCGTCGGCTTTCCACGATGATGTTCCACGTGATTCTTGTGGCGAACTAACCCTTACTCAGGGGGAACAGATAGCGGCTGAAGCTCTTGACTGCATGGACGCTGCAGTAGGTAAGCGCAATGTCGAGTTGGCTGTTTCATCGCCAACTACTGAAGGGGAGCCGATCATAGTGTTTTACCGTACGAGTACGAATTCCGACGGTGTTGAGATTTTCGTCAACGGCGAGTACGACAAATTCGGTTCCAGGGACTGGTCTCATTCCGTGTGCCCAAAAACGATGACCCGCGTAGCCCTTGAAGGGTGCCAGGACTAATAACTTCCTGATGCAGCTCACCGCAAACCAATCATTAGAACCGTGAATAAGTCGAAGGAAACCAAAAATTGATCGCAGCTTCAGTAATTAGTTTGATCTTGGCCCTATTGTTCATCGGTGTATTCGAATGGGAACGTCAGGACAGAAAGAAAACCGGTTCCAAAGAGGACAAGTTCTTTGGCAATTGGGCGCTTGTAGCCTTCTGGATCTGCGCATTTTTCTTTGTGGTTTTTGCCCTTGGAGCGCTGAACGAGTGACCCGAGTGGTGGAATCACCCTTGGATTATTCGTTCGATGTTCGATACAGCTAGCTCATCGCGGATGCTTGAGATAGCGAAACCCCTTGTACGGCGGCAGTCGTCGAGACCGCGTAACTGATTTGTTAGTTAACCAGTCCAGCAACAGCACGTTGTAGAGCCCAGTCGAATCCGTCGGATATCGGTGAATCAACATCCAATTGCACTAGGTTCTGACGGAAGGCGACAGAGCCCAGAATGTGGTTGAGCAGGAGTTGCTGACCGTGGCGAGCATTCTCGGAAGACAGCCCGGCAGCTTCCAGTAGCTCACGCAATTGCAGTACCGGGGCCAACTCGGTGGCCTGCATGGCCGTGGCAACCTCAATGACTTCGGGGCTGTCCTGGATAGGCAACAATGCTAGGTACAAATTTCGGGCTAGCTGAAGGATGGCGTCAGCAGGTGCGTTGAATTCTTCGGCTTTGACCGAGAGCTGCGGGGTGTTCAGTAGCTTGGCTGCCACCTGGGCGAGCAATTCCTGCTTATTCTTCACATGCCAGTAAAGAGCACCAACTTGAACATCAAGTTCCTTGGCCAAGCGACGCATCGACAAGTCAGCTAACCCGAACTGTTGCAGGATGTCGACCGCGGTATCCACGACCGTTAACTGAGTCAATGCCATATAAACAAGTCTAGCCTCAGGCGCATTAACTCTCTTGTTGTTAGCCGTTGATGAGTTCTGAAACTGATCCTGAAATTTGCGTGCACTGTCCCTGTAGCCGGTTGATCAGCGTTCGGAGCTGAGTGGAGGCAGTGAGTGCGTGTTCTGGATGCCATTGCACGCCCGTGACCGGCGCAGACTCGTGAACGACGGCTTCAATGATGTCATCGGTGGACATGGCCGCGATCTGCAGACCCTCACCCAGCTCATGAATTGCCTGGTGGTGCGTGCACTTGTGGCTCTCCTTAGCCGACAGGTCCTCTGCAAGCTCGGCAGTGATCGAATCGAACCGGGTATCCATAAAGGGATCGTTGCCTGTGCCGCGATGGGCATCGGCATTATCTAGATGCTGGATCAGGGTGCCGCCCAATGCAACGTTGATCAGTTGCAGGCCACGACAAATTCCAAGCAGTGGGGTCTTGGTCGTGATGGCATGTTGAATGGCGGCTATCTGGTTTCGGTCCGAAGCTACCTCGTGATGGCCCGCGCCAGGGTAGGACAAGGAACCTGCATAAAGTGATGGTTCAACATCTTCCCCGCCCATGATCAGCACAGCATCTGAAGCATCCACAATTTGGAGCATCTGCTCGATACTCAAATCATTGCACGGAATCAGCGATGCATTGTGTCCGGCATCGATGATCTGACCGATCGTATTCTCGTTGAGCTCATCAAGTTCATTCTGGAATTGTGGGTTGTGGGCACGGGACTCGCGAATGTGCAGGACCGTGAATTCTAAAGGTGCCAAGACCAGCTCCAACTGTTGCATTCGGGTCTGAAGAACTGACCCGTGAAGGTTGATATGACTCATCCTATGGGGTTCGGATTTCTGAGTTGAATCAGAGATGTTTCCTACTTATTTCTACTAGTTCATCTATAGCGACTCGCTAATAAAGCCACGTCGGAACCTAATAATTGCCATTCAGATTATCGGTGGTGGCTTGTTTGGCCAACAATAAGTCAGCTGATGACCGGCCTTTTACAAAGAATTCACACGAGCGATATTTGGCCTGTGAAATGAAACATTGCGTTGCTTATTGGAAACGGATCGGAAAGCGAAGCGGAATGTTGCGTCGATAGTTTGATGTTGCTCGCAAACACAAACTTCGAAAGGGGCGCCCATCATGGAAGCCGCTGACATGGCATGGCTCCTGGCGGCATTCGCCATGGTCCTGCTGATGTTCCCAGGACTGGCAATGCTCTACGGTGGCATGCTTAACGGACGCAACGTCCTCAACATGATGCTGATGGTGCTCAGTGCACTGGCTGTGACCGGCGTTGTCTACGTCGTTATCGGCCACGGATTGGTGCTCGGTGATTCGCTTGGGGGCGCAGGCATCATCGGTAATCCCTTCGAGTACTCTTTCTTCTCCGACTTCATGACCGACGATGATGCAGGCGGAACCTTCTGGGGTGCGTTCTACATTCTCTTCGCCGCCATTTCCGTGGCACTGGTGGCCTCCGGCGCTGCCGGCCGTATGAAGTTCGGCGCGTGGCTGGTCTTCGTGGCTTTGTGGATCATCCTGGTCTACTGCCCACTGGGACACTGGGTCTTCGCACTTGATAATCCAGAAACTGGCACGGTGGGTGGCTGGATGCGCAACAAGTTGGGCTTCCACGACTTCGCTGGTGGCACCGCGGTACACATGAACGCTGGTGCTGCAGGCTTGGCACTGGCCGTGGTCTTGGGCAAGCGCAAGATGAGCCCAGGACGTCCACATAACTTGCCGCTCATGATGATCGGCGTGGGTTTGCTCGCTACTGGTTGGATGGGGTTCAACGGCGGCACTGCCGGTGGCGCGAACTTCATGGCTCAGTACGTCATTCTCACCACTTTGCTGGCCCTGTGTGGTGGCATGCTGGGGTTCATCACGATTGAACGTATTCGTGATGGGCATGCCACCATGCTGGGTTTGGGTACCGGTGCTATCGCCGGAATGGTTGGCATCACCCCGGTAGCCGACGCGGTAGGGCCGATCGGGGCTCTGATGGTGGGCTTCCTTGCCGCAGCTGCGGCTGCGTGGGCCATTACTTGGAAGCGTCGTCACCAGATTGATGACTCGCTGGATGTCTTTGCAGTGCACGGCATTGCCGGTATTACCGGCTCGCTGTTTGCGACCTTCTTTGCGAATCCGCAGGCTCCGGGCGACATGGCTGGCATCTTCTTTGGTGGAGATTTCGCTGAGTTGGGTCACGAGCTGATCGCGATTGCCACCACCTTGGTTTACAGCTTCACGATGACTTTCATCATCGCCTGGGCGATGAACAAGATTTCTCCAATCCGTGTCAGCGAAGCGGAAGAAGAGGCTGGGTTGGACAATTCCATTCATGCCGAATCCGCCTATGACAGCCGTCAATTCTAGCGGCCTGCACAGAAAGGCTCTGCCATGAAACTTATTACCGCAGTGATCAAGCCCATCAGGCTCGAATCCCTCTGTTCCGCATTGGAGAAGGCCGGCTTCTCGGGGGTGACCGCCACCGAAGTTCAGGGGCGTGGCGCCCAGGGCGGGCGTACCGAGTACTACCGCGGACAAGAATTCTCCGTCATGTTCCGGACCAAGATCCGATTGGAACTTTTGGTCTCAGAATCAGATTTGGAACGTGCACTGGAGATTATTCTCAGCTCCGCAAAAACCGGTGAGAACGGGGAAATCGGCGACGGGAAGGTCTGGGTTTCCTCTTTGGAGCAGATCATTCGCGTACGTACCGGTGAAACCGGCGAATCAGCCATCTAAGTTTGAACGTTTAGCAGAATCCAACGAAGGAGCTCCATATGACTACTATCAATTTCCGCTACCTCAGCGAACAGGACATGATCGCTGCAGGTGTCACCGACATCGCTCGTTGCACCGACGTGATGGAAGAAGCGCTCATCCTATTGCGCAACGGGGACTACCGGATGGCCGGAGAGAACGGGAACTCGCACGGCGCGATGATCACGTTCCCGCAGACCCCAGTCCATGAAGGTATGCCAAGTGATGGTCCGGACCGTCGTTTCATGGCCATGCCGGCCTACCTCGGTGGACGCTTCGGGACCACGGGCGTGAAGTGGTACGGCTCGAACACGGAGAACCGCGCCAAAGGTCAGCCGCGTTCCATTCACCTATTTACCCTGAACGACACCGACACCGGTGCACCGATGGCAGTAATGAGCGCGAACCTACTCAGCGCTTACCGCACCGGAGCTGTTCCTGGCGTGGGCGTGAAACACCTGGCCAAGCAGGATGCCAAGGTTGCTGCTGTGGTTGGTCCTGGCGTCATTGCCAAGTCAGTCATTGATGCCACGCTGTCGCTACGCCCGAGCATCGATACGGTGACTATCAAGGGTCGCTCGGCCAAAGGTGTGGAAACATTCGCCAACTATGTCAAAGAGAACTTCCCACAGGTGACTTCGGTGGTAGCTGCCGAAACCGTTGAAGAAGCGATCAAGGATGCGGACGTCATCATGGCGACCACCAGCACCGACATCAAGGGTTCCGAGGCTTTCCCTTACTTCCCAACTGCCGCGATCAAGCCGGGCGCACTCTTGCTACTGCCTGCGGCTGCTCGCTTTGACGATGACTTTGTTATCAACGATGCTCGCCTCATCTTGGACGCTCGTGGACTGTACGATGCATGGGCTGAGGAATATGGAACCCAGGCATACCAGCTTCTAGGAATTCCGGGCACCCACTTCCACGACTTGATGCGTGAAGGCAAACTGCCGGAATCCAAGCTCGAAGAGATCGCGGATGTTGCCACTGGCAAGATTCCGGCTCGCCGCAACGATGAGGAAATCATCCTTTACTCGGTGGGCGGCATGCCGATTGAAGACGTGGCCTGGGCTACCGATTTGTACCAGTCGGCCGAGGAGAAGAATATCGGCCAGGTATTGAACCTGTGGGAGACCCCGGTCCTCGCATAATGACCTAGGTTCGGAGAACCGGACCTTGATAAACGTGGATCCCCGAAAAGCGGAGTGTGGCCGCCTTTCGGGGATCTGCCATGTTCAGGGCAGACTAGATACCGTTGTATCCAGATTCTGGCTAGTGTTCATTAGTAAGCTGTTGCCCAGTGGATGTCTGGCTTAACACGACCTCAACGTGGGGGCCTTTCCGCTTTTCGTGGCGACCCATTTGAATCTTCGGTCATTGCCACCTGCGCTATCAGCGAGTGTCTTCGGTCGAAGCGGACTGCGATGCCGGGTGCTCGGGTATCTCGGGGTACACCTCTGGTGGCAGGCCAATCGTGAATCCGGCATCGCGGACCATAGTGTCACCTACATTGAGCTTGCGGTCTTCGCGCTGGCTACCGTCCGTGAGGTGAACGGCGATCGCACTTCCAAACTGCTCCCCAATTTCCACACTGACGTTTTGCGGGTTGATGCCTCGTTCGACAAGGATTTCACGAGTTGCAGTAACCATTGAATCGTCCAAGTCACCGTCAGGGAACGGTGCGGTAACTCGGCATATGCCCGCCCGGTCTTGGGCATAGGCGGCAGTCACCAAATCTTTGCCAGCTTGTTCCAAGGAGCCAACAGGTTTGCGCCCATCACAGGTATCGGAGGAGTAATCCTGGATGGCCGAACACCCCGTTAAGACGACGGCGCACAACACAAAACCGACGCTCAACCTAATTGACTGGTACATATTCAGGGATCGCAGGCTACTTGGTCCAAATTCGTTCACGTAGACCATTATTGTCGAGGCGTCTTAGCCCGATGGGCAGTCACTCCGTGTCGCTTGGCGGTTCGCCGTGGCAGAACGGTTTTATTGAGTCGTTTAATGCGCAGTTGCGTCGTGAACAGCTTTTCGGGGACATTATGGACACTATGGTGGAAGCGAAGTATTTGGCTGATGAATGGAAAGACATGGACTATCATGAGCGTCCCCATGGGTCTTTGGATGGGTTGACACCGTCCCGGTTTTGGGATGAATGGGTTAGAGAGAATCAGTTTGCTATCGCATGGCTGCTGGACTACTAAAAGGGAACCAGCCAGTTGCTGCCGAACCATCAGTCATTGAGATAGATCGATTGCCGAACCAATACAGCGCAAGTCAAGCAACTCCATCGGGTATTATCGCTACACGTGAAGGTATGCCGATTTGGGGAAACTGGTGCGGACCCGGTCATGGTGGAGGCATTGCCGTAGATACCTTCGACTCGCTATGTCGGACACACGACAAGTGCTACGGATCTCGCGGCTATTTCGCCTGTTCTTGCGACCGTCCACTTGTGTCAGGCATCCAGAAAAATGCATACAAAATGGGTGCAAAACAACGTGCGATGGCTAGTGCCGTCAGCGTTTATTTCACCTACTCCTTCTGCAACCCGTTCAAATAATCAACCAGATCCAAGAAGGCGAAATTGCTTATGAGTACGGTATCTAAGAAGAAGATGACATCATGTCCAAGATGGACCACGATCATGTTGGCTCTTGTAATAGTGTCCATGCTGGCACTGGTTGATTGGAAAAATACGGGAGTCGCAAAGCCCCTTTGGATGTTCTTCCTGCCAATGGCATTCGGCGTGGCAGGTAGCATCGTCGCGGTCTCGAAAAAAGCCTACGGGTGGGCTCTTATTTCAGCGATCTTCGGCATCGTTGCCATTCAGATCATGAATGTCGTGATCACGCTTCTCCAAGGTCATTAACCAACCTGCCCTAGCATTCAGGGATGCGTGCAACCACGATTTCGTCGACAGCCGATGAGACTTGCATCGGCTGTCGACGTCCCCTATTTACGTATCCTGACGCCAGGGAATCCGATTTCTTGCTATTGAGGATAAACGGACCTCAGGTTCGATTGACCTCGTAATTCTTCACTTAATAACTCAGCTACCCCAATAAGGATGACAAGGCATCTGCCAAAGACGCAGCACCTAACTCCGCGTCAGCATCTTCTACATATTCCTCAGGGGAGTGGGAGATTCCACTGGGGTTGCGAACAAAGATCATGGCCGTGGGTACGTGTCCGGCCAGCACTCCAGCATCGTGGCCCGCCCCGGTGTCAAGTATCGGAGCGTTGGGTAGTGCCAGTCCAAGTTGCCCTGAAAGCTTTGCATCAAAACTCACCGTTGGGCTCAGCGACTCCTGAGAGAATTCCAGCACACAGCCTTCCTCAGCCGCAATGAGCTGCGCAGCGTCGTGAATCTCTTGAACCACAGCGGCGGTGACCGCGTCATCTGGATGACGCACGTCTAACCAGTAATCCACGCGCGAGGCGATGACGTTGGTTCCGCCTGGCACCGGTTGTAAACGGCCCACGGTAGCTCGGGCGTTGTCCCGCGCTCGGGCAATGTGCTGCACCGCGGCGATGCTCCGAGCCGCGGCGACCATCGGGTCTTTTCGGTCGGACATGAGTGTGGTTCCGGCATGGTTACCTTGTCCACTCATACTTAGCTTCCAGCGGCCGTGGCCGAGAATTGACCCGCCAATAGCTACGGGGTGATCTAGACCTGCCAGACCGAGTCCCTGCTCCACGTGCAATTCGACGAAGACCCCAATCTGTCCCAAGCGGCGGCGATCTGGACCGATGTAGCGCGGATCAAGTCCATTCTTGATGGCAACGTCGGCAAAGCTGTTGCCGTCGGGATCTTTCAGGTTCAATGCCTTGTTTCGGTCGATGGCTCCGGTCAGCAGGCGCGAACCTAAACAAGCCACGCCAAATCGGGAGCCTTCTTCCTCCGGGAAAACCACAATCGCCATGGCGCGGGTGCGCGCAAGATTTCGTGAGCGCATCAAATCTAAGGCAATCAGTGCGCTGGCTACGCCCAAAGGACCGTCGAAGGGTCCGCCGCCGGGAACTGAATCTAGATGGCTGCCGGTGACAACGGCGTTAGTGCGGATCCCGGTAGGCAGATCCCACCATGCCCACAGTGCGCCATTACCGTCTTCCTCAACGCTCAGTTGTCGTTTCGTGGCTTGTTCTATGAACCAGGTGCGCAAATCAATTTCGGCGCTGGAATACACCGGACGGGAGTAGCCACCCCGCAATTGGTCTTGACCGGTGCCTGCAACGCTGGACATGAGCTCGGTGACGGTTGTGGTGGGTAGGTCTAGGGGGATGTTGAGCATGCGATTCTCCGACTAGTTTTCTGTTCGGTGTTTTAGGCCATGACTTTGGCGTGAGAGGCGAGTCGGAAGAGCTCCGGGGTTTCGCGTGCTCCGGTGGCAAGATCCGCTGCGAGTGTGCCGAGCAAGGGTCCGAACTTCGCGCCATGTCCGGAGCAGGGCGAAAGGATGGTGATGCCATCAGCTTCGTCCATGATGAAATCTTCGGTTGGAGTTGAGCTGAAGATGCAGGTGGTCTCGGCGTAGGGAGTGGGGTCAAGACCGGGAAGGTACTTTTTCACGTACTCGATGACGCGTTCGCGGTTAGCTGGGTCAATCTGACCATTTTGCTGGCTGGCCGTATCCATGCGGCGTCCGGCCATGTATTCGGCAACCTTCTGTCCGCGGAAGTTGGCATCGCGCCCGCCTGGGAGGCCATAGGACTTAAAGGCAGGATCTTTGTGAATATAGGTCGGCCATGCCTGGATCGTTTCCGGGTTTTGGTCCCGGTAAGGGAAGTGGTAGGCATTCTCTTGATAAACATCCATTGTGGGAACGCTGCGTATGAAGCCTGTGGGTAGTGGCAAGTTGCCCAATAATTCTGGCAACCAGCCTCCTGCTGCCACGATGATTTTTGATGCTAAAAAGGTGCGTCCATCAGTGGACATGACCTTGTATCCATTAGCTGTTTTTTCCACGGAAGCGACTGGCCATTGTGTTTCTACCTGGGCCCCGTGTGCCTTGGCCTGCGCCACCATTGCCTGAACGGAGCGTTCCGCATCCAGCACTCCGGCACCTGGGTGCCAGAGGACTTCGGTATCAAAGTTGATTCCGTTAAAACGGTTGCGAGCTTCAGCCGCGGAGAGTAACTCGTGTTCCACCCCTGCGTTCTCGAGAATTCCTGCGAGTTGACGAGGATTGCGCAAAGGACCGTAGTCCGCAGAGCCACAAGGGTTGATGAGCTGGCTACCACTGGCTTCTTCAAGTTCATCCCATGCTTTACGTGCCTGAACCACCAGATCGGTGTAGAGCTGGTTGGGGTAGGCGTAGCGGAAGATGCGCGCTGAACCATGTGAACTGGCATCATCCGCTGCAGGGACTTTGCGCTCAAGCAGGGCAACTTCGTGTCCGCGCTGGGCCAGTCGCCATGCTGCCGAAGAACCGGCAAGGCCTGCTCCAATAACGACATATTCTGCTGATGGTGACTGGGATGAAGTGCTCATGGTTTGCTCCTGGTTTGGGCATTTGTGTTGTTCTACCTCTAGTAACCCATGATTATTATTAAGCCGTCCAATACATTTTTCATCGACATTATTAGCTTTTATGCAAAAATAGGGTGCATGGAACTACGCCACCTCCACTACTTCCTTGTTGTTGCTGAGCATTTGCACTTCGGCCGAGCGGCCGAAGAACTTCGCATGTCTCAACCGCCACTGACCGTGGCCGTGAAAAAACTAGAGCAAGAGTTGGGCGTACAACTTTTTGACCGTACGACCCGTAGCGTGATCCTCACTCCGGCAGGTCGAATGTACCTAGATCGCATTAAGCCATTGCTGGCAGATTTGGATAAGGCTAACCAGGAACTTACCGAGGCGGGACTGGGGCTACGTGGTCGACTCAACGTTGGATTCGTGAGCTCCGCGAGCTATGCCACGATGCCCTCGGCATTGCGTCGGTTCCGCGAACTGAGGCCCAATGTGGAGCTGGTGCTGCACCCGCTGACAACGGATGAGCAGATTGAAAGGCTCCTGGAAAACAATCTTGATCTCGGAATTCTGCGCGACCCAACGCGTGTTCCGGGGGTTGAGCTGCAAGAAATTCATGCGGAACCGCTGGTGGTGGCACTTCCAGCTGGCCACCGGTTGAGCGCAAACGAGCAGATTGATACGGAAGATTTGGCTGATGAGGATTTTGTCCTCTTCCCCTATAAGCACATGAGTGGTTTCTACTCTTTGGTGCACTCACTATTTGATGGGCGTACCCCACCGCGGATCGTGGAGCGGGCTATTCATCAGGAGACCATTCTGGGGCTCGTTGCTGCAGGGCTGGGCGTATCAATCTTGCCTGCCTCGGTGTCACGTTTTCAGATGCCTGAAGTGTCGTTCCACCCGTTGGTCGGTGAGCCAAAGACCAGACTCTACGCGGGCATGGGTGCCTCCAATCCAGCGGCTCAGACATTTTTGCAATGCCTGCTTGAAGCGGAGCTTCAGGCTCAGAATTAACTAGACAGATCGGTATAACTTGCATAATCTCTCAACTTAGACAGATCGGTCTAGTTTGGAGTTTTCGTGCCACCTCGTATCACTGCCCGCACCAAACTGCTGGACGCAGCCGCCCAGCTCTTTTATGCCGAGGGGATCTCGGCTACCGGGATCGATGCGGTGATCGCCAAGGCCGGAGTGGCCAAAATGAGCCTCTATAACAACTTCGAATCCAAGACCGGTTTGGTGATGGCCTATCTGGAAGCGCGACACCAAGAATGGTTAGGGCTTTATCAAGCGCGCCTAGAAAAGGCAGGTGACGGTGCCGGTGGTGTGCTTGCCGTGGTGGACGCCTACATTGATCACGCCGAAGCTGGCTATGAGCATGGTTTCCGCGGTTGTGGCCTGCTTAATGCTGCTGCTGAATTACCGGCAGGGGACCCCGGGCGTTCCATCGTTGCCGCTCACAAACTCCAAGTAGAACAGTTGCTTGCCGGTCATCTGGCATCCCTGACGACGAAAAAACAGGCCGAAGCGCTGGCCGGACAAATATCTTTCCTCCTCGAAGGTGCAATTTCGCGTGCCGGCTTAGAAGGAAATAGTGCGTTGCTTTTGCGTGCACGGGCAATGATCAGTGACATGGTTGAAGCGCTGTGAGCGGTAAAGACCAAGGCGGTATGGGCGGTGCCATTGGCCTCTTGCTGATCGCTTCCATTCTCTGGGGGACTACCGGCACCGTGGCCGCTCAAGCACCCGAGGTATCGCCCCTTGCCATTGGCGCAGCTTCCCTAGGAATCGGTGGATTGTTGCAGTGCGTTGTCGGAGTGCGCTCGGTGTGGGGCCACCGCAATGCACTGGTCAAAAACAAGGGCATGGTGTTGTTTGGTGGGGTAAACGTCATGATTTATCCACTGGCCTTCTACAGTTCAATGTCCTTAGGTGGAGTTGCGCTGGGCACCGTGATCTCTTTGGGTACGGCGCCACTTTTTTCTGGGATTCTCGAACGCGTCGCCGACGGCGCGCGGTTGACGGTGCGTTGGTACTTCGCAGCGACCTTAGGAATTCTGGGTAGTACCTTGCTGGGGTTCTCCCGTGCCACGGAAGCCAGCGGTAATGGCTCTGGGGTAGTGGCAGGATGTTTGCTTGGGCTTGTCGCAGGCGCTAGTTATGCCTGCTATTCATGGGCTACCGGACGATTGATGCAGGTGGGAATTGCCCGACAAAGCGCAGTGGGTGCTGTCTTTGGAGTTGGTGGCCTGTTACTGATGCCGGTGTTGTTCTTCACCGGAGCTCCATTGCTATCCAGCGCGCAGAACTTGATGGTGGCCGGCTACCTCGCATTGGTCCCAATGTTCCTAGGCTATCTCTGCTTTGGGATAGCCCTGGCTAAGGTGCCGGCGAGTACCGCCACCACCGTGACCCTGAGTGAACCCGCCGTTGCTGCTGCACTGGCCGTTGGGCTGCTCAATGAACGGTTGGGTGTCATGGGGTGGATAGGCATGGCACTGATTGCGGCGGCGCTTCTGATCCTCATGGTACGAAATCCACGGAATGATCGGGTCTTAGCTTCGGTTGCTACGCACCAAATACCTTGCGATCAAGGAACTCATTGCGGAATTTGCCAGCCGGATCCAAACGCTGAGTTAGCTCGATGAAATCGGTGAACTTCGGATACAGCGCTTCCAACTCGGTCGCAGTGGCAGCAAAGAGCTTGCCCCAGTGCGGACGAGCCGAGAAAGGTGCCAGGACAGATTCAATCTCTGGCAAAATCGCTTCAACCGCTGTCTGTTGTGGCTTCCACGTAAAGTGCAGCGCAATGCCATCGCGTCCATAGTTGCCGCTGAGCCACAACTCATCGGCAGCGATAGTGCGAACTTCAGCCACCAGCAGTAACGGCGTGATGACCGAAGACAATTCACGCATCGCGGTAATCGCCTGCACCGCATATTCACGGGGAACCAGATATTCGGTCTGCAGCTCAGCACCGGCGCTAGGCATAAAATCCATGCGGAAATGGGAGAGCCGATCAGACCATGGTCCGGCCACGCCAAGCTGTTCGCTGCAGATTACACCATCGGCTCCGGGAAGTGGGTGCATTGCGCTGCTGGCCGGGAATCCTCCAAACCGACCCTGGCCAATATCATCAATCAAGGCATCGCCCACACGACGTTTGAGCCAGGTCTGTCCAATCAGCTCGCCACTCCAGTCGGTGAACAAGCTGACACTGTAGGCGGAAGCCTGAACAGTATCAAAGTCCTTCAACACTTTCTCCCAGGACAATTGCTCATACACCGTCTGTTGCACCGCAAAGCTTGGCACAATATCCAAAGACAGGTGTGTGATCACACCTAATGCGCCAAGAGAGACGACATAACCGTTGAACTCTGGGTCGCTTCGATCAACGGAAAGCTGTGAACCATCGGCCAGCACGAGCTCAACGGCGCTGACGGAGGTAGCCAGATTGCCATGAGTTTCGCCTGAACCGTGGGTGCCGGTGGATACCGCACCGGCCACCGAAATATGCGGCAGGGAAGCGAGATTATGCAACGCAAAACCGGCGCTGTGCAGTGCATCGGCCAGAGCTCCGTAGGTGATTCCACCACTGACGCGCACACTCTTGGCCTGATCATCAATCTCGATGACTTCAGGCATCTTGCTCAAGCAGATCAGCGTTTGGCTGGTATCGGCAATGTCATTAAAAGAATGGCGAGAGCCCAGGACCCGCACCTTGCTGGCGGTGCGAACTTGTTCTTGTAACTGCTCAACGCTGGTGGGGTACAACAATTCACTGGCCCGGTATTCAAGGTTTCCGGCCCAGTTAAGTTCTTTGGTCTCTAGCTTCACGGCTTGTCCTTACTTCTCTAGCCACTGGCTGGAAACCAGCGAACGGTAACGTTCTAAAACCTGAGGGGTTGCTTCTGCAGCAGGCACTTCAATGGAGTCCTGAACCCACTGCGGGAACTGGCCGGTCAACACCCCGGCAGCCTGTCGGGCCGCACCATCGGCCACATATTCACCCGGAGCCGGAACAATGATGGGCAAGTCCAATATCTGGGCCGCAATCTGTTGCACCGCACGGGACTGCGCTCCACCTCCAACCAAGATAATGCGTTGAGCCTGCACACCTTGTGCTTCCAAGGCACGCAGCCCATCGGCCAGCGAGCAGACCACCGCTTCTACGGCGCTTCGCGCCACATTGGGTGCGGTGTAATTGGCCCGGGTAATTCCGTGCAACGAACCGGTGGCATCTGGCAGATTCGGAGTGCGCTCGCCGTCAAAGTAGGGCAGTAGGGTCAGGCCCTCGGAGCCCGGTTCGGCAGTCAACGCGAGGTCGTTCAGTTCTTCAAGGCTTACCTGCAACAGGTTGGCGGTGGCATCAAAAACTCGGGTGGCGTTTAAGGTGCACACCAGCGGGAGGTAGTTGCCAGTGGCATCGGCAAATCCGGCGACCAGTCCACTGGTGTCTGCGCTGGGAACATCGGCAACGGCGAACACCGTGCCAGAGGTGCCCAAAGACATCACCACATCGCCCACGGTGGCGCCAACACCTAAACCGGCCGCAGCATTATCGCCCGCGCCGGGAGAAATTAGTGCACCAGTAGGGGTGCGGCCAATGGATTCCAGTGGACCGGCGACGGTGGGAAGAATAGGGGCGTGCCCCAAATGTTGTTCCAGTGCTGCGAGGTCATAAGCGCTTTCGGAGGCGCGGTAATAGCCGGTACCCGAGGCGTCAGAGCGGTCTGTGCGCAGGGCGGCTAAACCTTCGGTGCCACTGCCCGGACCGTACCCGGCTAAACGCCAGGACAGCCAGTCATGCGGCAGACAGACCGCGGCGACCTTAGCTGCGTTTTCTGGTTCGTTGTCTTTGAGCCACCGCAGTTTGGTCAGGGTGATCGAGGAGACCGGCAGGGTGCCGGTGCGGTTTGCCCAATAGGCGGCCCCGGCCTCACTGTCGCCGTCACCGGCCTCGGCGATGATCTCGCGGGCCGCCTGCGCGCTGCGGGTATCGTTCCACAGCAGTGCAGGTCGGATCACCGTACCGGTGGAATCTAAGACCACCATGCCATGCTGTTGCCCACCCACCGAGATCGCAGCCACATCTTCCAGACCACCTGCCTGAGTAATCGCCTCTTGTAGGGCGCTCCACCAGAACTCCGGGTCCACTTCGGTGCCTTCGGGGTGACTGGCGCGCCCGGAGCGGATCAGCGCTCCGGTGTCGGCGTCGCGGATGACCACCTTGCAGGACTGGGTGGAGGAGTCGATTCCGGCTACAAGCGTCATTGAATGTGGCTGCTTTCTTCGGTGAACGAGGTGTTTTAGCGTGAGCCGAGCAGGTGCTCGATGGCCAGCTGGTTCAGGCGGATGAAGGCGAAGTTGCGCTGGGCGGCAGCCTCGGCGTCAAAGCCTGCGAAGCTGGCTGAATCGTTCATCAATTCCGCTGCGCTTTCCCCGGCGTTCAGGGTGGTTTCGCCCAGTTCAAAAATGCCCGAGGTCTTCATGGCTTCCTGGACTTCTGGATCCGCGCGGAAGGCCAGGGCACGTTCCTTGAGCAACAGGTACATGGACATGTTGGCCTTGGCCGATTCCCACACGCCGTCATAGCTATCGGTGCGTGATGGTTTGTAGTCGAAGTGGCGTGGTCCGGTGTACTTTGGTCCGCCGTTAGGGAAGCCGTTCTCCAGCAGGTCAACGGTGAAGAAAGCACTGGTCAAGTCGCCATGGCCAAAGACTAGGTCTTGGTCGTACTTGATGCCGCGCTGTCCATTGAGGTCAATGTGGAAGAGCTTTTCGGCCCATAGTGCCTGGGCGATGCCGTGGGTAAAGTTCAGACCTGCCATTTGCTCGTGGCCGGTTTCGGGGTTCAGGCCAACGATGTCACCGTGCTCGAGCTGCTCGATGAATGCCAAGCCGTGACCAACGGTGGGCAAGAAGATGTCGCCACGTGGTTCATTGGGCTTTGGTTCCAGTGCGATGCGCAGGTTATAGCCCTTGTCCTTGATGTAGCCAGCTGCGGTATCCACGCCTTCGCGCATACGGTTCAGTGCTGCGGCCAGATCCTTGGATCCGTCGTATTCGCTGCCTTCACGACCACCCCACATGACGAAGGTTTCGGCGCCCATTTCTGCTGCCAAGTCGATGTTGTGCAGCACTTTGGCCAGGGCGAAGCGGCGAATCGAGCGGTCGTTGGAGGTGAAACCGCCGTCCTTGAAGACCGGGTGGCTGAACAGGTTGGTGGTCACCATGGGGACCTTCAGTCCGGTCTCTTCCAGGGCTGCGCGGAAGTCAGCCAGGATCTTTTCGCGTTCTGCCTCGGTGGCGTCAAAAGGAATCAGGTCGTTGTCGTGGAAGGTGATGCCGTAGGCGCCGAGTTCGGCCAGCTTGTTCACGGCTTCTACCGGGTCCAGGTTCTTGCGAGTGGCGACGCCGAAAGGATCGGCGCCGGTCCATCCAACGGTCCAGAGGCCGAAGGTGAAGTGGTCTGCAGGGGTCGGGGTAACGCTCATGGTGATACATCCTTGGATCGTCCGGGGTGGCTCATGCCATTTAGTTTATGTCCTGAACTATATGGGCGCTCATGCGCTAGAGTCAATAGAGAGCAGTCCAAAAACATTCCAGAAAATTTTCAAGGAGAGGCCATGCGCCAACCAGCGACTACCGCCCGAGCCGCAACACCTTCGGCCCCGGGCAGCGTCGGCGACGTGCGCAAAGCCAACCTGGTCAGGGTCCTGTCCGTAATTGCTGCCGCAACGGAAGACCAACGATTATCCCGGGCTGATATTGCACAACTGAGCCAACTCACCAAGGCCTCGGTCTCCAGCCTGGTCGCTGACCTGTTGGCTGCCGGACTGGTCATTGAGATCGGTGTGCACCGCGACGGGGAGCGCGGGCGACCATCGGTGGGGCTGATCTTGAACCCCGCACGCTGTGTCATGGGCATGGAAATCAACGTTGACTACATTGCCGCCGGACTCGTTGACCTCAACGGCAAACTGCTGGCACATGAAATTCTGCCCCGCACCAACCACGGATCAACGGCCAGTGAAGTGCTCACGGCGCTGGGCGAACTAAGCCAAACTCTTCAAGAAGCTGCCCGGGGTCAAGGACTCATGATTCTCGGCGGGGGATTGGCCGTTCCCGGCTTGGTTCAAGAAGACCATTTCACCGTCCTGCAGGCTCCCAACCTCGGTTGGGTGGAGCAAATCCTTGATGTGGCATCGCTATTGCCTGAACCCAAAACCCGGTTCCGGCTCTTTAACGAAGCCAACGCCTCAGCACTGGCTCAACAGCAATTGATGGATGCCCAAGAACGAGACTTCCTCTTCATCTCAGGGGAAGTGGGCATTGGTGGCGGACTGATCATTGACGCAGAACTCTTTATCGGCCCCCAGGGGCACGCCGGTGAACTCGGCCATGTGGTGATCGAACCCGATGGCAAAAAATGTAGTTGCGGCGGACGTGGCTGTTTGGAAACCGTTGCCGGGCAGGAAGCCATCTTGGCCGCAGCCGGACTTGGCGATGGCACGGAAAACGCATCGCGCCAAGAACGAATTAGCCAGCTCTACCAAGCGCTGCAAAGTGGAGCCGAAGTTGCCGTGAACGCAGTAGCCGAGGCCGGAAAATCCTTGGGAATCGCTGTGACCTCGGCCCTGCGCCTTTATAACGTATCCACCGTCGTCTTTGGCGGTCACTTTGCCGCCTTAGAGCAGTGGCTACGTCCAGCCATGGAATCCAGCCTCCAAGATCACGCTCCGAGTATTGCCGACCAAGCACGGTTGCTGCGCTCGCCCTTGGGGCAAACCGGAGCGTTGGTCGGAGCCGCACGTAGCGTGGTAGGGGACTTGCTAGAAGCCCCCTACCAGCTGGTGGACTAGGCGGCACTGACCGGTTGCTGTAGTTCGGTCACCCAATCCGACTGGTCGTCGGACTCAGAACGTACGTAGACCTCGCGGCAGGGACCGGTCGCAACCAAGCCACGGGCCAAGACTTCCTCGTGCACTGACTGCCAGCTTTCATGGATGGTATCCATGGCTCCAAGGTGCACCCCACAGATCGCTTCGGGTACTGCGGGAAGCTCGATAATTTCTATATTTTCCATTCCCGGAGCGCTAATGGTGCATCCTAGCAATGACCTCAATGCAGTCCTCGATTCCGTTGTATTGCGTGATGGGTGAGACAAGGTTTTAGGCCAACAAGGCTTGTGCGACTCTGCCGAAGAGTGGACCGATGCGGCCAGTATTTTCAGGTTGATCATCGGCTGTAAATCTGGCTTTGACTAGATGCAATGATAGCAGTGGCTGCAGAGCTAGGCAATGATAACCGCGGCCATCCTGGTTACGAACCTTGGTATGGTACAGGGGTCACGTATAGAGGGTGATCCTCCACTAAAGTTTCAAATTTCTTGGCCATGCGCGCGCTGGGCGTGCAATTAGATCAGTTGCCGGGACAAAACGGAATGATTAAAACGGTGGCATCGGTGCCGACCACGACGATGGTGCGCTCATCTAGGGCGTCAAGGATGGTTGAGGCCCACTCGGTGTATCGGCGAGCACCGTGCTTCTTGAGCCCCGCATCGATCCAGCCTCTGCCGGCATGCTTCATCGCAGCTAGATGAGGCAGACGGCAAGGACTTCGAACACGGTGTCATATTCTAGTCAGTGGCCTAGGACTCGCTCCAAGGAAGAGTGGATCTAGGTGAATAACCCGCGGATTCTGTTGCTGGTTTGCATGATCTGGCGGCCTCGGTCTAGCTCAAAGTCTGTGAGTTTTCCCAGAGCGGCTTTGTCCTTATCTGAGGTTAGGATGCTGTGCAACGTGTGCGGCAAGTTGCGGGCCGCGTCAGCGATGATGAATGCATCCTTTTCCTGTGTTTTCGCCGTTCCACGATACATATCTGCGATACGTCGCATCGAAATTCCGGGCAGGTAAGCCACCGGGGTATCGAGGTGCTGGACGAAGGCAACAGCCAGCGCATCGATAGTGGATGGCTAATCCACGACGACTAGCACCGTACCTTTCGCGATGAGGTTCTGGTAGACCGAGACCAGTTTGTCTTCGTCTTAGGGCAGGGTCTTGTTCAAGATTCTGGTGCCGTCTTTGGTGACGGCGCAGGCCCAGTGGTCTTTTTCCCACGTCGAGTCTAAGGAAAATGGCTGCTTCTGAAGTGATCATGACTAGTGCTCCTTTGAACTAGTTCCTGTCCAAAGTCGAGCAACCGCAGGTAGCAAAGGCTTACATCCACGTTATGACAGGCGTCCATTTTCGGCGTCGCGCCACGAATAACAATTGCCTCGCTGCCATCCCATCCACGGTGGTAACACCCCTGTGAGTATTGAAGTGGCTGGTCTGCGACTAGCGGGCAGGGTAGGTTCTGGTTAACTCGTCTCGACTGTGACTCAACACCCCTCGGCGATCTTGCGGCCTTGGATCCGAATCGTCCAGTCGCTACAGAGGGACCAGCGCCGACCTTGTCCGCTTCGATGGCTTGATTAGAAGATTGCCCGATACAGGTGTTGTGGCTCATCACAGGAAAGCCTCGCGAGTGAACATCGCCGGCTTATCGGCCCATCTGAACGCAGCGGGTAGGAGCGAAAAGTTTTCCTAATTCTCTTGCTGGCGGTAAACGTGCGATGACGTGGGTCAATCGAAGAGCTCAGGATGAAATCCGCGTACTTTGGGTTGTCGAGGGCATCAGTAGCTTTGGGGTATTCTTAGCCGGTTCGGTGTCCAAGAGTGGCTATCGTATGATAGAAGCGCCTCGCAGGTATGCCCCTGCGGCATTACCGTTTATGGAGCCTGAACTGAGGAATCCGAGGCAAGGCGATGGAATTCGGACAGCATTGAATGTTCTGACCGGGGCACGAAAACAGATGATTCTGGAACGGACGTCAAAAATCAATGCGCTCACTGCTCTCTTGTGGATCGTTGGATTTGGGAATCGATGCACGGACACCACTGAGTGAACCACAGATCGTCAAGGTTTCTTCATGGCGTGGGCGCTCTGAAGGGATCGATTTGTCATTGCTCGTGCTGAGGCTGATCGGATGGCGAAACATGTGCTCGAGCTCAATGCTGATCTCAAAGATAACTACGAGAAGATCACGGAACTGATCGAATCAAGTACTGCTGCTCCACTACTTGAGGTTACCGGTGCCGGACCTGTGATTGAAGCAGTCGTTTGTGGCGGATGGGCGCACCTTGGCCGGGTGCGTACCGAAGCCGCATTTGCCGCGTTGGCTGGTGTTGATCTTATTACTGCTTCATCTGGCGATGTTGAGCGACTTCGATTGAATCGTGGTGGTGGTCCTCGGCTGAACAGCGCCTTGCATATGGCTACTATCGTGAGAACGATTCACGATCCAGACACTCGTACTTATGCAGAACGGAGAAAGTCTGAAGGCAAATCGTCGCGTGAAGTTCGGAGAATTCTGAAAAGGTACTTCGCCAGGCCCCTGTATCGCTTACTAATCGCATCTCACTCATTGCCGGACGGCCCAATTTCGGCTTGTTGAGAGACATAGAAAATTGGGATCATTGGTTAGACAGGAGCAAGACGCAATACCGAGGCTGGGCGGCCCACAGTCTTTATGATCCTCTTTTAGAGATTGTCAAAGAGATAAAGGGGCGGATACTGGTTGGAGTTGTTTCTGCATGTAGCTCATGATAGCCAGAAGCTCCCGCGTGGTGGATCGGCTATGATTGTCGCAGTCAGCGAGCCATGCTCGAATAACGCGAGCACCCGAGGGGGAATCATGGAGGACCAGGTGTTTTCCGGCATGTTCAGCTTGGCATCCTCGGATCCAGAAGGACACCTGATCAACCCTGCCGGATTGAAGCCTGAGGATCTGACTCAGATTGATCAGATCATGCAAGAGCTCTCCCGCATGCGCGGCATTGAGCGCAAGATCATGCGCAGTACTCAGCGTTTTATGAACCTGAATGAGACGGATATGCGAGCTATCCGTAAGGTGATCTCCTCGACCTATGCGGGTAAAGCAGTCACGGCAGGCGAACTTGCCCGCTACCTACGAATATCCAGCGCTTCGGTGACCAAGATGCTCGACCGGTTGGAGGCAGGCAAGCACGTCATTCGAAAGCCACATCCCACCGACCGCCGTTCCCAGTGTGTTGAGGTCACCGAAGAAACCCATCAGGCAGCCCGGGAGCAGATCGGACGTCATCACGCTCAACGCTTTGAGGTTCTGCGTTCGTTCAGCCAAAGTGAACGGGAGATAATCATCCGATTCCTCTCCGGCACCTCGCAGGCGATGGAAGCCAGTTTGGATTCGGCCTCGCAGAACAACGAATCTTCAGGCAGCTAGGACTGGACGGCTTCCGCCTGGCGAATGATATTTCGGATCATCCCAGTAAATACCAAACCATGGAACGGGTAGACAGCCCACCAATAACAGCGTCCAAGCAGCCCCTCGGGAAAGAACACTGCCCTTTGGATTAGCTCAATTTTGCCTTCCGGGATCTTGCTTACTTTGAATTCAAGCCAGGCTTGTCCGGGCACCTGCATTTCTGCGCGAAGCCTTAACAGTGAGTTGGATTCAAGCGCTTCCACCCTCCACCAGTCGACAACGTCCCCTAGGGAGAGCTGGCTGCGGGACCGCCGCCCACGGCGAAGTCCCACTCCGCCGCTGACCTTATCCATTAGTCCACGCAGTTTCCACAACAACGGCCATGCAAAATAGCCTGTCTCACCGCCGATTCTACGAACCACGGTATAGACCTGCTCTGCCGAAGCACAGGTGGTGACGGTACGCTCATCCACGTAGATGGTACGTCCAGCCCACTGTGGGTCTGAGGGAAGCTCTTGGGCTGGAGCAGATACTGGATGGGCAGTGGCCCAGCTCGTTTCCACCGTATCGGCGGCTATCTTCTCCAGTGCTAAGCGCACAGCGTGAGGATAATCTGTCAGCCCCTGTTCAGGCGGAGCAATTAGATCGTCGATCCGTCTATTTGAGACCACACAGTCATGTTGAAGCGATTGAACCAGTGCACTGGCGAGGCTCCGAGGCAGGGGCGTCACCAGGTTCACCCAATGGGAGGCAAGACGCGGTGTCAGCACAGGCAAGGCCCATACTTGGGGTTCTCTAATTCCCGCAACTTTCGCATAGATTTTCATTAGATCCGCATAGCTATAGGATCGGGGCCCACCAATGTCGAAAATCCCGGCCACAGGCTGATCCAGTTGTGAACACTCAGCCAGATAGTAAAGCGCATCCCTAATGGCAATTGGCTGAACATGGTTCCGCACCCACCGAGGCGCTGGCATGACGGGAAGAATGTCGCTGAGGTGCCGTACCATTTCGAAACTCGCTGAACCTGAGCCAATGACCAAACCCGCTTGGAGGATCAAGGTCTTCACGGTCTTGGCCTCGGAGAGAATTTCTCCCACCTTCACACGCGATGCCAGATGCTCGCTGAGATCTCCTTCTGGATGCAGCCCAGAAAGATAAACCAGCTGGCTAACCGAATCCTGTTCGGCAACTCCGGCAACTACACGTGCACAGCGTTCTTCTTCATCTGCAAAATGACCGCTTCCGGACATTGAATGCACCAAGTAGTAGAGCAGTTGAACACCATGGCACAGCTGGCGTACCGCAGCGGGATCTGCCAATTCCCCTTCGACAACCTCGACTGATTCCCGCCAGGGGACATCACGCAAACGGCTGGCGTTGCGAGTCAGTACACGAATTTGATGTCCCTGCTCCAACAGCAGTGGAACTAGTCTGCCTCCGATATACCCGGTGGTGCCAGTTACAGCGATAACGCTCATCGTCGTCCCTTCCTCCATGCATGCACCGCCAGTAGAACCGAGCCCAACGCCAAAATACCCGCTGCGATGAGAGCACTGATTCCCACGAGGTCCGATTGATTGCTTCCACTCAAACGGCTATGCCCGATCCAGCCTAGTCCCCATGCCATTGCCAGCGCCGCTGCCAGATGGCCCCCGCCATAGGCTGTAGCAGCAAAACCGATCATGACCGCAGCTGAAATCAGGGCAATAGCTGCGCCTGGCGCCCATAGTGCAGAAACACCGATACCCAGCGAAGCAAGCCAAGCGGCGGTATTTGCAATGCTCGCGATTGACACCCACCCCAGGTACACCCCGAAGGTCACCCACATGATCCAGTGTTCACTTCGGGTTTCCGTCTGATACCTGTTTAGCTGCGCTATCAGCCACCCCAAGGTCGTCAGCAGAATGAAAATGACTACTACGCTTGCTCCGAGTAATCCTGACTGGGCCACGAGAATCCAGACCGCATTAAGCAGCGCCGCGGCCGAAGCGGGAAGCCGATATCGCGCAGCGGTTTGCGACTGCCGCCCCGCAGGTGTCAACTGGTACACCGCGTAGACGATCAACCCACAGTAGATCAGACTCCAGATTGAAAATGCCGGTGTAGACGGTGCCAGCAGCGTGGAATCGGGGCCGAGGTAGCCATCCGAAGCCTGCTGAATGGGGGTGCCACCGAATGCTCCACTGCCCAAAAACGCTCCGAAGATCGCGATTCCCATAGTGGCGGCGGTCATTAAGCCAGCAGGCCATCGGCTGTTATGGACGCGTGATACTGGGAGATCCATAAACTTTCTCCTTCGAATTTTGCAGTGAATCCTGTGAGAGGGTCGACAATTCCAGATCGTTAACCCATGATGTATCTAGATAGGCTAGATATCAACTAGGCGAGAGAACTCTATTATGATTCCCGAATCAATGCCCGACAGATCTCTGTACAGCGATCTGTTCCGGCAACTGCAGAATCTCCTGCTTAGCTACGCGCTGCGTCAGCACGAATTCAGCCGCCACCTTGGACTGAATGATACAGACCTGCACGTGGCAAACATCTTGGGCTCATGGCGAACTCTCAGACAATGGGAACACGCCAACAGCCTAGAAGTGTCAGGCGTAGGGATCATAGCAGTTCTCGACTGCCTCGAAAGCTGTGAATACGTCCATCTTTTTCAAAACGCTAGAGAATCGTCGACACAAGCTAGCCCTCTCTGCGCTCGCTGTTCGCTCCACAATAGGGGCTAGGAATATCACTATTGCACTACTCGTACGAAATTTCTTGCGATCTGGATGAACTTTCGCGCTAAGTTTTTCATACATTCGCAACGCGCATATATAACGCGCCTACCGGTCCACCAAAGCTTCAAATCATCCACCATGCAACCGCTGGAGCAGACATCATGACTCTCAATGCCACTACTGACCTCAGCGTGCAGAACGCGACGGACAGCGGCACCTCAGGTTTCGTTGACCAAGCCACCCTGAAACTCATCCTCGAGCGACTTCGCTCCATTGCCCATGCCGCGCAAACTCGAACGTCTTCGTACTCTTCGCTGGGCTCTGAATTATGGCAGCACATCAGCGAAATCTTGAACACGGGCAAATTGACCCGCCCAGCATTAGTGCTTCTGGGTTATCGCTCTTTCGGAGGGAAGATTAACCCTAGGGTTCTGGATCTTGCCAGCGCCTTCGAGCTACTGCATACGGCGCTGATCATCCATGATGACATCATTGACCGTGATTTCGTCCGTCGGGGACAACCTACCCTCGGAGCGCACTATCGCGACATGGCGTTGGTCGCCGGCCGTGACGAATCAGACGCCGAACACGCCGGTAATTCCGCGGCGCTGATCGCTGGTGATTTGCTCATCAATGAAGCAATAAAGATTGCTGCCCGTGCGGCCTTCGGACTGGAATGCGAAGCCGCAATAGAAGCATCTTTCGCTCTGGCAATTGAACAGGCTGGGGCCGGGGAACTTGAAGATCTGCTTTACTCCTTGAAGCCTCAGCCAGCTACCACTGGGCAGGTGCTTCGCATGGAAGAGCTGAAAACGGCTGGTTATTCCTTTCAACTGCCTCTCCAAGCTGGTGCACTGCTGGCAGGAGCCACGGAATCCCAAGCTCAAACGCTGGGATCTATTGGATGCCAGCTAGGTGTGGCCTACCAAGTGATAGACGACGTTTTGGGAACCTTTGGTGATTCCGAGACCACGGGTAAGCCGGTTGACTCAGATCTTCGTGAATTCAAAAGTACGGTGTTGCTTTCACTAGCTTCCGAAGACCAGAAATTCAGTCAACTGCTTGACGGTTACCGCATTGGACAAGTGTCCGCCAACGAGATTCGTCGGGCCTTAGACGAGCTTGGGGCAGAGAAATTTGCACGCCAATTAGCCCACCAACTGTGCACGAATGCAACACGTTCCGCCGTTTTCCTGCGGCTTCCCAAACAGGCACAACATATGCTGCATGACTGTACTCGAATGATCCTGCAAAGAAGTTGGTAGATATGGCCCCCACCACTCATTGCCTCACCGCGCTGGACAGCTATTCACGCACAGCCCAGCGCAGCGCGCGGCTTGTCCTTGATGACTACTCGACATCCTTTTCACTAGCTTGCAGACTTCTGGACGCGAGCACTGCGGGGCATATCGCAGATATCTATGCACTTGTACGGCTGGCCGATGAAGTTGTTGACGGAGTCGCAGTACAGGCAGGGCTCGACAGCGAAGCGGTCAGCGCTTGCCTAGATGAACTTCAGGAAGAAACCGCCCGTGCTTTGGAACGCGGGTACAGCACTAATCTCGTAGTGCATGCCTTTGCACTCACAGCTCGGGCCACTGGCATTACTGCCGATCTCACCGACCCCTTCTTCGCATCAATGAGAGCGGATCTGCTCATAACCGAGCATGACGCCCAAAGCCTAGAGGAATACATCTACGGTTCCGCCGAGGTCATTGGCCTCATGTGTCTGCAGGTATTCCGCACGATTCCAGGCGCTCCACTGCATGGTGCAGCGCAAGCCGAACTTGCTGCGCGCAGCCTCGGCGCGGCTTTTCAGAAAGTGAACTTTCTGCGCGACCTCGCCGCCGACAGTCAACAGCTAGGCCGACGCTACTTTCCCGGAATCAATCCGCAAACGTTGACCGAAAGCCAGAAAAGCAAGCTTGTAGAGGATATCCAAAACGACCTTGTTTCTGCTCGAGCCGGCCTGCCTTTCTTAGCTCCGCCTGCGGCCCGCGCCGTGAGGTTGGCCCATGATCTCTTCGAGGAATTGACCTTGCAATTATCCACTACTCCGGCAGAAGAATTGTTGTCCAGACGAATTTCTGTACCCAACCTACGCAAGGCTCTACTTGCAGCCAAAGCTATTTTGGGAACCCCTCGGGTTCGGAGGGCACAGTGAAAAAGTCTCAACGTGTAGTAGTAATTGGGGCGGGCTTCTCCGGCCTTGCCAGTGCCGGATTATTGGCCGCCCGAGGCCACCACGTCACCTTGCTAGAGCAGCACGACTACCTCGGTGGCCGTTCTGGAAGGCTGCTGCGCAATGGCTACCGGTTCGACACCGGACCATCGTGGTACCTGATGCCTGAGGTTTTCGAGCACTGGTTTGCGCTCATGGGGTCTTCGGTGTCCCAACACCTTGATCTTCGAGAATTAGAAGTTGGGTACCGGACATTCTTCGAGACCTTCAGCTCTCCGATAGATGTGGGAACAGGCGAGCAGCTTCGGGAACTTTTTGAGCACCTTGAGGCCGGCAGCTCCAAAGTTGTTGATCGGTACTTGGAAGACGCAAAATCAGACTATGAATTTGCGCTGAAGAAGTTCCTCTACGATGATTTCTCGACACTGCAGTTTCTTGCCGATAGAACCCTGCTGCATCAGGCACCGCGGTTGGCAAAACTTTTATCAAGGTCACTACAGGCCCATGTTGCAAATCATTTCAACAGCCCTGAAATACGCCAGCTTTTAGGATATCCAGCCGTATTCTTAGGCACCAGTCCAGACCGTGCACCAGCCCTATATCAGTTGATGAGCCACCTCGATCTCAGTCAGGGAGTTAAATATCCCATGGGCGGCTTCGCCGCCGTAGCCGATGCAATGGGAGAGTTAGCCGTCAAACATGGTGCAGATTTACGCTTAGGGGCCCGTGCTCTCACCATTGAAACCACCTCTGGAAAACACCCGCGGGTTGCTGGAGTTCGGTGGACAGATTCTACTGGTGCCGAACAGTTCAGCGCCGCCGACGCAGTCATCGGTGCTGCCGATGTCCAGCATCTCGATACTGCACTGCTCCCTCCTAGGTTACAGACGCACACAGCTAAAAAATTCAGCCGTCGCGACCCAGGTCCCAGTGCAGTCCTTGTCTGCCTAGGTGTGAGAGGAAAGCTTCCGCAGCTGGAACATCACAATCTATTGTTCACTAAGGACTGGAAAGAGAACTTCTCTCGCATTGCTGAAGGCCGCTCACTGGCTCAGCAGACAAGCATCTACGTGTGCAAGCCAAGCGCTACCGATCCCCATGTAGCACCGGCTGAAAGCGAAAACCTCTTCATTCTGGTACCCGCACCTGCAGTGGTTCAGTGGGGTCACGGAGGTCCCGATGGAGCAGGTGATGCATTAGTTGAGCAGGTCGCAGACGCGGCCATTGACCAGCTAGCCCAGTGGGCAGAAATTCCTGATCTGCGCAGCAGAATTGAGGTCAGACAGAGCATCGGGCCAGCAGACTTTGCCGAACTTTATGGCGCATATCAAGGAGGCGCCCTGGGGCTAGCGCACACGTTATCTCAAAGCGCAATGTTCCGACCTGGCAACCAGAGCAAGCGGGTCTCGGGCCTCTACTATGCCGGCGCCACAGTACGTCCCGGAATCGGTGTGCCAATGTGTTTGATCAGCGGTGAACTGGCAGTCAAAGCAGTCGAAGGAATCACTCGGCCGGGTCCTTTGAAAGAGCAAGGTAGATTTGCACGCATCAAGGCGGCGCTGTGATCTATCTATTAATACTGATGTTCCTTATCGGGTGCATGATGTTGATTGATGCCCGCGGTAAGCTGTTTTTCTTTAGCCACTGGATACGCGCCGCCGTGTGTCTGCTGCTTGGGACCGTATTCTTCGTAGTGTGGGACGTGTTGGCGATCCGCCAAGGAATCTTTCTTCACCTAGATTCTCCGCTGATGACTGGCGTGATGATTGGCCCCCAATTCCCTGTGGAAGAGCTCTTCTTCCTCATTTTCCTCAGTTATTCGTCGATCATCGCTGTACTTGGAGTACCGAGACTCTGGGACAGATTCCGCGGGACAAGCAGCTGGACGGAGAATCAGAATGTTCCTTAAACTTGCGACGGTCTTTCTTGCGGTTTCAGTCATTTTCTTCGCCGTCGGTTTGCGGCTTCGCGGGACCAGCTGGCGTAAGGACGCAGCGCACTCCGGTGTAGCTTTGCTCGTAATGCTGTCGCTGACAGCCATCTTTGACAACTTAATGATCGCCGCTGGTCTCTTTGACTATGGACAGCACACACTTTCTGGTGTGCACATTGGCTTAGCTCCTATTGAAGACTTTCTCTACGCCGCTTGCGCAGTGTTTTTCATGACCGGACTGTGGTGGTGCGCGACCAGCAATCCAAAACAGCCGACAACCAACTCAGAGAAAAGTTAGGCAGCCGTCATGGTTAAGGATCTTCTTACCGCTTCTCGGCCGATCTCTTGGGTCAATACCGCATACCCATTTGCGGCAGCCTACCTGCTAGCTGGTGCGGACATCGACTGGATCTTCGTCGTTGGAACGTTCTTTTTCCTGTTTCCCTACAATCTTTTGATGTACGGGATCAACGATATTTTCGACTATGAATCCGACCGTCGAAATCCACGCAAAGGTGGGATTGAAGGCGCACTGCTTTCCAAAGAACACCATCGAGTGCTGCTGTGGTCGGCACTGATCTGTTCACTCCCTTTCGCTGTACTCCTACTGTGGGTCGGACAATTACAGGCAAATATCGTGTTGCTTATTTCCCTAGCTGCAGTCATTGCATACAGCGCTCCGAAGCTTCGGTTTAAAGAACGCCCGCTGTTAGATTCGATCACCAGCGCTACGCACTTCGTCTCACCCGCAGTCTATGGCTGGACACTGGCAGGTGCTCCAATCTCTACTACTCAGTGGGCAGTCTTCGGTGCGTTTATGCTGTGGGGGATAGCCAGCCATGCCTTGGGTGCGATTCAAGATATCCTTCCGGATCGTCAAGGCGGGATCAATTCGATCGCCACCGTCTTTTCAGCCCGCGGGACAATTTGGCTGGTGCTGGCTGCGTATGTAGGTTCAGGATGGCTGACGTACGCATCACTTAGTGGTCCGGCCCAGTGGGCAGCGGTTTTGGCATTACCGTATATCGCAAATATTCTGCCCCACCTCCAGATAGACGATGAGCTATCTGGAACTGTCAACGAGGCATGGAAACGATTCCTCTGGATCAACTATCTGTGCGGATTCGGTTTGACCATGCTTCTGATCTATCTACTACTGCTGCGCTAGCTTTGCTCTGAACGATGTAGCTGCCGCATCTGTTCGTATGCTTCTAAGGCGTTCTGGCGCGACTCGCGCAAGTCCACAATAGGGTCGCACGACAGTGGTGCGAAACGACCACGGTAGACTCCCTGAGGATCGAACTTCTGTCCCTGCACTTCGGGATTAAAAACGCGGAAAAACGGCGCGGCATCAGCTCCAGAACCGGCAACCCACTGCCAATTCGCAGAGTTTGATGCCAAATCCGCATCGACCAGAGTATCCCAGAACCATTTTTCTCCGACTTTCCAATGCACACCAAGATTCTTGACCAAAAAACTGCCTACGAGCATTCGGACTCTGTTATGCATCCATCCGGTCTGCCACAGCTGTTTCATACCGGCATCAACCATTGCATAGCCTGTTTCTCCTCGATTCCAGCTTGCAATTAATGCATCGGCTTCTTTGGACTCGCCGGCTTCAACCCATCCGTAGTCATCGAACTCGGCGCGGAGATTCTGTTCGAGCATCTGGGGGTTACGGAAAAGCAGGTGCCAGCAGAACTCGCGCCAAGCGAGCTGGCGCCGAAGGGCATAACAACCCAGAGCCTTGTCGGGGTCTGCGGATGCAACTCGCCCCAGCTCCCTCCACAGAACAACCGGGCTCAGATGGCCCCAACGCAATGCTGGTGACAGGGCGCTGGTTCCGTCGACATCAGGTCGGTCTCTTTTCTTGGGGTATTGGGTAATTATTGAATCAATAAGCAGCTCTAGACGATCGTAAACTGCATTCTCGCCGGGCTCCCAGGCTTCTTCCAAACCACGTGCCCAATTCGGTGAATGTGGAAGCAGCTGCCAAGACGCCAGATCCTCACTGGCCGGCAGATTCCCCTGCGGGTAACTCTGTGCCTCAGGTGCTGGCAGTGGTTTGCGGATGTTCTGCTCAAGAAGGCGGTTATAGAACGGGGTAAACACCTTGTAGCTAGTTCCACCGACGGTCTGTATTTCTCACGGTTCTTTGAGCAGAAAGCCGCAGTAGCTATGTGCCTGAATCCCACTCTCACCCATTTGTTCTTTGATTCGAGCATCGACTGCTATTTCCGAAGGCGAGTAGCGACGGTTCCAACGGACCGAAGAAATAGAGGCTTCCTTTTGAAGCTTCCGGAAAACCTTTTGAGGATCTCCTGAGCGCAGTATCAGCGGGACACCGAGCTCCCGCAACTGAGCCGCCATAGATTTCAATGCATGGTGCAGCCACCATTTTGCAGCGCCACCAAGTTCGCGGATTCCCGCTGACTCTGTATCGAGAATGTAGAGGGCCCAAGCCTCCCCGTGTTTCATTCCTTCAAATAAAGCCGGGTTGTCGTTGATTCGAAGATCGTCACGAAGCCAGACTAGTTCTACAGGAGATGCAGATTGCATAGGTGAAGCACTTCCTTTTCAACTACCAAGCCGTCCACCAGTTCGGTGCTTGGAATATGAACTTTTCTACCAATGAGAAGCGTCGCACTGGATAAACCTGAGCATTAGCAGTGAACTGAGAACGCAATGAATTTATCTAGCTAGGCTAGCATTAAGCTAATCTAAGATTAGATCTTAGTAGTCCCTTACCCAAGCAAAAACTCAAGGATGCGACGTGAACGTAGATCTCTCACCGTTCGATGCAATGATTCTGATGTCCTTCGGAGGCCCGGAACAAGAGGCGGATGTGTTGCCCTTCCTCCAAAATGTGACAGCCGGCCGCGGAATTCCTGACGAGCGGCTCAAAGAAGTCGGGGAGCACTACTACCAATTTGGTGGACGCTCTCCCATTAATGAACAAAATAAAAGCCTGCTGGAAGCATTGCGTCGCGAGCTGGAGCTCCGTGGAATCACTACTCCGCTGTTCTGGGGCAATCGCAATTGGAAACCATTTCTTACCGATGCAGTGCGCAATGAACATCAGCGCTCAGGAGCTCAGAAGTTCCTGGCTATCGATACTTCGGCATATTCCTCGTATTCTTCATGCCGTCAGTACCGCGAGGATTTCGCAACAGCTCAGACTCAGCTGTTCGCAGAAGGCATCCACGTTGAGTTCGATAAAGTCCGCCAATATTACAATCATCCGGGATTTGCTCAGGCACAGCTTGACTGCGTCCGTGAAGCCTTAGAAAAGTATCGCTCGCAGGCAGGTTCTTTGAACCCCAGTGCATTCCGCATACTGTACGTCACCCACTCCATCCCCAGCGCGATGCAGCAAAACTCCGAACGCCACACCAACGGCTACCAGGCGCAGCACGAAGAACTGATTGACTGGATCGGCACACAGCTGGAACCGGTCTATGGCTCGTTCGGAAGCGAGCTAGTTTATTGTTCCCGCTCCGGGTCGCCACGAACCCCCTGGTTGGAACCGGACATCAACGATCGTTTGAAGGAACTGTCCCAGGATGGAGTTGAAGGGGTTGTCGTCGTTCCCATCGGCTTCGTTTCAGACCATATGGAGGTCAAATACGACCTCGACACTGAAGCATTCCAAACGGCCAAAGATCTACAGATGAACTTTGTACGCGCAGCCACGGTGGGAACTCACCCTAAATTCGTTTCAGGGCTCATCGACCTAGCTCTAGAACGCGCAGCACAGGTACGTAACAGCGTAGAACGAATCGAGGAAGCAGTAGTGATTGGCAGCGCGCTCTCCTCAGGCAGCGGCGCCTGCTCGCGCAACTGCTGTGAGGGCGGCAGGAAGGTGCCCACGCAGCCGAATTGGCCTACTTGCTGATGCTGGTCAGAGGCCTCGGTAAGCGTGGCCTGCTAGGGTTTTCGGATCTGCGTAAGTGCACTGATGGGCACGCTCGAACAAGCTGGCAGGTTGGCCTGATAGTTCCACGTTGCTTTCGCTCAGCAGGAAGATTCTCAACTGTGTGGCTGGACGGGACACCTTACGACTACATGGAAGGCGATTCCTAGAACTGCACTGTAAATCAACCTTAGCTCGATTAGGTTCAAGTGTCTCGTTGGTTGTCTCAAACCAAGGTTCCAGTGGTGCCGGAGGCAGTGCTGACGCGTATTCTTCCATTCGATGCCCTGTGCTAGGCAGTGGTTGAAGGGAATCTATTCAGCCGCGGGTTTCACTATTAGTTGGTAGTCTCCCCAGTTTCCGCTCCGCGAAGACTTGGAGCACCGGTGAATTTACTATTCCAAACTCAGTCTTGTGCACAAATCTCAAAGCCACTGACTATTGTAGATTCATGCCAGCTGTTGGGGTGTACCATCTGCATCGAGTAGTACTACCCGTCACCGGCTAGGGCGGTCAGCCTGAGACTGAACGCAACTGCCTAAGCCAGTTGCTGTCGATGCTGTAGCTGACAAGTCAAGGACCGTGAAACAGCTACAGCCCACCGCGACCACCCCTGCAAAAATAGTGGCCAGCAAGCTGCGTCTGTTCGCGCAGGGATGTGCTGTCCTATTGTCCCTGATTTGTTAGAGCATGCCACCGCTACAAGGACCGCGCCCCCGCCTTTGTGGGCGCCAAGCGTCGCCTCGTCTCCTGTTCGCGCACCGAAAAGAGCCGGGCTGATGTAGCTGTACCGCCCAGTTTGTGGCTCTGCCGGCAGTCGCAATAATGGCACCAAACTCAGCGCTACTCATAAATGTGACCCGGCGACTTCAACACTGTTACCCGGTTTCACTGAGAAAATACCTCTAGGGAACGATGCGCTGGGTTGGGCTGAATCTGCCCCGAAATGTGAAGTGCGGGAGGCTCAAATGGACTGTGCTTAGCTGGAATTCGGGGCAAAGTCCACCGGCAGAAGCGGAAGACGATCAGCTGGAGCCATCTAGCCGAGTATTCGAGTGCTGCGCTGACCGAGGATCTTAGCGCCTCAAATATCATCGTTCCTACCTTCAACCTGCTTGCGCATTGCAGGTCGTTGGTATGTGTTCGAACGCACGCTGACTGCATCTGCGGTTCCTCGGGCAGCGCCTGGCGCGTGAATTCATATTCTACAGTGCCTACTCCCTGGTACCGCGTGCGACACTTGCTCCCGATCTCGTCCCCGCTGCTGCTTGGGGAGTGCAAACGGGTTCGAGCGGGGGCAAAGTTCCCTAATCCACTGATGCTGACACGGCGTCGATCATTACTAACGGAACAACCACGTCTATTGGTAGGGGCCCTGTTTGGGGCTAACTCGCAGTAGCCTCGATCGGAGCTGACGCCGCCGGTTACTCCCGAGGTATCCGCACCATCAAATTCTCGGATCGGTCATTTTATCTACAGACGTCGGTAAACGGTGGTTTCTATTTTAGAGTGGTGACCGAAAATAGTTATGGGAGCGAATTGCGTGCTGTCTCTAGAATCGTCACGGAGCATTGGATATATTCGCCTGATGCAAACCTTCAGAAATAGGAGTGTCTCCGACGGTACGTGTGGATCGCGCGAATTGGTGTCCTTCGGTGCTGGCTCCGCAATCCACCACCTAGTTGTGATCGTTGCCATCGGCATGCTAACGATGCCTGCACCTGTTGGATCTGAAGTTAACGGTAAGAGAGGCAGGAAGGCGACAGCAAGATACCTTCTGCGCCAGAAAGTCATTGATATCCATGATTAAGCTCGACTTCGTGACGTACAGCTCGAGATTCGCTAATCGTTTCGGTAAACTTTGGTCGTAAGAGCCCCTAACTCTTGCAACGGACCTCCGGGTTTTAGTGCGCAGGACAGGGGCATATTTTTTGCCCGGCACCGTGCCGGGACGGCGCTAAGCACGCCGCAACCGCTGCTTTAAGCAAGGGGGAGGATCCCATGCCAGCAATCGTGATCGTCGGAGCCCAATGGGGCGATGAGGGTAAAGGAAAAGCTACCGATCTACTCGGTGGCAAGGTCGACTATGTGGTCAAGCCAAACGGCGGCAACAACGCCGGGCACACCGTAGTCGTAGGCGGAGAGAAGTACGAGCTAAAGCTCCTTCCAGCCGGCATCCTGTCCCCGAACGCCACTCCGATTATCGGCAATGGCTGCGTGGTGAACCTTGAAGCCCTCTTTGATGAAATCGACGGCCTAGAATCCCGCGGCGCCGACACCTCGAAGCTGCGCGTTTCCGCTAACGCGCACCTGGTGGCCCCGTACCACCAGACCATGGACAAGGTGACCGAACGCTTTTTGGGCAAGCGTGCCATCGGCACCACCGGACGTGGCATCGGCCCAGCCTACATGGATAAGGTCGGACGCCTAGGCATCCGTGTGCAGGACGTCTTCGACGAGTCCATCCTGCGCCAGAAGGTCGAAGGCGCACTGCGCCAGAAGAACGAACTGCTGGTCAAGATCTACAACCGCCGCAGCGTCGAGGTTGAGGAAATTGTTTCGTACTTCCTGTCCTACGCTGAGCGTCTGCGCCCACTGGTCATCGACTCCACCTACGAGCTGAACAAGGCCCTGGATGAAGACAAGGTGGTACTGATGGAAGGCGGCCAGGCGACCTTCCTGGACGTGGACCACGGCACCTACCCATTCGTGACTTCCTCCAACCCAACCGCTGGCGGCGCGTCGGTAGGCTCGGGCATTGGCCCGACCCGCATTACTCGCTCCATCGGAATCATCAAGGCCTACACCACTCGTGTGGGTGCTGGTCCGTTCCCTACCGAGCTCTTCGATGAGATGGGTATTTACCTGCAGAAGACCGGTGGCGAGTTCGGCGTGAACACCGGTCGTCCACGTCGTTGCGGTTGGTACGATGCGGTTTTAGCTCGCCACGCTTCGCGCGTGAATGGCTTCACCGACTACTTCGTGACCAAGTTGGACGTGCTGACCAACATTGAGCAGATCCCAGTGTGCGTGGCTTATGACGTTGACGGTGTTCGCCACGATGAAATGCCAATGACTCAGACTGACTTCCACCACGCGAAGCCGATCTTCGAGTACTTCCCGGGCTGGACCGAGGATATTTCGGATGCCAAGACCATGGAAGATCTTCCGGAGAACGCCCGAAACTACATCCTGGCCTTGGAGAAGATCAGTGGCACCCGGATCTCCGCCATTGGTGTGGGTCCAGACCGCGATCAGACGATCGTGCGCCATGATCTGATCCAGGACTAGTTTCTCAACTTTAGGGAGCCGTTGCAGTTCATTTATTGATGAACTGTGGCGGCTCCTTTTTGTCCGCCAGATTCTTTGCCATGTTGGTCGTGAGGTTCGAGCCCGCGCAGATGAAAACCCTAGGATTGAATGGCACCTGCCGGTTGTGCCGGCCGGGGTCAATCAGCATGAAGATGGAACAAGAAGGAACACGAATGCCAGAACAGATCACCGTCATCATCAGAAACGATGCGGGAAAGATTCTGACCGTTCGCAAACGAGGAACAACATTTTTATTTTCCCGGGTGGCAAGCCGGAGCTGGGGGAGTCGCCTATCGATGCGGCGGTGCGAGAAGTGGGTGAAGAGCTGGGAGTCCGCTTGGATCCAGCACTGCTGAGTCTCATCGGAACCTTCGCGGCCCCGGCAGCTAATGAAGACGGGCATAGCGTTCAAGCCACCGTATTTGAACATTCTTTGGTGCCGATTGATGAGCCGCTGGCTGAAATCGAAGAGTTGCAGTGGATCGACCCGGCGACGCAAGTGGAAGAACTCGCCCCGTTGCTCAAGGACGTGGTCTTCCCGATTTTGCTCGCTGGCTCCCGAAAGATTCAGCGCTTGGCAGTGTTCACCGGCTCGGCTTCGGGCAAGTCGCCTGTTTATGAGCAGGCGGCAAAAGACTTCGCGCGTACTGTTTCCTCACCGGGTCGAGCCATCGTCTATGGCGGTGGACGCATGGGCTTGATTGGAACAGTTGCCGATGCGGCGCGCAAGGCTGGTGGCAAGGTATTTGGTGTCATGCCGCAGGTCTTGGTTGATGGAGAACTGGCGCATCCAGGATTAACGAGCTTGGAAGTTGTGCCCGGCAGGCATGCGCGTAAGCATTGCATGTCGGAACTGGCGGATGGTTTTGTTGCCCTGCCCGGTGGTGCCGGAACGCTGGAAGAGCTCTTTGGAGTAGGGACCTGGCAGCAACTGGGTATCCATGCGAAACCGGTAGCTCTTTTGGACGTTGATGGATTCTGGCAGCCTCTGCTGAAGATGCTGGATCACATGACTGATCAGGGTTTTTCGCCCCGCAGTTCCGCGATTCCTTGGTGGTGGCCAGCGAACCGGAAGCGCTTTTGGATGCTCTGTCATTGTGGCAAGCTCCGGCAGCAAGATGGGGTGCAGGTTCCAAGAACTGAGCACAAGGCTCGTTTTTATGGGTCTGACTCGGTAATTCTGACGGACTAGAGCGTAGGCTCTTGCGCCGTTGCGCTGACCGGTGCGTCCTGGATAATGCCGGAAATCAGGACATGGTGGCTCCGTTTATCAAGGAAAATGTCGTCTTGACCATTGCCCAAGCAAAAGCCTGCACCGTCAAAGCTGACGGCGTAGGCATGATCCATGCGCCGGCTCTTTGCAGCTAGTTTGAAGTGACGTTTTTTCTGGGAGTGTGCGCGCAAGGCGAGCACTGAGATGCTCGCGACGGCTGCCAGCGCCATTTAGTAGACAGCGATTAGCGTCAGGCTGCGATTGCTCTACGCCGCGAGGGCTTGGGCAACCAGTGGGCGGTTCCTGCAGCCAGGCCGGAACGGACCTGATAGGTCAGAGATAAACTGGTGTAGCGGGTGATGGGGCTGAATAGTTCGGCTAGGTAGGAGCCGTGGACGCCGAGAATGGCGACCTGCATAATGGGCAGTCCCAAGATGAAACCAGCACAAATCAACATCGGGTCGTTAGGCATAAACAGTTGCATCATTGGCCAGACGTCTACTAAGCCCAACACAGAACCGACAATTAGCATTCGATCTCGTCCGAAGCGATCCGAAAGCCAGCCCACGAGTGGAATGGCGAGTACCGCTAATCCACTGGCAATGGTGACCATGAAGAGCAAGGAGCATACGGCTACCGCGGGCTCTTGGCCTTCACTGGCAATCTGAGCGGAACGCCCTGCGAGGAACGGCACCATAAAGGCCGACAACATTGCCTATAAGAAGAGGGGGCCAACGCCAGCAAGATGCCAAAGAAGGTCTTGAAGCGGGATTGTTTCAGAATCTGGAGAATGGGTGGTTCTTGTCTGCGTGCAATCTATTCGGCGGCCAGGAACTCTGGAGATTCCGACACCTGATAAAGCAGGTACAGAGCAACTAGGACCACGATGGTGGACGCCAAAATCGGCATGCGCCAACACCACGAAAGGAATTGTTTTTCGGGGAGCGAAGCAACGATACCGAGGACAAATGTTGCCACTAGTGCTCCGGCTGGACCTCCAGCAACCGAGAGAGAAGCCCCGAAGCCCTTGGTCTTCTTCGAGGAATGCTCCATAGACATCAACGTCGCACCACCCCATTCGCCGCCAGCGACTAGGCTCTGAATGGCACGAATGAGTGTCAGCAAGATTCCTGCGGTGGTGGCCCTGAGCGAAGATTGAGAAGTGATAGGCATGAGTGCCTTTCGCGAAACAGCGGAAACTGCGCACGTAAATGTGATGCAGACTTCCAACCGATGCTAGGGCTTGGCTTGGGCCTGAAGGAATGCAAAAAGTCGAGCTATTCCCTGCTCGATAAGTCTTGTTCGTCCAGTAGCAAATTTGTTCAATTATGCCGCCACGAATGATCTGAAAACCGCCGGTGACATCGGGGCGGAGAAGGTCGTTTGGACCGGCGCCGGGCATAGTAGAAAACGGCACGCGTGAATAGTGAGGATCAGGCTTGGTCCCGGCTCGTACGCGTGCAGGCCGGTGGCACTAGAACTCATGCCAAGCTGAACTTGGGACACGTTTCCCGCCTGGTTTTGATTGACTATGGACTATCGTCGAACAACAACAGCAAAGCCGCGGCACGATATCTGCATAGTCTGGAATTCAAGAGAATCGTCGATTGCTGGATTTCAAGAAAAACTCATATCTCGATCACACCGAAACGAAATAGCGTGATTCAGCTAAAGCAGTTGAACTTACAGGGACACCAATCTTGCTTTACGCTAAAGCCAATATCATGGAGGCGCACTCGGAAATGATCCCCGGAAACTAACGCTTTCGAACAGATTCCACGATGCATAGGGCTACGAGCGAAAGGACACCTGCCACCAATAGCGCCAAGCCTACAGGTTCTAGGTAAACCACTCGTGAAGTAAGTACCTCTGCAGAACCCTGCTGAGGATCCCAGGCTGTAGCTTCCTTTTTTGATACGAAAAATATGCCAAACGCTGTTGAAAGCACCGCGATGGTCCACCCGAGAAGTTGAAACAACCTTGTGTAAGTGTTCAATTAATTTCCTTATTTCTTGATGTCGAATCCAATGTTAGGCGAAAATGCAGTCAGGGTGCCCGATGTGCTTACTGTGGTCCACCGTGTTTTCTTTTGTCCCAGTGCTTTCACGCCTTTCATCTTCCTGATTTTGTAGGTTGCCTTGGTTCCTACAGCGTAAGCGCGATAGGTGGCAGCGGATTTCTTGCTAATTGATGGTGAGGTCCAAGAGACGGAGCCGTTGGCCGAATAGTGGCGGTTGAAACCTACGGAGCCGGAAATATCGTTAATGGTCGCGCCCAGACTTACTGAGACGTCAGTGCCAATTGAATAGCCGGCGTTGATGCTGCAGCTGCCGCCGACGCCTTTGGACACCTTGCAAATACCTAGTTGCTTTTTGGTGTTCGTCCAATTTTTGGTCTTCTTCAGATCGATCACGTCATATCGATAGTATGTAACGCTCCCACGAGCAGGCGTTGCAGGGGAGATGGGCAACGAATCAGCTTTTGAAGGATTGGACGAGGCGTTGGCAGTCTTAACAACATCCGGGGCAGCTTTGTCTGGACTCATTGCATGTGCAGGAATGATACCTGTTAGGGCTAATGACAGTGCAAGAGCTATCGCAAACTGCTTCTTCATAGATTTTCCACTTTCGGACGTGATTTGGGCCTTTTGTATAGACTCTACATAGAAAACAGTGTGGCCATCATCCATTTCAAGGTATTTTATTCTCATTTTCGAATTGAGCTTCCAATTCCCTGCGCGCCAACCGTGAGCACTGAAATGTCAGCTTAAGTATTTTGTATCTGAAACTTTGCCATATGCCGCAGAAAACCAGACCTAGGCTTTGCCCGTCTTTTTCCCGGCTTTGGCGGCTACGCGATCAAACTTGATGAGTACGATCGGCAATCTAATAAAAGCCTCTAGTGACTAATGGTGTAAGCATGAATCTGCGTCACTAGTTGCGGCACATGATGCAGGAATAAAATTCCTTGTTTTTGGACGATCTTGTCGGGGTGCAGTGTTCAAGCCACCGTATTTGAACATTCTTTGGTGCCGATTGGTGAGCCGCTGGCTGAAATCGAAGAGTTGCAGTGGATCGACCCGGCGACGCAAGTGGAAGAACTCGCCCCGTTGCTCAAGGACGTGGTCTTCCCGATTTTGCTCGCTGGCTCCCGAAAGCTTCAGCGCTTGGCAGTGTTCACCGGCTCGGCTTCGGGCAAGTCGCCTGTTTATGAGCAGGCGGCAAAAGACTTCGCGCGTACTGTTTCCTCACCGGGTCGAGCCATCGTCTATGGCGGTGGACGCATGGGCTTGATTGGAACAGTTGCCGATGCGGCGCGCAAGGCTGGTGGCAAGGTATTTGGTGTCATGCCGCAGGTCTTGGTTGATGGAGAACTGGCGCATCCAGGATTAACGAGCTTGGAAGTTGTGCCCGGCAGGCATGCGCGTAAGCATTGCATGTCGGAACTGGCGGATGGTTTTGTTGCCCTGCCCGGTGGTGCCGGAACGCTGGAAGAGCTCTTTGGAGTAGGGACCTGGCAGCAACTGGGTATCCATGCGAAACCGGTAGCTCTTTTGGACGTTGATGGATTCTGGCAGCCTCTGCTGAAGATGCTGGATCACATGACTGATCAGGGTTTTTCGCCCCGCAGTTCCGCGATTCCTTGGTGGTGGCCAGCGAACCGGAAGCGCTTTTGGATGCTCTGTCATTGTGGCAAGCTCCGGCAGCAAGATGGGGCGCAGGTTCCAAGAACTAAGCATGAGGAATAAAACGAGCCTTGTGCTCAGCGGTGAACACCGCTGAGCACAAGGCTCGTTTTTATGGGTCTGACTCGGTAATTCTGACGGACTAGAGCGTAGGCTCTTGTGCCGTCGCGCTGACTGGTACGTCCTGGACCTTTCCAGCAACGCGCAGGTTCCAGTGCTCAATCACCTGTCGATCAGTGGACTTGGTCAGCAGCGATACAACAATGAACGCTACTGCTGAAGCGATCAGGCCGTAGTAGATCGGTTCGTTGGCGTAGACACCGTCGAACTTGTTCTCCGCCTGGATCTCCAGAACGATCATGGTGCCCAGGGTGACGATGGTGCCGGCGGCCATGGAAACGGTCGCGCCCAGGCCGTTACCCCTCTTCCATAGCAGACCGCCGATGATCGCCACCAGCAGACCGCCAACGAGGATGTCGTAGGCGATGGTCAGGGCCGCGACCACGTCGTCCACCAGGATGGCCAGCGTGACGGTGACTAGGCCGAGCACCAGCACCCAGATGCGGTTGGCACGCACATCGTGTTCTGGGTTCTCATTCGTATTGACCTGAAGGTTCTTGCCGAACCAGCTGGCCACGAACGGGGTGACGTCGGTGCGTGCCACGGTGGCCGCCGCGATCAACGCGCCGGATGCGGTGGACATCATTGCCGCAACTGCTGCGGCCATGACCAGTCCGCCCACGGCTACCGGCAGCAGCTGGGTAGCGACCTCGGCGTACACCACGTCCTTGTTGGCTTCGGCACCCGTAATGTTTGGCAGTGCCACGCGAGCGGCCATGCCGATCAGTGCGCCGGCAGCGCCGTAGAACACGCAGTAGATGCCGGCGGTGGTGCCACCCCAGCGGGCGACCTTCGGAGACTTGGCGGTGAACACGCGCTGCCAGATATCCTGGCCGATGAGCAGGCCCAGGGTGTAGACCACGAAATAGGTGATGATCGACTGCAGCCCGATGCCGGTGATATCGAAGAATTCATCGCCGATGCGCTGGCGGATTCCATCCAGGCCACCTGCGGCGTGCAGTGAGAACGGCAGCATCAATGCGAAGATGCCGATGGTCTTGATGATGAACTGCACCTGATCGGCGAGGGTAATGGACCACATGCCACCAATGGTGGAGTAGATGATAACGATGGCGCCGCCGATGGCAATGGCCACCCACTTCTCCCAATCGAACAGCACCACGAAGATTGTGGCGTAAGCGCTGGTGGAGGTGGCGCAGAGCATCAGGGTATAGGCCAGCATGACGATACCGGAGGTATTGGTCGCGGCCTGGCTGCCATAGCGCAGCGAGAGCATCTGGGAGACGGTAAAGACCTTGAGCTTTTGCAGGGTCGGGGCGAAGGCCAAGGACAGCAGAATGACACCAGCGCCGATGGCAACGACCAGCCACATGCCCGAGATGCCCCATTTGTATCCCAGTCCAACACCACCCACGGTGGAAGCTCCGCCGAGCACTACTGCGGCCATGGTTCCCGTGTAGAGGAACGGGCCGAGGCGACGTCCAGCGACTAGATAGTCGCTGCTGTTCTTGGTGCGGGACTTGCCCCACCAGCCGAAAGCAAGCATTGCCACGAGGTATAACGCGACAATGCTCCCATTGATGATTTCCATGAACTTCCCCGATGCGAGTGAGAATGCTTACTATCAGTAAACTTTTATTTCTCAGTAGGCTACTTGTGCGGCCAGTCACAAGTCAATGTCTACCCGGTTTATGTCCGCAGGCTAGACCGTGCGGAAGTGTGATCAATGTTACTGTCATTCAGTGGTAAAGAATCTAGACAATTTGCGCAGGAATATGCATCTTGACCTACATCGTGTCATACTCGCGTAGCAATAGGCCTTCATCATGTGCAGTTGGATGTTCTTTAGTATCGTTGCACGACGACGCAACGTTGCGTCAAATGATTCTTCGCAACCAGAAAGACGCCTAAAGATGAGTGAAAATGCTCAAGGTCTGACAAAGAAGTCAGCCGGACACGTCATTGTCGATACACTTGCCGCACACGGCGTTGAACGAGCTTATGTTGTCCCGGGAGAAAGCTACCTAGACGTCCTCGACGGACTGCACAACTCTTCCGTTGAAACCATCGTCTGCCGCCACGAAGGCGGAGCCACCTACATGGCTGAAGCAGAAGGCAAGATGCACCAACGCCCCGGCGTCGCCATGGTGACCCGAGGTCCGGGCGCCGCCAACGCACACGTTGGACTGCACACTGCGTGGCAGGACTCCACCCCGCTGGTGCTTTTTGTTGGGCTGATTCCATTTGAACATCGCGAAAAAGAAGCCTTCCAGGAATTTGATCCCAAGGCATGGTTTGGCACCGGAGCCAAGCGCGTGATGATCTTGGACCACGCGGAACGCGCCAGTGAAGTTGTCGCCGAAGCGATGTTCGCGGCCATGTCCGGGCGTCCGGGCCCAGTCGTAGTTGGACTTCCAGAAGACATCATCCGCAATAAAATTTCCGCTGAACTACACCCAGAGATTCCTGTCGCCACCGGTGGTATGACAGTGACCGACTGGAAGTCACTGAACTCGGCGTTGCAGGAAGCAGATAAACCACTGTTTATCTTTGGTGGCAATGACTGGTCGGATCAGGGAGCCGCTGACTTTACCCGGTGGCTTGAAGAACATGATCTGCCAGCTGCGGCCGAATGGCGTTGTGAAGGAACTGTGCCATTCAATTCGCCCTCCTACGTTGGTCCTATCGGCTACGGGCGTCCCAAGCCAACCTACGATCTGCTCGAAGAAACTGACCTGCTGATCTTCGTGGGCACCGTACCCGGCGACGTTATTACCGACGGCTTTAACATTCGCCAGAATTGGGAAAAGAAAAACTTCCTCGTCACCATTGACCCTTCACTACGTGGGCGCTCCGGTCCGGTCTCACATCAGATTGTGGCCAAGCCTGACGTATTCGTCCGCGATCTTCTCCTTATGGATCTACCCGTAAAGGATTCATGGAAAGAATGGACCGCACGAATGCGCGGCGAGCAGGAGAAATTCGCGGCACTGCCAACCACAGAGCCAGCCAACGGGCCAGCAAAAATGGCCACCCTCATGGCTAACTTGGTCACCGCATTGCCGGAAGACGCCATGGTGACCTTCGGCGCCGGCGAGCACACCAACTGGGCGCACCGTTACTTCCCAACCAACGGTTACGCCTCAATGCTCTCGGCACGCAACGGCTCCATGGGGTATTCAATCCCCTCGGCCGTCGCCGCATCGTTGAACTACCCAGGGCGTCGAGTAGTAACGATTGCTGGTGATGGTGAGTTCTTGATGAATGGCCAGGAACTAGCGACCGCTACCCAGTATGGGGCAACTCCATTGGTGATTGTCATGGACAACCAGCAATACGGAACCATCCGTACCCATCAGGAACGCCAATACCCTGAACGTGTTTCGGGAACCCAGCTACAGAACCCCGATTTTGCTTTGATGGCACAGTCCTTCGGTGGCTTTGGGGTTCGGGTAGAGAGCGACTCCGAGGTCCCTGCCGCTCTGGAAGCAGCAGTGAAAGCTATTGACGAAAACAAGACCTTTGCGTTGATCCACCTCATCGTAGAGCAAGGTGTTAAAGCTTACTAAGCGAGGCTACAAGGGAACCTACAATCCCAACGGGTATCGTTGATGCGGTACCCGTTGGGCGCTTTAAAGGGCCTATCAGCCGGATGAAGTTTGCCGGCAACAACTTGCACTAGTGGAGCTCACACATGAATGACCCATTGATCGCTAGCCTCATCCGCGCAGTGGAAGCCGCACCGGAAGAACACGAATTGCGTCTGCATCTTGCTCAACAGCTACATCAAGCAAACCGTGCTGCTGAAGCCCTGACACATATCAATATCGTGGTTCAGAAGGATCCTGGAAACACTGTTGCGCTGCAGTTGCTCGGCCAGGTCAGTGCAGCGTTGTTGGGTAACGCAGCTGATGCAACGGCGCCTGTCACGGAACCAGAAGATCCGGCGCAGGCCGAACAGTCCGATTTTGACTGGGATGCTGCCGCTGAGCAATTTGGTCAGTCGGTGCCAGCCCCATTCGCAGAACCAAAAATTGAGATGGGCGAGAGCTCAGGCGGTGCTGTTCCCGAAGAACCTGTCGGAGAGCGCATCACCCTGGCGGATGTTGGTGGCCTGCAGAACGTTAAAGACCGACTCAATGAGTCATTCTTGGCGCCAATGCGCAATGCTGCCATTGCAAAAGCCTTCGGCAAATCTCTGCGCGGCGGGCTGTTGCTCTATGGTCCTCCGGGGTGCGGTAAGACTTTCGTGGCACGCGCGGTAGCCGGCGAACTTCAGGCTAACTTCATGGCCGTCACCATGACCGATATCTTGGACTCGCGCATTGGCGAAACCGAGAAGAACATCAAGGCAGTCTTCGAAAAGGCCCGAAGTAATGCTCCAACGGTCTTGTTCCTTGATGAAGTTGATGCCTTAGGACTTCGCCGTGGCTCACTGTCCGGGAGCGCCTCGTGGCTGCGCCAGATGGTTAACCAGCTGCTCATGGAGATGGATTCGTTGTCCTCGAATAATGATGGACTGTACGTTCTGGCAGCGACCAACCATCCCTGGGATCTGGACGAAGCCTTATTGCGCCCGGGACGTTTGGACCGAGCCGTACTAGTTACCGCGCCGGATGGACCTGCTCGTGAGTCCATTTTGCGGTACCACCTGGAGCGTCGCCCCATCGCCGGTATTGATCTGAAATGGATTGTCCAGCGCACCGATGGATTCTCAGGTGCTGACCTAGAACACCTGTGTACTACGGCTGCCGAAAAAGCCATGATGCAATCCATTGAACGCAATGAAGTGCTGCCCGTGGACATGACACATATCCAACTGGCGCTGAACGAGGTGAAACCATCGACCCTGCCATGGCTGGAATCCGCGCGTAACGTGGTCCGGTTCAGCAACGAAAACGGACGCTACGACGAGCTAGAAGAATATTTGATCGCCAGAAAATTGATGTAAGCAACTCACGGAAGGCTCCGCATGGATTTTGATGTCCTCCAGACCAGGGTCACCCATCATCTGGCGACGGGTAGAGATGCCGAAGCCATCAGCCTGCTGAAAGACAATCTCAACGATTACCAACACGTGGCAGAGTTTTGGATTTTTTACACTGCCTGCCATTTGAATCTTGAGCAATGGGATGACGCCGAAGCCACAGCACGCACTGCACTCACACTGAACCCTGAGCATCCAGTGGCCGGAGAACAGCTCGCAGTAGCACTCTCTAGCCTGCACCGTCGAGACGAAGCACTTGCGGTGATTCAGCAAGTCATCACGGTAGCCCCTGAATATGCGCGCGGGCACTACCTGCTTGGTATGATTCTGCTCGGCCACGTCCAGAATAATGATGAACGCATCTTGGCTCGTCAGGCCACCGAACATGCGCTGAAACTGGATCCAGAAAACCCTGACTTCTATCAAGGTGCAGCGTTGGCCGCTGATTTAGCTGATGATCAAAATAGCGCATTGGGTTTCCTCGAAGCTGGTTTGCGCATAGATCCACACCATCAGGGGCTGCTGCGTGCAGCGGGCAGTATCAAGAATGGTCACAAGGTCGTGGGAGACCAAGGTGTTCTGTTGCGCGGAATGCTGGCCAGCGACCCAATGAATGAAAAGCTGCACGGGGACTATGCAGAGAACTTCCTGGAGAAACAGGTTGTTTATGCCGACCGTTGGTGGCTTTTCACTCCGATACTGGCAGTCATCTCCGCCTTTGGTTATGGCGGTGGTTCGCTGGGCAAAATTGTGGTGATCGCACTGGTATTGGTGGGTGCCGGCGTATTTTCCTGGTGGAATATTTCGACCTATAAAAAGACCGCGAAGTCCTTTCCCTCCGGCTACCTCAAAGATATCCACGCTCGTTTCCCAACTCTGCCTAAAGCAGTGCGCGCCTATCAGGGCAGTTGGGTATTGGCAGTGAGCGGTGCGCTCGCAGGCTGTTTTGTGCCGCTTGCTGGAGCCATCTTGATGATTCTGAGCATCGTGGCCAGTAGGGTGGCCGCGACACTGATTCGTAGAGAAAATTCGGCTCCCCCGACGGATCGGACTGATCCTGAAGAGCGTCGCGTTCATCTGGTGCGCCTTAGTGGGGGATTCGCGGCAGGTTTCTGGAAACGTGTTCTGCTGGTCATCGCCCACCTGATTCTCTTTGGGGTAGCTGTCTCGCAAACGAATCACATGGCTACGGTGCCATTGGCTTCGGTGGGCCTTGAACTCCTAGTGATTGGAGGAGTGCTGGCCTACTGCCAGTTCCGTTTGGGATTCAAAAACAACGCCTTCGCCTATGGGCTTGCGGTCGGTGCTTCGGCGAAGTCGCGGAACTTCGCTTTGCTCAGAGGCAATATCGGAGGCATATACTTCATCGGGCTACATTTAGTCATTGGACTGATCGCCTTTTCCGCTGCGCTCTCATTGCTGGCGCAGTCTCCTGAATCCATTGGTGCAACGGATAACTCGGTAGACGAACAGCCATCAGGCAAAGTAGAAGAACCAAGTCAAACCCCCACGATTCCCACGCAGATTCCTTCGGTGAAACCTGAAGATTTCAGTATTACGCCGTTGCCTGAACTTCCTGATCTTCCTTCGTTGGATCAGTAGTTGCCGTCGAAATTCACACGATCAGAAAGATCACAATCCAACTAAAGCTTCTGTCTTGGCATGCTCGCCCTGAAGAAATAAGATGAATTGCTACCGAATTACGTGAAGCAAAACCCCAACCACGAGGTGGATAATCTGATGGCAAAGATGAGCGACGAGCTCATTGAACAGTGGGCTGACGCAACCGCTGAAATCTACAATGAGTCCTTGACTGGCATCAACCTGAGCCGTCTACCCGAGGCAGTGGCTCAGTACGTTGAACTTTTTGCGCAGAGCGAGAATCTGACGTTTAACGAAGAGGCCACTCCAACCGATTACTTTGAGAACCATCCATTCGTTGCAGTCACTGCTGTGCTGAACAGTCCTGAAGCCCTTGAGGTACTGGACGGCGATGCACAGGACGCACTGGACTCGATGGCTGACTTCACTGAAGCCTGGTACAACTTCGACTTAGAGCAAGAACCGGAGTTGGGTGTTTCCGAGGCAGACGTTGACGAAGACTGGTAAACGCCGGTAACGCTTTGAACTGGTCCCGAGCAGAGATTCTGCTCGGGACTACTTTTTATCTACCCAAATCCGCTGAAAGCTATTCCCAATACTCGTTGCGAGTGCCACCATTCGGGTATGAGCCAGTTCAGTGTTTTTGAAAGCACCGTTCTTATTCACCTTCCGGTGCACCGCGTATGGGAGTTGCTGACCGACTGGGCAGCTGCTCCCTTGTGGATTCATGGAATTGGTTCCATGCATTCAGATGATCCCCAACTAAAAGTTGGAACGAATCTTGTTTATCGCGTTGCCGGGCACGAACGGGTCTATCGCGTCCACGAGCTCATCGAAAATCGGTTGTTGATTCTGCATACCTCGGAAAATCCGGACGGGCTGTCCTACCGATACGATCTGAAAGACGATGCCGGGTATACCGAAGTCGTGTTGCAGGTTGCGATTATCAATCCTGATTTGAGTGTTGAACAGTGCGAAGAGCTTGCCGCGAACATTCGCGAAAGTGAAGGGGACAAGTTAGACCAATTACGGCTCTATGCGGAACAGGCACCTTAGAAACAAATAAACGAGGACGCTTACTTTCCGGTGACTTGCGGCCCCGAAGAATACGCCACAGAATTTGTGAGTTCGCCAGCAAAGAGCTGGTCTATGGTCACCAACGTATAGCCCTGCGCTTTGAGCTGTGAAACTAACTCTGGAACCGCCTGCACCGTGGTGTTGCGGGTATCGTGCATCAAGACAATGGAACCCGGATGCACGGTGTCCATAATGGCGTCTGCGATCTTCTGAGAATCTTTAATCCTGCCGTCGTGACTGTTGGTATCCCACAGAATCACTGGGTAGGGTACTTGCTCATTGTGGGATTCATCGTGATGACCCAGAGGGGGCCTAAAAACGCTGGGACTATTTCCAGTAACTTCCTTGATAGCCTCGTCGGTGCGTTCTAGCTGTTGCTTTAGTTCTGTGGCTGACAAGGTGGTGATATCGGCATGATCCCAGGTATGACTCCCCACCTGGTGGCCCTCCGTTCCCATGCGTTGAACCATGGAGGGAAAGTTTTGAACCTTGCTTCCGATGAGGAAAAACGTTGCAGGAGTGTTGGTGGACTTTAGGGTGTCGAGTAGGTTCTGGGTGTACTGATCCGGCCCGTCATCAAAGGTGAGCGCAACACAGTGCTCCAGCGAACAGTCGACTTGTGGGGCAGCGGACTCGGTGGGCGATTGGGTAGGCGACACTGCCTCTGGAATGGATGAGCACGAGGCAGTGCATATCAAAGTCAGTAGCGCCAAAGAGCACATCATCCGGCGCGAAAATCGTCGGCTCACCTTTCTAATCTTGTCCCTACTTGTGCAATTCGTATAGACCGTCACGGAAATGGGCCATGAATTTCAAGAGGGTTAGCGCGGAACCAGCGCACTTGCCCGACTGCGCAAGGGCAGAAACACTGCACTTAGAGTGTTTCTGCCTCGGGCACAGAAGTAGGTTCGTCGATGAGTGGATTTTCCAATTCATCGCTGGCAAATTTCCCGGCCCACCACGCGATGATGCCGAAAACTGGCGAGGCTACCCCTGCGATGACAAAAATCGTTTGGAGGCTCATTACCTGGGTGAGCGGTCCGGCCACCGCCATGGATAAAGGCATCAACGCTAGTGAAACGAAAAAGTCTAAGCTGGAAATTCTGCCCAACAGGTGGCTAGGGACTCTACGCTGTAACAGCGTTCCCCAAATGACCATCCCCACTGCGTCGGTAATACCGAAGGCCAACAAGATAATAAATAGCGTCCACGCCTCACTGACGAAGCCGATCATCGCTAGGGGCAGGGTGCCCAAGCACCAGCAAGCGGTCATCAGGCTCAGGTAGCGTCGGGGAAACTTTGCGGAGGCGATGAGCAATGAACCTAGTGCAGACCCGATTCCAAAGAAGGCCAAAGCGAAACTGAAAAGCTTTGCATCACCATGCAAGTTATCGCTGACGATAAACGGCAGCAACACTTCGAAGGGGCCGATAAAGGTGAACACTGAGACGACGGAGAACAGTAGGGTCCACAGCAACCAGCGAGTGCGCACGGTATAACCAACACCCTCACGCAATTGTCTAAGAATGCTCGGCTGTGGTTGGTCACCTTCCGCGCTCACTGCGTTGTAAGCATCCCGGTTGGGGATCATACGAAGCATGAGTAGAGCTAAAGCATGCACTAGGGCCACACCAATGATTGCGTGAGCTGGCGACAAGGCGGCCACGAGGAATCCCGCGGTCATCGGTCCTAGCGCTGTGTGCACGACAGGCCGGATGGTGCCTTCTAACCCATTGGCTGCCAACAACTGTTCAGCGGGCAACATTTTGGGAAGTAAAGCTGAGTATGCCGGATAGAAAAAGGCCGAGCCGGCGCCAATGAGAAAGCCTGCCACCATCAGATGCCACAATTCCAAGCTGCCGGTGATGGCCAGGACTGCGATGCTACTCATCAGCACAAAGGAAAAGGTTTCTACCAGCACAACGATGCGCCGGCACGAATGTCGGTCAGCCATAATGCCGCCGAAAAGCACAAAGCAGAGCAGCCCCACGGCGTTAGCGGTAGCAACCATCGACAGTTCCACCGGACCACCGCCAAGATGGCGCACCTGATAAACCATGGCCACGGTCCACATGCCTGCGGCGAATGTAGATAAAACAAGAGCGCTGGCCAACATGGCGTAATCGCGGATGGCGAAGGGCCTCATGAGACGCAGCGCAGAGCTTTTGAACGCGCTCATCCAAACTCCTACGTTAGTGCGTAAGTATTATCATCCGACAAGTGATTGAGATCTGTCAATCAGTAATTTGCGAAACAAAAAAGCGGGGAACAAGCCACAGCTTGTTCCCCGCTTTTCTCGCTAAAAATTACTCAGCGTCGTGGTCAGTCTCCAAGATGGTGACCAGTTGATCCAGAGCAGCTTCCGCGCCATCACCTTCGGCACGCAGAACCACGGTGGTACCGTGCTCAGCGCCCAGACCCATCAGCGAAAGGATGCTCGATGCGTCCATTGCGTCCTCTGCAGGTTCACCTTCCAGTGCGATGGTGACCTCTACCGGAAGCTCTGCTGCTGCTTCGGCGAAAATAGCTGCCGGACGGGCGTGCAAACCGACGCGGCTACCGATGATTGCTTTACGTTCTGCCATGATGGCTCCTTTAGGATCTTGTGAACGGTTGCTTGAGATAAATTCTAGTGGCCTACAGGCCGAAGCGGTCCAATTCGCTCAACTCGGCGCGCACCGCGCTTCGAGCCAACTCAGCGGACGGTGCATCCAATGCCAACTGCGCCAGACGCTGGGCCTTAGCAAAGTCCACGGTACGCAGTACCGCAGAAACCGGAGCCAACGCACGCTTGTTCATGGACAGGGTGGTGACACCTAGGCCCACCAACACCACGGCCAGTGCCGGATCAGCAGCGGCTTCACCACAAACGCCCACCGGCTTACCGTCGGCGCTTTGTGCTCCAGCGGTGGTGGCAGCGACCATATGAAGCACCGCTGGCTGCCAAGGATCATTCAGCTCGGCAAGGGTGCCCAGCTGACGGTCCGCAGCCATGGTGTACTGGGTCAAGTCATTGGTACCAATGGAAACGAAGTCGCAGCGCTGCAGGATCTGGCCGGCCAGAACTGCTGCTGAAGGGACCTCAATCATGGTTCCGGCGGTAGCGAGTCCTGCAGCCCGAGCCATCTGCGCGAAATCCTGGGCTTCTGCCGGGGTGGAGATCATCGGAGCCATGACCCAGACATCAGCCTCATGCTCGTTCGTCGCCTGGGCGATGGCCTTGAGCTGACGTTCCAGCACACCGGGGCTGGTCATATCGGTTCGGTAACCACGCACACCCAGTGCCGGGTTTGGCTCGCTGGTGTCGGTCAAGAACGGCAGTGGCTTATCCGCACCGGCATCCAGGGTACGAACAACAACCTTCTTGCCGGCGAAGGCAGCGAAGACCGCGCCGTAGGCAGCAACCTGCTCCTCGTGGGTAGGCTCTTTTTCCTTGCCCAAGAAGCAGAACTCGGTGCGCAACAGGCCTACACCTTCAGCGCCCGCGGCGGCAGCCAACTGTGCATCCTCACCGCTGCCCACATTCGAGAGCAGTGGTACGCGGTAGCCGTCGGCCAGTTCGCCGGTGCCGGAGAAATCTGGCAGAACCTCGCGGTTCGCGTAAGTCTGGGCCAAATGCTCTTCGGCTTCGCTCGGATCGGTGACGACCAGTCCGTCGATGCCGTCAACAAAGACGTAGTCTCCATCGGCCAGCTCGGTGGTTTCTGGTGCTGCGACGATGGCCGGCAAGCCCAGCGAGCGAGCGATAATCGCGGTGTGCGACTGTGGACCACCATCGGAGGTGACCAAGGCCAGCACCTTAGCTGGATCCAGGGTTGCGGTGTCCGCAGGGGCCAGATCCACGGCAGCGAGGATGAATGGCTGATCCGAGTCCGGGATGCCTGGGGCAGGCACGCCACGCAGTTCGGCAACGATGCGGGCACGCACGTCGAGCACATCCCCGGCACGTTCAGCCATGTAACCGCCCAGGGCGGTCAGCTGGGTGGCGACCGCATCGGCAGCTTCCCAGATGGCCGACTCGGCGCAGGTGCCACTGGACACCAACTTGGTCGCTGACTTCAGTAGGGTGCGGTCGCTGGCCATCAATGCGGTGGCCTTCAAAACGGCGTGGGCATCTCCGGTGGCCACTGCTGCGCGCTCCTTGAGCCCGGTGGCTACCGCCTTGGAGGCTTCGGCCAGGCGCTGGCTTTCTTCCTCGGGGCTTACACCCTGGGGCAGTGGTGCACCATCGGCCGGAGCCAGGATAGGTTCAGGCATGCGGCGAACCTGTCCAATGACACGTCCAGCGCTGACGCCTACTCCAGTGAATTTCTTGCTCATGCTGCGACCTTTGCCGGTTCAGCGGCTCCAACCGGAGCCTTACGTACAAACTTCTTCAGGATCACGACCAACACTGCCGAGATCACCGTACCAATCAAGGTAGCCAAGAGGAACAGCGGCCAGGTGTTGTTCATCGCGAAGAAGACGAAGATGCCACCGTGTGGGGCCTGGCTGATCACGTGGAAGCTCATGATCAGCGAACCGGTGACGCCGGCGCCTACCATGGAAGCCGGGATCACGCGCAGCGGGTCAGCTGCGGCGAATGGAATGGCGCCTTCGGAGATGAAAGCGGCACCCAGCAGCCAGGCGGCCTTCCCGTTTTCGCGTTCGGCTTCGGTGAACAGCTTGGAAGCAACGGTGGTGGCTAGGGCCAGAGCCAGTGGCGGAACCATGCCGGCGGCCATGACGGCAGCCATGATCATCATCGGTGCCGGGTTATCTGCCAGTGAGGCGGTGCCCAGGCCGGCCACTGCGAAGGAGTAGGCCACCTTGTTGATTGGACCGCCGAGGTCGGCAGCCATCATCAGGCCAAGGATCAGGCCGAGCACTGCTGCGGCGGCACCGGACATGCCCGAGAGCCAGCTGTTCAGTGCTTCGGTGAGCTTGGCGATCGGGCCGCCAAGGAAGAGGAACATCAGACCCGAGGCGATGATCGAGCCCAGCAGCGGGGTGATAACTACCGGCATCAACCCGCGCATCCAGCGCGGGACATTCCAGGAGCCGATCCAGCGGCAGGCCAGGCCGGCGATCAAACCGCCGACGATGCCGCCGATGAAGCCGGCGCCCATGAAGCCTGCCACCGCACCGGCGGTGAAGCCTGGGGCGATGCCCGGACGGTCAGCGTAAGCGTAGGCGATGTAGCCTGCCAGGGCCGGGACCAGGAAGCCCATGGAAAGGCTACCGATCTTGAAGGCTACCGCGCCGAGGTAGGCGCCGACTGGGCCAAAGGGTGTGTCCAGCTGCGACATGACGTCGGCACCGGGCAGGTTGAATAGGGTGTTGGTACCGAGCAGGTCATCGGCCACGTTGGTGATCGAGTAACCGCCGAGCAAGAAGCCCAGGGCGATCAGCAGACCGCCACCGGCAACAAACGGAATCATGTAGGAGACGCCGGTGAGCAGCGCGCGCTTCAGCCCGGCGCCGAAGGATTCGTTGTCCTTGTTCTCTTCGGTGCTTGCCGCGGCGCCTGCAGGAACGCGGCGTGCCTGCGGATCCTCGGAGGCGGCGATGGCGTCGTTGATCAGCTTTTCTGGCTCGTCGATGCCACGCTTGACTGGAACCTGGATCACTGGCTTACCGGCGAAGCGGCCACGGTCGCGTACGTCAACGTCGACGGCGAAGATCACCGCGTCAGCAGCTTCAATGACCGCTGGGTCCAGTGGGGTGGAGCCCGAGGAACCCTGGGTTTCTACGGCGAACTCGACGCCCATTTCTTCGGCGGTCTGCGCCAGCGAGTCGGCAGCCATGTAGGTGTGGGCGATACCGGTAGGGCATGCGGTCACCGCAACGATGGACTTCTTTTTGGGGCCGTTGGCAGCAGCTGGTGATGCCTCGGAGGTTGCGGCAGCTGGGGCAGCAGCGGCGGCCGGTGCAGCCGCAGGCGCAGCTGGCTTGTCGGCCACTACTTCGCGCACCAGTTCCACGATTTCGTTCTCACTCTTGGCTTGACGCAAGGCTCCGGTGAAGGACTTCTTCACCAGCGCACGAGCCAGCTTGGAGAGTAGCTTCAGGTGAGCCTGGTCGGCACCATCTGGGGCAGCGATGAAGAAGACCAGGTCAGCTTCGCCGTCTTTGGCACCGAAGTTCACCTTGGGGTTCAGTCGGGCCATCGCCAGGGTTGGTTCGGTCACCGCGGTTGAACGGCAGTGCGGGATGGCAATGCCGCCAGGAACGCCGGTGGCGGTCTTGGCTTCACGGGCCTTACCGTCGGCGGCCAGCGCACTGGCGTCGGTGGCACGGCCTTGTTCGGCCACCAGCGAGGCTAGCTTCTCAATGACTTCACCCGTGCTGTTGCCCAGATCGGCATCGAGCAGCACGAGCTGTGGGGTGATTAGTTCACTCATGACTCGGTTCCTTGCGTTGAAGTAATTTTCTCGACGGTGACGGCGTCAACGGTGAGATCAGATTCTGTGGGGATGGTGGAGCCTGGCAGCTGCGTTGCTGCAGCCCCATAGGCGACGGCGTTTTTCAACCGTTCAGGGGCACTGGCCCCTGCAACATCTGCCAGCAGGTAGCCGGCCAGCGAGGAATCGCCAGCTCCCACCGTGCTGCGCGGGGTAATCGGGGTATGGGAGCCATGCCAGATGCCTTCTTCGGCGACCAGCAGTGCGCCCTTGGCGCCCAGGGTGGCCAGCACCGTGCCGATTCCCTTGGCCAACAACTGCTGTGCGCAATCGGAGGCCAACTGGACCGAACCTTCCAGCGCGTCTTCGTCGTAACCGCCGACCAATTCCGCCAGTTCTTCGGCATTGGGCTTGATCAGGTCGGGCACGTGGCTCTGGGAGTGGGCGAAGAGTTCAATCAGTGGAGCACCGGAGGTGTCGACCGCGATCTTTGGGCACTTCTCGCCCAGGTCACTGCGAAGCTTTGCGGTCAGCTGTGCGTAGTAATCCGCTGGCACGCCCGGTGGCAGCGATCCGGCCAGCACCAGCCAGTGAGCACCGGCTGCCGCATCGGATACGAGCTCACTGAGCTCTGCCAGCTGGTCGGCGTTCAGGGTGGGGCCTGGTTCGTTGATCTTGGTGGTCGTGCCATCAGGATCGGTCAGGGTGATGTTGGTGCGCAGTGGCTCGCTGATCGAGAGGCAGCGGTGGGCCAACTGATCGTTGCTCAGCGAGGTGACCAGCGGGTCGGTGCTGGCACCAGGCAGTACGGCCAGGGTTGGCACACCGGCGGCGGCGATGGCGCGTGAGACGTTCACGCCCTTGCCTGCTGCCTGCACGTGGCTGGCGGCGGCGCGCTGTACTGCGCCGTGGCCCAGAGGCTCACTGAGCTCAATGGTTTTATCCAGTGCCGGGTTGACCGTCAGGGTCACAATCATGCGATCACCACTTCTACATCGGCGGCTTCTAAAGCGGCCGCAAGTTCTTCACCGGGCTGTTGATCGGTCACCAGGGTGTCAATGGCATCCAAGGTGGCAAAACGGACCAGGGTTTCCTGATCAAATTTGGAGCTGTCGGAGAGCAATACGACCCGGCGGGCGCTGTTCACCAGGGCGCGTTTCACGGCGGCCTCTAGTGGGTCGGGGGTGCTCAGGCCGAAGCTGGCATGCAGTCCGTTGGTGCCGATGAAAGCGATGTCTGCGCGGTGGCGGGAGTATTCCTCGACGGTTTGTGCTCCGGAGGTGGCTCCGGTTAGTCCGCGGACGCGTCCACCGATCAGTTCCAGGGTCACCGCTGTGCTTTGAACCAAGACGGAGGCGATGGGTAGGGCGTGGGTGATGACGACCAGACCAGCGCTGGCGTTGGTGCGCAGCATGCGTTCTGCTAGGAATTCGGTGGTGGTGCCGGCATCGATGATGACCGAGGCGTCCGAGACGGGCAGCAGGCTCAGTGCGCGCTGGGCGATGCGGGATTTAGCATCGGAGTGAATGGCCGTACGTACCAGGTGGCTTTCCTCGCGGGTGCTTGCCTCGGTGGTGGTGACCGCTCCACCGTGGACGCGGCGCAGGAAGTTTTCTGATTCGAGTTGGGCGAGGTCGCGGCGGACCGTTTCCCGGGTGATTTCAAAGCGTTCGGCGAGCTGAGCGACGGTGACTTTTCCGTCCTTCTCAAGCTGTTCGACGATCAGCCGGTGTCGTTCTTCGGCGAACATTTACTGCCTCCGCAATCCCTCATGACGTGCACCACATGAATCTGTGTTTCCATGACTTTATGCCCGATTGAGTGGGAACGTCAAGTGAAATGTGAGCGAAAGTTAACGAATCAGACAGCTGAATGTGGCTATAGTTGGCATTTTGCCCGGTCGGGTGCAGTTGGGCATCAAAAATCGGCTCGAAAATTTATGCGCTGAGAAACATGGAGGCGCGCCAAGCCCGGGTCGCGGGAGTCTGGATCTGTCGCTGCGACTGGGGCCAATCTTACCGAGTAGCACATCTTTCAAATGAGGCGTTTATACCTCGTGAGTTCTAGAACGTATAGGTAGTAAGACCTCAGCAAGTGTGACGTAGGCGTTGAATCGATCGAAAGCTGGCTCATGTCGCTTGACGAGCAATCCTATGCTCATGTGATTTCTGCGCTCAGAATTCTTGCCAGCGATGGTCGTCCACTGGGGGAACTGGTACCGAGAAAACATTCCTACCGCGGATAGTTTGTATGAAGTGCATTTAGAACAGTTGCAGGAAGGCGATCACAATGACGAAGAAGCTCGACGAGCTATTGGGCAAAGAGGCCTGTGAATGAACAACTCGCATCGGTATCTGAGGTTCAATTGCGCGCCGAAATCCGCGCTTATCGTCTCAGGGAATTACGTGAAAAATCTGAACTAACGCAAACTGCTATGGCCAAGGTGATAGATGTTAGCCAGAAATGTGTGTCCAACGTTGAGCACGGAGCAGTTGAGCGGGCTCAGGTTGATACCTTGCGTAGGTATATTGAAGCGCTCGGAGGAACGCTGCTCGTGGAAGTGAAATTTGGCAACGACACCTATCGGATCGCTTGAAGTCTTATCTGCAATTGAAAACGAACGCCGGCGGCGGAGAACCTTTCGGGCCATCCACCGCCGGCGTTCGTATTGCAGTGTTTAGGCGAGTACCTGACGCTTCGAAGAAATCACGCCGGTATTAAAGCCCGCCAAGCGCAGCCCACCATGGAATCGAGCGTGCTCAATTTTCACGCAACGATCCATCACGACGTTCAAGCCAGCAGCCTCTGCACGCTGGGCTACCTCTTCATGCCACGAGCCAAGCTGCAACCAGAGAGTCTTGGCCCCTACAGCTAATGCCTCATCCAGAACGGTCGGCAGATCACCGTGCTTGCGGAAGACCTCAACCAGGTCCGGAGTCTCTGGCAGGTCCGCGAGGGACTTGTAGACCGGCTGGCCCAAGATCTCATCGAGTACCGGGTTGATGAAGTACACCTTGTACTTGGACGACGACAGCAAATAGGTCGCGACGAAGTAGCTAGCGCGTGAAGGCTTATTGGAAGCGCCCACTATGGCGATGGATTTGGTTTCGCGCAGGATGTTCAGCCGTTCGGCTGCTCCCGGACCTTCCCAAGTGCGTTCGGTGGTGCTCATTAGTTAGCTCCCTTCGGTGCTGCAGGAATGGCGCAGGCTGCACCGTCATAGGTAGGTGCTGCAAATTCTTCAGCGGACCCATCGGTGGCTTCCTGCGATGCAGTCAATGCTTGGTCAAGGTCCCAGATGATGTCCTCGACATCTTCTAGACCCACTGAGAGGCGAATTAGGTCTTCGGGAACGCCGGCTGCCACCAACTGCTCTGCACTTAGCTGTTGATGGGTGGTGGATGCGGGGTGCAGCACCAGGGTGCGAGCATCGCCAATATTTGCCAAGTGGCTGGCCAGCTGCAGAGCTTCAATGAACTTGGAACCAGCCTCACGGCCACCCTTCACGCCAAAGCTGAAGACCGAGCCGACGCCCATGGGCAACAATTCTTTTGCGTGGGCATATTGCGGGTGGGATTCCAGACCAGCGAAGTTCACATAGGTCACGCGTGGATCTGCTTCAAGCCACGCGGCAACCTGCTTCGCGTTAGACAGGTGGTTATCCATACGCTGTGGCAAGGTTTCCAGGCCCTGCAAGAGCTGGAATGCCGACTGAGCTGGCAGTGCAGGACCAAAGTCGCGCAGCTGCTCGCTACGAAGCTTGGTCAGGAAACCGTATTCGCCAAAGTTGGCCCACCAGGAAACGTTGCCGTAGCTGGCCACCGGTTCGGTCATGGTGGGGAACTTGCCGTTGCCCCAGTTGAACTTGCCCGACTCAACAACGACACCACCGAGCGTGGTGCCGTGGCCACCAATGAACTTGGTTGCCGAGTGAATGACAATATCCGCACCGTGCTCAATAGGGCGCAGAATGTATGGGGGAGTGAGCGTGGAGTCAACCACTAGCGGGATCAGGTGACGGTGTGCCACCTCGGCCAGCCCCTTGATATCGGCAATGTCGCCCGATGGGTTCGCCACTACTTCGGTGTAGACCGCCTTGGTGTTCTCCTGGATGGCGGCTTCAAAATCGGCCGGATCATTGGAATCAATGAAAGTGGTGTCGACGCCAAAACGACGCAACGAAACATCAAGCTGGGTGATGGTTCCGCCATAAAGCTTTGAGGACGCGACAATGTGATCCCCGGCTTGTGCCAGGGCAGCGAAGGTAACGAATTCGGCGGCCATGCCCGAACCAGTAGCTACGGCACCGATGCCTCCTTCCAAGGAAGCAATTCGTTCTTCAAAAGCAGCGACGGTCGGGTTGCCGATACGCGAATAGATATTTCCGTACTTCTGCAAAGCAAAAAGGTTGGCTGCATCGTCGGCATCTTTAAAGACGAATGAAGTGCTCTGATAGATAGGGACTGCACGGGCGCCGTGCTCGGCATCGGGGGTACCACCGGCGTGCAATGCACGGGTGCGGAATCCAAACTGATGATCTGCCATGTGGGCTTACGACTCCTTGTCGATTGGGTTTTCGCTCTTTACCGCTAGGCGGTAGTGCGATCGAGGCAGGAATCCCGGAATCAATGTCGCAACTTGTTGTGGTTAAACAAAGTATGCGGCTGCATCGTTTCTGGCGGTAGCACCGTAACCACCGGATGTGGCAGGTTGCTGCGGCGTCATCGAACCAGATCTCTCAGCCGCTCGGGATGGTGTAACAATCTTCGCAACATGACCGTTCGTGACCTAACTATGAGTCTTAACGTTGCGTATTGGACGTAATATCGGAGATTCTTCGATTCGTTGGCGCGCCGGTAGGCTTGGATCATGGATACTGCGCTGGTGTTGATCAGACACGGACTGACCGATTGGAATCTGGTAGGCCGTCTTCAGGGGCGCACTGATATCCCCTTGAATGAGACCGGACGTGAACAGGCCCGCAGAGTTGGACGCGAACTAGCTGGTCAAGGTTTTTCCCTCGTTCTGGCATCACCGCTAGGGCGGGCTCAGGAAACCGCAGCGTTGATTGCTGAAGAACTGAACATTGATACAGGACGGCCAGTCCCGGAATTAATTGAGCGCGGTTTTGGACCTCTGGAAGGTCGAATCATGGCCGAGGTCAGTGACGAAGAGTCAGCAGCGTTGCGGGATCAACTGGAGCCCATTGCACATATTCTGAACAGAGCTATTCCTGCACTACTGAATCTGTGTGAAGAGCACGCAGGTAAAAAGGTAGCCGTAGTTAGTCATGGCGCGACCATGCGTGTCATCCGTGATGCGCTGGCAGGGACCAAGCTCCCACGTGGCGTGGAAAACGGTGAGATTATTCAGATAGATATCCAACGCCTCAAAGAGTTGGCTGAAGAGTTGGATTTGGTGAGCTGCTAGAGGCTCAAAATTTTTTGTCCCTCGACCTCACACTTTTGCTGCGCGATACGTTTACATGGTGAAAGCCCGTTACGGTGCCAATCTTCAGGAGAGCCATGCAAATACCGTTTGAGCGGATAGTCCAGGATTATGGGCTGAACGTACTGCGGGTTTGCCGTGCCCTACTTGATGAACACCGTGCACAAGATGCTTGGTCTGAAACTTTCCTTTCCGCGCTCAAGGCTTATCCGCAACTTGCTGAGGATGCCAACGTATCAGCCTGGCTTGTACGCATTGCACGGAACAAGGCCATCGATGAGGTGCGTAAGAATAAGCCAGAAATTCTTGATGATCATCAGCAGTGGGAACATGCTGATGGCCAGGCGAATCTTGGGATAGAAGCGGACAACCTTCAGCTTTGGCAGGAAGTGGCAAAACTTCCGCAGAAGCAACGAATGGTAGTTGGCTATAGATATCTCGGCGGTCTGAGTTACGCGCAGATAGCCCAGCTAGTTTCTGGGAGCGAGGCCGCCGCACGGCGTGCTGGTAGTGACGGGATCAAAAACCTTCGCCGAATACTCGGCGATGACTCACTGTGGCAGGAGCAGTCATGACGCAGGCAAAACTCAACTCCTCGGCAACCGGAGAAGAAGCTGAGCTCTTGGCGCAGCTTGGAAAAGAACTTCGGGCTAAAGCGAGAGCAGCGGACCTACTGGATGTTTCCTACCGTGTGATTGATAGCCCTATCGGCTCGCTCCTGCTGGCCAGTACCCCAGCTGGTCTGGTGCGCGTGGGCTTTGAGAGCGAAGGTCATGACAAAATCCTTGAGCTACTGAGTCAGAAACTCAGCCCGCGAATCCTTAAAGACTCGTCGCGACTGGACATCGTGGCTCGGCAACTTGATGAGTACTTTGCCGGATCCCGCCGCAATTTTGATGTGCCACTGGATTTGAAACTTTCCACTGCTTTCCGGCGTCAAGTGCAATTAGAACTGGGCGAAATTGGCTACGGGCAAACGTGGAGTTACTCGCAAATGGCCGAGCGTATCGGCAACCCCAAGGCGGTGCGTGCTGTGGGTTCAGCGTGCGCGACCAATCCGATTCCCATTGTCCTGCCATGCCACCGGGTACTACGAACTGATGGTTCACTCGGTGGCTATTTAGGTGGGCTGGAAACGAAAACTCAATTGTTGAAGTTGGAGAATCCAGACTTCGGTGGCGCAATGAGGACCCTTTTCTAGTTTTATTGATCAGTTGTTTTCGCGGATGCGCATCAAGGAGAGCTCAAGCTGCTCTTTGGCCTGTTCACCCAAACCCAGTATTGGGATCATCGCCTCGGCCTGAAGCAATAGGTGCTGCCAGCCATCTGAATATTCCAGGCCTTGCTCCATGGCGGACGTGATTGTTCCCGTGGTGTGCTCGCTATACACAAAGTCATAGACAAAGGTTCCAGACGAAAGCTCTTGTGTACCCCAAGGCGCCACGTCTTCACGATACTTTCCTATAGGTGTGGCGTTAATGATCAAGGTGGCTTGCGTGGCGGCTTCGGCAACGTAAGAGAAGTCCACTGTCTTTCCTGAAATCCCCATGGAACGTGCCAAGGATAGAAGTTCTTCGGAGGCCTTGTGATTTCGGTCAGTGATAGTGATGGTGCCGATGTTTCCCTTGAGCGCAACCAGGGCAGCACGAGCAGCACCACCAGCGCCGATGAGCAATACGTGTTCATGGATTTTGGTGGCGAGTCTTGCTTCTACTGCAATCAAATCAGTGTTGTAAGCATTCAGTTTGCCGTCCTGACGAATCAGGAGGTTCGCTGCACCGCTGAGACTGACCTGTTCTGAGCGCTCGTCCGCGATGGCCGCGGCCCACTGCTTGTGCGGCATGGTCACGTTGGCGCCTATGACTTCTGAAGAGAGCAAGCCATCATGAACTTTTTGCATGTCACTGTGCGCCGGGACATCCCATGGAACGTAATTCCAGTGACTGCCCACTGCTTCGAAAACTGGATTCCAGAGGCTGGGTGACATGGTGCCAGAGGCGTGGGATCCGATGATGAATAGTTGTGATGCATTGTCCTGGTAGCTCATTGCTGTCCTTTCGAATCGAACTTCTTCAGCATTGGCGATGCAAACCAATTAACATCTTGTGACGCGCCTCACCTTGCTGTACTTTATTAATTGTCGCATAACGCACAGATGTACGCATAGTGCACAATATCATCATCGTAGGACGTGAAACATCCCCGCTGTCGTGGAAGGGCACCCCAATGAGCAAGACCATCACTAAATCGAGTCACAGCCTCGATGAAGAACAACAGCGCAAGCTCAAACGAGCCAAGAAGGCGGCGCTCGCAGGCTTCCTCGGGGGCGCGCTGGAGTATTATGACTTCTTTATCTACGCGACGGCGGCTTCGCTGATCTTCTCAAAAATTTTCTTCCCGTCCGGGGATGCAACCATCGCGTTACTGGCTTCATTCGCGACCTTCGGTGTCGCGTACATCGCCCGGCCTTTCGGCGCGGTCTTCTTTGGGCATCTTGGAGACAAACTAGGACGCAAGGCAACACTGGTGATGACCCTGGTGCTGATGGGCTCGGCAACCTTCCTGATTGGTGTACTGCCCGACTTTTCAACTGTCGGATATTGGGCACCGGCACTTCTGGTGATCTTGCGCCTGATGCAAGGGCTGTCGGCTGGTGCTGAAACGGCAGGAGCGTCGGCGCTGTCTACCGAGGAAGCGCCAGAAGGCCGACGCGGCTTTTTCGCTAGCTTTGCCATGAGCGGTATTTCCTTCGGCATCGTCCTTGCCTCCCTCGCCTTCCTCCCCGTGGCCGCAATGGAGGAATCAGCACGGTTGGCATGGGGCTGGAGAATTCCGTTCTGGCTTTCACTGCTAGTGCTCGTCGCTGCTTACCTCGTGCGCCGTTCCTTGGATGAACCCGAGGTTTTCGAGGAGAAGCAGGAAGATGACTCGACGCTAAAGCTGCCATTTACCAAAATGATCACCACCCACCCAGCGCAATTTATCCAAGTCGCGCTGATGTCATTTCAGGTGGTCACGAATACGTTTATGCAGTCCTTCGGACTCGCGTATGCCGTCTCGGTAGGTATTCCAGCTGCAACTATGTTGTGGGTGAGTATTGCTGGAAACATCATTGCTATTGTCAGTCAGCCATTCTTCGCGCGACTCTCCGATATTTTTGGACGCAAGAAGGTCTTCATCGCCGGTGTCCTGGGATCGGGCGTCATGATCTTTGTGTACTTCATGACGATTTCCACAGGGAATCTGGCCATGATTTTTGTTTCTAGCATGCTGATTACGGCCGGAACGTACGCCGCATCAAATTCGGTGTACCCGGCTTGGTTCTCCGAACTATTCAACGTGAAGGTTCGTTATTCGGGAATGGCTATTGGGTTGCAGATCGGTATTCTCTGTGCCGGCTTCACTCCCATGCTGGCCACCGCGCTCGTCGGTGGGGTGACTGCTAACTGGGGCCCAGCGGCCTGGATCGTTGCCGCTTCCTCGATTCTCGCTATCATTGGCGCGCTGTGGGCTCGCGAAACTAGTAAGACGGATCTGCGAGAACTGGGTAATCCGGTTCCTTAGGGGCAACGCAGGGATAGCGTCTAGAAACGACCGTGGCCGCTACCTTCCAAATCATTTGGAAGGTAGCGGCCACGGTTTTTGTGCCTAAGGCTGCTTACTTACGCAGCTCGAAGCGGTCTGCATCCATGAGCTTGGCCCAAGCTGCAGCGAAGTCCTTGACGAACTTCTCCTTGGCGTCGTCCGAAGCGTAAACTTCGGCCAGTGCGCGTAGCTCAGAGTTGGAGCCGAAGACCAGGTCTACGCGGCTACCGACCCAGCGGCCGTCAGTGGTTGCGTAGGTCTTCTCTTCTGCATCTGGGGTCCATTCCAGGCCCAGTTCCAGCAGGTTAGCGAAGAAGTCGTTGGTCAGGGCACCTGGGGTGTCGGTGAAGACACCGGTGTTCGAACCATCCCAGTTGTTGCCCAGTACGCGCAGGCCACCAACCAGTACGGTGGTTTCCGGTGCGGTCAGGCCCAACAGATTAGCGCGGTCCAGCAACAGGTACTCGGAAGGCAGGTTCAAGAAGCCCGAATCGTAGTTGCGGAAACCGTCAGCAACTGGTTCCAACCATGCGAACTGTTCCACGTCCGTTTGCTCCTGGGTAGCGTCAACACGACCCGGGGTGAAGGGTACCTCGACCTGCTGGCCGGCTGCCGAAGCTGCCAGCTCAACACCTACGTTGCCGGCAAGAACCACAACGTCAGCGAAGGAAGTCTTGATGGCGGAAGTAGCGTTGAAGGTGTCAACGATTTCTTCCAGCTTCGCGATTACTGGCTTGAGCTGCTCTGGCTGGTTCACGGTCCAGGAAACCTGTGGTTCCAGGCGGATACGACCGCCGTTGGCACCGCCACGCTTGTCCGAAGAACGGAAGCTAGCTGCGGCCTTCCATGCGGTGGAGACCAGCTGCTGAACGCTCAGACCGGATTCCTTGATCAGTTCCTTCAGTGCCGAGATCTCTGCAGCGCCCAGGGTGGTTTCTGGTGCAGCTGGCAGTGGATCCTGCCATGGCAGGTCTTCAGCTGGAACCTCTGGGCCGAAGTAACGGGACTTTGGACCCATGTCGCGGTGGGTCAGCTTGAACCATGCGCGAGCGAAGGCATCAGCAAACTTGTCCTGGTTGTCCTTGAACTCGCGAGAGATCTTCTCGTAGGCAGGATCAAAGCGCAGGGCCAAGTCGCTGGTGAGCATACGTGGTTCGCGGCGCACTGATGGGTTGTGTGCCATTGGAACCATGTCGGCTCCGCCATTGTCCTTTGGGCGCCACTGCTGTGCACCAGCTGCCGAGTGGAACAGTTCCCACTCGTAAGCGAAGAGGATGTGGAAGAACTCGTTGTCCCAACGGGTTGGGTGGTAGGTCCAGGTGACTTCCAGACCGGAACCGATGGTGTCATCGCCGTGCCCGGTGCCGAAGTCGGACTTCCAGCCCAGACCCTGCATTTCCAGTGGAGCGGACTCTGGATCGCCACTCTTGTGCGATTCGGCGCTGGCACCGTGGGTCTTGCCGAAGGTGTGGCCACCGGCAATGAGGGCGACGGTCTCTTCGTCGTCCATGCCCATGCGGCGGAAGGTTTCGCGGATATCTACTGCCGAAGCCAGTGGGTCAGCAACGCCGTCTGGACCTTCTGGGTTGACGTAAATCAGACCCATCTGGACTGCTGCCAGCGGAGCTTCGAGGTTGCGGGCTCCGGTGTAGCGTTCGCTTTCCAGCCATACCTTTTCTGGGCCCCAGTACACGTCGTCGTCGGCTTCCCAAACGTCCTTACGACCGCCAGCGAAACCGAAGGTCTTGAAGCCCATGTCTTCAAGAGCCACGTTGCCAGCCAGGATAATAAGGTCAGCCCAGGAGATGGACTGGCCGTACTTCTTCTTTACTGGCCATAGCAAACGGCGAGCCTTATCAAGGTTCACGTTATCTGGCCATGAGTTCAAAGGAGCGAAGCGCTGCTGACCAGCACCGCCGCCGCCACGGCCGTCGTGCGAACGGTAGGTACCGGCGGAGTGCCATGCCATACGAATAAGGAAAGGACCGTAGTGACCGAAGTCAGCTGGCCACCAGTCGTAGGACTTCGTCATTAGCTCGGCAAGGTCAGCCTTGACCGCTGCCAAATCCAGGGCTTCGAAAGCCTCGATGTAATCGAAGTCGGCATCCAGAGGGTTGGTAGCCTCCTGATTCTTCGACAGGATCTTCAGGTTCAGCTTATTTGGCCACCACTCGGTGTTGGCGTTGCCCTGGGTCGGGTGTACGCGACCGGTGTTACCTACAACCGGGCACTGACCTGCTGTTGTCTCAGACATGTGCTCTTCCTTCCGGATTTCTTGGGGTTTAGGGTTTAATGCTCGTCGCTTGGGCAGTTCCCGAGCGACAACCAAGTCTTAGGGCCGTGCGGTCAGCCGTCGAGGTCTTTTGCCTGGCATTCGGGGCAGATGCCCCAGTAGATCACTTCAGCTTCATCAATTTTGAAGCCGTGGTCATCTGATGCGTGCAGACAAGGTGACTCGCCAACAGAACAATCAACGTCCGCTAGGTTCCCGCATTGCCGGCACACCACATGGTGGTGGTTGTCCCCGATGCGTGCTTCATAACGTGCGATATGTCCTTGTGGCTGGATCTGACGGATGACTCCCAAGCTCGTGAAAAGTTTGAGGGAGTCATAGACCGCTTGGTGTGACACCTTGGGATGTTCACGATGGACCGCCGAAATGATGGTTTCGGTGTCTGCGTGAGGATGCCCGGCAACGGCAGCGAGCACTGCAACGCGTGGTTGCGTGACTCGCATTGAAGCTGCCTTGAGCACCTGCTCAATCCCGTCGGTAGATGTCATATCTTCAGCATGCCTCCTTATTTTGAATGAGTCAAGATAAGACGAGATGTATTTCAGGTTACATCGCAAAAAATCGCGGTAAACGCCGAGTGGCCCGTGGCGGGGTACAAATATACCCCTAGTGGAATATTTTAAAAATCATGGTCATAGAAGGATGAATGCTTGGTGTGGGTTGTTGTTGAAAGCAAGAAAGAAAGAATTTCGCGGTGAAACTAGGTGCGCTATTCCCTGTAGGAAAACCTTGAATTCGGAGCTGAGTGAAGATGAAATTACGCTCAAGCGAGCAAGTTCACATAGCTGTGAATACTCTATGGAAACTATGCACTGCATCGGGGTCGGAGGAGCGAAAACCGCGAGAACTGGGGACTCTAGTTTGACCAATGGTGGTGGGTCGACCATCCTTAATAAGGACTATTTAGGATTTATTGTGACAATCCGAGAAGAAATAGCGTCGGGTCGCTGGTGAAATTACCAGTGAGAATACGCAGGGTCAGCTGTATCAATCAGCGCCCGCTGACGCTAGATTTGGATTCAGTGAATCAAAACCGATAAGCAATTCGCAATCAAGCACACTGCAGAGCAATCGTTCCCTAGAAGAACGGTTGCTCGTTCGGCTCAGAAGGAATTTCACCTTTGAAGCCTTGCCGGTGAAGGAAGAAAGCAATGAAGCAGACGGATCAATCATTTGAAGACCTTGTCGGCGAGCTGCATTCAGCTCGTCAACGACGCCCTAAGAAATATTCGGTTTCAGGGACCGACTATTGGGTATTTGGTATAGCTGGCGCCTTGGCGCTGGCCTTTATTGTTTGGGGTTTCGTTACCCCAGAAGGCTTGGGTAAAGCCGCAGATGCAGCCCTGAACTGGGTCATCACCAACACCGGTTGGCTGTTTATTATTGCAGCTTCGGTATTCGCAATCTTTGTCATCGTGGTCGCCGTGAAGAACTTCGGCCGTATTCCTCTGGGCAAGGATGGCGAAAAACCACAATTTACTACCGTTTCGTGGATCTCCATGATGTTTGCGACCGGTATGGGCATCGGCCTAGTTTTCTACGGCGTCGGTGAGCCACTGTTCTTCTACATGTCGCCTCCACCAGGCACTGTTGAAGGGTCTAGCGCGGCTGCTATGAGCACCGCTATGGGCACCACGCTCTTCCACTGGACCTTGTTCCCATGGGCGATGTACGCCATCGTCGGGTTGGGTATGGCCTACGGTAGCTTCCGCCTTGGACGCCCACAGCTCTTCTCCGCCATGTTCACCTCGATCTTTGGAGAGCGAGTTGTCCACGGCTGGGGCGGTCGCACTATTAACATCTTGGCGATCATCGCGACCCTCTTCGGGTCAGCTTGTTCGCTGGGTCTGGGAGCACTGCAGATTGGTGGCGGTATCAAGTCCGCTGGCATTCTTGAGCAGGTTGGTTCCGGTGTCCTCGTTGTCATCATCGCGATCTTGACTGCATTGTTTGTGGCCTCGGCCGTCTCCGGCATTGAGCGCGGCATTCAGTGGCTGTCGAACATCAACATGGTGTTGGCAGTAATCCTGGCGCTCATCGTCTTTATCGGTGGACCAACGCTGTTCATTCTTAACGTCATCCCGAACGCTGTTGGTTCATTCATTGGCGACCTGCCTCAGATGGCTTCGCGTACCGCGGCTTCAGGTGATGGAAGCATGTCCAGCTGGCTGTCCTCGTGGACTGTCTTCTACTGGGCTTGGTGGATCTCATGGAGCCCATTCGTAGGCCTGTTTATTGCACGCATTTCACGCGGACGCACCATTCGCCAGTTCGTCACCGGCGTGCTGCTGGTGCCATCTGCCGTGACGCTACTCTGGTTCTCGATCTTCGGTGGCGGCGCCATTGGATTGCAGGAGCGTGCTGAGCGTGCCGGGAACACCGGTGATGCATTGACCAAGATGGTCGATGGGGCTCCAGACATCGACTTTGACCTGATCCTCTTCGGCCTTCTTGATAAGCTCCCGCTGAACGGCTGGGTCGCCACCGTTCTGATGGTGGTCACGGTCTTGCTGATCGCCATCTTCTTCGTCACCGGAGCCGATTCGGCGTCAATCGTGATGGGTGCGCTCAGTGAGCGTGGCGCTGAAGAGCCAACCAAGAAGTCTGTGATCTTCTGGGGTGTTGCTACCGGTGCAGTTGCTGCCGTCATGCTGCTGGCTGGTGGAGATCATCCAGCTGAAGCACTCAACGGTTTGAAGAACATTACGATTGTCTCGGCCTTGCCGTTCGTGATCGTGATGTTGCTGCTATGCGTGGCACTGTGGAAGGATCTGAGCCGAGATCCACTGATCTTGCGTGGAAAGGTTGCCCGCACTGTGCTGGAGCAATCAGTGACGCAGGGTGTGGACCGGCACGAAGGTAGCCAGTTCAGTCTGATGACCACCGAGATTCCAATTATCGCTCCGGCCGAGAAGCCAGAAGGCGATGCTACTAAGTCAGCTCAGGTGTTTGTCACTGAAGCTGATGGGAAAGACTCTAAGGACTCCACCGAGTCCAAGGATTCCTAGCAAAAAATAGTTGAAGCCACGTCCCTTGAAGGGACGTGGCTTCAACTATTTAATGTGGACGTATTCCGGTGAAGATCTAGCTACGTGCTCGGCAGATCGCATTAATCTCTGGAATGCATGGCTCATTTTGCAAGCTCGTGGTGTCGCCCAACGTGGTTCCCTCAAATAATTGAGTGAGCAGTCGACGCATAATCTTGCCCGAACGTGTTTTAGGCACATCGGGAACCAGAACTACGTCACGTGGCTTGGCAATGGGGCCAATCTGGTTGGTTACTGTGGAGCGTAATTCGGCAATGAACTGCGCCTGACGGGCGGCAAGCTGCTCATCAGGGTTTTCGGCAATCAGTGACTTATCCAAAGGCACCACAAAAGCCGTGGCCGCGTGACCAGTCTTGGCATCGGGGGTGGGGCACACACCAGCCTCGACGACACCCGCATTAGTGACGAGGGCAGATTCAATTTCAATGGTGGACAGGCGATGCCCAGAAATATTGATCACGTCATCGGTGCGGCCCAAAATGAAAATGTCGCCATCGTCATCAAAGCGCGCACCATCACCAGCCAAGAACCACCCCTGTCCGACGTACTGTTCCCAATAGCTGGTGTAGTAGCGTTCTGGATTACCCCAAACGGTACGAGCCATCGAAGGGCCCGTCTGGGTGATGACAATATTTCCCTGAGTATTTGGTTCAACACGCTGACCTTGAGCATCAACGATGTCCACTGAAACTCCAGGCAGGGCGCGGGCGGCGCAACCAGGTTTGAAGTATTCGTCGGTGGGCAGTGGCGAAAGGATTGTTGCGCCGGACTCGGACTGCCACCAGGTATCCACCATGGGAAGACCTTCGGTAGTATCGCGGCCTAACTGTTCGCGGAACCACTTCCACGCTTCCGGGTTCACTGCTTCACCCACGGTGCCACCGATGTTGATGGAGGACAGATCGTAGGAATCTGGAATGCCCTGCGGGAACCAGCCCATCAAGGAACGCACTAGCGTTGGTGCGGTGTAGTAACTGGTGACCTTGTAACGTTCGATGACCTCAAAGTGGCGACCAGGATGCGGGGCATTTGGCACGCCCTCGTAGATGACCTGCGTAACGCCGTTCGACAGTGGACCGTAGATCTCATAGGTGTGGGCGGTGACCCAAGCCAGGTCGGCGGTGCACCAATGCACATCTTGATCTCGCTTTGAAACATCGGGGTTGGCGAAGAGCATGTTGTAACTTGCCGCCGCCTGAGTCAGGTAACCGCCGGTGGTGTGGACCAATCCCTTAGGCTGCCCGGTCGTTCCCGAGGTGTACATGATGAACAACGGCGTCTCCGAGTCGAAGAATTGTGCAACATGCTCGGTGGGCTGGGTGTCGACCACATCGTGCCACCAAACATCTCGGCCCTCGGTCCATGGGATCTCATCGCCCGTGCGACGAATGACCAGGACCTTTTCAATTTCGTTCTCACCCGAGACTGCCTGATCGGCATTGTCCTTGACTGGCACGGAAGTACCACGGCGGAATTGGCCATCGGTGGTTACCAAAACCTTGGCCTTGGTGTCTTCCACACGGAATTTCAGCGCTTCAGCGGAGAAGCCACCGAAGACCAGCGAGTGGATCGCGCCAATGCGGGCACAAGCCAAGGTGATGACGATGGTTTCGATAAGTACCGGAAGGTAAATGACCACGCGGTCACCCTTGACTACACCCAAAGACTCCAAGGCATTGGCGGCCTGGCTGATACGTTCTTGCAAGTTCTTGTAGGTGACGGCTACGCGGTCGCCGGGTTCACCCTCAAAGTACAGCGCAACCTTGTCACCGCGACCGGCCTGAACATGGCGGTCTGCGCAGTTCACCGCGGCGTTCAGTTTGCCACCGAGGTACCAAGAAATCTGCGGACCACGCTTGGCTACTGGGTCTGCGGGGAGGATTTGGCTGGTGGTGTGCCAATCGGTGTCCCAGTCTAGAAGGCGCGCTGCTTCATCCCAGAATGCTTGTCGTGAGTCCTCTGATGCCAGGGTGGAGGTCGATGCTGATTCGATGGTCATGAAAGATAATTCCTTGAAGTATTAATGGGTGACAAGTTGTGAGGCTGGGGGAGAGGAGAAATCAGGTTCCCCGCTCGATAGCCAGCGCAATTGAGGCGTTGGCCGGGTCTTGTCCCTGAGGTTGTGCATAGTTCAGTGCCATGATCATCTCCATCGGTTCTGGCGGTAGCACCGGCCTATGGAACATGTGATTCATAGGTGGTTGCTGCGACGTCTAGGAGCCAGATCTCTCGGTCGCTCGGGATGGTTACCCGTCCATTACATGGTTTCGAACGAATTGAATGCAAATCTTGCGTAACATGAAAAATATTCGATAACTACGTCACACGCACGAGATATTTCGTTATTTATTTCATTGAATGCCGGTTTGATCGATGATTGATGATTTTCATGAGTTCATCTTCGGTGGAATGCGAAGTTGCCTGTGCAAACTGACTGTCAAACCGGTGCATCGTCGCGACGAAATGTGACTTCGTGGCTTGGAAGCGCAGGTTTATTACGGCTACAAATGAATGAGAACCCATCCAGAGCGGCCGAGAGATCTGGCTCGATGACGCCGCAGCAACCACCCGATTTGCGGGACGGTGCTACCGCCAGGACCGATGGAAAGAATTGAGGATTTCTAATGTCATTTGGCGAGTCGCCGAACACCACTAGCTTGGACTTCAACCAGCTCAGTGATCCTTCGCAGGCTAGCGCAATGGGACTAGACGACTTTCAAGAGCAGTTGCCCACCCGGCAATTACTCAAGGTCACCCCAGGCCCTAGCGCAGACGAACAATATGACCGATTGGCTGAAGTCTTCCGTCCGGTTTTCGCGCAAATCGCAGCCACCGCCAAGGAACGCGACCGCAACCGCGTTCTGCCTTTTGAACAGGTGGGCCTGCTCAACCGTGAACGTTTTGGTGCACTACGTATCCCGGTCGCCGAGGGCGGGTACGGCGCACGACTTGTCGACGTTTTCCGTTTGCTTATCGAACTTTCTGAAGCTGATTCGCACGTCGGACAGTTGTGGCGTGCGCATATCGCGTTTGTTGAAAATGTGCTGGTTCTTGAAGACCAGGAACTACGCAGCAAGTGGATTTCTCGCATTGCTGCGGGACAAATTGTCGGTAACGCATACACCGAACGTGGCGGCAATGCGCTTGGTACTTTGAACACCAAAGCCAGCCAGGTTGATGGCCGTTGGTTAGTGACCGGTGAAAAGTACTACTGCACCGGCACCATCTTTGCCGACTGGACCACGGTGGCTGTGGCTCACCCAGAGCTTGCCGGACGTCAGATTGCGGTGGTCTCCACCCAGCATAGTGGCGTAAAAATCTTGGATGACTGGGATGGGTTCGGTCAGGGTCTCACCGGCACGGGCACGACCGAATTTCATCAGGTGCCGGTAGACACCTTCATGCCACAGCAGAACAACGACCCTGAGGCAGCGATTTTCCAGTTGGTGCTCATGGCCGTGCAAGCCGGCATTGCTCGTGCAGCCCTGAATGACCTGCGTATTTCGGTGCAGAATCGTACGCGGATCTTCACCACTGGCACGGGAGTGCCGGTGCATCGTGAGCCGCAGGTACTGCAATTAGTCGGTGAGGTTTCCGCGGAATCCTTCGCCGCTGACTCGGTCGTGATCGGCGCAGTCCTTGAGGTTGAAGCCGCCCTCATCGACCCGGGGCTTAACGAAGAGGAACGCTACGCGGTCTGTGAACTAGCAGCTAACCGAGCGCAAACCATCGTCCAGCCACTGGTCATCGGTGCCACGAGCAAACTCTTTGACGGACTTGGAGCATCGTCCACCAGCGTGATCTGTAATTTGGATCGGCACTGGCGTAACGCCCGCACCATCGCCACCCATAACCCGGCCATTTATAAGGCACGCATTGTGGGGGACTACGAGATCAACGCGGTTCAACCACAACGCCTCTCGGTCACCGGCGAAGACAGCAACCACCGAGCATAAGACGGCCACAGGCCGCCTGACAAACTTCACTACTACTCAACTATGGCAAGGGGAAACTAATGAGCCAGCAGCGCGAAATTCTCTTCAACGCATTCGATATGAACTGTGTCGTGCACCAGTCACCAGGCCTGTGGCGTCACCCAGAGGACAAGGCCTCGACCTACAACACCATTGGCTACTGGACCCACCTGGCCAAGGTACTAGAAAAGGGCAAGTTCGACGGCCTATTCATTGCCGATGTCCTGGGTACCTACGATGTTTTCAACGGAACCAATGAATCCCCACTGCGCTCCGGTGCACAGGCTCCGGTCAATGACCCGATGATGCTGGTTTCGGCTATGGCCGCAGTGACCGAGAACCTCGGCTTTGGTGTCACTGCAGGCACCGCCTACGAGCACCCTTATGCTTTCGCCCGTCGCCTGGCCACCCTAGATCACCTGACCAATGGCCGCGTGGGCTGGAATGTCGTCACCGGCTACCTGCCTTCAGCTGCCCGCAACATGGGCCAGGAAGACCAGATGGAACACGACGAGCGTTACAACCACGCCGACGAGTACCTCGAAGTCGTCTACAAGCTGCTTGAAGGCTCATGGGAAGACGACGCCGTGCAGGCCGACAAGGAAACCGGGATCTACACCGACCCGGCCAAGGTGCACAACATTGAGCACGAAGGTAAATACTTCAAGGTTCCAGGCATCGCTATCACCGAGCCTTCCACCCAGCGCACCCCGGTGATCTACCAGGCTGGTGCTTCCTCGCGCGGTATCAAGTTCGCTTCGGAAAATGCTGAAGCAGTCTTCGTGACCAGCCCGACCCGTGAAATCCTCAAGGCCACCGTCACCAAGATCCGTGATGCAGCCGAGGCAGCTGGCCGCGATCGCTATGACGTGAAGATCTTCGCGATGCAGACCATCATCACCGACGAGACTTCCGAAAAGGCTCAGGCTAAGTACGAAGACTACAAGTCCTACGCGGATATTGAGGGTGCTCAGGTACTGATCTCCGGTTGGATGGGTGTGGACCTGTCCGAGTTGGATCCTGACGAGCCACTGGGTTCCAACGTGAAGTCCAACGCTATCCAGTCTTCGGTGGAAACCTTCCAGAAGGCTAGCGGGGATGACGGCAAGCCATGGACCATCCGCCAGTTAGCTGAGTGGGTTGGTGTCGGCGGTTTCGGCCCGATCACCGTTGGTTCCGGCGCAGAGGTAGCAGAAAAGCTCATTGACTGGGTGGACTACACCGATGTGGATGGTTTCAACCTGGCCTACGCCATCACCCCTGGCACCTTCGAAGACGTTGTCGAGTACGTGGTTCCTGAGCTTCAGGCCCGTGGCGCATACAAGACCGAGTACACCGAAGGATCGCTACGCAACAAGCTCTTCAGCGCCGGTGACCGGGTCAAGGACACCCACCGTGCCGCTAAGTACAAGATTGCTAACCGAGTAGCCGCCCAGGGCTAATGCCTTGAAAGCTGAGCGCGCTGCCCTTAGGCAGTGCGCGAATGCCCCAGTTCAAAATTCTGAACTGGGGCATTTTCGCGTTCTTGGTAGCTGTCAGCAACACGTAGTTATTTGCTCCCAAACTCCAGCGTTATCGCTGGGGCTTGGTGCGTTTAAAGGGGCTAAACCATGCGCACATGGCAAGCCAAATATGTGTGTATTTCTTGCTTAGCATGACGACATAAGGCTCTTTGTGACTGTGAATATTACGAATTTTCAACCTTCGGGCATTTGAAGACGGTGAGATGACGAATTTGCTACGTAACGTTTGCAAGGCATCATTCACAAGTTACAGACTTGAGGAGTTCTAGCGATCATGCAGAACACCCAACCATCCAGAGCGACCGAGAGATCTGGCTCGAAGACGTCGCAGCAACCACCTTTTTCAGGCCGGTGCTAAAGCCAGAGCCGATGGAGCATTCACAGTGACTCTCTGATACCGCGTGCGGTGATTTTCGCACGCGGTCTAGTGAGTCGACCGCGCTTCTAGGTGCCATCGCCAAGGAGAGACCATGTACTCGTACTTTCAAGGAGGACACAACTCGTGATTGAGATTGAAAACCTCCACAAACATTACGACTCCGCCCAAGGGCGCGTCGAAGTGCTCAAGGGCATCAACCTGAGTGTTGAGTCCGGATCTATCACTGCAGTGGTTGGACCCTCAGGAGCCGGCAAGTCAACCTTGTCCCACTGCATCTCTCTGCTAGAAAAACCAAGCAGCGGGCAGATACTCATCGATGGCAAAAACCTGACGAATCTATCGGGTAAGAAGCTTCGCGCCGAGCGTCGCGCGATCGGCACGATCTTCCAAAATTCTGCCCTGCTTCGCCGGATGACGGTGGCCGAGAACATTGCCCTGCCTCTGCGGAACCTAGGCGTGGTGCATGAGCAGATGACTAGCCGAGTAGCTGAACTGCTTGATCGGGTGGGACTCCTTGACCGAGCCAATTCCTATCCAGGCCAACTATCTGGCGGTCAACGACAACGTGTAGGTATTGCACGCGCTTTGGCCTTGCGGCCACGGCTGTTGCTCTCCGATGAATCAACCTCGGGCCTGGACCCGGAATCAACTCAGCAGGTTCTCACGCTTCTTGAATCACTGCGAACCGATCTTGGACTTGCCATCATCCTGATCACCCACGAGATGGATGTTGTCCGCCATGTTGCCGATAACGTCGCACAACTCGACGGTGGCCGTATCGCAGAATACGGCAAGCTCCACGAGCTGGTGGCCAATCCGAGCTCCGAAGCCGGTTCCAAACTCTTGCCATTGCGGGCGGAGGAACTCCCTGCCGGGTTCTCCTATTCAATGACCGTCGCCTATCTGAACGATCGTGTTGATCCAGCATGGATCTCAAGATTAGGCATTGAACATGGAATTCGAGTGGCGTTGCTTGGCGGTTCAGTTGAAGCGCACCACGACGGGACGCTAGGACGAGTCAGCATTGGCGTGGACGGGGCACTGCCCGAACGGGTCACCCAGATCCTGGCATCGTGGGGCCTGCGGGCCACCGTTGAAGAACAAGTTCGTGAAGAGGTTGGTGTATGAGACTCCCATTTGAAAGCGCAGCGGTTGGTACAGATACCCCGTGGAATGAACTGCTCGCCTTGCTGCTACCTGCCTATGGGCAGACCTGGGCCATGGTTGGAATCGTCATGGCCCTGGTGATCAGCATCGGTGGCCTGATGGGGATCGCACTGTACAACACCGACCGGCATGGCTTGTTCCCACGCCCAAAGGTGCATGGCGTGCTCAGCTGGATTGCAAATATGGGACGCTCACTGCCGTTTCTGGTCTTGATGGCAGCGATCATTCCTTTCACCAAATGGATCACGGGAACCACCATCGGTATTGCTGCAGCCGCGGTACCCATGACTATCGCGGGCATACCGTTCTTCGCACGCTTGGTGCAGAACGCACTCAACGACTTGCCTAAGGAAAACCTCGCTGTGGGTCTAGTCACCGGAGGTTCGGCAACACAGATCATTGGCTCCACCCAGATTAGGGAAGCCCTGCCGGCATTGGCCTCAGCGATCACACTGAACACTATTTCCATGATCGAGTATTCGGCCATTGCAGGCACGATTGGGGCCGGCGGAATCGGCTATCTCGCGGTGACCTATGGATATCAGAGATTCGATATGAACGTCATGCTGGCCACTATCGTCGCACTGATTCTGACAGTTCAAATTGTCCAATTCCTCGGTGACCGCATTGCCCATGCGCTGGCCCGCCCATAATCGCATCAACATTAACGAGCATAAAAATGACTTCACCACTTTCAGGCCATGACCATGGCTTTACCTTGCGTAAGAGCAGGAATGTACTTCCTTGGAGTATCGCAGCGATCGCTTCGGTTCTGGCTATAGTCCTGGCAGTGATGCTCGGACAGCAACGAACCTTGCCTGCAGTAGCTGCGGCAGACGGAACACAAACCAAGTTTGTCGTTCACTTTGAACCGGCGATGGCTGGCGAAGAAAAGATTCTGGACTACGTTGCAGAGAGCATTGCTCCGGACTACGGTGTGGAGATTGAGAAAACCGGTCTCCAGGACCCGATCCAAGCCAATCAGGCAGTGGCCAGCGGACAGTTTGATGCGACCATCTTTGAACACCAGTGGTACATGGAACAGTCGGCAGAAGCCGCGGGGGTGAAACTAACCCCCACCGTTGAGCTCTACCAATGGGGCTTTGGTATGTACTCGACTAAGTATGACTCGGTAGAAGCGCTGCCCAAGGGTTCAACATTGTTGTTGCCAAATGACGTGGCTAACCAGGGACAGGCGCTGTGGCTATTGCAGCGCGAAGGCTTCCTGAAACTCAATCCAGATATCGAGCCTCGTACAGCAAAAATGTCTGATGTTGTGGAGAACCCGCATGAATTCGTTTTGAAGGAAGCCGACTTGTTGGCGATGCCTCGAATGCTGGATGACGTTGATGTCGCTGTTGGCTACGTTTCGCAGTTCGATGCCGGAAAGGTTAGTCGAGATAAGGGAATCTTGTTCCCAGAGCCACCTAAAACCTTCGCCTCAAGGCTGATCATGGCCTCTGATTTTGCAGAAACTGCCGACGCTCAGAAACTGATTGAAGTGTTCTCCGATCCTCGCCTGCAGGAATATTTGGAGACGACGGATGACCCATTGGTCCAAGGCGTTCTTACCAAGGTTTCTGACAGTTAAATTCATGCTCCTGCGTGGAGAAAAGCAAGAGGCAACCAGCAAGGAATTATCCTCATGCTGGTTGCCTCTTAGGCTGTTATGGTTTTTGCGCCTTAGGCAGCGAGCGCATCCTTGATGGCTTTGCCAAGTGAGGTTGGCGCGCGACCGATCAGCTGTGCCAGGTCCCCGGAATTCACTTCCAGTGCACCTTCACGAATGCGCAGATCAGTATCTACCAGGATGTCAGCAAAAATGGCTGGAACACCCGAATCAGTGTAGATCTCCACTAGCTTTTCAGGATCCATTTCCTGATAAGTGACATCTTGACCTGCTGCAGCACCGACGGCCCCGGCCAACTGGCTCAGGGTGAAAGGCTTGTCACCGCCCAACTCGTAGATTTTTCCTGCCTGATCCGAATCCGAAAGTAAGACTGCAGCGGCTGCCTCGGCATAGTCCGCGCGGGTAGCAGCACTGATTTTTCCGTCTCCGGCAGCACCGAGAACGACACCGCTGTTCAGGTAACCCAGTAACTGATCAGTGTAGTTTTCCGTGTACCAACCATTGCGTAGCAGGACGTAGTCGATTCCTGAACCTGCCAGCAGATGTTCGGTGGCGATATGTTCCTGCGCCAATTTCATGTTGCCGGTCAGGGCATTGGCGATGGAGGTATAGGCGATGAGCTTTACGTTGACCCGTTGGGCAGCAGTGATGACATTTTCATGCTGGGTGGTCCGCTGGCCCACTTCGCTGCCGGAAATCAACAGCAACTTATCGACACCTTCCAACGCGCTCACCAAGCTGGCTTCCGCGTTGTAGTCAGCGACGCGCGTCTGAAGACCCTTGCCGGCCAGAGGTTCTAACTTCTCTGGGGAACGACCTATAGCGATGAGCTGTGCTGGATCGGCGCCGCGCTTCAACCATGCGTCGATCACTAATTGACCTAGCTGTCCGGTGGCTCCGGCAATTGCAATATTCATCTTGTCCTCTCGTTAAAGCTGCAATCCATTACAACCGACGCAGTCACTGCAGAATTCCCGAACTACATTTCGTCGCGGCATTCAATCCGTAGCTCACTGAAATCTCAAGCTTGCACGTCTTAAACCGTAAGACAAGCGAAATGTGTCGGATCTTTACGTGGATTATTGCTCCAATCTCATGCCTAGCTCGCTGATTTATGACTTGATGACGCTGATTAACGTAACTTTTGTCGGGCCAAGGCCTTGGAAGACAAACTTGAATTGTTCGGGCGGTACATCCGAACACACACCATCCAGAGCGACTGAGAGATCTGGCTCAACGACGTCGCAGCAACCACCCGACAGGGAGCGGTGCTACAGCCAGGACCGATGGAGTACCTTTACTTCGCCGTACAAAAAATCTGTCAAAACGGATATTTGTTAGCGAAGTGCGCTCCGCATAACCAAGCACCAAAGGAGCGATGATGATTCGTCTTGAGAACCTAACGACAACCTTCGGCAAAGGCCAAGACCGGTTCACTGCCGTCAAAGATGTCTCTCTAGATATTAAGGCTGGAAGCATTCACGGCATTATCGGTTTTTCTGGGGCCGGCAAATCTACGTTGCTTCGTAACATCAACTTGTTGCAGCGCCCCACCTCGGGGCAGGTCTTTGTTGATGGCGTTGAACTTACCGGTCTGAGCGAAAGTGAGCTACGCAAGCAACGCCATGAAATCGGAATGATTTTCCAGCACTTTAACCTGCTGAACAATCGCACTGCACAACAAAATGTGGAGCTGAACCTGAAATTCGCTGGTGTGCCCAAGAAAGAACGCCGCGAACGTACTCTCGAAGCGCTGTCCATCGTGGATCTCGCCGATAAGGCTAGCGCGTATCCGGGCCAGCTCTCTGGTGGCCAGAAACAACGCATTTCCATTGCTCGTGCGCTCGTCACCGAACCAAAGGTCCTGTTGTGCGACGAGCCAACTAGCGCGGTGGATCCACGGACCACTACCTCGGTACTGCAGTACCTGAGCGATATCAACGCCAGCCTTGGAATTACCACCGTCATCGTCACTCACGAGATGAATGTCATTAAGGCTATTGCCGACAACGTCTCTGTAATGGAAGACGGAGCGGTGGTTGAAGAGTTCGCATTGAGCTCATTGCAAGAACCAAGCTTCGAACCAATTACGCCTATTGGACGCTATCTCATCAGCGATGAAATCACGCTCAATCGAGCACCCAAGCAGACCCCAAACCTCGTTGCCGACGTAGCGCGCGTATAGAGAACCTGGATTACCAATGAACTTCACTTCAGTAGTGCTAGCCACGAGCAACGGCAGCGCAGCAACTTTCAATTTTGACCGTATCGTCGAACTAGCCCCAGAAATCTGGGTGGCTATGGCACAGACGTTCGCGATGTTGCTGGTGGCTATTCCAATAGCTATTCTCTTGGGAACCCCACTGGGCATCTGGCTCTATTCAATGTCTCCCAACGGTTTGCGTCCACGACCACGTGTGCACCGAATTGTGGACGGGCTGGTCAATACGATCCGTTCTTTCCCTTTCCTCATCCTGCTCATTGCCATCATTCCGTTCACCCGATTTGTGGTGGGAACAACTATCGGTACGGCGGCGGTAATCGTGCCACTGACCATCAACGCGATCCCATATTTCGCTCGTTTTGTTGAACAGAACATTAGCCAGTTGGGCAACGGCGTGGTTGAGGCAGCTCAGGCGATGGGCGCGAGCCGAGGGCAGATCATCCGGGAAGTGCTCTTGGTTGAAGCTAAACCCGCGTTGCTGTCTTCCATCACCATCATGACCGTCAGCTTTATCTCGTACTCGGCTATGGCCGGTTTGGTCGGTGGCGGCGGTATCGGTGACTTCGCCATCCGCTACGGCTACTACCGCTACGAAACCGGAGTCATGCTGCTGGCTATTGTTCTGATGATCTTGCTGGTTCATGCCGTGCAATTCATTGGAACCCGGCTATCGCGCGCCGCTGACAAGCGCTAAACACCAAATCTTATTCAACTCGCAATTCATCAAAGGACAAATACCATGGCTTTATCTCGTCGTACCTTCTTGAGCTTTTCCGCTGGTTCCGCTGCAATCTTGGCACTGACCTCGTGTGGCCTTGCAGGTGGCCAAGCCGCTGGCTCAGGCGACAAGACCATCAAGGTTATTGTTACCGAGTCGGCGCCGTCGCAGGAACCTACCAAAATCGCGCAGAAGCTACTGGCAGACAAGGGCTGGACCCTTGAAGCCACCTACGTCACTGACATCGTGCAGCCAAACCACGTAGTATCCAACGGCGAATACGATGCCAACTTCTTCCAGCACGGCGCCTACCTTGAGCAGTTTAAGAAGGACCAGAACGTGGATGTGGAACCTGCCTTCTACATGTACAGCTCGCCAGCTGGCGTCTACTCGAACAAGTACGACGATATTAAAGACTTGCCCGATGGTGCCACCATCGCCCTGCCAGTAGACACCGCTAATAATGGCCGTGCGTTGGCCTTGCTGGATAAGGCCGGAGTGTTGAAAGTGACCGAAGGCAAGAGCGTGATTCACCTGTCGCAGAATGACATTTTGGAGAACCCGAAGAACCTCAAGTTTGTTGAAGTAGATCAGCAGTCACTGTCCAAGACCCTTCCTGACGTGGATGCAGGATTCCTCTTCGCACGTCTTGGAGCAGAAATCGGGCTCAACCCTAGTGACGCGTTGCTTTTTGAAGAGGAAGAAGACGCCCTTCCTTACATCAACATCATTGGTGCAAAGCCAGGCTTCACCGATACCGAAAAGGGCAAGGCCTTGGAAGAGGCCTACCACTCCGACGAAGTGCGTGAGTGGTATGCCAACTACCTGGACGGTGCCTTGGGCACTCCGTGGGATCGCGACCTAGAAGCGGATTTCGCCACCTGGAATAAGTAGGCATTTTGCCCCATGGCACACATCTTTAGCACCGTGGGGCAGCCGCTGTCCTTGTCCTTTACTCGAATAGTGACGCCCTGTAGGGAGAACCAATGACGACTATTGCTACGGCAACTACCGAAAGCCGATATCAGGAACTTCTAGATCGCTTCAGTCCGGTCTTCGCCAAGATTGCTGAAGGCGCCCGCGAACGCGAACAAAACCGTGTCTTGCCCTTCGAACAAGTGAAATGGCTGCAGGATTCGGGATTCACGACCCTGCGAGTGCCCGAAAGCCATGGCGGAACCCCCATCAGCCATGAACACCTGTTCCGTTTGCTCATTGAGCTTGCTGCGGCAGATTCGAACGTTGCCCACTTGTTGCGCAGTCACTTCTCCTTTGTTGAAACGATCGCCCTGCAGCCACAAGAATTCCAGGACCGGTGGTTCCCGAAGGTACTGCAAGGACAGATCTTCGGTAACGCCGCGACCGAACGTGGCGGCAATGCTTTGGGCACCACCAACACCAAGCTGGTGAAGACGGATGACGGCTGGGTTCTGCGTGGGGAAAAGTACTACACCACAGGTTCGATTTTTGCCGACTGGGTCGTCGTGATGGCAACGACCGAAGGCGTTGAAGGACGCCAGTACGCGATTGTTGACCGCAATGCCCACGGGATCCAGATTCTTGATGACTGGGACGGTTTTGGTCAGCCACTAACCGGTACTGGAACGGCCATTTTCACTGATGTGCCGGTGGAGCCAGGGAACATTATTCAGCGCAAGGTCGCCTCCACCCTTGAACCGGCCTTCTTCCAGTTGTGTCTGCTTTCGGTGCTGGTGGGTATCGGTAAGGCAGCCCGAAATGAAGCAGCCAGCATTGTCTCGCACAGAACCCGTACCTTTAATACCGGTTCAGGTTCTCTGTTCAAAGATGACCCGCAGATTCAAGAACTAGTAGGTCGTCTAGCTGCGAACGTCTTCGCCGCCGAATCCATTGTTGTTACCGCGGCCCGCGAACTTGATGCGGCCCACGACCTGCAACTGGGACTGGACCCGGATGCCGCCTATTTACGGGCAGAGTTGGCCGTCCAGCAGGCCCACGTGGCCACGCCCAAACTGATCTTGGACGCCACCAGCGAACTATTTGACGTCACCGGAGCATCAGCGGTGTCAACCTCTAAATCACTGGATCGGTTCTGGCGCAACGCACGAACGGTAGCTACCCACAATCCGGTGGCGTTCAAAGCTCGTTCCGTGGGGGACTACTTCATCAACGGCACCATCCCGACAGGACTGAATTCCATCGGTGAAGCGAAGGCAGGCAAATAATCATGGCAACTTTCCAAGAACGTCCACGCCTGCTGCTCTCAGCATTTCTGATGAACACCTCTAGCCATATCCTTGGCGGAATGTGGCGTCACCCAGAAGCCCAACAGCACCGTTTTAATGAACTGGGTTTGTGGGTGGATCTGGCGAAAAAACTAGAAGACGCAAAATTTGATGCGTTGTTCTTTGCCGATGTTGTTGGCCTGTATGGAGACCACGAAGGCGGTTGGGCCTCGCACGTACGCAAGGGGTTGCAGGTTCCTAGCCATGACCCGCTGGTCCTGCTATCCGCACTGGCGGCTGGAACCAAGGACATTGGATTGGCTATGACCAGCTCCGTCATTCAGAGCCACCCATTCCAGTTCGCACGTCAGATTTCTACCCTAGATCACCTGTCACAGGGTCGTGTGGCCTGGAATATCGTCACCAGCGTGCTGGAAAACGCTCACCGTAATTTTGGCGGCAAAGACTTAGTTGCCCATGATGATCGTTATGGCTGGGCTGAAGAATACGTTGAAGCCGCCTACAAACTTTGGGAAGGTTCGTGGGAAGACGACGCCCTGCTCGCAGATAAGCAGACAGGTATCTATGCGAATCCGAGCAAGGTTAATAAGATCAACCATCGTGGGGACTTCTACTCCATCGACGGGCCACACCTAGCTCTGCCTAGCGCGCAACGTACTCCGTTCCTCTTCCAAGCAGGCTCTTCGCCACGTGGTTCGCAATTTGCGGCAACCCATGCCGAGGCGACTTTCCTCTTTGCTCCGCATGCACAGTATGTTGCCAAGAAGAATGCGCAGCTGATCGAGAACCTAGCTGCCGCGGGACGCAACCGTGAAGACATTAAGGTCTTTGCTGGTTTGTCCTTTGTCGTGGGATCCACCGAGGCTGAAGCTAAGGCCTTGGAAGCAGAATACGACGAGTATCTGGACCTGGATGCGATTATTGCGCACATCGGTGGCGGGTTGGGTGTTGATCTTGGTGGTCTGGATCTAGATACCCCATTGGGGCAGATTCACACCGAGGGTGCTCAGGGTGTACTTGAAGCTGTTAAGGCTTCGGTTCCTGGCGGCAACCCGACGCTGAAGGATCTGGCCCACTATCGTGCGAAGGCTCAACAGATCGTGGGTACCCCGGAAAGCATCGTAGATGAATTAGAACAGTGGCAGGATGCGGGAATTGATGGTTTGAACATCATGAATCACGTGTTGCCAGGGTCTTATGACAACTTCATCGAGGGTGTACTTCCAGAACTGCGTCGCCGTGGGCTGGCGCAAAGCGAATACGAGCAGGGAAGCCTGCGTCAGAAGGTCTTTGGGCGAGGGGATTACCTGCCAGAGAATCATCCGGCGTCCCAATACCGGGGTGCTTTTTCTCAGCTGAGCGCAGCGAATACTGAGGCCGCGGCTCAACTGCAAAGCTAGTGAACCGATTTTGATAAGGGCGGTGGAGGTCAGTGACCTCCACCGCCCTTAGCAGCTCCTGCGCGAGCAATCCATCGGGGTCTAAATCCGGGTAAGGTGTCGAGCATGGAGAACAATCACGTCAATGATCCGCAGGTGATTCGTCGTCTTTTGATCACCCCGGGGCGTTGGGCCGTAGTGGGCCTGACCAATAATCCAATGCGTGTGGCACCGAGTATTGCCCGATTCCTCCGTGACGAACTCTCCATGCAGATCATTCCGGTGTCACTGGATGCGCAGAGTGTCATGGGGGAGCAGGGGTACGCGCAGTTGGCCGACATTCCTGGTCCCATCGATGTGGTTGACTGTTTTGTGAATTCTTCAAAAGTTGGCGACATTGTTGATCAAGCCATCAGCATTGGGGCCAAGGCAGTGTGGTTGCAATTGGGCGTCATCGATCAGGAAGCCGCGCAACGTGCCAAAGACGCTGGGTTGGATGTAGTGATGAATACCTGCCCGAAAATTGAATACCCATTTCGGTAACCGAGGCGAGCATGACTAACCACGACAGCCAAGAAACACTAGAGCAACAATGGGCACAATTGTGCTTGAGTATGCCCTGCTCTTTTGCAGATTATCCTTTCGGACCAGAGAGTACAGTCTTTAAGGTCCACGGTAAGGACAAGAGCAAGTCCAAGATGTTCGGCCTACTCATGAATGTTCGAGGCGAGCTGGTTCTTAATCTGAAGTGTGAACCAGCATTGGCAGATCAGCAGCGTAGCGAACATCCGGAAATCACGCCGGGTTATCACATGAACAAAAAGCACTGGAACTCGATCCGTGCGGGACTCGACCTGGATTTTCTGCGAGAGCTGGTTGAAGATTCTTATGATCTTGTGGTTGAGGGCATGCCTCGACGGGATAAAGAATACATTCGTTTGCAAGACACTATTAGCCAAGCCGTCCTAGACTAGAAGCATGTACTTCATCGTTGTTAAATATCAGGTAAAGCCAGAAAACACCGAAAACTTCATGGACCACGTTGCAGAGTTCACCCAGGCCACCCGTGCCGAAGAAGGGAACCTCTGGTTCGATTGGTCCGTGAGCGTGGAAGACCCTAATGAGTTCGTACTCGTTGAAGCCTTCCGCGATGACGAGGCAGCTGCTGCCCACGTAAACTCCGCACACTTCGCCGCCGGTATTGAATCCATGCGTCCGTTGTTGGTTTCCACCCCGAAGATCGTCTCACGCAAGGTGGACGGCGAAGACTGGGACACCATGGGCGAGCTCGTGATCGACTAGTATCCAACGCAAATAAAGGAAGGAACCGCGAGAAAATTCTCACGGTTCCTTCCTTTATTTTAGGCCCTTAGGCTAGTGGCCGGCCTTGTTGCCGAAACGGCGAATCAGAAGCAAGACGATTCCGGCGAGAACAACGATGCCTGCAGCGATACCGATCCAGCTGGCGCTGAAACCGGTGTCTGCCAAGTTTTCGTTATCCTGCTGCTTCGAATCATCTGAGGAATTGTCCTTTGAATCATCGTCAGAATCTGCAGTCGGGGAGGTGCTTGGATCCGAATCAGTGGTTGGTGCTGGGGATTCTGACTCGGACTCCGACTCAGAAGGCTCAGCGGATGGCGACTGATCGTCTTCGGTAGGCGATGGAACTGGTTCCTCAGAATCAGCGGCGATAACCCAGAAGTCCGTGGCAATATCTTCGCGCTGTACCTGCGAGATCACCAGCTGGTAGTCACCAGGCTCTACCGAGCTATCCACTGGTAGCTGGAAGGTCGTGGTGCCCGAAGCATCTGCTGCAGGCACGTCGGTGACCTCAACTGCGCCGTCAAATGCGGAAGCCGAAATCTGTGCTCCTTCTTCCAAACCGGAAACCGTGACACCCACGGTATCGCCGGCCTTGACCTCAGTGGCATCCAGTTCTACGGTGGCCCAGTCAGTGCCGGCAACGATTGCGCGACCCAGTGGGGATGGTGAGACTACGTCGTGAGCCTTGAAGAAGTTCACGGTCGCATCCAGGTCAACCTGACCCGAATCGGTGTGGTCGGTGCCTTCACCAAAGGCGGTGAAGTTATCGCCACCGGTAGCCAAGAAGGCATTGGCAGCAACGCGGAAGGTAGCTGACTCATCCAAAGGCTCACCGTTGAAGGTGATCTCCTGAATGTGCTTACCGGCTGGTGCATCGTCGATGTAGGTGTAGGACAGGCCTTCAGAAACACCAAGCTGTAGCTTGCTACGCTCCGAACCTGCTGGCTGCCACTGCTGCTCAAGTGCTTCGCGGATCTGGGCGCCGGTGAGGTTGAAAGTGATCAGCGTGTTAGCGAAAGGCTGGACCTCTGCTGCAGACTGATAAGTGACCGTTCCATCTTCGCCGTAGAGCAGGTCAGCGCGCAGGCCGCCGGCGTTCATGAACGCAATCTGAGCTGGTTCGCCAGCGAAGTCTTCATTGGAGGTTGCCCACAGGTGGATATCTGCGACGGTATTGCCCAGGGTCGATTCAACACCACGGTCAGAACCTGGGGTGTCGCCACCGCGCAAGATATCTTCGGAGATCTCGCCAACCTTGACGCTGCCGACAACTTCGGCTTCTTTTTCAGCCTCATCGACAATCTTTGCCACGGTTGGGTTTGCTTCGTAATTCGCGGTCCACTCGCCGTCTGCTGATTCGTTAGCAAGTGGCAGGCGCTCGCTGGAAGCCTGAATGACATCACCAGTGCTTGGGTCAACTTCGAGGCTAACCTTGCCCAGGGTGGTTCCGTACTGATGCGACTGGATCACTGGGCGCTCGCCGTCAGGACCGGCAATAGCGCAGTCGTAAGTAGAGTGGGTGTGACCGGAGAAGATCGCGTCGATGTTACCGCTGGCCTTGCGAATCAAGTCGCCGTAAGCGGTGGTTTCTGATGCGATGGCTGAGCAGTCGGTGCTGGCTGAGCCATTGTGGGTGAGCAGTACGATGACATCGGCTTCGCCGTTTGAGTCGTCGCCGTCGCTGAGCTGATCTGCCACGCGATTTGCAGCCTCAACTTCACTACCGAAGTCCAAACCGGAGATTCCGCTAGGGGAGACCAAGGATGGAACGTCTTCGGTGACGGTGCCGATAAAGCCTACGGAGAGTCCGCCGACTTCACGAATTGCGTACTCCTTGAGTGCAGGAGTTTCGGTGCCTGCCTTGTAGACGTTGGCGCCTAGTGCAAAATCTTCACCGGCCTGGCCGGTGGCTGAAGCGTAGCGGTCGATGACCCGAGAGGTCAGGTCGTCGAAGCCCTTATCGAACTCGTGGTTACCTACGACCGAAACATCGAGGCCAGCTGCGCCGAGTGCATCGATGGTTGGAGCATCCTCTTGAGAAGCGGAAGCAAAGGTCGAAGCACCGATATTATCGCCGGCCGAGAGGAACAGCGTGTTTTCATTCTCGGAGCGCAACTGGTCAACTGCACCGGCCAGAACGGCTGCGCCAGCTGATGATCGATCCGCGGCAATGCGACCGTGGAAGTCATTAATGCCGACAAGATCCAGGGTCACTGAATCTGCTGCAGCTGGGGAAGTAGTGCTAGTGGGCTCGGCGGTAGGCGTTGCCTGAGCCATGGTGGCGCCGGTGGCCGCCAGTGAGAGCGTAGCCAAGGAGGCGAGGCTGAGTTTTCTCATCTGCCTAAATGCAGACATAGGTACTCCTAAAAGTGACGAGTGTGACAAAATATATGTCTATCGCATCTAGGTGAACCTGTCGATGCTTGCAGGTTAAATCGTTGTGTAGACCAATAAGAACTTGTCGTTAAAGTACGAAGCAACGCATCTGATCTTGGTTGATGCGTTGCTTCGAAAAGACTTGATGTATTTAGAGCTGCTGCTTTTTGCGGGTTTTGGTCACGGTGACTTTGGTAGCACCTACGATGGCGCCGAGCATGAGCATAGCCGCCGCGATGAAAAAGATTGTGGACAGAACCCAGCAAGCTGTTGCGGTGTCTCGATGTGCGGCATTTAGTGCAAAACCAAAGAGGCACACGCTGGTAAGCAACAGGAGAACTCCCGATAACCGTGTCTTCATTGTTAGCCTTCGCGCCAGAGATTTTTGTAAACAGTCACTACGAATAATGACAATTAGGTTGATTAACATCTATATTGCCACAAATCCATCAACTTGACGATAGGCCTTAAGGAGGATTTTTCGCTACGACTTTGGGCGAACTATGCGCAAGCTTTCAGGATGCGCTCAATGGCGTCGTGTTCGGCTTTGGTCATCCAGGCGCCATACTTTGCCTTGACCTGAGTCTGGCGCGATACGTATTCGCAGCGGAAATTCTTGTTGGGAGGAAGCCACGAAGCAGCGTCCTTGTCGCCCTTAGCTGCATTGGTCGGCCCGTCCGAAGCCATGAGATTTAGCGGGTCGTTGGCAAATTCCAAACGGGTTTCCTGATCCCAGCTTTGTGCTCCCTTTTGCCATGCATCCGAGAGTGCAACAACATGGTCAATCTGAACCGCGGTGCTGGTTTTCTGGCCTCGAACAAACTTGATGGTGGTGTTGGTGTACGGGTCATGGAAAGTTCCGCTAAGTACCACGCATGGTTTTGACGCTGACTTGTACTTCACGTTTTCTAAGTCACGGGCCAAAATGTCGTTGCGGGCGTCGCAACCATTGTGGTCCGGATCTTTCCAGCCCTTGCTGAACTTTTCTCGTTCATAACCAGTCTTCGGGGCGCGACCCTTGATATCGATGTCGGCGAGAAGTTTAAGCGAGTCCGCATAGGTGGCGCGTTGCTCCGCGCTGTTATGGGTGGTGTCAGCCTGTGCGTCTGGAATGCGATCTTGCTCGATGGAATCGAGGGTTGAGCATCCGGTGAGGACAAGAGAACCGGCGATGAGTGCTATTGAGGCGGTGCGACGCAGCAGGCGCATGCGGTAGTTCTACTCCTTGGGAAGAATTCATTGGCGATGGGATAAGACCCTTAGAGAACTATATGAAGTGCTGCGGACGCTTTAGCTCTGGTGACGCCGTGTGTTGGTGTGAGATCCGTGTGAGTCCATTTGGTCAGCCATTTCAAGATTTCATAACAATCGCGTTCATGTGGTTTGACATGTATTGTTTAACTCAGATTCATGTCATAAGGTCAATAAATCACCTTCACTCATCCTCGTATTGGAGTGCACATGAAACGGGCGCTGCCTCTGTCCCTAGCTTTAGTCCTTGGGCTTTGTTCCTGCACTACCCCGGTTTCTCAATTGAAGCTTCCAGAGCAGACTCCCACCGCGATCAATTCCGAAGTCCTCGCAGACGAAACCACTGAAGAGTCAGAGGGCGGCTTCGACGACATCCTTGATTACTTCCCTCCAATGATTGCCTTCGGCTCTAAGATCATGAACCACGATGGACTTGCGGAATCCATGCGGGATCCCGAAGTTGATTTCTTTGACAAAAATGGGTTTAACTCTGGTGCGGGTTCGGTAAATACCTATCGGGTGGATGACGAAGGCAATCCCCAAGGTGAGCATATGGTGTTTACGAGCGTGGCGGGGCAGAAAAATCTGGTGCTGGTTGCATGCCAAGGCGTAGGAAGTGTTCTCATCCGTGCTGAAAAAGACGGAGAAACTGTGGCAGAAAAATCTCTGGACTGTTCGATACCGGCCACAGAATTGAGCATGGAATTCACCATAGCCCAAGGTGGCGATGTTTGGGTTGTCCAGGAACCAAGCTCAGATACTCGTGGGATCTATGAAGTAATGATCTACAGCTAAGCCTGAAGTGTGCTACTAATGGGAACAGTGACACGGGGTGCCGCACGGCGGCTGAGAGAACACCCGTTGAACCTGATCCAGTTAGTACTGGCGAAGGGAATGTCATAGATTCTGCGTACGCGTGTACCTTTACAGGGCGAACCGTTCGCGTCTTTGGCTACTTCTCCTTCGCCAACAGACGCCAAGGAGTTCACACGATGAGCACGGACACTCAAACAACGACCCACCCCATTTCCCTGCCATTGGAAGAACAAGTAGTTCTGATCACCGGCGGTGCCCGGGGACTTGGCGCAGCCATCAGCAATGCTTTCCTCGGTGCTGGCGCGAAAGTTGTAATCAACTACAACACATCGGCGCAGGCCGCTGAAGAATTCGTTGCGCGTTATCCGCAGAAGGCCCTTGCTATTCAGGCTGACGTCCGCGACGAAGCGGGACTGAAGTCAATGGTTGCTGAAGCGAAGGAACACTTCGGCGCCCCTGTGACAACACTGGTGAATAACGCCTTGGTAGATTTCTCCTTTAATGGAGATGCTCGTTCCACCGCGGACGCCATTTCGGCCGAGGAACTCAGTGCACAATTTGCTGGCTCGGTGCTGGCTCCGGTGGCCGCCATTCAATCCGTACTTCCAGGAATGCGCGAATTTGGCTTTGGGCGCATTATCAATATCGGTACTAATCTGTTCCAGCACCCGGTGGTTCCCTACCATGACTACACGGCTACCAAGGCAGCGTTATTGTCCTTGACGCGAACCTTTGCCGATGACCTTGGGCCGGAAGGAATCAACGTCAATATGGTCTCCGGTGGACTATTGCGTACCACGGATGCTTCAGCTGCGACCCCGGAAGCAGTGTTTGACCTGATCGCTTCCGGAACGCCTTTGCGTCGAGTGACCACTCCTGAAGAATTAGCCGATGCAGTGTTGTTCTTTGCGTCGCCGCTCTCGCGCGGTGTGACGGGACAGAACCTGATTGTTGATGGTGGGTTGGTGAAAGGGTGAGTCAGAAGAAACCAGTTCACCTGAATCTATTTATCTACGGCACCGGCCACCACCAGGCCGCCTGGCGTGCCAAGGATTCGGCGGCTGAACAGCTCTCCGAAGCCCAGTACTACATCAACCTTGCTCAGATCGCTGAGAAAGGTCTGCTGGATGCTGTGTTCTTTGCAGATGGGCAAGCGGTGTCGCCCGAGGCGGCGCAAGCGGGACCCACCTGGTTCTTTGAACCTGTGACTCTGTTGTCGGCGATCAGCCAATGCACGAGGAATATCGGGTTGGTTTGCACCATTTCGGCGACCTTTTACTCACCCTTTCATGCAGCACGTATGCTCGGTAGCTTGCAGCATCTCTCCCAAGGGCGGGCCGGGATTAACGTGGTGACGAGCATGTGGGACACCGAAGCCCAGAACCATTCGTTGACAGAATTGCCGGCCCACGCTCAACGCTATGCCAGAGCTACCGAGTTTATTGATGTCTTACGTCAGCTGTGGGGATCGTATCCGCATCAAGCAGTCCAGATTGATCGGGCTGGCGATTTCACTATCGCGAGTCGACTTCAAGAAATCAACCATGAAGGTCAGCACTTCTCAGTGCGAGGACCGTTAAACATGCCTAACTCTGAGCACGGAGAACCCGTCTTTTTCCAGGCCGGCTCTTCACCCGCAGGACGCGAGCTGGCAGCGACTCATGCCGAGGCAATCTATTCAGTAGCCGCGGATCAGCAGATGGCTGCAGAATTCGCTCAAGATATTTCTGAACGCACCAATTCTTTAGGTAACCAGAGGTCGCGGGCACTGATCATGCCGGGACTGGTGACCTATGTGGGGCGCACGCTCGAAGAAGCCAAAGCAAAACAACGTGAGCTCAACGAGTTACTTCCTACTGAGGATGCATTACGCCAGCTTGGTGTATTCCTGCAACAAGACACGAGCCTGTGGCCACTCGATGAGCCTGTTCCAGCGCTGCCACCCTTGGCAGAATTCACCGGACCGGCAGGGCGGTACACCACGATCTTGCGACTCATCGAATTGCATCAACCTACCGTTCGAGAGCTCTTGGGCTTGTTGGCCGCTGGGGGAGGACACTGCACGATGGTGGGGACCCCGGAAATGATTGTGGACGAGATGGAAGATTGGCTAGACAGCGGAGCTGCAGATGGATTTAACCTGATGCCGCCTTCGCTTCCTGGATCTTTAGAGGACTTTATTGAATTAGTGATTCCAGAACTACAGCGGCGTGGACGATTCCGTACCCGTTACGAATCAACTACATTGCGTGGCAATCTTGGTCTGGTTGTTCCGCAAGAAACGGTGCTTGCGCCTAGCTAATTTTGCGGTTGCGCTGCAGGAGTTAGACCTGGGAAGTCATTTTCAAAGTAATCCAGGATCTTTTGTGTGGAGTAGAAATCTAAGAGGAATGACTCTTGTAGTGCAAACACATTGCCGCCGCGAATGGACGGCAACAGTCCAAGCGAAGTATCTGTGGTGAACTGTTCAACGGCTTCGGAATCCGAAGCGAGCAAGAAGGCCACATCTCCTGACACGGACTTTGCTAGCCCGGCGTAACTGGTGAACGCGAAGTCTTCTCGTTCTTGGGCGGAAGTATCAAATTCTTTGGGCGGATCCGCAACGGTGAAGCCCAGCGCCTCGAAAAGTTGTGCGTGTGGACCGGTGCTTTGGGCTATCGGAGAGATATTTCCTTGATGGTAGGAAAGGATTGATGCTGTGGTGCCGGCCGGGATCGCCAAGGAACGTTTCAAGCCGGCTACACGCCGGTTGATGATGGCGTTCTTGCTTGCGGCAGCTTCCTCTGTGCCAGTGGCTTTGGCTAGATCTGCGCTGAGTGCTGTCCATTTCTTTTCGGTGTAGTCGACCAGTAGTGTTGGGGCGATTGCCCTTAACTGCTCAAGATGAACCAATGCGGAATCGGCGCCTGAGGCCGAGACAATGATCAAATCAGGCTTGCTGTCGCGGATAGCTTCAAGATCAAAATTTCCAATTTCGTAGAGTGCGTCCACCGAGCGTTTTGAAGCAACTTTGGCCCATTGACGCAAGTAACCGTGCTTGTCCGTAGCAGGGCTTTGCGGCGCTACTGCCGTGGCGATAACTGGGGCGTTAAGGGCCAGCAAGGATCCTGTCGCCGATACTGAAGTTGAGACGATGCGCTGAGGCTTGGCTGGGATCTTGATGAGATCCCCGGTTTCGTCGGTGACCACTCGCGGCCAGTCGTTACTCTCAACGGTGGCAGTGCTGACTTCACGTGCTTCCGGATTTGCCGTTGAAGTGCAGGCGCCCAACGAAAATGTCAGAAGACAAATCAGTATGGAGGCCACGATTTTCAGCTTGCTTGGACGCACTGAGAGTTTCTCCTAGGGCAGGCTCATTTCACGAACTGATCCAGACTATTTCAGATCCTTAGGGGAATGCTAACTACGCTTCAACGCGAAATTTACGGCTGACTTGGTTACGTTTTGGCGGAAAACTGCCGAATACGTGCTGGAGATCATCGAAAAGAAGCAACGATGAGTGCCGTTCTAGCTTTGTTGAGCCCCTTACTTCAGGACCAATGGGCCTAACTGTGCAACCTGTTTTCTCGCAAGGTCCAGTATGAGGAGATATGTGATGCATGCTTGTTTAGGTGCCAGTATTCGGTGATCCGGTGAATAGCTTTAATCGTGGATCGTTCGGCATGGGCAATGACTCCCACTTGCCCTGCTGGAAGTGGGAGCGCTTGGAGCGCAACGGGAAGCACGTTGCTTTTGCCAGCGGGGACTTGATCACGAGGTAGCCACCGTAAAACAACGCCTTCTGGATGTTTCACGTCAAACATTGCGTTTTCGTCGGCCACTTCCAACAGTGCTACGCCCGAGGCATTTGACGGTAAGGCCTCCAAAACTTTGGCGATGGCAGGAAGCCCCGCTTCATCGGCGGCAAGAACGTAGTAGCTGGCAGTGAGCGAGAGCGAAGATTTGCTACGCGCCGGTGAGATCACTATCGGGTCTCCTGGCTGTGCATTTCCTGCCCAATTTCCAACGGTTCCTGGCGACCCATGGATGACAAAATCTATGGCCAGCTCATTAAGTGTTGGGTCGACCCAGCGAATGGTATAGGACTTTGAGCGAGGCATCTGTTCTCGAGGCAAACGATGGCGCAGGGCTCGCAGATCATAAGGTGGGACGAGGCCCAACGCGGGGTCAGCGACGACAACTTTGACATACTCATCGAGGGCAGCGTTGGACCGATATCCATCAAGATTCGGAGCGCTGGCGATGAGCCGCACCATTTGGTCGTTAAGCCGTTCTACCCTCGTGATGGTCAATATATGCTGCTCAACCTTGGTGCGCGGCGTATCCAACAATCCTAGTGCTGGCGAGTACTTTGTCAGTGGTTCTTCAGTTACGGTCGGCGGTAGGGCCGGAGGCATCGTTGGTGAAGATGAGCCTGATGCATGATGGTGATGCGCGAAGGATGTGCGGAGTGTTTTATCTAAAACTTTGCGCGCAGCAACCAGTGCGGCTGCTGAACCAGCGCGTTGTGCGGCGGCCAGTAGTTCATCGGTTTCTTGCTCATTGAGGAACTGGCCGGATCCGATGGTCCGATACAGTTCTTCCTTGGCCGCTGCGTACCCAGCTTTCGCTCCCGCCTTCTCGGCCAGGGCTAAAACTTCTAAGACGAGGCCATCTTTTGGAGAGGCAGAGAACTGTGCTCCGTAGCCGCGGTGCTTGTGGTGCTTAGACATGGTTTGCCCCTTAGCTTCGCTGTCGTGAGAATCAGCTCTTTAGCCTGAGTATGGGTGAAACAGGGCGAGCAAAACAAGTGGCTTTAAAGCAAGCTACTGGGTTTGTGGAAGAGAAGGTGGGCAGAGTGTTTGACTGATTTTCGTGGAGGCTATTCGATATTCGATTCATTCGACAATGTCAGTGAGGAGTAACTAAAATTAGCCGCATGTCTGATTCTTTGCCACCGTGCCCTCAGTGCTCCAGCGAGTACACCTATGAACTCGATGCTTTGTTGGTCTGCCCAGAATGCGCTCATGAATGGAACGCAGAAGCCGAAGCGTCGGAACCAAGCGAAACCGTTATCAAGGATGCCGTCGGCAACGTTCTACAGGACGGTGATACCGTGAGCATCACCAAGACCATGAAGGTCAAGGGCGCACAGAGTGCCTTGAAGGCCGGCACCAAGGTGCGCAATATTCGTTTGACTCCTGGCTCTGGTGATCACGATATCGCGGCCAAGGTCGACGGCTTCGGACAGATGGAACTGAAGTCTTCAATCGTCAAGAAGATCTAATCAATAAAGCTAATTGCTAACTGCAGCCCGCTCTCTATAAGGAGGCGGGCTGTTTCTGACTTAAAGCCACGTGTGACCGCGCAGTTCGTGATTGACTTGCGCCTTTAATAAGGGGCAGACTCAAGTTGGACGGTATGACACCAGCGAGGGGACGAACGTGGGCACTGATAAGGCAACCGACAAGCTCGATACCATCGTCATCGGTTGGGGCAAGGGTGGTAAAACACTGGCAGGTGTTTTGGCACGTTCTGGCGAAAAGGTAGCCATCGTTGAACAGTCAGCGCAAATGTATGGCGGCACCTGTATCAATATTGGATGCGTTCCCACCAAGACGCTGATTCATGATGCAGAGCAAACCGGTGGGAGCGAATTAGATCCTCAACGATTTGAACGTGCCGTGCAGCGTCGAGACGATCTCACGGCGATGCTGCGAGCCAAAAATTATTCGATGCTCAATGACCTGGATTCGACGCTGGTCATTACCGGGCATGCTAGCTTTATTGGCCCTAAAACTATCGTGGTGCGCACCGAACAAGAAGAGCTAGAACTGAGCGCGGAACGCATCATTATTAATACCGGAGCACAACCTGCCATTCCGAAAATTGAGGGTGCGCAGATCACCGGCCGAGTCCATGATTCCACTAGTATTCAGCATGCGCCATTGCCTGGCTCTCTTATTGTTGTGGGTGGCGGATATGTAGGTGTTGAGTTCGCTTCAATGTTTGGCCAGTTTGGCAGTAAAGTCACGGTGCTAGATCGCGGGCAACGAGCGCTATCCAAAGAAGATGCCGACGTGGCAGCTGAAGTCCAGTCCTGTCTTGAAGACGCCAACGTAACGATCCTTAGCCATGCGCAAGTGAACGACATTTCCCAAGATGATTCTTCGGCAACAGTCAGTTTTGAAGTGGATGGAGAACGCCAGCAACTTTCTGCTGACGCCGTACTCGTAGCTTTGGGACGTACACCAGCAACAGATGGACTGAACCTGCAGGCCGCCGGAGTTCAGACTGGTGAGCGCGGCGAAATCGTGGTGGATGAATTCTTAGCCACGAACGTTGAAGGAATTTACGCGCTGGGTGACGTGAGGGGCGGGCAGCAGTTTACCTACGTCTCCCTCGATGACCACCGAGTGCTGGCCAACCATCTACTGGGCGATGGAACTCGTAGCATTCGAGATCGAGAAGCCGTGCCCTATACGATTTTCTGCACACCGCCGCTGTCAAGGGTAGGGCTGAGCGAAGATCAGGCACGGGCTGAAGGTCGGGATATCAAGATCGCAGTGAAAAAGGTCGCGACCGTTGCTGCAATGCCGCGTCCTAAGATCATTGGTGACCCGCGAGGCATCATCAAGTTTGTGGTCGACGCACACAGCGACCAGATCTTGGGTGCCGCGCTCATGCATGTTGATTCCCAAGAAGTGATCAACCTGGTGGCAATGGCTATCAGGGTAAAAATGACCGCAACCCAACTGAAAGACCAGATCTTCACCCATCCATCCTCCACGGAAGCGATCAACGAGGTGCTCGGCGAGCTGCGGTAGGGCGAAGCTGCAGGCTCGATTCCTGCTCGTCAGGTGCACGAAACACTCATGGCTGTTTTGAACTCCAACTGGGCCGCTGTTGCACCGAGTGATCAGTGGGAGACTGCCGTCGAATCAGGCACTTCCTTGGCGGGGGATAACCTCATTGAATCTGCGGCACGTGGTCGCACTACTGCCTAAGCAGAGGTAGTTACGCTGGCCGAACTAATTAGTTCGGCCAGCTGTGCCCGCGGCTGATTCGCGCCGAAAGCTGGTTGCCCTGGCTGCAGGCGCATGCCTTCGGTCAGCTCGCCAATGACTAATGGATCAAAACCTAAGGCATCGATGAGAGCAGCAACCTGCTGTACGTCTGCGACATCGTTCCCGGCCACCGCAATGGCCTTGCGTGCGGCACCGGCTGGGCGAGCTTCTTCCTCTAGGTCGTGATAACCCATGTGGTTGAACGCCTTGACGACACGTGATGCTGGAAGGAAATCCTGAATGAGTTCGCTGGTGGAGACTTCCGGATCATTGAGATCTTCACGAATCCCATCGGTCTCCCACCAATAATTCATCGCATCAATTACCAGCTTGCCCGACAACTGCTCAGTAGGAATGCTCTGATACTTACCTAAAGGCAGGGCCAAGATGACGATGTCTGCTTCACTGGCAGCTGTCATTGCATCAACTGCCACGGCACCCGGGGTCAGGATCTCGATGGTCAACGCTATGGCACTGGGGTCTCCAGATCCTGCGATGAAAACCTTGTGACCTGCCTTGATAGCTAGTCGAGCCAGCGCGGTACCAATTTTTCCGGCCCCAAGAATGCCTATTGTCAGCTGTTCCATGATCTTTCCTTCGTGGTTGCTTATCGCGTAGCGGTGGCGGTCTGCTCGGCGAGCATTTCGCGCACCAGTGGAATGACCTTGTCCCCAAAAAGCTCAACTGCATGCAGTCGCGCGCCAGCTTCTACTGCACCGCCAGAGTAGATCAAATCAAAGCGGCCGATATCCAAGGTTTTAACTGTCTTGGCAATCTTGCGGGCGACAGTTTCCGGGGAGCCGATGTAGAGCGAACCTTCGCTAGCCTCATGCTCAAACTCTTCTCGACTCATCGGAGGCCATCCGCGCGTTGCGCCGATCCGATCGCGCTGGGCCTTGTAAGCATCAAACATGTACTCGCGAGCGAGCTCATCAGTGTCGGCTACGAAACCGGGGGAGTGCAGGCCTACCGGAGTGCTTTGATGGCCGAACTGTTCATTGGCCCGGCGGTAAAGGTCTATATACGGTGCAAAGCGTTCTGGTGAGCCACCGATCACGGCCAGCATCATGCGGAAGCCATAGTGTGCTGTACGGATGACTGATTGCGGGGATCCTCCAACGCCGACCCACGTGCGAAGCCGTCCGGACTCAGTCTTCGGAAAGACATTCATGTCCACTAAGCTGGCACGTTTGCTGCCGTGCCACGTTACAGGTTTCTCATCGAGCAGCTTGTGGAACAGGTCAATTTTCTCGTCAAAGAGTATTTCGTAGTCGGACATGTCATAACCGAAAAGTGGGAAAGATTCGGTGAAAGAACCACGCCCCAGCATGACTTCGGCACGTCCATTGGAAAGTGCATCAACAGTAGCGAAGCGCTGGTAGACGCGTACCGGATCGTCTGAGGATAATACTGTCACCCCGGAGCTGAGACGGATGTTTTCGGTAGCGGTGGCAATGCCCGCCAACACCGTTTCGGGGCTGGAAATCGCATACTCGGGACGATGGTGTTCACCAACTGCAATGACGTCTACACCTGCCTGGTCTGCGACGATCGCTTCTTGCACGGTGGCGCGGATTGCTTGTGCCTGAGTTACTAAGTGTCCCGCTGAGCTGGGTACATCGCCAAAAGTGTCGATACCAAATTCGATATTCTCGATGGCGGTCATGACCACTGCCTCCAATAAATTAAGCTGATGCGTCAATCATGACTCACTTATGTTGACGTGTCAACTATATTGGGGATGGGTTAACTAACGGATGAAACCCTGCCGATGAATCGAAGACACAAAAACGGTGGCCCTCCTCATCGAGGAGAACCACCGTTTTAGCTTGACTTAGTGCTTAGCCGAAGTACTTCTTCATGGTGCCTTCGTTGGCTTCGCGAAGCTCCTGCACCGAAACGGTGAATTCGCCCTGAACCTCCAACGAACCGGACTGTGCATCAACGATGCCCAGGCGAGCCACGGTGACACCGCGAGCGCTGGTCATATCGTTGAAACGAACCTCTTCGCTGCGTGGAACTGCAACCACGGCGCGAGCCTGGGACTCGGAGAACAGTGCGGTGAAGGAATCAACGCCGTCACGATCCTTGATCTCATCCAGCGCCACGCGAGCGCCAACGCCAAAGCGCAGAACCATCTCGGACAGGGCTGCCGCCAGGCCGCCTTCGGAGAGATCGTGAGCAGCGTCGATCATGCCGTCGCGGCTGGCGTTGATCAAGATCGCGCCCAGTTCCTTTTCAGCAGCCAGGTCAACTACTGGTGGAACGCCACCGAGGTGACCACGCAGGTTAGCGAACTCGGAGCCATCCAACTCATCCTTGGTGGTACCGATCAGGTAGATCGCCTGACCATCAGCTTCTTCGCGCCATCCCGAAGGGGTGCGGCGAGCGACGTCATCGAACTTACCCAGGGTAGCAACCACTGGGGTTGGGTGGATCGCCTTGTCGCCGGTCTGGTTGTACAGCGAAACGTTACCGCCGGTCACCGGAACACCAAGCTCCATGCAAGCATCGGAGAGGCCGCGGATACCCTCGGCCAGCTGCCACATGACATCTGGATCCTCTGGGGAACCGTAGTTCAGGCAGTCAGAGACCGCTGCTGGGATAGCGCCGGAGGTGGCAACGTTACGGTAGGACTCGGCCAAGGCCAGCTGGGCACCAGCGTATGGGTCCAAGTAGGTGTAACGACCGTTGGCATCGGTAGCGATGGCCACACCCAAACCGGTGGACTCATCGATACGGACCACACCGGAATCATCCGGCGCCGCCAAAGCGGTGTTGCCGCCAACATAACGGTCGTACTGGTTGGTGATCCAGGACTTGTCGCACATATTTGGGCTAGCGATCAGCTCCAGCACGGCAGCCTTAAGCTCATCCCCGGTAGCTGGCAAGTTCTGGCCGGCCGACGAGGACTTGAAGGTATCAGCCTGCAGGGCATCCTGCCATTCTGGGCGAGCGTACGGGCGATCGTAGACCGGGCCGTCGTGAGCGACGGTCTTCGGATCCACATCCACGATGACCTCACCCTTCCAGGTGATGATCAAGCGGTCGGTGTCGGTCACCTCGCCCAACCAGGAGTATTCCACGTTCCACTTGGCCATGACTGCCTCGAACGCTTCAACGTTCTCGGGAGTGACCACGGCCATCATGCGTTCCTGGGACTCCGACATCAGGATTTCACCCGGGGTCAGGGTGGAGTCGCGCAGCAGTACGTCGGTCAGCTCGACCTGCATGCCGCCTTCACCGTTGGAAGCCAGCTCACTGGTAGCGCAAGAAATACCTGCGGCGCCCAGGTCCTGAATACCTTCAACCAGCGAAGCCTTGAACAGCTCCAAGCAACATTCGATCAGGACCTTCTCAGCGAAGGGGTCACCGACCTGTACGGCAGGGCGCTTGGAAGGCTTGGTGTCATCGAAGGATTCGGAAGCCAGCACCGAAGCGCCGCCGATGCCATCGCCACCGGTGCGTGCGCCGAAGAGCACGACCTTGTTGCCCACGCCCGAGGCGTTAGCCAGACGTAGGTCTTCGTGACGCAGTGCGCCAACAGCCAGCGCGTTGACCAGTGGATTGCCCTGGTAGATCGGGTCGAACACGGTTTCGCCACCGATGTTTGGCAGACCCAGCGAGTTGCCGTAGCCACCGATGCCGGAGACGACACCGTGCACCACACGCTGCGAATCTTCGTGGTCGATTGCGCCGAAACGCAGTGGATCCATCACAGCGATCGGGCGGGCGCCCATGGAGATGATGTCACGCACGATGCCGCCGATGCCGGTAGCTGCACCCTGGTAGGGCTCAACGTAGGAAGGCGAGTTGTGCGATTCGATCTTGAAGGTCACGGCCCAGCCGTCGCCCAAATCGGTGACACCGGCGTTTTCGCCCATGCCGACCATCAGGTCCTTCTTCATCTCATCGGTAACCTTCTGCCCAAACTGGCGCAGGTGGTTCTTGGTGGACTTGTAGGAGCAGTGCTCAGACCACATCACCGAGTACATTGCCAACTCTGCAGCGGTGGGACGACGTCCCAAGATCTTCACGATCTCGGCGAATTCGTTGTCCTTCAGACCCAGTTCTGCCCAAGGCAGTTCTACATCCGGGGTGCTTGCGGCGTTATCGACGGTGTCGATGTTGAATTCTTTGGTGACTTCCTGGCTCACTTTTTTCCTCCAACAAGGTGGCTCAGAACGCTGGTGAAGAAGGTCAGGCCATCGGTGCCACGGGCATCCGGGCCAAAGCCGACCTCAATGGCATGCTCCGGGTGAGGCATAAGACCCACCACGTTGCCAGCCTTGTTGCTCACGCCTGCGATCGAACGGCGCGAACCATTCGGGTTCCAGCCCACGTAGGAGAACGCAATACGGTTCTCTGCTTCAAGCTCATCCAGGGTCTTTTCATCAGCCACGTACTGGCCGTCCTGGTTCTTGAGCACGATGGTGATTTCCTGACCAGCATCAAAACCATTGGTCCACGCGGTCTGGTTGTTTTCCACGCGCAACAGCTGGTCGCGGCAGATGAACTTCAAGTGATCGTTCTTGATCATCGAACCAGGCAGTAGGTGCGATTCGGTGAGGATCTGGAAACCGTTGCAAATACCCAGAACAGGCAACTTGGCATCGGAGTTCGCAGCGTCAGCGATTTTCGACATCATTGGTGCGAAGCGGGAGATCGCACCTGCGCGCAGGTAGTCACCGTAGGAGAAGCCACCGGGGATTACCACGGCGTCAACGTCCTGCAGGTCGGTGTCGGCGTGCCAGAGGGACACGGCTTCGGCACCGGCTGCGCGCACGGCGCGAGCGGCGTCGCGGTCATCGAGGGTGCCCGGGAAGGTCACCACGCCGATGCGCGCTCCGGAAAGTTCAGTGCTTGGCGTTGAATAGTCGCCA
>Ga0308157_10000591_pt1 | contig 110590 bp, 110 predicted proteins | sample PhyBR1_FD_201035 | JGI IMG/M metagenome (GOLD analysis project Ga0308157, IMG submission 201035) | Phyllosphere microbial communities from UC Gill Tract Community Farm, Albany, California, United States - DLSLB.R1 | ecosystem: Host-associated > Plants > Phyllosphere > Unclassified | place...
GATCCACGTGGTGCGCAATTGGTGTTACTTAGGCAGCGCTGGAGCCAAAGCAGAGGCACGCAAGCTGGCCAAGGTCGTTGCAGGCTTTGATGCCGATGGCTACAAGATACTGTGCCGCACGATCCTGGCCGGACAAGCGCGCATTCCACCTTGCGCACCACTTCAACATCCATACCGGAATCCAGCAACAAAAGCTTCACCCCGACCGGCAGCAGTTTCCCAACATGGTCGGCGATGCGCCCCGCTAAATAACTAGAAAGTGCGCACGGGCACTTAAGCACAAGAACGTCACCATGCTCTAGGCGGGCCAACTTAATGCTTTCTATTTGGGGTTCAGTCAGCATTACGCCTCCAGAAATAAAAAAACCACCCGTAGGTGGTTGTGATGGAATTTAAATCACCACAAACTTTTAAATCTTTCGTGGTCGATCCTTAATTTTTCCTTTAAAGCTGCAGTAATAGCGGTTACTGCAGAGCCTGGAACAGCTTGGCCATATGCATCAGCAATTTCCGATCCATTGCTAGCCCGCCATTTGCCGTAGCCTAGTGTCACAGCGCACAAATCCACTGGTTTACCGGCGCCTTCTTCATGGAAATAGAAGAGCAAACCACCGCGAACTTCGCCATCATCAAAATAAGGGTGCTGCTTGCCGTAAATTACTCCAAATGGTGTTGATACCCGAAAGCCAACATTTGGCTCATCAGTCCAACTTATTACAAAGTTTCGCTCATCTAGCAAAGATTTTGCTTGAAGTGCTAGTTCTTTAAATCGACTGTAATCATCATCTACAGTGCGCGCCCCAATGGTCATAAAGCCTGGGCGCATAAGACTATTAAGCGCTTCTGCCAGCTCACTCATTTTCACCTCCTCCAAATGAAGATGAGAGATTGACATAAAACTTCCAACCCTAAGCTCGGGTTAACTTCACATTGGGGTTCTCACATCTCAAGCGTGATCTCAGGGCATTAGAGTTGGCGAGCTTTGCTTGAGTGTGGGGATGTAACTTCTCTTTGCGCTGCACCCCAAGGAATGCAATGCAAACACCCGCATCTCTTGGCTGTCTAGAATGGGATAACAGACAAATTCAAGAGGAGGAGACTATGACCCTTGCCCCACCAGCAAAATGCACGAACCCTGGTTGCCTCTACGTTTTTAGTGATCCAGATATTTCGATTGAGGGCGGAATAAAAGTTAGCTTTTCAAAAAGCAAAACTCGCTGCCCTAGATGCGGCCATATTGCACTATTTGGTGATGGCACCTACGATTTTGTTGATGGCGAGGTAAGTCTTATCAACGGCCCGGCAAGTACTGCAGAAATGCTGGGAATCTTGGCTCAGACGGTAAGAGACTCTATTGCAGCAGGCGAAGCTCCAGAGAAAACCGTCGAGCGTGCTGCTGAATTTCTGCCCTGGCTCAGCGGCTGGAAAGGAGATTTAGCAAAGTTTGCGCTAGGGGCCTTGGCTACATGGGCGCTGACAAAGCCCCTTGATCATGCTTACGACTCTGTGATGAAAGAGTCGCCGGCGGTCATTGAGCAACAACTCGAAGATGCAGCCACTCGGGCGCTAAAGGAAGCAAAGCGTCGCGGCCTATTTGTACAGCCAGCGCCACCAACTCCGGCCAGTCGTCCTAGCCCCAGCCCGAAGATCCACCCAATGCTCATAGAGTTTCCAATAACCGCGCAAAAGCTCGCGGACTATGAAAAGGAAAGCAGCAAAGTAAATCAATTTCCCAGGGGTTTGGCTTAACGCATCCCAAACCCACCAACTCATATAGCCCAGCACAGCCAAGCTGATTACGGTGAGCAGCACATGCACCCATATCAGGCGCCTGATCTTGTTTGTGTTTTCGGGTTTGATAGATGGGCGCCTGGTGTTGAAATAAAAAGCCCACCTGAGCGAACCATGGTGGGCATGGTGCAACCTTGCAGGATTGCAGGACTTAAACAAAAAGCCCGCTGGCAATTGCCTAGCGGGCTTTGATCTTTTAAGACTGTGACGTTACTTCGTCGCGTCCTTGATGACTTCCTTGACGTCGCCTACCTTCTTCTGGGTAGCGCCTTCGACTTGCTTGGCAACGCCCTTAGCTTGCTGCTCTGGGCTGTTCACCAATTCACCAGCTTTTTGCTGAACCTTGCCAGCTGCCTCTTTAACCACACCCGCCACTTGATCCTTATTCATTTATTCATCCTTCTAGGTTATGAGACTAAACGTACAGGTCTTTGTTGACCAGCCCTTAGATTAAGTGCGGCCTGCGCAGCAGAGTGCCGGTCACGTATGAAGCTGGACGTGAGCAATTCTCAAAGCCGTTTGTCGGAGTAAGTCCCACAACGAAAAGCCCCGACTGAGCGAGCAATCAGGGCTTGAAATTAGCGCCGGGGGCAGGAAGCATCTCTCTGCTTTCCCACCTTGATCCCGGCGATGTGATGTTGCCACGCCAGATCCGTAACCCGGTGTGAAGCCTGTAATGAAAAAGCCCACCGAGGCGAACCAAGGCGGGTAAGCGTTGGTCAGGACCAGCGCGGAGACAAACTATAAGCAATCGCGATTGAGGCCAGAGCTTAGAAATTGGAGCTAGGGGTTAAGCCATCTTTCAGTACTACAACCAGAACCTAGCGATACGTATCTTGCCTGCGTCATATGACAGCCAGATGGCAAAAGCCCGCAGGGGGAGCCATGCGGGCTTGGTGTACTCCGGACGCGTCAAAGCATCTTGGGCCTGCCCCAGTTTGCCTGGCGGATGTTTTGTCAGAGGGCGTAGAGGCCTAAGCTCAGCTAGCCACCCTCGTCATGATGTATAACGACAACTGCACGTTATCACGAAACTTTGTCTTATTCAAGAATCAATGTAGTTTTTTGCACATCCGCCCGCCATGGGCGGCACGGCAATCCTGCACGTAGTCGATGAGCAGCTGCACGTCCTTGCACGCAGGTTCACGGCGCATCTTCTCGCCTCGGCACTTTGGACAGGTGTGATCTTTTCCTTGTTTCAGCACCACACCAGCACCCGAGCAGGTCTTGCACCGTGGATCAATGAGCCAAGCCATGGCTGCAGCATGCGGGGCAAGAACCTTTCGGTTAATGGCTACACACAGCAAAGCGGAATGGACGCGCTCCATATCCGTACGGGTAGGTTTCGAGATCAAGCGCAGATAATGGGCCGCAATGTTGCGCTCACTCATGCCACTGGCCTTGATGACGTCCACCTGTGTGATGGCATTGGCATCCTCATGAAGGCTCTTTGCTTTGGTTGCAGCGATGTAGCGTTCTTCGATCATTCTTGGCTTCCTGTTTCAGTTTCTATCGGTGCTGGTCTAGCTATCAGCGGGCAGCAGTGGCAAATCCTTGGGCCACTTGCCTGCTTTCAAAATAGTTTGGCGGGTGTTGTGCGCCATGGCACGGCCCAGCTCCACGTGCGCATCGCGCCCGCCATCAATCAGGCTGTACTGATCAAAGGCGTAGTGACAGCCGTGCTGGCCCATGTCATCCACACACAAAGGCCCGGCACGGCGGTCATCCACCTTGAGGCCCATGCCCTTGCCTTCGTTTTCATGGGCATGGTTGCTGCGGCCCTCGCGTCCACAACCAAAGCCCAGTCACCCCATGCCTTCCGCAGCGTCCAGTTGGGCGAGAGTCGCTCAGCTTTTTTGGGTGTCGATGGTTTGGCAGGTGGCACGGCAGGGCCACCAACAGAATCTAGTTCTACCTTTCGCTTCTTGGGGATTGGGTCATTGGCCACCTCTAGATCATCAATGTGAATTCGAGAGTGGCGCGTGGTCTGCGCGCGTTTGACGGGCTGGGTTGCTTTGAAAGGGTCGTGTGCGTTCATGGTGAATAGCTCCGAAAGGTGAAGGCTGGCTAAGCAACAGCAGACGCTGTGCAAGCAGAAACAAAAAAGCCCGCTGGGTTAGAGCGGGCTTGGGGCGATAGCTATGTTTTGATCAGTTCAAAGCATCTTTCAATGCTTTGCCGGGTGTGAACTTCGGCGTCTTGCTGGCTGCAATCTTCAGCAGTTCACCTGTACGCGGGTTGCGGCCGTTGCGCGCAGCCCGCTCGGTCACGCTGAAAGTGCCAAAACCAATCAGCGAAACGCTGTCTCCGTTCTTCAGCGACTGGTGCACAGCTTCCACAGTTGCATCCAGAGCGCGCGCGGCGGATGCTTTAGAAATGTCGGCATTGACGGCAATGTGAGCAATCAACTCAGATTTGTTCATGGTTAATCTCCTAAGAAAAGCAGAAGTAGAGCTTATCAAACAACGGTTAGTTGCTATCGAAGTTACAAGCTGCCTTGCTGTTATCGACAACGCAATCGATATTGCTGGTCCCTGGCCTTCTTTCTTTCGCTACGAACCCAATCGAGATCGTAGTAAAGGCTGCCAGCGCGTCCCATGCGGTCTAAGTCTTTGACCCGTTCATCCAGTGCGTCACAGGTTTGCTTCTTGCCGGGAGCCTCTTGTTGAACAGGGCGACTGTTATATGCGGGAGCAGGCGGCTGGGTTGTGCGTTGTGCTTTGCGCCATTGAGCTTCCGCGTGGGCCACTTTTTGCTCCCATGTGAGTGCGGGGGACACGCTTTGCTTTCGCTCTAAATAAGCGTTGTGGTGGGCGCACTGCTGACTGGACCAGAAAAGGCTGTCGTCGCGGCTCTTGCAGAGAAAAATGATGCTGCCTGACCTGTGGCCATGAATGATCGTTGTGTTGTCTTCAACGACCTTGCCGCCTGAGCACGCCTCTTGGGAGTAGGTGTTGCCGCAGCGAAATATGTGCTGGGAGTGAGCGGTAGCGGGTAGAAGAATTGCAATGGCTAAGGGACGCAAAAAAAGCATGCCAACCATTATGAGAAAAATTTTGTTACAGGTACAGGGGCGAAGCTGCTAATGCTTGCTCAGTAAGGGATCGGTAGCAGATTCACGACCAATACAACAGCGCAACCAGCGGTGGATGAAACGAAGAACCAATAGAGGCCGTGGAGCATCAGGCACCTCGTTTCTGAGTGACGCTGCAGGCGTGGCGATTGGGGTAGCAGGCATCGGCCCAAGCGCGCGCTGCGGTTGTCGGGGAAGTCGATGCCCTGAATGACTTCTTTGCCAAACTTGACGATGAATCGCATGCTGGTATCTCCAGAATGAGCGAAGCCCGCGCAATGGCGGGCCTCGGTGGGTTGAATGGTGATGGCGTGGCGCTGGCTTACAGCTCACCGCCTTCGGTGTCGTCGGACTGCTTGCGCTCCCAGTTAACCGGCTGGGTGGCTGGCGCGGTTTGGCCGCACTTGCACTGGCCACAGCCTTGGCATGTGTCTTTGGCTGGCGCCATGCCGTGGCTGGCTGCGATGGGGATGGCTTTGCATTCTTGCTGCATAGATACTCTGATACTGCTTATTGGTTAAGCGCTGATAGTTATTGTTTTTGATGAAAATGACCGACGGCGCGCTGTGCGGCTGCAACCTCTGCCAGTGCGCACTGGATGGACTGGCGCACCGCAATGTGCAGAGGGCGTGCATTCGAGTTGATGGGGGTAACACCGTTGTGCAAAGCCACCGTTGTTTGACCCGCTTCCACCGTCACAACGATGGAATGTGTTTCTGGCAACTCCGTTTCAGCGTTGACCAGCTCGCGGCCCAGCAGGCGCAGCTCACAGCAGGAGTCGCGCATTGACGCGCCGATGGTGGCGCGAATGTCCGCCAGCTGACTGGCCGGGTAGAGCTTGGCAGCACGCCATTTCTTGCGCGTTTCTACGTCCAGCGCATCCAGCTCTTGCTTGGACAGCGTGACGGGGTGGTAACCCATGTCGGCCAGCTTTAGCGCTGAGACTTCACAGACGGCCAATTGGGCATTGAGCTCAGCTAGGGTTATGAATTTGTTTTGCATGGCGTTGGACTTAGGTTGTTTGGCCACTGCTTTGCAGGGTCAAGGCGCGCGCCTGCTCGGGAGTGCGTGCAGGGATGAAAAGGCGCCCGTCAGCCTCTGCATCCAGGCGGCGCTGTTCTTCGCGCTGTTCAAAAGTGAGGTTCTGAGGTGGTGGCTTGCCCACACACAGGCGGCTGGCGTGGCGGGCAATGCTTGCTGAGTAGCGGGACATTTGAATTTCTCCAAAAGAAAAGCCCACCGTGCGTGGGCAGGGTGGGCTTGGGGATGGGCGAAAAAAAGCGCCTTATGCAGGCGCTTTGGTTGACCGTCTATTTAAATCAGGCGTAGTCGAGTTCTGGAAGCATCTCTTCCAGCTTTTTAAGAGCTAACTCGCCCTTCAGTGAAGTGATAACAGCCAGTGGATCGGTGTCCTCAAAATGCACATAGGCCATGAACCAATTAGGAAAAAGGCGTTTACCGCTGCGCAATGCGATGTACTGCTCAGTAAAGTTTGTGTGTCTCGGGTCTTTGGCCAGCTTGCTGACAAGTAGCTCAATCTTCTCCGGGCTACCTTCGATGTACTGGGCGAAGCGATGTCCATCAAACATCAGCACGCCTGTGATTTCATGCAACTCATTGAAGCTGCGAGCCTCTTTAACGATGTCTGCGACGCAGTTGACCTTTGCAGCACAGTCCAATTCACTGTGATACAGAAAGCACTGTAGTTCTTGTTTCATACCACCCTCTTGTTTAGAGGATCAGTATCGCGTCTTGGCTGCATTTGTTGCCGTGCTATTTGCACAGCCTAGTAACAAGGTATGTCGTCTGTGTCCATTTTTCAAACAGCAGCCCTCTGTCACAAGGCTCTGGTTTGGACATGAAAAAACCGCCTTGTTGCAAAGCTGTTAGTCGCAATCAAGCCAGTGACTTACCAGAAGTCCAGCTCAGGCAGCATCTCTTCCAACTTCTTCACGGCCAAGTCACCACGCAGAGGGGTGATCGCGCCTAAGTGGTCATCACCTTCTAAAAGCACATAGCCCATGGACCAGTTACCAAAGAGGCGGTCGCCGGTGCGCAGCAAGCTGTGCTGGTGGGTGATGTTGGTATGCCGGGAGTCGCTAGAGAGTTTGCTGATGAGCAGTTGAACCTTATCGGGCGCACCCTCGATGTACTGGACAAAGCGCAGACCATCGAACATCAGCATGCCAGTGATCTGGTGTGCTTTGTTGAAGTTGCGCGCCTCTCTCACTATGTCTTGTACGTTAACGACCGAAGCGGCCGGAACGAGTTCACTGTGATACAGAAAACACTGTAATTTTTCCGGCATGCCAATCTTTCTTACTCTGAATAGAGTCGCGGTGTTGCATGCATTTTGGTTTGCTTTTCAATCACAACGTGCAAGCAAGGTTGGTGCTTACTATCTGATGAGAACTCTGCGTAAAAACAAACGAATGCTCAACGTACACGCGCATGGTGGATGACGACAAGCTCAAGCTGCTGGCCTTTGAAGACCGTTGGCACTTTGTGGCGCTGCTTTGCCTGAAGGGCGAGGGGCTGCTGGACAAGGGTGATGCGCCCAGCCTGCTGATGCGCAAGGTCGCGGTCAAGCTGGGTCTGGATGTGCGCTCGCTGGAAGAGGTGGCGCGCCGCTTGGCTGAAGTTGGCCTGATTGACCAGACCACGCTGCAGCCCACCAAGTGGGATGGCCTGCAGATGCGCAGCGACAGTGACACCACGGCAGCAGAACGTAAGAAGCGCCAGCGTGCACGTGAGAAGGCCGCAAAACCCACGCCCAGCAACGATGTCACGGGCGACGGCGTACCCGTCACGGATCAGTCACGCGTACAGATACAGATACAGATAAAGAAACCAAAGTAGAAAAGACAAGCCTTGGGCCGGGCCGCTATGACGAGTTGTTTGCTTCTCTGCAGCCCGGTCAGTGCATCAAGTGCGAGCCAGAGCACACAGGCGCCGTAGGCAACGCGATGCGCCACTGGATCAAAAAGCAGCGCAAGAAGAATCTGACAGTGAAGGCCATGAGCCATTACCCAGGCTGCAAGGAGCGCTTAGGCAGGGTTTGGCTGATTACAAAGGAGCTAAAGCAGCAACCAGAATGACCGCGACGAATGCAAAAGCTAGCTGCACTGCGCGGTTGGTCGTTTCACGGTCTAAGTAAGACAAGGCTGAAACGCGACCTTTAGAGTTTGGTGGTGTTTTAGTCATAACGAGAGCTTACGTCTGAGACTTTTTCTTTCACGTAAGACAAACTGCCGTTTGTCGTATCCGTTTGTCTCTACCCAGCCTGCCTTGAGCAGGTTTTTTTGTTTTTGGAGCATGCATATGTCCGCTCGCGTCCTTGATCCCTGTTGCGGCAGCCGAATGATGTGGTTCACCGGCGGCGACTGGGCCACAAACCCTTGGGTCTGGGTCATCGACTTCAAAACCATCAGCACTACTGCCGTCCAGCATGAATACGGAGAACACCACCATGACACAAGCACAAACGCCTGAAGCACTGCGACTTGCGGCCATTTGCGAAACTAAAGGCATGTTTCCTGTAGCGGATGAGCTGCATCGCATGCACGCCCGCATCCTGGAGCTGGAGCAAGGCAAGTGCCTGCACCAGATCGCAGAGCCTGCTGCAGCGCTGACCGAGCAAGACGCTGCCCTACTGAACCAGGGTATTGAGTTGCTGCTCGCAATTTCTAATGACGAGCGCAACAGTGGAAACTGCAGCGCGGCAGAAGGCGCAACAGCAAGTGCATACGCGGTTCAGCGCTTGGCAGCCGTCATGCTGAACACCCAGCACGCAGCATCGCAGGCAGTGCAGCCCGCCGTGCCACTACCTCTGCTGGTGCGCGACATTGCGCGCGACCTTGGCATCACCGTGCTGGTGGCATGTATCGCACTCAAGCCGCTGGGTAACTACAGCACAAACTCTGCCGTAACAGCAGAAATGGCGCGGATGCTGCGCGCGCACTTGCGGGCGGGCCATGCGCACCCCGCAGAGGGAGTGCCAGCACTGGACGTGTCGCAAGCTACGATTGATTTTCTAAAAGAGAGCATGCAGGACTGCGACGATAGCCCGAGCGATGTGGCAATTGCGCACGACCTTGAAAAAATACTGCGTGCCACCAACCAGCCAGCAGCGCAGGGGCTGGATGCGTGGATAAGTGTGAAAGACCAACTGCCGGAGATTCATGAATGGCAGAAAGGCAGTATCGCGGGGATTAGCGATCTAGTTCTGACATGCAACGAATTCGATCCAAATTCTCTAAGTACGCAATACCTGCGAAAAGGTGGGTGCGGCGACTTGACCACCCTTTACTGGGAAGACAGTCCAACCCACTGGATGAAGGCCCCCGCCATTGCAGCCCAAGCCAAACAAGGGGGGTGCAGCATGAGCTTCTCAGAACTTATCGCGGAAATCGGTGACGAGAACATCAAGGTTCAGTACGTCGATGAATGCACTAGCGGTTATCAAATGACAAAGCGTCAAGGCAACAAGTTCACGATTCACACAGACGAACCATTTGATCTAAAGGGTATGCACAAATTCGGCTTCGTCATCTGGGTTGATCGCGAAGAGCTTGAGAAAGCGCAGCGCGCCGCCCTTGCTACCAAAGCCAAGCAAGGGGGTGCGTGACATGGCGAAGAACTCAAAAGCGGTTGATGCGCAGGGATGGTGTAGACCGAATCCCGGCTGGCCAGAGCACCACTTTACCGACGCTTACCCAGCATGCGGCTGGAAGTTTCCAATCAAAACCAATGAATTTGGACGCTGCATTGAATGCGAGCGTGCTGCCCAAGCAGCCAAGCAGGGAGAACAGTGATGAAACATCGCATATTGATATGCGGAGCAGGCTCTATTTCGCTTGCATTGATCGCTGCTTTGGCTGCAACTGGGGGGCAAGTATTAGAAGCGCGATCATCTGCGAAACGAACCTCACGCACTGGCGGGACTTGGATTGAACCAATCCTCAAAGAGCCACGCAAGCGCGCTCAATGGAAAGACGAAAGCAACAAGAAAGGGCGGAACAGATGAGCCACCACACAGAAGCCAAGCAGGCAGCACCAGATGGCCAGTAGACGCAAACGCACCCAGCGCGACCGCCGCGCTCCCATCCCTGAATTTGATGAACCACAGCCCCGCTAAGTCGGGGCTTTTTTATTGCTCACTCAATATGAATCTGCACCTAACAGAAGAAGAAGTGAACGAGCTGTGTGCACCACTTAAACAGCGAGCAGCTCAAATCCGCTTTATCCAGCACGTGCTGTGCATTCCTATTTCAGGAAAGCGCCCAGACGGACTGCCGCTCGTTGGCAGAACGACGGCAGAAACTCGACTAAACAGCGAGCAATCACTAGCATCTGAGAAGAAATCCGGTTTTAACTGGAGTAGGAGTAAGTAATGGGAAGAAGATGCGAACGTGCATCTGGCTTTGGCCTCCTGCCACGCATGGAGGCGCGTCCGCGCAAAGATGGGAAGGTGACCTACCGTTACCACCCTATTGGCGGCAACCCGATCAATTTAGGAACGGACCGAGACGCGGCCATTCGACAAGTCCTTGGAGTGAATGCCCAGTTCAGCGCCCAAGGCACCATTCGAGAGCTGTGGTACTGGTATCAAAAAACCACCCGATGGGCAGAACTCAAGGAACGGACCCAAAGCGATTACCTTCAGTACAGCATCAAGCTGCTTGAAGTCATGGGCGATGTCCCTGCAGCAGTTGTACGACCTGCAGACATTGCGCGCTATCTGAGAGTTGAACGTGCAGACGCGCCAACACGTGCCAATAGAGAAATTGCCCTGCTTTCAAACCTGATGAATGTGGCCATTGAGAGGGGTGAAATTGATGCCAACCCCTGCAAACAGGTGAAAAAGAACAGAGAACGAGCAAGAACAGAAGCACCAGAGCCGCAAGTTCTGAGCACTTTTCTGGATTGGCTCTTCCGTTCTGGTCCAGCCAGCCGCACTCTGGCTCTAATGGCTGAGTTCGCAGCCCATGCCGGATCTCGAAGAACTGAGTTCTTGGACCTGCAAATAAGACAAATTGATATGGATGGTGGATTTATTCGGCTCAATCGCGCCAAGCAGCACGGCGATGCCAAGAAGGTGGAGAACATCATCATGAGCCCAGCAATGCAGAATTTGGCGACTCGACTGCTGGCACTGCCTCGGCCAAGCACATCACTGCATGTGTTCATCAACCAACAGGGCAACCCGATGACGGAATCCGGTTTCACCACCGGCTGGCAACGCGCCATGGTCGCAGCCTTAAAAGAAGGAGTGATCGAGCGGCGCTTCACGTTCCATGACTTGCGCGCTTACTACACCACCCAGTTCAAAGAACAGCACGGGACCTTGCCGGAGCTGCATGCGAGCGCTGCGACGACCGCACGGGTCTATGACCGCTCCAAGGTATCAAAGCGAGCTTCTTTGAAGTGATGAATATTCCCACCGTGGGAATAAAACGAAAAAAGCGCTACAACTTTTATAGCTGTAGCGCTTGTAATCTTTGGTGGGTCCTGCGAGATTCGAACTCGCGACCAACGGATTAAAAGTCCGCTGCTCTACCGACTGAGCTAAAGACCCAACCGACCAATCAAACAATGTATCTGACTAGCGAATAAATCAATTGTAGCATTGCTTTTTTGGTGATTTGAACAAACTGTGCTATTTTTTCAGATTGCTTGAAATTTTATCTAGAACCCATCCAGCGGCACATTGCCCAAACGTAGCTGTCACTGTAACCACTGAACCATATCCGCTGCAGTTCAATGACCCATCTTGTTTCTCTAGCTGACACGAGGTATCTGGCTGCTTGACTGCCTCACGGCTAAACACCGCCGTCACACCCATTTTTTTACCATCCTTTGGGGCGTTGAATTCTTTTCGCAAACGATAGCGCAGTTGGGCTAGCAAAGGATCGTGCGTAACACTTGAGAGATCATCAATCTCCACCTTGTGTGCCAAACGTTTGCCGCCAGCAGCACCCACACTAATCAATAAGCATTGATTGCGCCGTGCCCATTGCGCCATTGCGAGCTTTGCTTTGACTTGATCACAAGCATCAACCACTGCGTCTACCCCAAAAGGAAGAATCTTGGGCCAGTTAGCAGGCTCGACAAAATCTTCTATGCAATGCAAGACACAAGCAGGATTAATTTGCGCGATACGTTCGCGCATTGCTTCAACCTTGGCTTTTCCGACGGTGTCCGTCAAGGCGTGAATTTGGCGGTTGATATTGGACTCCGCTATATTGTCCAAATCGATCAATGTCAGCGTGCCGACGCCACTACGTGCAAGCGCTTCAGCGGTCCAAGAGCCAACACCACCAATGCCAACAACTGCCACATGCGACTGGCGGATGCGAGCGGCACCATCCACACCATATAAGCGCTCCAAACCGCCAAAGCGACGCTGTAAATCGACGCGCTCTAAAAAACTATCGCCAGCTGAGCCGGCGATAGTTGGATTCTCAATCTCTAATGAGGTCATCACTTCAAGCGTTGTAGGCGCTCTTTTGCCGTCGCCGCTGCTTCAGTGGCAGGATAGTCTTTCACTAAATCTTGCAACGTTTTCACAGCGCCCTTGGTGTCTTTTAACTCCAATTGGCAATTCGCAACCGACAATGCAGCATCCGCAGCACGGGCATGTTGAGGCGCCATTTTGAGCATGGAACGGAAGTTCGCGATGGCTTCCTTGTAGTCGCGACCTGCGTACTGCGTGTTCCCCAACCAAAACCGTGCAGATGGCATATAACCACTGCTGGGGTAAGCATTGATGAAGTTAGCAAAATTTTTGCGCGCTTCTACAAAATCACCAGCGCGAAATTTCTCCAAAGCAGCATCGAAGTCACGCTTTTCAGCAGGATCAGCAGTGAAGTCCAGTCCATCCATTTGTACATGAACAGGCTCAAACTTACGCAGTCGATCATCCACACCGGTTGCCAAATCTTTCTGGCGCCGCTGGATCTCAGAAACTTCGCGCTCTAACTGCTCTTTTGCGCCATTGAGCTGGGCAATTTCGCGGCGCATGGATTCAATTTGCGACTGTAAATCCAGCATGCCCCGGCGCATCTGTGCAGATTCTTCCGCACTCTTATCAAAACGCTGGCGCAATTCCAAAATGGCACGACGCGCTTCCGCATCTTCCAAAAAAGCATATGCAGGATGAACAAATGCCGTGCACAGACTAATAACAGCCAGTGCACGGACATTCATCCGCAAGAATCCATTGCGAATGCTCATGCTTTAACGGTAAGAGATTTCAGCGCGACGGTTCTGCGAGTAAGCAGATTCGTTGCTGCCAGAAACAGCAGGCTTTTCTTCACCAAAGCTGACCGCTTCAACTTGGCTGTCGCTCACGCCCAGCAGGTTGAGTGAGCGACGAACTGCTTCTGCGCGCTTTTGGCCCAATGCCAAGTTGTATTCACGGCCGCCGCGTTCGTCGGTATGACCTTCAACGGTCACTTTGCGCGAAGCATCTGCCTTGATAAAGCGGGCATTGGCATCCACCAGACCTTGAGCATCAGACTTCACGATGAAGCTGTCAAAGTCAAAATACACAACACGGCCAACGCCCTTAGGGCCGCCGTCCGCGTCTATTTGGGAACCAGTCAGGTCCACACCAGCCACTCCGCTTGCAGAACCGGAGGTGTTAGCACTGCCGTTAGCGCCGCCAGCAGTAGCGTTTTCGTCCAGCTTAACGCCAGAAGAGCAGCCAGCCATCAAGGCAGCTACGGACAATGCGATAGAAACTCGCTTAAACGTAATCATCAAAAATTCTCCTTGCCTAGGTATGCTAGGTCACTAATAGAACGCAAGCCATTCACAAAGGTTTACTCAAATTCAATATTTTTGATAAGGGCCCCAGTCAGGCTCACGGATTTCGCCGCCCTGACCTGCCAATCGCGCCTTGATCTTCCCATCCAAAGTGGTAGTCATCAATGCTTCGCGGCCACCTTGTTTGGTGGCATACGCAATGAGGCGACTATTGGGCGCAAAGCTTGGACTTTCATCGTCAGAAGTATCGGTCACTGACACGGCAGTGCCAGACTCCAAATCCATGACGAAGAGCTTAAATGCACCGCTCACGCGAGAGATGTAGGCCAACCACCGACCATCAGGGCTGATTGCCGGAGAAATGTTGTAGTTCCCCGTAAAAGTCACGCGCTGCGCAGCACCGCCTGTTGCTGCTATTTTGTACACCTGCGGTGAGCCACCTCGGTCACTGACAAAGTAGATGGTTTTGCCATCGGCAGAGAATGCCGGTTCTGTGTCAATTCCATTGCTTTGCGTCAACCGTGTTGGCTGCCCGCCTTGCGAGCTGATGCGGTAAAGCTGCGAGAGCCCGTCACGCGTCAGTGTGACTGCCAATGTAGCGCCATCGGGAGCCCATGCTGGCGCACTGTTGGACCCTCGGAAATTGGCCACCAAACGACGGCGGCCACTGGCCACCTCATGCACATAAACCACAGGCTTGCGTGCTTCAAACGATACATAAGCCAGTTCACCGCCGTTGGGTGACCAAGCAGGCGAAATAATGGGCTCACTGCTGGACAGTGCTGACTGTGCATTCTCGCCGTCAGCATCGGCCACCCACAGCACATAACGCTTGCCTGCTTTAGTGACATACGAGATACGTGTCGAGAAAATACCGCGCTCGCCGGTGAGTTTTTCGTACACAAAATCGGCAATGCGGTGCGCTACCAGGCGCAGATCAGCCTGCGTCACAGCAAAGCCTTGCCCACCCAAATCTTGGCCTTTGACAACGTCCCACAGGCGGAAGCGCACATCAAAACGGCCATCAGCCAAACGGGTTATGCTACCGGTCACCAGTGCATCTGCAGCACGCTGGCGCCATTGCGCCATCTCAGGGCGAGAGGTCTCATCCAATGCTGCGCCTGTCGCATCAACATTGCGAAACTGGCCGCTGCGCTCCAAATCCGCACGAATGATTTGAGAGATCTTCTGAGGAGCACCCTCTTCGCCACGAAATGCGGGCAAAGCAATTGGGAGCTGAGTGAGGCCAACGCCAGTCACTTCCACACGAAATTGCGCCAAAGCAGGCAAAGCCGGTGTCGCAACCATGGCTGCCAAAAGAGTTCGACGCGAAGCAAGTGGTGCTGCCGTCTGAAAAGAAGAGGTAAGAATGTGATGTTCAGTGTTCATGCGCAGCCGTCTTGTGCCGGATAAGGCTCCGGAAAACTCCCTAGGATGTTACACACAGTTCAAGGCATCTGATCACATTGTTACTGTGTCAATGTGTATAGCGAAGCTGCAGAGCGGGCACGTAGAATCGCCACACACATGCAGACACCAGAAAAAAAGCACCCTTTGATGACCAACGCACCCTCTGACTTGTCGCTCAAACAGCGCCTATTGCGCGTGGCGCCTTACTTTGGCGATCAGAAGCTGGCGTGGACGGTGGCTATCGTCGCAACCTTGCTGGGTGCGGCCACCGAGCCCATGATTCCTGCCCTGCTAAAGCCCCTGCTAGACAGTGGTTTTTCCGAAGGCACGCTGAATCTTTGGATGGTGCCTGTGGCCATCATTGGTGTTTTCTTGCTACGGGGTGTGGCGCAGTTTCTCGCCCAGTACGCGCTGTCGCAAATCGCCAATGACGCCATGCTGCGATTGCGTGAGGTGCTGTTTCGGCGCGTGCAAAACACCGACATGCGGCTGTTTCAATCACAAACGGCCAGCTCTTTGTCCAACACCGTGGTCTATGAAGTGCAGACGGGGGCGAACCAGTTGGTCAGCGCCTTCATCACGCTGTCGCGCGATGGTTTCACGCTGCTGGCCTTGCTGGGCTACTTGATCTACCTCAACTGGCAACTGACATTGATTGTGGGCGTGGTGGTTCCAGGTGTCGCCTGGATCATGCGCACGCTGTCCAAGCGCCTGTACCGCATCACCAAAAACAGCCAGAACTCGACCGATTCGCTGGCCTATGTAGTGGAAGAAAACTTTCTTGCCCACCGCATGGTGCGCTTGCATGGCGCACAGGCTGAGCAAGAGCGCCGCTTTCAAACCATCAGCCGCAAGCTGCGCGGTCTGGCGATCAAATCAACGATTGCATCTTCGGCCATGACACCGCTGACACAGCTGTTTGCCGCTTTTGCCTTGTCTGCGGTGATTTGCATTGCGCTGTGGCAAAGCCGTGGCAACCACTCAGGCGACATTACCGTGGGCAGCTTTGTGGCGTTCATCAGCGCCATGCTGATGCTGATTGCGCCCATGCGCCGCCTCGCCAATGTGGCCAACCCCATTACACGCGGCGTGGCCGCTTTGGAACGCGGATTGAGCTTGCTGGACCACACCTTGCCCGAGTCCAGCGGCACCCAGCGTCCCAGCCCCGTACAAGGGGCGATTGAATTGCACAACATCGGCGTCTCTTTTGGGGATGACAAAGCGGCTGCACTGGAAGATGTCAGCCTGCAAGTACGCCCGGGCGAAGTAGTGGCATTGGTCGGCCCTTCTGGCGCGGGCAAGACCACGCTGGTGAATTTGCTGCCGCGCTTTCTGAACCCCACATCGGGCGAGATACGCATGGATGGCGTGCCGCTGCAAGACTGGGATTTGCACTATCTGCGCAGCCAATTTGCCATGGTCAGCCAAGACGTGGTCATGTTCAACGACACCGTGGCCGCCAACGTGGCTTTGGGTGGCGAGATGGATGAAGCACGGGTTTGGGCCAGCCTGGAAGCAGCCAATCTGGCCGAACACGTGCGCCTGATGCCACAAGGCATTCAGACCGAAGTGGGCCACAACGCAGCACAACTGTCTGGCGGCCAGCGCCAGCGTCTGGCGATTGCGCGCGCACTGTACAAAAACGCCCCGGTTTTGATTCTGGACGAGGCCACATCGGCGCTGGATACCGAGTCAGAACGCCTGGTACAGCAAGCCCTGCAAACCTTGATGCAAGGCCGTACCACCTTGGTGATTGCGCATCGACTGTCCACCATTGAGCACGCCGATCGCGTGGTGGTCATGCAGCGCGGCCTCATTGCAGAGCAAGGCACGCACGCAGAGTTGCTGGCCCTGAACGGCCTGTACGCACGCTTGCAAGCACACAGCGGTGGTCACTGAGCTAAAGAATAAAAGAGCAACTAGCACTTATGTATCAACGCTTTGCATATCAAATCTATGCAAAGTGCTTGATAGCCAAGCGTGAGCCGCTCTTTTTATTGATCAATCAATTACCAAGAGGCCTTGCTTCTGCGAGTGGCTTGGTAGGCGGTGTCCAAGAGTTTGACCATGAATTCACGCTCAGAGCGGCGGGCGAAATCCACAGCGGTCAGGTTCAGCTCATTGCGCAGTTGCACGTCGGCACCCGCGTCTAATAGCAGCTTGACCATCGCTTCCGAACCATATTGGGCAGCCAACATCAGCGGCGTGCTTTTGTTGGGTGATTCGGCATCGATGTACGCATGCTGATCCAATAGTAACTTGGCAATGGCAATGCTGTGCGCTGTGTCAGAGCTGGCAACGTAGTGCAGCGGTGTCCAGCCGGGGTGATTGATGCGTGCGCCCAGCGCCAAGAGCTGCTTGACGACATCAATGTGCCCTTTGATGCAGGCATGCATCAAAGCCGTTTCGCCCGAGGCGCTTGCCTCGTTGATACGCACGCCGGGGGCTTTGATCAACTCCTGCGCCACGCGCAAAGACTCAATTTGCATCGCCTTCACCAAACCCGGCCGGCCATGCTCATCCACCGTATTCGGGTCCATGCCTTGCTGCAGCAGCTTGCGCATGCGCAAAAAATCATCGCGCGTGATGGCGGTCTGAAAATCATTGAACGCGTCGGCATGCGCCACAAACACGGCGTTCGCCAGCACACACACACTCAGTGATTGCAACAAGGCACGTCGTTTCATCCGGTCACCACGCCTTTAAAGAGTTGGTCAAAGTTGCGACTGGTCATTTCTGCCACCTCTTCGACCGACAGGCCACGCACCTGAGCCACCTGTTTGGCCACAAACGGCACGTACGCAGGGCTGTTGGTTTTGCCGCGGTAAGGCATGGGTGCCAGATAGGGGCTGTCTGTCTCAATCAAGAGGCGGTCAGCAGGCACAAAAGCGGCCACATCGCGCAAGTACTGCGCACTCTTGAACGTCACAATCCCCGAAAACGAGATGTAAAAGCCCAAATCCAGCGCCTGTTTGGCCACCTCTAGGCTTTCGGTAAAGCAGTGAAAGACGCCGCCTGCACTGCCTGCCGAGCCGTCCTCGCCCTCTTCCTTGAGAATGCGAATGGTGTCTTCTTGCGCAGCGCGGGTGTGAATCACCAGTGGCTTTGCACATTGCTGCGCCGCTCGAATATGGGTGCGAAAGCGTTCACGCTGCCACTCCATGTCGGCAATCGTACGGCCACCTTTGCGGTCTTCCATGCCGTAGTAGTCCAAGCCGGTCTCGCCAATGCCCACCACACGCGGTAAAGCAGCGCGCTCCACCAGATCCTGCACGCTGGGCTCGGTCATGTGCTCGGTATCGGGGTGCACGCCCACAGTGCACCACAGGTTGTCGTGCGATGTGGCCAGAGCATGCACATCAGGGAACTCTTCCATGGTGCAAGCAATGCACAGCGCGCGCGTCACCTGCGCCTCAGCCATTGCCGCTTGAATAGCAGGCAAATTGGCAGACAGTTCAGGAAAGTTCAGGTGGCAGTGGGAATCGGTAAACATCAGCAATCGATCGTACAAAAAACAATGCCGACTCAGGCACAACCCAAGCCGGCATGGCAAAAAAACGTGGTTGGCCTACAGCGTCTGCGTAGGCCTGTCTGAAGCAATGGCTGTGCCCAAGATTTGCTCAATCTTGGCTTTGAGCTGGACAGACTTTTCATCTTTGGGAAAACACACGCCAATGCCTTGTGACCGGTTGCCACCAGCACCTGCCGGGGTCACCCAGCCGACTTTGCCTGCGATTGGATAACGCTGGGTGTCTTCGGGCAAGGTCAGCAGCACATAGACATCATCACCCAAACGGAAGTCTCTCGGCGTGGCCACAAAGATACCGCCGTCGGCAAACAAAGGAATGTAGGCCGCATACAAAGCCCCTTTTTCTTTGAGGGCCAGTTGCAACACACTCGGACGAGGCGGGGGGGTATGCGTGTTCATCAACGTACTTCCTTGGCGTTAGGCTTTGGAGTGTAGAACTGTGCGCGCCTGCGCCACAAGGGCTTCGGTCATTAAACCTGCATTAAATGGATGCTCCGCCGTGCGGGCCTCTTGCGCCAGCGATTTGGCCCAGCGTGCCAGCACCATGGCCGACGGGGCTTTGGGCAGATCTTGTGCCGCAAAGTAACGGGGCGCAGCACCCTGCGCCACACACATCAAGTCATGGCACAGCTTTTGGAGCCACTGCACAATCACGGGCTGCGCCATGTCCGCAAAAATAGCCACATCGCCAGCGGCCACCGCTTTGGGCAAGCGCTGAAACACGTCCAGCCCCTTGCCTGCCTGCGCCATGGCCCAGGCATCTAAAGGGCGCCCACCCGCTGCACGCAGCCATGCCTGGGCGTCCTCCGCCTTCAAGCCTTGTTGCTGCAGCCACTGCTGCATATCAGCCTCTGGCGGCCACAGCATGGTGTGCGCCAAGCAACGGCTGCGAATCGTTGGCAGCAACTGGTGGGCGGCTTCGGTGGCCAGCACAAAGCGCACATCGCCCGGTGGCTCTTCCAGTGTTTTGAGCAATGCATTGGCGGTGATCGCATTCATTTGCTCCGCCGGGTACACCAGCACTGCTTTGCCTCGCCCGCGGGCACTGGTGCGCTGCGTGAATTCCACCGCATCGCGCATGGCATCCACACGGATTTCTTTGCTGGGCTTGCGTTTCTTGTCGTCGATTTCTGCCTGCGCCTTTTCGCTCAAGGGCCAGCCGCGCGCCAGCATGTCGGCCTCAGGCATCAGCACACACAGATCGGCGTGTGCATGCACATCCACACTGTGGCAACTGGTGCAGTGTCCGCAAGCGCCGTGTTCAGTGGGCTGCTCGCACAGCCAGGCACGCACCATGGCCATGCCCAGCTCAAACTGCCCCATACCCGAGGGCCCCTGCAACAGCCATGCATGACCGCGCTGCGCCAACAAGGCTTGGCGCTGTTGCTGCAGCCAAGGGGCCAGCATGCCAGTGCTTGCACTCACGCTGTAGCTCCTTGCGCACCTTGCAGATAGCCGCGCGCCTGCAGCACATCGGCCACTTGCTGCCAGACCGCCTCGCGGGTCTGGTGGGCATCGATACGGGCAAAGCGCTGTGGTGCGGCGGCACAACGGCGGGCATAGCCTGCAGCCACGGCGGCAAAAAAATCTTGTGGCTGCGCCTCAAACCGGTCCGGCACACGGGCTGTCGCCAAGCGCTCGGCCGCCACGGCAGCAGGCAGATCAAACCAAATGGTCAAATCCGGTTCACGCATCAAATCAACCTCTAGACCGCATCCAGTCTGCGCCATGCGCTCCAGTATTTGAAGTTGCTCCCACGCAAAACCACGGCCTGCCCCTTGGTAAGCAAAGGTGGCATCGGTAAAGCGGTCGCTCACTACCACCTCACCCCGCGCTAAAGCGGGCTCAATCACTTGGACCAAATGGTCGCGGCGCGCCGCAAAGGCAATCAGCGCTTCGGTCAACGGGTCCATGGCGTCGTGCAGCAGCAGGTTGCGCAGCTTTTCCGCCAAGGGCGTGCCCCCAGGCTCGCGCGTCAAAGTCACCGTACGGCCCGCATCCTGAAAAGCTTGTGCCAGCGCCGTAATGTGCGAAGACTTGCCCGCACCATCAATGCCTTCAAAGCTGATAAATAAGCCGGTGCTGGAGGTGTGGTTCAAAACGAATCTCTATCTCTATAAGTGCAACGCTGCAAAGCAAATGTGGCCTGTACTGCTACAGCTGGCCCATCAATTGCCGCCACGGATGTAACGGTTGACCGCGCGGTTGTGCTCATCCAGATTGGGACTGAAATGGCTGGTTCCATCACCACGCGAGACGAAATAGTAAGCCTTGGTGGGTTCAGGCCGCACCGCAGCCATCAGTGACGCTTTGCCGGGCAAGGCAATCGGCGTGGGCGGCAAGCCCGCACGCGTATACGTATTCCAAGGCGTGTCGGTCTGCAAATCGCGGCGGCGCAGGTTGCCATCAAAGGCTTCGCCCATGCCATAAATCACGGTGGGGTCGGTTTGCAGGCGCATGCCGATGCGCATACGGTTCACAAACACCCCGGCAATCTGTGCGCGGTCGCTGGCGCGGCCAGTCTCTTTTTCGACGATGCTGGCCAAAATCAACGCCTCATAAGGGTTCTGCAAGGGCGTATCTGCTGCACGCTGGGCCCACACCTCATCCAAACGGCGCTCCATGGCGTGCAAGGCGCGGCGCAACACGGCCAGCTCGCTGCTGCCCTTGGCGTAGGTGTAGGTGTCCGGGAAGAACATACCTTCGGCGGCGGTGCCGGGCTTGCCCAAAGCGGTCATGATTTCGGCCTCGGTCATGCTGGCAGTGTCTTGCTTCAGGAATTCATCCTTGGCGATCTGCGCACGCATTTGGCGAAAGGTCCAACCCTCCACAAAAATAATGGCCCGCAAGCTTTCTTCACCGCGCACCAATTTTTGCAACAAGCTGCGCGGCGTAGTGCCCGCCGTCAGCTCATAGTTGCCCGCGCGGATCTGGCGATCTTGCCCGGACAAGCGAAACCAGTAGTAGAGCAAACGGGGATCGGTCTGTACACCGGCCTGCACCACGGCCTGCGCTACGCCACGGGGCGAAGTGCCGGATTCAACCTCCAGCTCCAGGCTGGACCCAGACATGCGCAGCGGTTGACCCAGCCACCACGCAGCAGCGCCGCCCACCATGGCAAGCAGCGCCAGCAAAAACAACAGCACTATCAGTAAACGTCGCACAACCTTTTGCATCCTATGAAAAAGATCGGGGATCATAATTCACCCATGACCCAGACTCTCCAAGGCATTGCCCCCATTTCGCATCTGGGCGTCATCCGCGTACAGGGTGATGACGCTGCCAGCTTTTTACACGGTCAACTGACCAACGACTTTGCGCTGCTGGATGTGCAGCATGCACGCTTGGCGGCATTTTGCTCGGCCAAGGGCCGCATGCAGGCCAGCATGATTGGCTTCAAGCGCGCACCCGACGATATTTTGCTCGTTTGCAGCCTGGATTTGCTGGCACAAACACTCAAACGTCTGTCGATGTTTGTGCTGCGTGCCAAAGCCAAACTCACCGATGCCACGCAAGAGTTTCAGTTGCTGGGTTTAGTGGGTGACGCAGTGCCTGATGCATCGCTGGCACCATGGTCGGTGCAAACCACAGGGGATGCCCACATCGTGCACCTCTACCCTGCTGCAGGACAAGCGCGTGCATTGTGGATTGCCCCCGTGGGCACAGTTGTGCCGCAAGCACCTGCCTTGACTGCAGAGCAATGGCTGTGGACCGAAGTGGCCAGCGGTATTGCCACGGTCTCGCTGGCTACCTACGAGTTGTTTGTTCCCCAGATGCTCAATTACGAATCTGTCGGCGGCGTGAATTTCAAAAAAGGCTGCTACCCCGGCCAAGAAGTGGTGGCACGCAGCCAATTTCGCGGCACGCTCAAGCGCCGCGCCTTCATCGTGCATGCCGCCAACGAAGTACAGACCGGTGCTGAAGTCTTTGCAGCCAGTGATGCCGATCAGGCCACGGGCACCATCGTCCAGGCGACACCCGCACCGGGCGGCGGCTGGAGCGCAATCGTCAGCATGCAGATCAGCTCAGCCACCGAAGCACTGACCGCAGGCAGCGCACAAGGCGAGCCTCTCACCGTGCAGCCCTTACCTTACCCGCTGCTGGAAGACATTTAAGCGCTGCCAAATGGCGCTCTGTGAAAAAGCCACCTTGCGGTGGCTTTTTTCTGAATACCTGCTTTACCCCATCACACCCAGCTTGCCAACTTATGAACCCCAGTGCCAAGGCGCACAACCAAGCTGCCTACATACGCAGAAGCTGCAAGAACAGCCTCAACGCCAAGGACTGAACAGGAACGCGCAATAGAATCCCATCAAGAAGCTGACAACATCACCCACTGTGGCCGGCGCGCACCGTAAAAGCTCGCTAGAATCGCGCAGTTGTTTTGTTAGCGGTTTTTCCCGTGCTTACCCACGGTCAGTTAGCAAGGCAGAGTTGGCCAGAATCTGAAAACATCGCCCAACGCACAAGTTGGCAATTTTTTCGGCATATAATCTAGGTCTTGTCGGCGTGTAGCGCAGCCTGGTAGCGCACTTGCATGGGGTGCAAGGGGTCGCGAGTTCGAATCCCGCCACGCCGACCATTGATATAGAAAAGGGCTAACAGTTCGCTGTTAGCCCTTTTTGTTTTTCATTTTTATTTTTAGCCTGCATCTGCAGGCCACAAAGAGCAGCAAACAAATGATTGAAGGTTTGATTACAGGGCGCTTGACCACAGACCCCAGCGAGCGCACAGACCGTTTTGGCAAAACTTTCATGGTGGCTCGTATGCGAGCCACCGTTGGTGACGGCGGCTTGCGCGCCAACACGGGCGATGGCCCCAGCAGCCTTTTTGTGAATGTGGTGGCCTTTGATCCCGTGCCCTGCAGCCAGTTGAGCGAGTTACTGGAAGGCGATGTGGTGTCTTTGGTCGGCCCCATCACACCCAAAGTGTGGACAGATCGCCAAGACATCAGCTACCCAGCCCTGGATGTGGTGGCGTACCGCGTGATGGCACTGCCCAAACCAGACGTCTCGGACTACAACATCTGAGCCCAATGGGTTGGCGAAGCTTTTCATCTCGAAAAGCTATATAAAAATAAAAATATATTCTCTTACGGAATATGAATGCCGTATTACAGTTCGGCATTCATTTTTTGAGAGTTCGAGATGCTCCACAAACGCCTCTTCATCCAAGCAGCGCTGGCCGTTGTCACAGCGACTGCATTCAGCGCCCAAGCCCAAGACGCTATCAAGATCGGCGTCACGGCAGGCCCTCACGCGCAAATCATGGAACACGTCAAACAAGTGGCTGAAAAAGATGGTTTGAAGATTCAAATCCTCGAATTCAGCGATTACGTGCAACCCAACGCAGCCCTGTCTTCCGGTGATCTGCAAGCCAACAGCTACCAGCACGAGCCCTATTTGGACGCACAGGTCAAAGACCGTGGCTACAAGCTGGTGAAGCTGGCCAACACCGTCAACTTCCCCATCGGCCTGTATTCCAAGAAGGTCAAGAAGTTGGACGAACTCAAGCAAGGCGCCAAGTTCGGCATTCCGAACGACCCCACCAACGGTGGCCGCGTTTTGCTGCTGCTGCAAGACCAAGGGCTGATCAAACTCAAGCCCAACGCTGGCTTGAAAGCCACCCCGCTGGACGTGGTTGAGAACCCCAAAAAACTGCGCTTTGTCGAGCTGGATGCCGCACAGTTGCCCCGCTCGCTGGATGACTTGGACGCTTCAGCCATCAACACCAACTTTGCCATGTCGGCCGGCTTGAACCCCAAGAAAGACGCGATTGCGCTGGAGCGCGCTGACGGCCCCTACGTGAATATTTTGGTAGTGCGCGAAGTGGACGCCAAACAGCCTTGGGCCGCCAAGCTGGTCAAGGCCTACCAGTCGGAATCCACCCGCGCCTTTGTTGAAAAGCAATTCCAAGGCTCTGTGCTCTTGGGTTTCTAGACCACAACGCGCTAAGCGCCAGCCACCAGGCACTATGCCTGCAAGCCCTTGGTATATGCCAAGGGCTTTTTTATTGCTATGCATAAAGAAGCTGCTAGTGCTTATCTAGCAATGAACACAGGTATAAAACACTTCACTATGAAGAAAAAACCTGCACTTACCGCTATCAAAACCCTTAATTCTTGGCGACACCTGCGAAGCCGCACGCAATGCACATCTCGGGCGCACGGTGCTAAAATCCGCCCCCAATCGCGCAAACCCGGACGATAACCCGCCAAGTTCACCCGGCCAGTGCGACGACGATTTCAAAGCCCCGCTATGCATCACTTACATAGCGGGGCTTTTACATCGCCATGTCACGGCGACGGTCAACGATGCCGTGACATGCGAGAAATTCGATGAAGCAAACAGGCCCACAGAGGCCAATTTTTATGCCAGATGACAGTACACACCGCTTTTCCAACCACGAGCTGCATATGACACAGCTGCCGCAACGCCCCAAGGCGAAGCCTCCCGAGTTCACCGCTCCTTGATTTCTTATAGAGGTAGAGTAAATTGACCACCCATCATGATTCCCGTGGAGTCGCCAAACTCCAAAAGACACTTGTCCTGTGGCAAGTCATCATCATTGGCCTGGCTTATATCCAGCCCATGACGCTGCTGGATACGTTCGGCATGGTGTCGCGAGACAGCCTGCAGCACGTCCCCACGTCTTACATGATTGCGTTGATCGCCGTGTTGCTGACATCGATCAGCTACGGCCACATGATCCGCAAGCACCCCTCATCGGGCTCTGCTTATACGTATGTGCAAAAGTCCATTCACCCCAACGCGGGCTTTATGGTGGGCTGGTCCTCGTTGCTGGATTATTTGTTGTCCCCCATGGTCAACATCTTGCTGGCCAACATCTACCTCAAAGAACTCTTCCCTGATGTCAACCACTGGATCTGGATCATTGGCCTGACGTTGGTCATGGTCGGTGTGAACCTGCGTGGTGTGCGCTTTGTAGCCAACTTCAACAGCCTGATCGTGGTGTTGCAGGTATTGATCATCGGCATCTTCACCTACCTCATCTACACCAAGCTGCATGTGGGCGAAAACGCTTTGGGCAACATTGCAGAGCAAGGTGCTGATGCGCTGTGGAGCTTCAACCCCTTCTGGAGCGCATCGACCGAAATTGGCGCCTTGGTCACGGGTGCGACCATCCTGTGCTTCTCGTTCACGGGCTTTGACTCACTGAGTTCGCTGGCGGAAGAAACCAAGGACACCAAGAAGACACTGCCCCGCGCCATCTTCCTGACGGCGCTGATCTCGGGCATCATCTTCGTGATCTCCACCTACTTCATGCAACTGTACTTCCCCGGCAGCCCCGAGCAGTATTTCCAGCTGGTAGATGAAACCCAGCCAGAAATTCTGATGCTGGTAGGCGGCGCCTTCTTCCAGTCGATCGTGCTGTCATTTGCCATCGTCACCGTCATGGCATCCGGCATCTCCGCGCACGCGGGTGTTTCACGCCTGATGTACGTCATGGGTCGTGACGGTGTGCTGCCCAAGAAATTCTTTGGCTACATCAGCCCCAAAAGCTTCACACCCTCACTCAACATCTGGCTGGCTGGCGTGATTTGCTTGACCGCGGGTTTTCTGAGCCTGGAATTCGTGGTCGCCCTGATCTCGTTCGGCGCGCTCACCGCATTCAGCTTTGTGAACCTGTCGGTGATCTGCAGCTACTGCTTCCGCGATGGCCGCATGAAGACACCCAAGGACATCCTGAACTTCTTCATCATCCCCCTGCTGGGCTTCATATCGATTGGCGCGTTGTGGCTGGAAGTAGAAGACACTTCGCTTAAGGCAGGCGTAGCTTGGGCCGCTGTCGGTATTGTTTACCTGGCTTGGATGACCAAGGGCTTTCGCAAATCCCCGCCCCAACACCACTACACAGACGACGATCTGGAGTAATTGAGATAACCAGCACGCCGCCTTCACGCAGCGTGTGATGTGCGCACTGTCATTGATGACCCGAACTGATTCAGTTCCGGGTCTTTTTTTGCCTGTACTGCATCACCACGTGGCATCAGATCGCCAGCAACTGATCAGTGTGCATAAAAAGCAAAGAGGCTGAGCACTACTTGCCACCGATTCACTGCTTCAAAGCTGCGTAGCTCCAAAACCGATACAAGGCATTCTCAGTAGTGAAGAAATACAGCATCGCCCGTGCTGTCAACATGCACGCCAGCAGCCAGTGCAGCCAGTGCAGCCAGCACACCCAATACGCTCCCCGCCACACTCCCGAGCACGGCCCCCGCACCGCCAACCCAAATAGCCCCCATGAGACAACCCAAAGCAGCACCAGCAATCATGCCTCCACCAGTCAATGCAGACCGCACTTCGCGCGCCGCCTCTGCAGCGGACAGTTGAATTTGTGCGGATGGATCAGGGTCTTGTGAAGGCACGCCGTAGCCAGGCCGCGCTTGTTGTCTCAAGTCAGGATCAGTGTGCTGGGACATAGCGGCTGAGGAATGTAAGGCCATGACAAACTCCTTGGTGGAAGATCTACATCCACGGTTGTAGTGACGTCACCCTGCGCAAACTGACAGCCAAGGAAGTTTTCTTTTGTCATCCACTATATGAAAAAAATCCAGCATAGCAGGCATGCTGGACTGATCACTGAAATCACGCACTTCTCCAGCAGCACCGAAGCCCGCGAGCTATTGGAGGGATGGTTGAAAATGCCAACAAACGTGCCACTTTTCAAATCATTGCGCTTCGCACTTTTTTGGAGTTCACGCCCACCTGCTGGTTGACTACCTTGGTTACGGGCCCACCTTGTAGCTGAGGTCTTTGTTTTGCGCCTCTATGAACGGCTAGGTGCTGGTAGATGTTGGCATCAATATCCCCGGCTGCTAGTACCGCTTTGATTGACTGAAGTCACCACAATCCAGCAGTTTGTCCGGCAATGCTTGCTTGGCCGCCACCTGCTTGATCATCTTTGCAATCTGAGCCTGTGGGCACGCAGTTACGTCGATGGTAATTTTGGCGTTCTGCGCATGTGCTATGCATGACGGCAGGCAAAAAAACATCAGTGGCAAGGGCTTTGGGCAGGAAACGCGTACCTTAAATACGCCCTTTTCGGTCAGCGCGTGCAAAGAGAGATACTGCTTTTCAACAGGTGTTGGCGCGAAGTTCGCACATATTCATCAACGAACAAACCAGCATATGCCTATGCAGCATGCCTACCCTCAAACTGCTTGCCCGCATACACCGAAACACCATAGCCCACCGCCCGTTCAAGGCATAAAAAAGCCGTGCACATGGCACGGCTTGGCAGCAAGAGCGCTACGCTTATTTGTGGCTGATACGACGCACAATCCAGTCACCAAAGCTCTGGATGGCCTGCACAAAGAAGATCAGCAAAATTACCACGGCCAACATGATGTCGGGCAAAAAGCGCTGGTAACCATAGCGAATACCCAAGTCGCCCAAGCCACCACCACCGATGGCACCGGCCATGGCCGAGTAGCCGGTCAAGCTGACAAAGCTGATGGTCAAGCCCGCCACAATACCGGGCATGGCCTCGGGCAGCAGCACTTTCCACACGATCTGGCCTGTCGTGGCACCCATGGACTGGGCTGCTTCTACCAAGCCATTGTCTACTTCGCGCAGCGATGTTTCTACCAAACGCGCAATGAAAGGCGCAGCGGCAATTGTCAATGGCACCACAGCAGCCCAAGTACCGATTGACGAGCCAGTAATCAGCCGCGTGAACGGAATTATGGCCACCAGCAAGATGATGAAAGGTGTAGAGCGCACAGCATTCACTACCCAACCCACAGTGTTGTTCAGTGGTGCGTTTTGCAGCACGCCGCCCTTGTCGGTCAGGCGCAGGAACACGCCCAACGGAATGCCAATGATGCCGCCCAGCAAGCCCGAGATACCGACCATGATCAGCGTCTCCCAGAACGAGTCGATGAACAGCTCGATCATCATTTCGGAAAAATTCTCGAACATCGCTTAGCCCTTCACTTCCACCACTTGCACCACCACACCGCTGCTCTTGAGGTGGGTAATGGCCGCATCAATCTTGGCTGCCTCGCCACTGGCGTACACCGCCAGCGAGCCAAACGTCTGGTCTTGAATCTCATCGATTTGTCCGTGCAGGATGGACAAATCCAGACCCAGCTCCCGAATCAGGTGCGACAAAATCGGCTCGTACGCACTTTCACCGGCGTACGAAAGGCGCAGCAACTGGCCGCTCTGACCAGCCGGCAGCTTGACTGCCAAGGCACGCACGCGCTTGCTCACGCTCTCGGGCAGCTCTTGCGGCACGATCTCGTCAATCAGGCTCTTGGTAATGGTTTGTTGCGGCCGTGTGAACACATCAATGACGGCACCCAGCTCGGCAATTTCACCCGCATCAATCACGGCCACGCGGTCAGCAATCTGTTTGATGACCTGCATCTGGTGCGTAATCAGCACCACCGTCACGCCCAGCTCGCGGTTCACCTTGCGCAGCAAATCCAGGATGGAGCGCGTGGTTTCAGGGTCGAGTGCCGACGTGGCTTCGTCAGACAGCAGTACCTTGGGGTTGGAAGCCAGCGCACGGGCAATGCCTACGCGCTGCTTTTGACCACCCGAAATTTGTGCGGGGTAACGGTCGGCCAATTGCGACAGGCCAACCAGCTCGAGCAGCGGATCAATGCGTTCCTTGATCTGCGCCTTGCTCATGCCAGCCAGCTCCAGCGGCAGCGCTGCGTTGTCATACACGGTGCGCGAGGACAGCAGGTTGAAGTGCTGAAACACCATGCCAATTTGGTGGCGCGCGTTGCGCAACTGGGCATCGGTCATGGTCATCAGATCACGGCCATCAACCAGCATCTGGCCCGATGTGGGGCGGTTGAGCAAGTTAATGCAGCGCACCAGCGAGCTTTTGCCCGCACCGGAGCGACCAATAATGCCGAAGATTTCGCCCTGCTCAATGTGCAGATTGATGTGCTTGAGCGCTTCGACAGGCCCTTTGGAGCCTTGGTAAGTCAGGGACAAATCCCGAATGTCGATCATGTGTGGAACCACAGCACGCTGCGCCACCCGGCGCAAGCTACGTGCTTTCAAAAATTGGGATGTCGGAATGTAACGCGCCGCTATAAAAAAACCAAAGAAGCAATGCTTAAGTAATAAGATGCTTTGGTTATATCGGCGAGCCTAGAGCTAACCCCCAATGATGCCTGAAATCGCACCGACCCCACGCAAGCGCAAGCTAAAACCATGCCGAGATAGCATGGTGTGCTGCAGATCAATCACATAAAGATGAGCAGGATGCGCTTATTAAGCAGTGCTTTCAGCATCCAATCAATGCCAATCGCCCATTCAGTAAGCGCTGATTGCTCTTATTTTTCGTAATTCGGCTCGTAAGGTTTATCGCCGAAGATGCCCGTCAAGCCCATGGACAGTTCTTTGTCGGTGCCCTTGTAGGCTTCATACACAAAGCGCTTGAAGGCATCGGTCGCCGGGCTGGAGTACTCACCGGTGTGCATGTTTTCTTCAATCACTGCACCATCGGTGCTCACACGCACCCAGGCACCCTTGCTAAAAGCCACACGCTCCAGCGTGTCCATGGGCACGGCAAACGCGGTCACGCCAGGCAAGCCCGATTCCACATTCGCCTTGGAGCGCACGCGCAAAGGGGCATGAGGGCGCGCGTTAAATTCGATCGACTCCACCTTGGCTTTGCCCCCAAAAGTGCCCACCAACAAAATGGCGCGATTGGGGGTTTCGCTGGTCCAGCGCACACCCAAGGTGGGGCAATGCGCCACACGCCCACAGTCAATCAGCTGCGGGGCAAATTCCACGGTTTTGACGCGGGCCACTTTGTCTTCGTTGACGTGCACCACGGCGTCTTTTTTGCCACCCTTGTCCGAGCTGGCACAACCGGCCAACGCCACTGCACCTACCACTGCCCACAGCCACTGCTTCATGCCAACTCCCTCGCCAATCATTCAAAACATATATGTTGCCATGAATGCCACAGCCTGCCTTCAAGCTGGTGCAAGCCGGCAAAAAATGCCAACGCGCATTACCACCCTTTTCCCCACTAAATCAAAACCATTGAGTCTTGCGTGTGAATGTTCAAGCCAAATACAAACTGCAATTGCTCGCATTTGGGTGCCTCCAGGCTGTGTGCAGCCTCTCTGAGGAAATGATCCACAGCTACTCAGAATCGCCTCACATACTGTCAATGCCTTGATTTCAAGCACGTAAGCCAACTCACATGCATGTTGGTTGCCAGACCCACAAAGGGAATACTCGCAAACAAAATACCGTCCACAAAGCCCCGCACACTCAGCATGCTGAATACCAAAAAAGCGCCCGAAGGCGCTTTTCGTTTAGCCGCTGCAGCAGTAAACCTAGAAACCGAGCGCGTGCGGCAACGCCGTTGATAGCGTAGGCACAAACGTCAGAATCACCAGCACAATCAGTTGCGCAACGATAAAGATGGGTAGCTCTCGCGTCAGGGCTGCAATCGGGGTGCGCGTGGCCACGGCGGTCACAAACAGCAACCCACCCACGGGCGGTGTCACCATGCCCATGGTCAGATTCACAATCACGATCATGGCAAAGTGCAGCGGGTCAATCCCCAAAGCAGCAGAGATGGGCGCCAAGATGGGCACCAAGATCATGATCCCGGGCAGCGGTTCCATAAAGATACCGAACGCCAGCAGCAAGATATTCACAGCCAGCAGGAACATCAACGGCGTCAGATGCCAACTGATGATGAGTTCAGACAGGTATTGCGGAATCCCCTCTACCGTCAGCACCCAGGCAAAAGCGGCGGAGGCAGCCATCACAAACAGCACCGATGCGGTCAGCAGCGCAGAGCGTGCTGCAATGCCCGGAATCGCATTCCAATGCAGCGTGCGATACACCCACTTGCCACAGGCAAAGGCATAGAACACTGCCACGACCGACGCTTCCGTCGGGGTAAAAATACCGAAACGGATACCGACAATAATCAACACCACCAGCATCAAAGCGGGAATGGCTTTGAGGCTGTTGGTGATGATTTCACGTGTACCGGGGCGCGGTTCTGTCGATCGGTAATTGCGTTTTTTGCAAACCCACCAGTTCACCGCAGCCATGGCCACAGCGATGACGATACCGGGAATGACACCCGCCATGAACAAACCACCCACCGAGACACTTTCATCTTGCAAGGTGTAGATGATCATGCTGATAGAAGGCGGAATGATGGGGCCGATGATGGCGGTATTGGCCGTCAAGGCGGCTGCATACGGGCGGTCGTAACCGGCTTTTTCCATCATCTTGGTCATCATGGCGCCGGGCCCTGCCGCATCGGCCAGGGCAGAGCCTGACACGCCTGCAAACAACACCGACGACAGCACGTTGGCATAACCCAGACCACCGCGCAGGTGGCCCACAAACTGCGCCGCAAAGCGCAGCAGCACCTTGGTGAGTGCGCCCCCGGACATCAGCTCTGCGGCAAAGATGAAAAAAGGCACAGCCATCAGCGGAAAGCTGTCAATCCCCGTAAACATCTCCTTGAACACCACCAGCTGTGGGTAGCGACCACCCACAAACACCGCCAGTGCCGCCGAAATAGCCAGCGCAAAAGCTACCGGAAAGCCCAGTGTCATCAACACCAGGATAGATACAAATAAAGTCACAGCCATGGGATTTCAGTTCTCAACAATCACAAACATGGCTTAGATCGACGAGGCGGCATCGCCGTCCATCTCTTCCGAAGCGACGTACTCGCCTTGCACCACGTAGCGGCGGGCAATAAAGGCCAAATGCACCAGCACCAGCACAAAGCCCGCAGGCATGGCGGCGTAGATGAAGGAGATAGGAATGTCGGTGGCCGCCGTGGTCTGAAAGCGTGTGCGCCAGACATAGTCGCTGGAGGCCACCGCCATGAACACACAAAACAGTGCAATACCCACGGCCACCACGCCCCGCAGCACGCGCGCAGCCTTGGTACCTACCGCCGTGTGCAAGTTGTCAATGGCAACGTGCCCGCCAGTGCGCATGACCAAACCTGCACCCAAAAAGGTGACCCAGATCATCATGTGGCGCGCAACCTCTTCGGCCCAGATGATGGAATCACCCGTGGTGTAGCGCAGCACCACATTCGAAAAAATGATGCAGGCCATGACCAGCAACAACACAATCAATATCCAGCGATTGATGGCTACCAGCCACCGTTCAATGCAATCCAGCATAGGTCGTCGGTGTGCAATTTGCATGCATGGGTGGGCACGCACTGCACAGCGCTTTCTTTAAAAAGTCCATCCTCTCCTGCACACGGAACAAGCTCCATGCTCAGGCTCCGATGCGCGGCGGACAATCATGCGCTCCAAACGGCAAAAAGCCTGCGGGCTATCTACAGCGCACGCAGGCTTTGCACCACGGGGAGCGGTACAACGGAAGCCGCGCTTCCTTACTTCACGTTCGCAATGGCGTCCAGCGTAGGTTGGCCGAACTTCTTGGCGTACTGCTTGTAAGCAGGCTCCAAGGCTGTGCGAAAGGCTGCAGCGTCGACTTTCTCGACCACTTGCATGCCGTGGCTCTTGGCCAAGGCCACGCCCTTGGTTTCTACATCATCCACAAAGACGCGGGAAGCAACCGCGCCCGCTTTGGCGCCTTCGGTAAAGGCTGCCTTTTGGGCATCATTCAAGCCACCCCAGAAAGTGGGCGACACGATCAGCACCACAGGGGCATACACGTGTGCGGTCAGTGTCAGGTGCTTTTGTACTTCCCACAGCTTGGAAGATGTGAGCACCGAAATGGGGTTTTCTTGACCATCGATCGTGCCTTGCTGCAAGGCACTGATCACTTCAGGCCAGGACATGGGCGTGGGCGATGCGCCCAGGGTGCGGAACGCCGTGATGTGCACGGGATTCTCTGTCACACGAATCTTCAGGCCCTTCAGGTCGGCCACGGTTTTGACGGCCACTTTGTTGTTGGTCAGGTGGCGAAAGCCTTGTTCGCCCCAAGCCAGCGCCACCAAGCCACGTTGCTTGAATTTGCCCAGCAGGTCTTGGCCAAACTTGCCATCCAGCACAGCACGTGCATGTGCGGTGTCACGGAACAGGAAAGGAATATCGACGATGCCGACATCGCCCACAAAGTTGCTCAGTGCGCCGGTAGAGACAATGGCTGCTTCTACGGTGCCCAGTTGCAGGCCTTCGATCAGCTCACGCTCACCGCCCAACGCGCTGGAAGGGAACTGCTTGACCGCAAATGCACCAGCCGTGTTCTTTTCCACCGACTCTGACCAGGCCTTGGCAGCCGCACCGTAGTGGGAATTGATCGCCAGTGCGTAGCCCAGTTTGACTTCCTTGGGGGCAGCCACTGCGTGGCCTGCAGTCATGGCCACAGCGGCAGTGGCACATGCGGCGATAAAAGTACGGCGAATCATGACCATGGAATGTCCCTCGTTGTCTATGAATAGGAAGGCTGTGAACGTGCGCGCGGGGCCGCGGCAGTCAAGCTTTTGAATTGATCAAACTGGTAGCGATTGTAAAAAACTTGCGCCGCACCAATTTCGTGCAAAAACCCAGCATTCACAACAAAAAACCTCAACAAAAACAATGGATTAAATATTTCAACCACTCAAAATCTTGCTTCTACGTGTTTGTACGCACATACCCAAACACGAGGGCTGGCTTCTGACTTGGTAAAAACCCTAGGAATTACTGCATCAATAGTTACACAATGTTTCCCCCCATCTCTACAATGATTCACATCGCATGTAGAACCGAAAGAGATGTATGGCTGTACGCAAACCGCTCCCCGTTCCAAAAAACAGCGACTCCACACTCGCTTCCTGGCTGGCTGGCACCGTGGTCGTGCTGGTGGGCGTGCTGATTGTGGGCGGCTACTGGATGCAGCAACAGCGTGCCGACATGACGGCATTGCGCGAGCAAGCCAGTGTTTACGACAACTACCAGCAATACACGCGCAACACCGTCAAGCCCGCGGTTGAAAAACCACGCGCACTGAACGAAGCACAAGAAACCCGCAAGTATTTGCTGGGCCACCCGGCCGTTACCCCAGGCTCGGGTTTTGACCAGCCCGGTGTACAAAAGACAGGCAAAACCATCGTGAATGCGATCGATCAGGCCAAGGGCCTTTAAACCCTGCATCTAATAAAAAGAGAGCTGCCAGCGCTGGTCTTATCTAGGTTTTCATATTTTTTATATGTGAAACCTAAGATTGACAAGCGCAAGCAGCTCTTATTTTTATTGAATGTCTGCAGCTTATTTCTTTTGCTGAGCCACCCAGACCGCAAACTGGTTCACAAACTTTTGCACGTAGGCATGGCTGTTTTCTCCAATGCTGCCATCCGCGTTGAAGAAACCATCCTTGGCTTGCAAGAACATTTCAGGCTGACCCAAGGTGGGCATGTTCAGGTAAGCCAGCACATTGCGCAGGTGCTGCTGCGCCAAAGCCGTGCCAATCGCGCCGACCGACATGCCAATCACCGCCGCTGGCTTGCCATCCCACACGCTTTGGCCATAAGGGCGCGAGCCTTGGTCCAAGGCATTCTTCAGAACGCCGGGCACCGAGCGGTTGTACTCGGGCGTCACAAACAGCACGGCATCGGCACCGCGCACTGCATCGCGGAACTGCTGGACCGCAGTCACTTCATTGCCATCGGCATCCTGGTTGTACAGCGGTAAATCGCCAATCCCCACTTCATTGAACTGCCAGCCTTCAGGCGCCATCTTGGCGATCGCCTGCGCCAGTTGGCGGTTGAACGATGCTTTGCGCAGACTGCCCACGATGATGGCAACTTGGTATTGGCTCATAACAATCACTCCAGAGTTAGGGATGCCATCGATTATGAAACCACGCCTCGCTGTCTGGCGTGGGCACATGCCTACAAGCGCGGTGTAGCGCCGCCCATCAGGCACAATGCGGCCTGCTTTGCGCTGCCCAACCGTCTGAATGAATTCCCACACCGCCGTTACTGATTCCACCACCGCAGCCGCTTTGGAGTTGCAGCACGTACACCTGCAGCGCGGCCGCACCCAGGTTTTTGATGGCCTCAGCCTGCAATTGCACGAGCCACGCATTGGCTTGATTGGCGACAACGGCGTGGGCAAAACCAGTTTGCTGCGCCTGCTGTGTGGGCTGGAGGTTCCGGACCGCGGCCACGTGCTGAGCCAAGGCCAGGATCTGCACGCCGCCGGTGCCCAGCGCGCACGCTGGGTGGGCATGATGTTTCAAAACCCCGACGACCAGATCATCTTCCCCACCGTGGTGGAAGAGCTGGCGCTGGGTCTACAGCCCCAAGGTCTGACTAAAAAGCAAGCCAAAGCCCAGGCGCTGGCCTTTTTGCAAACACGCGGCCTGGGCGACTGGGCAGAACGCGCGGTCACCAGCCTCAGCCAAGGCCAGCGCCAGCATGTGTGCTGGCTGGCACTGCTGCTGGCTGGCCCACGCAGCCTGCTGCTAGATGAGCCATACGCCAGCCTCGACCTGCCCGGCCAAGCACGTTTGGCGCGCGATATTGCGCAGACCACGCAGCAGGTCATTGTCTCTACCCATTTGCTGAACCATGTGCGCAGCTTTTCGCGTGTGATCTGGTTGGACCAAGGGCAGGTCCAAGCCGACGGCGCCGGGCCCGCCGTGTGCGCCGCTTACGAAGCCAACGTGCGCGCGCGCATCGCGGCCATGGACAGCTAAGCCATGGGCAGCCTTTACAGCGAACACATCACGTGGCTGCACCGCGTCAGCCCGGCGCTCAAACTGGCGTTGATGGCCGTGCTGGGCACGCTGCTGTTTCTGGTGCAGTCACCCAGCATCATCGGGGTCTGCGCCCTGGCCTGCCTGCTGCTGTGGCTCAGCCTGGGCTCCGCCACGCGCGTGGCGCGCCGTTTGATTATTTCGGTGCTGATTGCTGCGCTGCTGATTGCCGGTTTTCATGCATTCATGGGCAATTACGAGCTGGCGGTGGTCAGCTCCCTGCGTCTGGCCTGCGCATCCACGTTGGGTGTGGCACTGACAGTGACCACGCACCCCAGCCAGATCTTGCAGTTGCTGGAAAACTTGCTGGAGCCTTTGGCCAAGCTGGGTTTTCCTTCACAGCGCTTTGCTTTGCAGCTGGCTTTGATGCTGCGCTTTATCGAACATTTCTTTGTGCAATGGAAACGGCTTGACGACGCCTACCGCCTGCGCACCGGCAAGGCTGGTGGCTTTCGGCTGCTGGCACCGCTCAGTATTCAGATGCTGCAAACCGCCAAGCGCGTGGGCGATGCCTTGTTTGCCCGTCTGGGGCAATAAGCCACCAAGCACCAGCAGCCCAGTCCCCTCACGCTGCCGCACATAAAAAAACGCTGCCCAAGGGCAGCGTTTTTTTATGTGGCCGACCTGCTTAGTCGCGCACCACCAGCACGGGCACATGCGTAGTTTGCAGCACGCGCTGCGCCACACTGCCCAGCACCAGCTTTTCCAGACCACGGCGGCCGTGTGAGCCCATAACGATCAGGTCAGCACCCACGTTTTCACCCACGCGGGCAATGCCTTCGTGCACAGCGTGGCCTTCACCCACCAAGGTCTTCACGGTCACGCCCGCAGCGCTCATGGCCTGGTTGACATCTTCCAGCGCCTTGTTGGCTTCTGCCGTGGCTGCGCTCAGGTACTGGGCTTGACCGTAGGCAAAGTCTGCGCCCACGCCGGTGAAGGGATAGGGATCGAGCACGTAGACGGCGGTCACTTCGCTGCCAAAAACCTTGGCCAGCTCAGCAGCCTTGGCCACCGCTTTCAACGAAGTTGCCGAACCATCTACAGGAACCAGAATGTGCTTGAACATGAGTAACTCCTCTCGTTATGTAAAACAGCGGTTGGTTTGTGACCAACCTACAGTTGCAGTCTGCACCCGTAGTACACCGCTCACCTTGACCCGTGTCAAATCAGAGGGGTTTCTTGCCTTCATCCCCTTGAAAACCTTGGCCACGGCAAGTAATCACCAAGGTGTCACGGGCACCAATTTGCGCATCACCCAGCGGTTGGATAGGCGTTGATTCATGGATCATTCGCGCATCGTCCAGCAGCATCAGCGACCACGACTCAGTCAGCGTAAATCGCAGGCCGCTGGGGCCTTGGGCTTCAAACACGCGGGTTTCACCGCCTTTTAAGCCACGGCGTCCCACCAAGAAAACAGCGACCAGATCCACCCCGTCGCGGTGCGCGCCCTCGGGTGTGGGGCGGCCAATGCCGTCTGCTGTGTCAATGCGGAACTGGTGCGCCTCCACAAAGCAAGGCGCCTGCGCATCTTTGGCAAACAGTTGCTGCGAGAGGCCTGCCAGCTTGGCAATCAGCTGCGTCCACACCGCTTGTTGCGTCGTGCTTTCTTGCATGGGCGCAAACCAGCGTTCCATGCCGCCGTGCAGGGCGTTGTATTTCACCGGCTGCCAGTGGGCGCGGTGTGGCACTTGCGCCACTTCATCGCCCGTTACTTCAAAGCTGGCGTGGCGGCGAAAGCGATAGCGCCCGCCGTCTTTCAAAAATTCGTCCGGCGGCAGCGACTCCCAATCGGGGTTCAGCGCCAGCAAGTCCGCCAAGTCACACTCCAGCCAGGCGGCCGTATCGGCAGGCTGCAGTACGGCGTAGCCATGGTCACGCAGTTGCTCCGCCACGCGATTGGGGGAGTGGTAAGGGGGGGGGAAAGTCACATGGGCCATAAGGTATGCAAGCTTACTCCTCGCCAGCAGCTGCACAGGGCTGGATGGTGGCAAATTTCACAACAGCTTGATCAAACACAGCCCATAAATTCCAAATCAAATGACCCTTTAACGCTTATACAGCAAACGTCTATAGCTATACAAAACGCCAACACCCTGTGCAGATGCTGGCATGTTCCCTCCTGAGCCGACTCAGGCCGGTACGGCTTCAGCCTCTTGCAGCAAGCGCCACATCACCTTGCCACTGCCACTTTTGGGCAGCGCATCCACAAAAGCGACCAGGCGCGGCACTTTGTAGGCGGCCATGTTCTCGCGGCACCAGGCGGTAATGTCTTCTTCTGACACAGTGCCTTTGTGCTCTTGGCGCAGCACCACCACGGCTTTCACAGTCTCGCCACGGTAGGCATCTTTGGCGGAAATGATGCAGGCTTCTTGAATTGCCGGGTGGCGGAACATCAATGCCTCGACCTCTGCGGGCCAGACCTTGAAACCGCTAGCGTTGATCATGCGTTTGAGGCGATCGGTGATGAAGAAGTAACCATCCTCATCCACACGGCCCAAGTCACCGGTGCGAAAGAAACGCTTGCCCTCAATCTCCACAAACACCGATTTGGTCGCCGCCTCATTGCGCCAGTAGCCAGAGAACACCTGCGGCCCGCACACCACAATTTCGCCCTGCTCGCCCACCGGCATTTCGGCCAAGGTGTCCGGATCCACCACGCGGCTATCCGTGCCGATAAAAGGAATGCCCAGACATTGCTGCTTGGGGTTTTCGGGTGGGTTGTTGTGCGACGGTGCGGCGGTCTCGGTCAGGCCATAGCCTTCTTGGTAGCGCAGTCCATAAGCCTCAAACAGGCGCTGCGCTACGGCCTGGGGCATGGCTGCACCACCGCCGCCAATATAGGTCAGGCTGCTGAGGTCAAACTGCTTGAAGTTGGGGCTGGCAAACAGGTCGATCACCATGGTGGGGATATTGGTCCAGTTCGTCACCTTGTATTGAGAAATCAGGCGCCCGGCCAACTCCCGATCCCAGCGCGGCATCAGCACCATGGTGGCACCCGCATAGATGCTCGAGTGCATCATCGACACCATGCCAGTGATGTGGAACATGGGAATCACTGCCAGCGTGACGTTTTCACTGGTGGCATTGCCCCATGCCGCCGAAGTCATGGCGTTAAACATGATGCTGGAATGAGTATGCATGCAGCCTTTGGGCAAACCCGTGGTGCCGCTGGTATAGGGCAACACGCTCAGGTCCTGCGGCCCCACTTCGAGTGCCGGTGCGGGCGCTGCACATGCCAGCGCTTGCGACCACAGCACCACCTCCCCGCCTTTCAGTTCAGGTACGGCACGCTCGGTCGTCAACCATGCCTGCCAGACGTCTGGAATGGGTTCACGCTGCGCCTGGGGCGGCAGATATTCACCCAATTGCGTCACCACCACCTGATGCAGCCCCTGGTCTGCAGGCAAAACATTGCTTGCCTTAACCAGCTCAGCCGCCAGATCAGCCGTGGTGATCGCCACTTTGACATCACCATCGGTGATGTAGTGCTCCAGCTCTTGCGCCAGATTCATGGGGTTGACGGGCACCACCACGGCATTGGCACGCAGGATGGCAAAGTGCGCCATCACCAGTTGCGGCAGGTTTTGCATCAGCAAGATGACGCGGTCACCTCTGCGCACGCCAGCGGTATGCAAGTGCGCGGCCAAGTGCTCAGCGCCATCGGCCAACTCACGGTAAGTGATGGTGCGGCCAAAAAACTGCAAGGCCGCTTTGCTCGGATAACGGCGCGCGCTGGTGGCCAAGTTGTCCCACAAAGAGGTTTCAGGCAAGGTCAACGTATGGGGAACACGGCGTGGCCAGTGGTTAAAGTGCGAGCGCATAACAGCAGATCCATCTCAGGTTGCGAATACCTCAAAACTACCCCCTCTGGGCCACTCTGACATTCGGGAAGCACCCAACAAGCGGTCACTTGCGCGACCTCTTTTGATATTTCGCTGTGCGGAACTACCAAATAAAACAAATCCCCAAAAATGCAAAAAAACCGTACTTTTTGCACCATGTGCTTTTGCGCCATGCAGCGCCTGCTATCCAAATATGAGTACTGCATGCACCTTGGTGACAGGCGGTTGTGCGGTGGCTGTCCTGAGAAACGTGCGCAGCTGAGATTTCAGCTGTTCCTCTTGCGCTGGCGCAGTCTGCCTGCACGCACGGCCACGGGTAATAAAGCATGGGAGGCCAGCGGCTGGCCTGCCACTTGCGCCTGCACGCAGTCTTGCCACATTTGCCCTTGTTGCTTTACGTTCGCGCGCCAGAACTGCTTTAACTGCACACCAGCACTGCGGCAGTTGCTATAGCTATAAGGATCACGGTTTTGTAACAGCCATTGGCATTGCAAAAGCAATGCTTGGCGGGTGACCGGTTGCTTTTGCCTGCGCTGAAGCACATGCAAGAGCTCATGGGCGACAACACCTGCCACCAAGGGATTGCTCAAGCGCAGAGGCTGTTGCATGCCATCTGCTGCAAACATGGTTGCAGGAAATGAGACCCACCCACCATTGAGCGACAGCGCCCGCCGTGTATCTCCCAAGCGGCGCTGGCCCAAGCGCACATGGTCAATCAGCCACGCCCAGATAACGTCGCCAAATAAAGCGCGCACAAAAGCCTGCTCCTGGGGCAATAAACGCCGCCAGCAGCGCGAGGAAATGCGCTGCCATAGCGCTCCATAAAAACGATGCATACCGCTCGTATGTTGTACCAACACCGGATAAGAAAAGTGGCCAGTGGGTATTCAGCCAAGAAAAACGCTGACTTCAAAGATTGGCTGCAGCATCACATTGGCTGCATCGTTCTACAAAACTAGAAACAGGCCCTCTCCTACTGCCGCGATCTAGATTTGCCCCCACAACCACCCAAGCGCTTTGGCAAAACTGAAAGCGCCCCGAGTGCTAACCCAAGGAGAACGCATGGCAACCAAGATGGCCACAGCCAAAGCGCAAACCACTGCCCAACGACAGCAGCGTTTGCAAAAAGCCCAGCAGGCCCAAGACGCACAAACCCAAAAAAAGAAAAAAACGCGCAAAGCAGCAGCACCTGGCCCCGGCCACCCACTGCCTGCCAACCCCATGCCCGCGCAGAGCCTGGACAAACCTGGTCATGAGCATTTGATGGAGTGCGCCCCTTTGTTTGCGGCGCCCAATTACCGGGGCAGCGGTAAATTGCAGGGGATGACGGCGCTGATTACGGGCGGCGACTCGGGCATTGGCCGCGCCGTGGCCGTGCTGTTTGCGCGCGAGGGAGCCAACGTAGCGATTGCGTACCTGAGTGAGCACAAAGACGCCAAAACCACCTGCAAGCACGTCAAAGCCGAGGGCGCGCAATGCATCGTGATAGCAGGCGATGTGCGAGACAGCGCCTACTGCGAGCAAGCCGTGCGCCAGGTGGTGAAGAAATTTGGCGCGCTCAATATTCTCGTCAACAACGCCGCGTTCCAGGAACACGCAGAAAGTTTGGAAGACCTCACTGATGCGCGCATCGACGAGACCTTCAAAACCAACATTTACGGCTATTTGCACATGGCCCGCGCAGCCTTGCCGCATATGCAGCGCGGTGACTGCATCATCAACACTGGCTCGGTCACAGGCCTGCGTGGCAGCACCTACCTGCTGGACTACGCAACCAGCAAGGGCGCCATCCATGCCTTCACCAAGTCGCTGGCATCCAACTTGGCGGAGCGTGGCATCCGTGTCAACGCGGTAGCACCTGGCCCAGTATGGACGCCTCTGAACCCAGCAGACAAAACCGAAGACGATATTGCCAACTTTGGTGCAGACACAGACATGGGACGCCCCGCCCAGCCCGAAGAGATCTCGCCGGCTTATGTGTTTTTGGCCTCACCGATTTGCTCCAGCTACATCACAGGCATGGTGCTACCCATCACCGGAAATGCAGGAGACGGTGCCTAAGCAGCCACCAAGAGACTGCGCCGTCTGATATCAAAGCCACACCTTGGCCTGCGCAGAACGCTAGACTGCGATCCTTGCGCGAACGCATGCTTAAGACGTTCCAGCGCGGTCTGAATGAATGCGGCGGACAGGTTTCCGATTGAGCATTTACAGAAAGAGGTTGGCGTGGAGATTCGCAGGTTCAAACTGGGTGACGAAGCCGCGTTGTTTCATGTCTATGCGACAGCCATCCATGAAATAGCGGTTCACAACTACACACACGAGCAAGTCAACGCCTGGGCGCCACTTGACTTTGATCCAGGGGTGTGGGCCAAGTTGATTCAGAAAATCCAGCCCTTCGTGGCCATGCTGAATGGTGAGATCGTTGGCTATGCCGATGTGCAAGCCAACGGCTATATCGACCATTTTTTCGTATCAGGTCACTATCCACGGCAAGGGATTGGGACACTGCTGATGGCACGTATTCACGAAGAAGCCGCATTTTTGAAGTTGACCGAACTCACTTCCAACGTCAGCAAGACGGCAGAGCCATTTTTTGCTTTGCACGGTTTTAGCGTGCTGGAGCGCAGATTCCCGGTGCGCCGCGGCGTCACTCTGCCGAATGCACTGATGCGCAAAGCCTTGCTCTAAGCGCCCTCACAAGATGCTGACGCCTTACGCATCGCCTCCAGCGACAGCCCCTGCATGCTCAGGCTTCAAGTGGCTGGGTGTGGCCCCGGCTTGGGGGGCAACTCAATCGGCGGTGTGCCATTGGGCGGTTCCTTGATTGGCACAGGCGGCGGCAAAGCGTCTGGCGCAGGGTCTGTGTCGTCTGGCTGCTTAGGCATCGGCGGCACGGGCAGCACCGGGGCGGGCGAACTGAACGCGGCAGCCTGGGACGAGGATGATCGAAAATGCATGGCAAATCCTTTCTGGGCTGCCATTTTGATGCGGCATCTGGCCTGCGTATGTCAGCCCAGCCCGCATGTCAAAAAGATCACCCCTCCCTTTCACGCTGTCTGTGTCTGTTGCACAGCGCTGACTGCTTAAAACTCCAGGTTATCAATCAGGCGGGTACTGCCCAGCTTCGCAGCGCCCAATGCCACCAAGGGAAGCGGGGTGGCAACAGCGTCTGCCGGAGGCAGCAAATCGTCACGCTGGCGCACCGTCAGGTAGTCAGGCTGCCAACCCAAAGCAGCCAAGCGCTGCATGGCCTGCGCTTCCAGTTGCACCAGTGGCTGCTGGGTGTTGCGCACTTGGTGGGCCAGCCATTGCAGCTGCGTATAAAGGGCCAGTGCTTGTGCGCGCTGCTCAGCACTCAAATAGGCGTTGCGCGAACTCAGCGCCAGCCCATCCGCAGCGCGTTCGGTGTCAATGCCGATGATCTGCACGGGCAGGGCAAACTGCTTCACCATGTGCCGAATCACCAGCAGCTGCTGGTAGTCCTTCTTGCCAAACACCGCCACACCACCGGTGCTGCCCAGTACACAGGCAAACAGTTTCATCACCACGGTGCACACGCCGGTGAAAAAACCGGGGCGAAAATGCCCTTCCAGGATGTCTGCCAGCACAGGGTTAGGCTGGAGCTTGAACGTTTGCGGCTGGGGGTACAAATCCTGCTCTTTGGGTGCAAACAGCACATCACAGCCCTGCGCCTCTAACTTGGCGCAATCGGCCTCAAACGTACGCGGATAGCTATCAAAGTCTTCGTGCGGCAGAAACTGCAGGCGATTGACAAAAATACTGGCTACGGTGGCATCCCCGTGTTCGCGCGCGTGGCGCACCAAGGACAAATGCCCTTCGTGCAGGTTGCCCATGGTAGGGACAAAAGCGGGGCGACCACGCCCTGCCAGTGCCTGACGCAAGGCAGCGATGGATTGAACGATCTGCATGGGAAAAATCTCTCTGTAACTGAAGCGAAGACCGGCTTACCAGGCGTGCACGCGATTGTCGGGAAACGTACCGGCCTTGACGGCCTGTACATAGGCCTGCATGGCACCTTGAATGCTGCCGGCATCGGCCATGAAGTTGTGCACAAATTTGGGCATCTTGCCCAGGTTCATGCCCAGCATGTCGTGCAGCACCAGCACTTGCCCAGCCGTGCCATTGCCCGCGCCAATGCCAATCGTGTGGCAATGCACCAACTCTTGCGTGATACGGGTGGCCAATTGCTCGGGCACCATCTCCAGCACCAGCATGGTGGCGCCTGCGCTTTGCAATTCCAGCGACTGCTGGCGCAGCAACTGGGCAGCGGCCTCGTCACGGCCCTGCACGCGGTAGCCGCCCAGCGCATAGACGGTTTGCGGTGTCAACCCCAGGTGGGCACACACGGGCACACCGCGCGCCACCAAAAACTCCACCGTTTTGGCCGTCCAGCCGCCCCCTTCCAGCTTGACCATGTGCGCACCGGCCTGCATCAGCAGGCAGGCATTGCGCATGGCCTGCTCGGCACTTTCGGCATAACTGCCATAGGGCATATCCGCCACCAGCCACGTCGTGCCCTGGCTGCGGTGCAAACCACGCGCCACACTGGCCGTGTGGTAGACCATGTCTTCCACCGACACGCCCACCGTGCTGTGCCGCCCCTGGCAGACCATGCCCAGTGAGTCGCCTACCAAAATGCAGTCCACGCCTGCTGCGTCGGCCACCGCCGCAAAGGTGGCGTCATACGCTGTCAGCATGGCAATTTTCTCGCCCTGTGCGCGCATGTGGGCCAGCCGGGGCAGGCTCACCGGTTTGCGCGCAGGCATGGGCGATGCGGGAGGCAGCGTGCCATAAGGCGTTGCGCTATAGCCTGCGGTTTCTGTGTTCAATGCCGTCATGGGTGCGATCCATTTCACCAAACGCTGGCGCCAAGCCGGTGTCTACCCGCCATGGGCCACGGTTAAAAATTGTGCAAGCAGTGCGTTGCAGACAAGCAGGTGCAGCGGTTTACAGCGTCTGCGTCGGCACGTGGTGGCGCAGTTCTGTCTGGTGGTTGTGATCGTCCACAAACACCAACTGTGGCTGGTGCTCTGCAACATCGCTTTCATGCACCTGGGCAAAGGCCGCAATGATCAGCAAATCGCCCACGGCCGCACGGCGTGCGGCAGAACCGTTTACCGAAATCATGCCGCTGCCGCGCTGGCCTTTGATGGCATAGGTGACAAAACGCTCGCCGTTGTCGATGTTCCAGATGTGGATCTGCTCGTTCTCGGCAATGTTGGCGGCATCCAGCAAATCCTCGTCAATGGCACACGAGCCTTCGTAGTGCAGCTCGCATTGCGTGGTCTTGACCCGGTGAATCTTGGACTTCAAAAGTGTGCGGAACATGGTGTCTCCCTTTGTATGTATCTGGCACGCCGCTGCAGCTTGTCACCAAGCACCCACTTGCGCCGCGCCCCTTGTTGCGTGGGGCGCATTGTGCACATGCAGGCTTTGGGGTCAACCGCTGGTGGTGCAGGGACATGCACAGAGACTGCTTGACGGCCCGCCTTGCACCGGGCAAGACAAATGACGGCCAGCTTGACCATGCAGCACTGTCTGGACAGAAAAAACCGCATGGCGCTGCGGCCCTGTACTTACAAACCCAAGTCTTTGGCGGCCGCTTTGATTTCTGCGAACTGGTAGTCCTGTACCGTTTGGCGCGATGCCACCACGCGTTCGTGCGGCCCAGGCACCAGCAGCCATGCCGTCGCACCCTCTTGCGCTGGGTGCGGCATGGCAAACATCAGAAATTCACAGTCAATGCCCCACACATCATCGATCTGCATGGCCTGGCATTCGGCTGGCACATGCATGTAAGTGACCTGATCGGCCACGGCACGTAAAAAATCGGCAGTCTGCGCAGCATCGGCGTCTGCTGCACCTTGCACGGGGTTCACATGCCGAATCAGCGGTGTGCTGCTGAAAGACTCGTGCGCCCACGTATCCGCTTCGCGCTGGAACATCAGCGTCGCTTTGCCGGTGAAGGCAAAGCCCGCTGGGTCATCGCCCACGCAGTAGGCTTTGGCAGCAGCCACCGCTTGGTCGTAATTGTCGTTGTCAATGGCAACCACGCGCAGGTCTTGGGTGATATCGGTCATTCAAAAATCTTTGTGTCAAAACCCAATCCGGGGGTGCGGACCGGGTGGTGTACCCGCCACACCACGTCTGTGGTGTGGCGCAATACCCCAAGGTTTATTGCTGCAGTTGCGCCCATACCTTGTCGAGCCGCTTAGCGCTGACGGGGTACGGTGTGCGCAACTCTTGCGCGAAAAAGCTCACGCGCAGCTCTTCCAGCATCCAGCGGTATTCCTGCATGCGGGCATCGACCGCGCCCTTGCGCTCGGCCACCAGGCGCCAGTAGCGCTGCTCCAGCGGTTGCAGCTCTTTGTACTTGGCGGCATCGCGCGCAGGGTCTGCGCGGTATTTGTCCAGCCGAATGGTGATGGCCTTGAGGTAGCGTGCGTAATGGCCCAGCTGCGCCCACGGCGCCACGGCGATAAAGTTCTTGGGCATCAGTTTTTGCAGCTGCTCACCCGCGTCCTTCGTGGCCTCAGGGGCATTTTTGGTGTCCTTGATCTTGCGCGCAGCGGCCGCGTACTCGGTCAAGATCACACCTGCCATGCGCGCCACTTCGTTGGCAATCAAGGTCAGGCGGCCACGGCCGTCTTGTACGCGCTGCTTGAAATCTGTCTCATTGGCGGGCAGCGGTTCTTGCAGGAATGCGCGGTCAATCGCCACATCAATGATCTGGCTGCGCAGTTCCTCCTGCGTGCCCAGCGGCATGTACGCCACGGCCATTTTTTGCAGATCAGGAATGTTCTTTTCCAGGTACTTGAGCGCATCTTTGATCTGCAGCGCAAACAAGCGGCGCAAGCCCACGCGGTGCTTGGCGGCGGCCACCTCGGGTTCGTCAAACACCTCAATGCCTACTTCTGCGCCGTGATCGATCAGCGCGGGAAAACCAATCAAGGTGGTGCTGCCCTTGCTGATTTCCATCAGCTCAGGCAACTGGCCAAAACTCCACGCGGTGTAACGCTGGTCAGCCTTTTCTGGTGGTTTGGCTGCCAGCGCATTGGCCGCAGTCTTTTCATTTTTAGGAGCTGACTGCGCTTGTATTTGGTTATTTTCAGATACTTTCTTATCTGAACCCGTTGATTGATCTACGGTAGCCGCTACTTTTAATGATGCCAGAGCCTGAAACGCGCCCCGCGCTTTCACGCCCCACTCGGCCTTCAGCGCACCCAGATTGCGGCCCTGGCCCAGCTGGCGGCCATGCTCGTCAATGATGCGAAAGTTCATGAACAGGTGCGGGCTGAGCATGTCCAGCTTGAAGTCTGCACGCTTGACGTCCAGCGAGGTCTCATCGCGCACCTGCTTGAGCAGCACATCAATCAGTCCGCCCTTGGCCCAGCGCTCGCTTTGCGTAAACAGCTCGGCCAAACGGCTGGCGCTTTCGGGCAGCGGCACAAAGCGGCTGCGCGGGCGCTGGGGCAGGCTTTTGAGCAAGGCCTGAATTTTGTCCTTGAGCATTCCGGGCACCAGCCATTCGGCACGCTCCTCGCTCACTTGGTTCAGCACAAACAGCGGCACCGTCACCGTGATGCCATCGCGTGCATCGCCGGGGCTGTGCAGGTAGGTAGCGCTGCAATCGACACCACCCAGCTTGACGATTTTGGGAAAGTTGTCGGTGGTAATGCCTGCCGCCTCGTGACGCATCAGCTCGTCTTTGGACAGACGCAGCAACTCGGACTGGCCCTTGCTGGCCACGCGAAACCACTTGTCAAACGTAGCACCGCTGTAGATGCCCTTGGGCAAATGCTGGTCGTAGAAGGCGTAGATCAACTCATCGTCCACCAGCACATCCTGGCGGCGCGATTTGTGCTCCAGGTCTTCCACCTTGCGCACCATCTTGATGTTGGAAGGCAAAAAGTGCCACTGCGTGTCCCACTGCCCATCCACCAGCGCCTGGCGAATGAACATGGTGCGTGCGGCATCCGGATCGACCCGGCCATAGCTCACGCTGCGCCCGTTGTAGACCACCAAGCCATACAGCGTGGCACGCTCCTGTGCCACCACATCGGCCTGCTTTTTGGACCAGTGCGGATCCAGCAGCTGCTTCTTTAAAAGGTGCGCGCCCACCTCTTCCAGCCACTGCGGGTCAATCGCCGCAATGCCACGCCCGTACAAGCGTGAGGTTTCCACCAGCTCGGCCGCCACAATCCAGCGACCGGGCTTTTTGCTCAAATGCGCGCCCGGGTGCGGGTGAAACTTGATGCCGCGTGCGCCTAAGTAGGCATCGCTTTCTTCGCCCTTGTAACCAATATTGCCCAGCAGGCCGGACAGCATGGACAGGTGCACCGCGTCATAGCCTGCGGGCTCGTTGTTGATGAGCCATTTGTGCTCTTTGATCACCGTCATCAACTGGCTGTGGATATCGCGCCACTCGCGCACACGGCGAATGTTGATGAAATTCTGGCGCAGCAACTGCTCCCACTGGCGATTGCTGATTTTGTGCGTGGCTTCTTCCACCACTTCGGCAGGGCTGAACAGCGCCAGGCGTTCTTCCACCGTGCCTTCTACCTGCGCGCCATTGGCACGCTGGCTCACTGGCAAGAATGCCTGGTTGCGCGCACTGGGCTTGGCCGCAGGCTTGGTTTGCGCAGCCATCTCGGCACGGCTTTTGGCCACCACCTTGCCGCCGCGCGCATCCATCAGCCACTTCCACAGGCGCAGGTAGCCGCTGAATTCACTCTTTTCGTCGTCAAACTTGGCGTGTTGCTGGTCGGCCTGCTGCTGCGCCTCCAAAGGCCGGTCGCGCACGTCTTGCACGCTCAGGGCCGAGGCAATGATCAGCACCTCCGCCAGCGCCCCGCGCTCACGTGCCTCCACAATCATGCGGCCTACGCGCGGGTCCAGCGGCAGGCGCGACAGCTCCTTGCCCATGTGCAGCAGGTTGCCACGCTCGTCCACCGCCCCCAGTTCGGCCAGCAACTGGTAGCCGTCGGCAATCGCGCGACCCGAAGGGGCTTCCAAGAACGGGAAGTTCACCACATCGCCCAAGCCCAACGACTTCATGCGCAAGATCACGCCCGCAAGGGATGACCGCAGAATCTCGGGGTCAGTAAACGGTGTGCGGCTGGTGAAATCCGCCTCGTCGTACAGGCGAATACAGATGCCGTTGGCTACACGGCCGCAACGGCCCGCACGCTGGTTGGCGGCTGCCTGGCTGATGGACTCCACCAGCAATTGCTCCACCTTGCTTCTAAAAGAATAGCGTTTGACACGCGCTGTGCCTGCGTCAATGACGTATCGAATGCCTGGCACCGTCAGCGAGGTTTCAGCCACGTTGGTGGCCAGCACAATGCGGCGGCCCGTGTGACCATCGAAAATACGGTCTTGCTCGGCCTGCGACAGGCGCGAGAACAGCGGCAGCACCTCGGCACTGCGCAGCGCGGGATGGTGCTGTAGGTGCTTGCGCAGGTGGTCGGCCGCTTCGCGGATTTCGCGCTCACCGGGCAGAAAGATCAGAATGTCGCCGCCCTTGGCACCGCCGCTCCACAGCTCATCCACGCCATCGGCAATCGCGTCGTTGAGGTCGTAGTCTTTCTTTTCCTCAAACGGCCGGTAGCGCATTTCCACCGGGAAGGTGCGACCCGAGACCATGATCACCGGCGCCGGGCCGTCTTTGCTGGCAAAGTGCTGGGCAAAACGGTTGGCATCGATGGTGGCGGAGGTCACCACCACCTTCAGATCGGGGCGCTTAGGCAGAATCTGCTTGAGGTAGCCCAGCAAGAAATCAATGTTCAGGCTGCGCTCGTGGGCCTCGTCAATGATCAGCGTGTCATACGCTTTGAGCAGCGGGTCGGTCTGTGTTTCGGCCAGCAAAATACCGTCGGTCATCAGCTTGACGGAAGCATTTTTTTGCAGCGTGTCCTGAAACCGCACCTTGTAGCCCACCAACTCGCCCAGCGGGGTGTTCAGCTCTTCAGCAATGCGTTTGGCCACTGAGCTTGCTGCAATGCGGCGCGGCTGGGTATGGCCAATGAGGTGACCGCGCACGTTGCCGTTGGCATCTGGCTGCGCATTGATTTTGCCGCGCCCCAGCGCCAGGGCGATTTTGGGTAACTGGGTGGTCTTTCCCGAGCCGGTTTCGCCGCAGACGATGACGACTTGGTGGCGCTCCATGACCTCCATGATTTCTTCACGGCGGCTGGATACTGGCAGGGACTCGGGAAACGTGATCTTCAAAGGCATAAGGGGCGCAATTATCCGCGCACCGGCCCATCTGCGTTGAACCTAGGTTTAGACAATAAAAAATCCCCGCTGCACAGGGCTGCGGGGATGGCGTTGAACACCGTGGTGGGTTACTTCTTCGTATCGACGTAACCAGCGCCCACACCAAAATTCATGCCCTGCTGGGCAAACGAGTAGCCCACATCGGCGCCCAAGTACACATTGTTTTTACCCAGATAGGCCACACCCACATTCGGGCGGAAGCTGCGGTCCGCAAAGGAGTAGTCCAACCCCAGCGACGCAGCGGCCTTGTCTTCTCGGTCGGTCGAAAATACCTTGACACCCAAAGCCGGGCCTGCCACGGGTTTGGGGCCGCCAAATGTCCAAGACAGACCGGCACCCACGCCCACCCCTGCCAAAGCAGATGTGGACAAAGTGGCCGCTGTGACAGCACTGCATGCGATAGCAACGATTTTTGCTTTCATCCGAAACCTCCTGATCACACCAATAAAACAAGTCCCACCCCAATTGGGTGAGCACCAGCTTCACTGTCTCGCGTTGCAGCAGCTTTCACTGTCAGACAAGCCCTTGCGCGCATTTCCTTACATAGGGTAAGCCCAGGCTCACAGAGCCGACACACCACGTTGCTATGCTTGTGTACAGACGGCAATCAATACTCAAATTGCCACTAATCTATTACGCAACCTCGACTTCTTGCTCTGCTTTTATGGTTTCTTTGCTTGCGCTGCTCGCGCCCGTTATCGCGCTTTGGATTTGGTACCCCCTGTTGAGACAACGCCGCCGCGCATTTGTGTGGTGCGCGGGTATCACCGCCTTGCTGGGTATCGCACCGGCTTTGTTGATCCTGGCCATGCGCCATGAAGTCATGAACTTCACCCTGGTCTCGCACCTGCAAGTCCTCAGTGGTGGCTTGTTTGCAGCCATTGGCATGGGCTTGCTGCTGGCCATCGTGCGGGATGTGCTGTGGCTGGCGCTGCGCGTGACGCAAGGCAAAGTCCGCGCAGCATCTGTGCTTCGCCCGCGCTGGACGGCACTGGGTGTTGGCTTGGCCGTGGCCTTGAACGCTTATGGCCTGACCCAGGGCATTCAAGTGCCAGACGTGAATGAACATGAGGTGGTACTACCGCGCTTGCCCGCCGAACTGGATGGTCTGCGCGTGGGCGTGCTGGCAGACATCCACGCCACACCGGTGAACAACGCGGCCTACGTGCAAGCCTTGGTCGAACGCATCAACGCGGCCAAACCCGACATGGTGGTGCTGCCCGGTGACTTGATTGACGGTGACGCCCCCACGGGAGCTGGCAACATTGCCCCCTTGGCAGGTCTGCAAGCCCCTCTGGGCGTGTGGTCAGCCCCCGGTAACCATGAGTACTACAGCGGCTATGACGCGTGGGCCAAGGTTTTCAACCGTCTGAATTTGAACTATCTGGCCAACGAAGCGCGGGTGCTGGATGTGCGCGGACAAAAGCTGGCGATTTCTGGTGTGGGTGACCCCGCTTATGGCCGCCTGTCTGAGCAAAACAGCGACCCCAACGTCCCCGAAGGCGTGCCGCCCGACGTGGTGGCCGTGGCGCAGCAGGCCCAAGCCGGCGGTGCCCAGGTGCACATTCTGCTGGGCCACCAACCCAAGATGGCGCGCAGCTATGCACCCCACGGCATTGATCTGCAGATTGCCGGACACACGCATGGCGGCCATATCAAGGGCATGGACCGCTGGATTGTGGCCCCGGCCAATGATGGGTTTGTGAGCGGCCTGTACGACGTAGGCCCCATGCGTTTGTTTGTGAGCAATGGCGCTGGCCTGTGGCCCGGCTTTGCGGTGCGCCTGGGCGTGCCCTCGTCCATCGATATTTTGGTGCTGCGCAGCGCGCAAAAATAAGCGCCCCCCGCAACCAAAAAACCCAAGCACCGGTTGCTTGGGTTTTTTGTTGAACGCGCAATGCGCCAGCGTTTACTGCATGGCTTGCAGCAGTGCATTCACCCTGGGAATGTCGTGTTGCGCAACGCACTCTACTTGCGCGGCCAATTCAGGCGGCAAGCTGCTCTGCAAGACCAAGGCTTGCCACGCAGCGTGCAGTTTGCTGCAGTCAGATGAGGAAGGCATCCCCACCTCCCACTGTGCGGTACGGCGCAAGACCAATTCAATCCGGCGTCTTGTGCGCCGCACGGAAGGCGTCACCCCCAGTGTCGCGCTGCGCCCTTGCTGCAGTTGCAGCAGAGTGGCATGCATGAATCGCAAAGATAGCCCCCAGTCTGGCAGCTGGGGACGCGCAGTCCACTGGGTTTTATCGGCCCAGCGCACAAGACGTAGCAGGCGGTGGTGCAACTGCGCCTGCCCATGCTCACGGCTGGCTTGGGATAACAAAGACCTTCTTGCAGACGCATCTGTTTGCAGCAAACGGTGAGCCAAGGCGGGTATTTCTTGCGCCATCATGCGCGCCAAAGTGTGCATGCGGTGCTGGCCCGTGGTCGGATAGACCCAGCGGTACACCACCCATGCCAGAGCGGGGCCTGAGACCACAACCAAGGCCATGCGCAGGTGCTCGCCCAAGCTGGCCGTATTCGGGAAAACGGGTGCCAGCAAGATGAACATTGCCATGTTGGTGTCCATGGCGCCTGCCGCGGTGCGCTTGTGGGCAAACACCAGCCCGCCCAGCACGGCAAATGGCAGCAGCATGCCCACCATCTGCCAGCTGGACTGCGCCAGCGGCCACACCAAACTTTGGCACAACAAAGCCAGCGCTGCACCCATCACCTGACCACGCAGCACAAAAGCCATGGTGCGGCCGGGGCTCTCGAACGCAGAAAACACCAGCAACATGACCGACAAACCCAGCATGCCAAACGCTACCAAGCTGGAGCCTGTCCATGCCCACAGCATGCCAAATACCAGCAAAGTAGCGCCAGCACGGACCGCGGCCTCGCGTGCGCCCACCCAGTCACGGTGCAATGGCAAGGGCGTACGGCGGTGCGGAACCAAAGCATGATCACCTGGTTGGCGCAAATCCCTGGCTTCAGCACGCAGCCCATCGCGCATGGCTTGTAGCAGCGCATACAAAGCAGCAAGCACCGGAGCGCCTTGCGCGCAACCCGCCTCCGTGGTGCCCAACAGCGTTGCACATGCAGCCATCGCTAGGTGCAACGCATCCTCCAACGCATCAACACTGGCACCCTGCGTCGGCTGGCTGTTATGCAGCGCTTGCACCAATCGCTCGAGGGCATGGACCAAGGCGACCTGCTGCGTTTGCGGCCATGCCGCAGCGTCAGCAACCTTCACAACAGTTTCAGATGCACCAGTGCTTACCAACACACCGCGTTCTGCCAGACCGAGCTGGTCCAGCAGCTCCATCGCACAGTGCTGCTGCCAATGCATGGAATTGGACGTGTGGCGTGCCGTGCGCGAGCCTTCGGGGTACAGCTCCAGCAGCTCTTCCACCTGCGCCAATTGGCTGAGCACATGCCCCATCTCTTGGGCAGAGCGCGTGCGCTCCAACCGGATGCTGGACACCGTAGCTTGCAGCACCGCAGCCAACGCATTGCGGCTTTGCGCAATCAACACGGCCGTGTTGCGGCGTGGGGCAAAAAACCACGAGATGCACAGCGCAGTAGCCACACCGGTAGTCACCGTCAGCATGCGGTCCCACGCCAAAGGCCAAACGTTATCGGCAGGGCCATGGTGCAGCAGCACGACCATGGCGGCCGTATAGCCCGCCAGCATGCAGCCATACACCAGATAACCACGCTGCAAATTGCCCAAGAAAGCGCACAGCGCCACCCACAAGGCCAAACCAACGGCCAGCACCCACACAACCTCTTGCGCCAGCAATACCAAGGCTACGGCATACACCACACCCACCATGGAGCCACCAAAACGGTACATCCCGCGTGAGAGCAAATGCTCACGCAGGGGCTGGCTCGATGCCCAGACGGACATCGCCGCCCAGTGCGGGTGCTCCAAGCCCATTGCCTGGGCGATCACCACCGCCACACCAGCAGCCAGCGCCGTACGCAGTGCAAAGCCCAGTACCGGCACATGGAAGCCCAGAGCCGCAGCCGCACGTGCGTAGCGTGCGTGCAGGCCCTCCGTCACAGCGCGCATTCGCCCGCCTTGTCCTGGGCCTGAATGGTCTGCAGGCGCTCATGCAACTGTTGCATGCCGTTGCGCAAAGCCGCCACCGTGGTGTGATCCATGCCTTGCAGCAACTGGCTTTCCACCTGGTGCAGCTTGGCGCGCACATCGGCCACCACGTGCTGGCCTTCTGGAGTCAGGCACAGCGACTTGCTGCGGCGGTCGCTGGCATCGGTCTCGCGCAGCAGCAAACCCCGTGATTCCAGCAGATCCACCACCCGCACCAGCGTGGAGCTGTCCAGCCCGACACGCTGTGCCAGTTGCTTGAGCGTCAGCGGTGCCGCCGCCGCGTGCAGGTGAAACAACGGCACCCAGGTGGCATCGGTCAAACCCAATGCGGCCAAGCGCACCTCCAGCACCTGTCGCCATGTGCGGCTGACGCTCATGAGCAAGTGGCCAAAAAATGGGGCTTGTGGGGCGGCGACGGGATCAAAAAAAGGCTGCGTGCCCGCAGCCTCTGGGGTGTGAGAAGTTGTCATTTATCTTTGCAAACCAAATAGTTGGTATTGCAAACTATTTTAGACAAAACGCAATATTTCAGATTGCATCAGGGAGATGGCTATTTAAGGAGCTGCCAGCGCTTGTCCAACAGTGACTTCAAAGTGTTTTGATACCAAAGTCATTGATGCGACTACGCTAACCGCTCACTTTTTAGTCAGCGCTGGGCGGCTGCCAATCCACAGCACGGCGGCCCAACTGCACAGCGCCATCAGACTCAGCCACAGCATGGGCTGGGCGGCAGCCGCCAGCGGCGCACCCATCTGGTTCAGACGCAGTGAGGCCTGAATGCCTGCCGTGCTGGGCGACAGCCAGCGCAGCCACTGCAAGGCTTCAGGCAGTGCCTCCACCGGCCAGGTAAAGCCGCCCATGAACGCCAATGGAATGGACGTGAACAGCACCACTTGCAGAGCGCGCTCGCGATTCGCCAGCCACCAGCCCAGCAAGCTGGCGCAACCGGCGACTGCCGGCACAAAGCAAGCCAGCAGCAGCAAAGCACCCCACGGATTGCCGCCGTGCGGGTAGTCTTGCCAGATAAAAATCCAGCCAAAGTACAACAGACCCGCCAGCCAGCCCGGCACACACAGCGCCAGCAACCGCCCCAACCACTGCGTGGTGCTGGCATGGGCCACGCCCTGTTCACGCCATGTGCCCACCAGCAAAGCACCGCCCATCAGCAAGGTTTGCTGCAAGATCAAAATGGCCACGGCCGCCACCACAAAACTGCCATAACCTTCCGTGGGGTTGAACAAGGCCACGTTGTGCAGATTGACGGGGGAGCGGCTGGCGGCAGATTGCAGTGCGCTTTGCCCGCTGGCTTGCAAACGCTTCATCTCCACACCTGCGGACAGCGTGCCCACCGCCTCGGCAAAGCCATATTGCACCTGCTTGCTCACCAAGGGGTAAGCGCCATTGGCATACACGGGCACCACCACTTTGTTGCTGTGCAGCACGTCACGTTTGAAATCACGCGCAATCAGGGCGTAGCCCATCACCTCACCGCGCAGCACGGCAGCGCGCGCCTGCGCCTCATCGCCAGTGACCAGTTGCGGATCAATGCGCGGGCTGGCCTGTGCAAAGCGCAACACTTGGCGCGCCAGCGCCGAGTTGTCTTGCAGCACCACGGCCACTGGCACACGCTGCACCACCTGCTGTTGGTAAAACCACGGGTAGAAAAAACCGTACAGCATGGGCGCGCCAAACATCAGCAGCACCGCGCCTTTGTCGCGCAACAGCGTGCGCAGGCTGTGCCACCACCAGTACAACACCCCGCCGTCCGCTTGCTGCACCATGATCAGCGCCCTCCCCAGCGTTGCGGCAGCCTGCGGGCGCGCTGCAAGCCCCAAGTGGCCACGGCCAGCAGCACCAACGTGGCCAGCAGCAAGCCGCCCACCACCGGTACGGTCTGGGCCACGGGGGCGCCCATTTGCCACTGCTCCATCTGCAAGCGTGCGTAGTGGGTATAAGGCATGGCCTGCGCCCAGCCGCGCGCCGAAGCACTCATCGACAACAGCGGAAAACCCACGCCACTGAACGCAAAAGCGGGCGCTGACAACAGCCCTGCCCCCGACAGCGCCGTGCGTAGCGACAAGCTCACCGCCGCCAGCACAGCACCGGCCGCCAAACTGACTGTGACCAAAGTCGCCAAACCCACGGCAATCCAGCCCATACTGCCCGCCACATGCCAACCACGCAGCTGTGCCAAATACAGCAAGCACAGCATGCCGCTGCCCCACAGCAGTGCGGCGGGAATCGCCAGTTTGCCCAGCAAGGCCGCCAGCGTATCCAGTCCGCTATTCGATGACTGCAGCCATGCGCCCAGACTGCGATCGCGCAGCTCACGCCCCACGCACCACACGCCTGCCGTCATGGCCAAAATGTGCACCAAAGCGGGCACCAAGGTGGCAGCCAGAAACTGCTCGTAGTTGGTCGACACATTGAACAATGCCACCAGCTTGGTGGTGACGGGCTCCATGCGCACTTGCAGCACCTGGTGCGGGTCACCACGCTTGGCACGGGCCTGCATTTCTGCCCCGGCAGACAAAGTGCCCACCACCTGCTGCAAATCACGCTGCAGCAAGCTGGATGCGGTGGCCAACTGGGCGTTGTGCAGCAAAGTGACCGTGGCAGCGCCGCCACGCTTCACATCCCGCGCCATATCCGGTGGAATGTGCACCACGCCATACACCTGCATGCGCTGCAAGGCATCAGCGGCTTCGGCAGGGTTCAACACCTCTTGCACCACTTCTAAGCCCGGAGTGGCCTGCAGCATGCGCACCAACTGGCGCGACATGCTGGAGGGGTCTTGGTTCCACACCGCAATTGGTAATTTGTACGGCTGACCTGCCGCAAAAATCCAGCACATCAAAGCCATCGCCAGCAATGGCACCCAACTGACCATGGCCCAATCCCAGGGGCTGGCGCGCAAGCGCTGCCACTCGCGCTGCAAGCTGGCGGTGAATGGCTGCACTTAAGAGCCTTCCACCAACACACTCATGCCGGGACGTGCGTCAGCAATGGGCTGTGCAGGGCGCGCACGTACTTCAAAGGTACGGGCATCAAAACCTTGGCTGCCGCGCGTGGTGCGCCAAGTCGCAAAGTCCGGCAACACGCCTTGGTAGTACACCTCAAACTCTGCAGTCTGGTGGTTAAGCGCGGGCAGCTTGCCCGTAAACCGGCTGCCCACGGCAAAGCGCTGCAAGTGGTCTTCACGCACATTGATGACCACCCATTGGTCTGCCAAATCCACCAAGGTCACGACCGACACACCTTGCGGTGACAACTCACCGGCTTTGGCCAGTACATTGGCCACTTCACCCGCAACGGGGCTGCGCAGTTGCGTTTCGGCCTCTGCGGCTTTCACCTCGGCAATCACACCATCGACTTGACGGGCCTGCGCAGCCGCTGCACTTTGGTCTTCTGCACGCGCACCCTGCGCGGCCATCTCGTACTGCGCACGGGCCGCTTCGGCCTGCGCCGTCGATGCGCGCCAGTTGGTGCTGGCCTCATCGCGTTTTTGGGCAGACACCAGACCTTGGTCGTACAGGCTTTGCACCCGACCGTACGAGGTTTTGGCCAACTGGGCGGCCGCTTGCGCACGCTCCCAGTTCAGCTTGGCCATGCGCACCTCTTCGGGCCGTGCACCGTTGCTGGCCTTGTCTGCCACGGCCTGCGCTGCATCTTTGGCCGCCTGGGCCTGCGCCAGTTTGGCTTGTACTTCCGGGCTGTCCATTTCCACCAGCAAATCACCGGCCTGTATCTGCTGGCCCTCCGTCACATGCACCTTGCTGATGCGCGCAGTCACTTTGGGTGCTACCTCGGTTTCGCGTGCTTCCATCTGCCCTTGAAAATACGGTGCAGGTGGCTGCGAAGCTTTCCAAAAGCCCCAGAGAATCAGCAACAACGCGGTAACACCGAGCAGCACCAGCACCACGGACTTGCCTTGCGGCTTGCGTGAGGAAGAGGAAGAAGTCGTGTTCATACTCATGGGGCGTCCGGGGTAATCACAATGTCTGCACGGGCCATGTACTGCTCAAACTCAGCAGTTTGCCCCGTACTCTCCAGCAAAGCCGCCAAGGCTTGCACGTAGTCGTTCGCGGCCGAGGCCCGCTCGGTTTGCACCTTGGCCAGATTCAGCTGCGCATCAATCAAATCCAGTGACGTACTGGTGCCTTCTTTCAAGCCTGCGGTGCGCAAACGCAGCAGTTCACGCGCCAAGTCTTCTTGTGCTTGGCCCGACTGGTAGCCGGTCTGCGCCTGCTCGACCGCCAGCCAGTTTTTTTCAACCAGCAAAGCGATGTCGCTGCGCACTTGCGTATCGGTCAGTTCGGCCTGTTCAATGGCGCGCTGGCCAGCGGCGGCCAGTTTGTCGCGATCTATGCTGTCCCACAGCGTCCAGCGCACGGCCATGCCCGCCACCCAGTTGGGTTTGCCCTGGGTGTTGACCTCGCGCATGCCAAAAGCCAGCACTTGGGGCTTGCGCAACGCCTCGCTGGCGCCATGCAAAGCTTCTGCCTGGGTGCGTTTGGCAGCCACCTTGCTGAGACCGGGGTGGTTTTGCAGTGCCGCGTCTTGAAAACCTTGCAGTGCTGACAAAGGCTGCTGATTAACAAACAGCGGCGTACTGGGCTGTACGCCCTCCGTGCTGTGCACCGTGCGCGACAAAGCACTGCGGGCCAAGCGGGCATCACCGTCTGCCTTCTGAGATTGCTGCTGCGCATTGGCCAAGGCCGCGCTGGCTTGCAAACGCTCCACGTGCGCAATCACCCCGGCCTGCAGCATGCGCTGCGCCGCATCATCGTGCGAGCGCACACCCGCCAAAGCACGGCGACGCAGTGTGGCCGCGCGCTCGGCCAGCTGTGCGGCAAAGTAACGCTGCACCAGAAGGCTGTGCAATTGATCTTGTGCAGTCACCGCATCGGCCTGTGCTTCTTGGGCTTTGCCATCCAGCCCTTCGCGCACCGCGTCTGACAGCCCACCCATATAGACAGGCCACAGGGCCGACACACTGGCCGAGGCATTGCTGTCTTTGCGCTTCAAGTTGTAGTTGCTGGGCAACTGCGGCATAGGAACGATGCCGCCAATCACACCGGGTGGCAATTGCCCAATGGCATTACCCAGTGCGTTGCGGGCTGGGTCCAGATCCACATCGACGTTGGCGGAGTAACGGTAGGCCATGCCCGTGGCGGCGAGTGAGGGGCCACCCAGCCCCTGCATGCCTTCACGCCGCAGTTGTGCACTTTCTACGGCTTTGCGGCTGGCAGCCAGTTGGGCAGACTGCGCATGCAAGGCCGTACGCGCTTGGCTAAAGCTCATGGGCAAGGGCTGCACCTGCGCATGCACCAACAAGCTATAGCTACTGATGGCCCCCAACATTACGTTGCGAGGCCAGCGAAATACAGTGCATGAAAATTGAAAATGCATGTGGTTTTAATAGCTATGAGTGCTTATCTAGTGTGCTCAAAATTCAAATTAAACCCATAGTTTGGTCTCTGTGTGCACCTTAGCAGGTGCCGTGCACGATGGTGCCACGGCAAAGCGCTTTGTGCAGCCATCGATAAAGCCTGTGTGTACACCGCTTACCGCCAACATGCCAAGCCAATAGCCCCTGGTGAGTCAGGCTAGGCTTTGTCCCATTGAAGCATTGCCTTTGTTCACGTCACACTGCACTATGGCTTTGACTTTGCAGCACATGAACCACGATCTCCCCTTGGCGGACCCGGCGTTAGACCGTTTTGCAGAACTGCCGCAAGGCCTGCGCATTTGCTATCGCAGTTTTGGTCAGCCCCACAACCCAGCGATGGTGCTGGTTGCAGGCCTGGGCTTGCAATTGGTGTCATGGCCTATGGCGTTGATTGAGGGCTTGGTGGCCCATGGCCTGCACGTCATCGTGCTGGACAACCGGGACATGGGCCGCTCCACCCACTTGCCCACCCTTCCTCCGGCCCGCTGGCGCCTACTACTTGGGCGCATTCCCCCGGGTCATTATCAGATCCAGGATATGGCAAGCGATGTGGCAGCACTGCTGGACAGCCTGGGCATTGCCAAAGCACATGTACTGGGCATGTCCATGGGAGGCATGATTGCGCAGAACTTGGCAGCGCAATATCCAGAAAAAGTGCTGTCGCTGACGTCCATTTTTTCTACCACAGGCAACAAACAGGTGGGGCAACCTGCAGGCTCGACCCTGTGGCGCATGCTGACCAGCAAGGTGGTGTGGACCTTGCCGGCTGCACAAGATAAATATGTCGGCATGATGCGCCACATTGGCAACCCGCAAGTGCCCGAGATTGAAGCTGTGTGGCGCAACTACATCGCACAAGCTTGGCAGCGCGACACCCCCGAGCAGGGTTTGCTGGGCTATGAGCGGCAGGTGGCCGCCATCGTTGCTTCTGGTGATCGCACTGCTCAGCTGCGCCAAATTCAAACACCCACCTTGGTCATCCACGGCGATCAAGACCGCATGGTGCACCCCAGTGGCGGCGCTGCCACGGCGCAAGCCATTCGTGGTGCCAAGCTGCACACCATTCAAGGCATGCGCCACCAGATTGATGCGGAGATCACGCCCAGCCTCCTGCAGGTGATCGTGCCGCACGTGCAGGCTAGCAGCAGCGTGCACCACATTTGACCGTGGTGGTCACCGTTTTACGGCGCCCTTCCACGGCATGGAACGCTGCATGGCCTGAGCGCCAGCCCGCACGCACCTGCACACGCGAGTCCTAGACCAGATTGCATGCACTTCAGCAGGGCTTACGCTTGCCCCATGCGCAGTCCCTGCTTTGGCACAGCCACACAACTTGGCAGGGGATGCACCGCCCCCATATCCGCAGAAACCCTCGGTGACATAATCCTCGCCCAGCAGATTGATGCACATCAATTGTTTGGCACTTAAACCACCTGCATTGACCCCAAGCACTGCCTGCCAGTGTTTCCGTCACATGCACTTTGCGCACGTCAAAATGGATAGACAACACACGTCACCCTCTCTCCCTGCCAAAGTCTGGCTGCTGGTACTAGGCCTTTGCCTGGTTGCAGCGGGCCTGTTCTTTGTCATCCATGGCTACCAACTCATCACCTTGGGCGGCAGCTGGTATTTCTTGCTCTCTGGCGCGGCCCTGCTGGCTTCCGGTGCGTTGATTGCCTTCAAACGCGCCAGCGGTGCACTGCTGTACGCAGCCATTTTGCTGGGCACTTTGCTGTGGTCGCTGATCGATACGGGGCTGGATTTCTGGCCTCTGGTTTCACGCCTGCTGCTGTTCACAGGCTTTGGCATTTTGGTGGCACTGTCTTTCCCAGTGTTGCGCCGCGCCAGCGCCCAATCGCCGCAACAAGGCACTTCACGGGCTGTGGCCGCTGGCCTGACCGTGGTTTGCTTGGCTACTGTCGGAGGCATGTTCATGCCGCACGCCGCAGTTTCGGCCAAAGCAGACAACACGGTGCTGCAACCCGTGGTGCCCGGCACCCAGCCAACGAACTGGGAGCACTATGGCAACACGCCCGGTGCCACCCGCTTTGCGGCCTTGGACCAGATCACACGCGATAACGTCAAGGATCTGCAAGTGGCTTGGAGCTACCAGACCGGTGATGTCCCCGTCAGCCCCGGCGGCGGCGGCGCTGAAGACCAACTGACACCACTGCAAGTGGGCAACCAGGTTTTTGTGTGCACACCGCACAACAATGTCATCGCGCTGGATGCCACTACCGGCAAAGAACTGTGGAAGACCGAGATCAACGCCAAGCAGAAAAAGTGGATGCGTTGCCGTGGTCTGGCTTACTTTGATGCCAGCGCTCCGCTGTCTCAACCTTCGGTGGATGCATCTACCCCAGTCAAGGCCGTTTCTGTGGCGGCCGGTGCTGCTTGCCAGCGCCGCATCTTGATGAACAGCGTAGCCCCCGAACTGATCGCCCTGGACGCTGACACTGGCGCCTTCTGCGAAGACTTCGGTACACATGGCCGCGTGGACCTGCGCACAGGCATGGGCAAGGGTGCTGACAAAGGTCAGTACTACCCCACCTCCGCTCCCACGCTGGCTGGCACCACCATCGTCATCGGTGGCCGTGTGGCTGACAACGTCAGCACCGACATGCCTGGTGGCGTGGTGCGCGGCTTTGACGTGATCACTGGCGCACTGCGCTGGGCCTTCGATCCCGGCAACCCTGAAAACCAGAGTGCACCGGCTGAAGGCAAAACCTTTGCCCGCTCCACGCCCAACGTCTGGGCACCCATGTCTTACGACCCACAGTCCAACACCGTGTTCATGCCCGTAGGCAGCGCTGCAGTGGATTTGTGGGGTGTGAAACACACTGCCTTGGACCACAAGTACGGCGCCTCCATGCTGGCGGTGGATGCCACCACCGGCAAGGAAAAATGGGTCTACCAGACCGTGCACAACGATCTGTGGGACTTTGACGTGCCCATGCAGCCGTCGTTTGTCGATTTCCCCGGTGAAGGCGGCAAGACCACGCCTGCCCTGGTGTTCGGCACCAAAGCCGGCCAGATCTTCGTACTGGACCGTGCAACCGGCCAGCCACTGACCAAGGTGGAAGAACGCGCGGTGCCAGCAGGCAACATCGAAGGCGAAACCTACTCGCCCACCCAGCCTTTCTCGGTCGGCATGCCCAGCATTGGCGCGGCAGACATGAAAGAGTCTGACATGTGGGGGGCTACGCCCTTCGATCAGTTGCTGTGCCGCGTCAAGTTCAAGTCGAAGCGCTACACAGGCCTGTTCACACCGCCAGGCACCGATGCCTCACTCAACCTGCCAGGCTCGCTCGGAGGCATGAACTGGGGTGGTATTTCTGTGGATCCCACGAACAACTACCTGTTCATCAACGACATGCGCGTGGGACTGGAAGTGCAGCTGATCAAGGCGGACCCTGCCGATGCGGGCGCCAAGGGCGACGGCAACGAAGCTGCGGCCATTACCAAGCCCGTTCCACTGGATGGCACACCTTACGCGATCAACGCCAAGGTGCGCTTCATGTCTCCACTGGAAATCCCCTGCCAGAAGCCACCATTTGGCACGCTGACTGCGGTTGACCTCAAGACCCAGCAGATCGCATGGCAAGTGCCTGTAGGCACCGTGCAGGACACTGGCCCCTTCGGCATCAAGATGGGCCTGCCCATCCCCATCGGCATGCCCACCATTGGTGGCACCATGGCGACCCAAAGCGGCCTGGTCTTCATCGCTGCAACCCAGGACTACTTCCTGCGTGCCTATGAAACCGGCACGGGCAAGGAAGTCTGGAAATCCCGCCTGCCCGTGGGCAGCCAAGGCACGCCAATCAGCTACCAGTCGCCTGTGACTGGTCAGCAATTCGTGCTGTTGTCCGCAGGAGGTGCACGCAATTCTCCTGATCGTGGAGACTATGTGATTGCCTACGCGCTGCCCCGCAAGTGATAGCGCACTGACTCTGCTGCCACGGGCACCCAGCCCGTAGGTAGCAACCCAACCCCTGCATGCCTCGCATGCAGGGGTTTTTTCATGCCCGTATGTTTCTACAGCGCTCTTCAGCGCATGGCCCTGCGCAACCAAGCACTGGCTTGATCCACGGCAATCGACAGCAGCAACATGGCGATGATGACCGTGCTGGCTTCAGCGTAATGAAACAGCGACAGCTTGACGTACAGCAGTTGCCCCAGCCCCCCGGCACCCACAAACCCCAAAATGGCCGCCATGCGGATATTCATCTCCCAGCGGTACAGCGTATAGGCCACCAACTGCGGGGCTGCACCGGGCAAGGTGCCATACAAGAAGGCCAAGGCGCGGCTGCTGCCCGCACTGCGCAAAGCGTGGGCGGGCGCTTTGGGGGCATTTTCCAAGGCTTCGGCATACAACCGCCCCAGCACACCGGCCGTGTGCAGCGCCAGTGCCAAGGCACCCGCAAACGGCCCCAGCCCCACCGCCAAAGCGGTGATAGTGGCCCACACCAGTTCTGGCACAGAGCGCAGTATGTTGAGCAGCACATTCCAAGGTGCTCGGAACTTGGGCAAGGCCAGCACCAGGCCCGCACCTGCCGCCAGCAAGGTGCCGATGACCGAGATGGCCAACGTCTCCCAGATCCCTACCAGCACCGCCCACAGCCATGCACGGCTGGTGTCAGGTGGGAAAAATCCGCTGACGAAATCCCCCATGGATGCCGCTGCATCACCAGTAAACAAGGCCAGTAAATCCATGTCCAGCAGGTGCCAGCTGGCACCCACGCCAACCAGCAGCGCCATGCACACACCAGCGCTGCGCCAGCCCCAGGCACAGGCACGTGCAGCAGGGGGCACGTCCAAAGCGCGGCGCAACCCGTTGGACAAGGTATCGGCCAGCAACACCAAGACCATAAACACCAGCAAGATGGAGCAGGCCTCGCCGCCGTTGAGCATTTTCATGGCCTGATCCATGAGCTGACCCAGCCCACCCGCGCCCACAAAACCCATCACCACCGAAGCCCGGATGGCGCACTCCCAGCGGTACACGGTGTAAGAAACCAGCTCTTTGGATGCCAGCGGCAGCAAGCCGTACAGCAAGGCCATGGCACGTGGACTGCCCGTGCGCAGCAGGGCTCGGGCAGCGGCACCCTCTTCGCTTTCCAAAATCTCGGCATAGACTTTGCCCAGCATGCCACCGTAGGTCAGCCCTAAAGCCAGCACGCCCGCAGCAGGGCCCAGGCCAAACACACGCACAAACACCAGCGCCCAGACCAGCTCCGGAATGCCCCGCAAGATGGTGAGCACCACCCGGGCCAGCGGGTTTTGCGTGGCTTGCTCGCGCACCGCGCTGGTGGCCCAGTACGCCAAGGGCACCGCCAGCACAAAGGCCAGCAGCATGCCAATGGTGGCAATTGCCAGCGTCTCCAGCGTGGCCTGCCACAGGTAGCCCGCAAATTCAGCGCTGGTCTCTGGCGGTAAAAAACCTGCCAAAAAACCACCAATTACTTTCAAATTGTCGGCATCCAGCAGCGCAGCTGGCTGCACTGCTGCCCCTTGCCACAGCGGCCACAGCACGACCAGCGCAATGACCGCCCCCCACAAACGGCGTGGTGCCGCAGGATCGCGCTCTAAACGGTGGCTGGAGATGGTGGCGAGTGCTTTCTCAGACATCACCGGCACCCGTGAGCAGGCATACTGATCGCGTGCTCATTGCCCTGCACAACACCCTCTGCACTGGCTGGCACGGTCGTCTGCGCGGCATACAACGCCTGCAGTTGCGCCTCGGTCACCGCATGGGCGGGCACATCCCACACAATTCGCCCATCGCGGATGCCAATCAGCCGGTCAAAGCAACGCTGCGCCAGGGCTACCGCATGCAAACTGGCCACCAAGGTGGCATTGCGCGCCTTGGCCTCTTGCACCAGCAACTGCACAGTATCCAGCGCCAAAGTCGGGTCCAGGGCAGACACGGGTTCGTCCGCCAAGATCAATTGCGCCTCCTGGTAGAGCACGCGGGCTATGCCCACGCGCTGCAACTGGCCGCCCGACAGCTGATCGCAGCGGGCAAACAATTTGTCGGCCAGATGCACGCGCTCCAACGCTTGGCGAGCGCCCGCCATGTCTTGCGGGTAGACCAGCGAAGCCAGCGACTTCCAGGTAGGCCATTGGCCCAGCTTGCCCGCCAGCACCGCAGTCACCACGCGCTGGCGCGGGGGAATCGGCGCAGATTGGTGCACCGTGCCAATGCGGGTGCGCAGCTGGCGCAAGTCGCGGGCCGAAGTGCTGGGCTGCGCGCCCAACACCGTCATGCGCCCTGTACTGGGCAAGTAGGCCGTGCCAATGGTATTCAGCAGTGTGGTCTTGCCTGCGCCCGAAGGGCCGATCAAAGCAATGCTTTCACCTTGGCGGGCTTGCAGCGAAATATCGGTCAGCGCAACGTGACCATTGCGGTGGGTCAGGCCCACGTTGTGCAGCAAAAAGCTCATAAAGATGCTCCGCCAACCATAGCTGTCAGCGCTTATTCCATATGCCCTAGCAGGCAATTTGGATTAAATTTTCAAAACACATGCACGGCGCAACAGCAAGCGGACGTGCCACGGGCGTGCGCCGTGCAACCGCTGCGTGCAGCGGTCTTAGCGCCATTCACACCAGCCTCACAGCCAATGAAAAATTGGCAAGACAGACACGGCAGGAATCCGCAAGCGTGCCGTCTGCTGCTGCAAGGCAAGGCTGCGGCCTATCCGCAGCTGTGTCGGTGGTATGAAAGGCGCTCAGCGATTACTTCAGCAGACCCGCGGCCTTGGCGGCTTCTTCGATACCCACGTAGTTCTTGGGTTCGGTGGGAATGAACTTGGAGGCACGCTGCAAATCCATGATGGCCTTGTCTTCTGGCTTGGAAGGGTCCAGCTTCAAGAACGCCTCGGTCAACTTCTTGGTGATGGCCGGGTCCAGATCACCGCGCACTGTCCAGTTGTAGTCAAAGTACTCGGGCGTGGTGTGGAACACGCGCACCTTGGCAGGATCGACCTTCTTGGTTTCCACCAGTTTGTCCCATACCGAGGTGTTCAGCACGCCGGCATCGACCTTGCCTGCAGCGACAAAGGCCACGGTGGCATCGTGCGCACCTGAGTAAGCCACGTTCTTGAAGTCTTTTTCAGGGTTGATGCCTGCGGCCTGGATAAAGAAGCGCGGCATCAGGCTACCCGATGTGGACGACGGAGCGCCAAAAGCAAACGTCTTGCCTTTCAGGTCAGCCAGCGACTTGATGTTGGGATCGGCAGTGATGAAGCGCGAAGTGAATACCGCATCTTCAGCACGTTGCACGATGGGGTTAGCAGTACCCTTGGTGCGGATCTTGGCCTGCACATAGGTAAAGCCACCCAACCAGGCCATGTCCAGCTTGCCCGTAGCCAGCGACTCCACCACGGCGGCATAGTCAGACACAGGGGTGAAGACCACTTTCATGCCGGTTTCTTTGGACAAATACTCGCCCAAGGGCTTGAATTTGCGTTGCAGCTCGGTCGGTGCTTCATCCGGAATGGCCGAAACACGCAGCACCTGCTCGGCCGCCGATGCGGAAAAAGCAGCCATGGCAGAAGTTGCGGCAACAGCGAGTAGCGCCTGCTTGATGACCAAGCGGCGGGCAAAAGATGTAGTCATGAATATTCCGTTTTAAAAGCCACCATCGGACGGAAAAGCGCGGCGGTTTAATCAGCACCACAGCAAGCTGGGCACCATCGGTAAAGGGCGGTACGACAGACCGCTGGCGGTGATTCTCGCACTGCATGCAAAAAATGGAGTGCCACCAAGACATTGCCTGAGTCAATGGCCGCCTCAGCTTGGTGCTGCGGGTTTGATTGCATTGCTATTCTTTTAAAAGCACAGTGCGCTTATGCACGCAAAGAACTGCTAACAATCCTCATAAAAAACCAAGCAATCAAAGCGCAATGCGCTCTCTTTTCTGAATGTGGCTTGCAAACAGCAGCCGCTTAAAACGCTTCGAGTGATGCACCTACTCACATAGCGAAAGCGATGCACTGATCGCCGCCATCTCGGGTAGTCCCTAGTGCAACGATAGGCATGCGCCTACGTGGTTGCGGTCTCGGTGTGTGCGACGCTTGGCGCATGGGTCTGACCCATTTGCAAGAAAGGAGGCTGCGATGTTCGACAACACCACGCTCCAAGACGTGTTCAGCGCCGTGCTGTATTACGGTAGCCCTCTGCTGATGCTGGCAGGTGTCACAGGTTTTGCCACTTTCATGACGATGTGGTTCATCCGCAAGTAACACCACGCAGTCATGGCTGCCTCCAAGCAGTACCTCTTGCGGGCAGCCCCCTTTGTTACCACCACGCTCACATGCGTCGCAGTTCACGAGCTTGCGCTTGTGGAAAAAGCACCCCAGCAGCCCTTGGCTGCCGCTACACTTCTCAACGGCTTGCATTCCATAAGGAATGGCAAGCCTTTTTTACCTTTGTAGCCTGCCCACAATGTCCTCTGTCTTCAATTTCACCTTTGTTCCCTGGTTTCGGTCTGTGGCCCCTTACATCCACAAATTTCGACACCAAACCTTTGTGGTGGGTATCACGGGCGAGGCGATTGAAGCTGGCAAGCTGCAAGGCATCGTGCAAGACTTGGCATTGATCCAGGCCATGGGTGTCCAAATCGTCTTGGTGCACGGCTTTCGCCCGCAGGTGAATGAACAGCTGCGCGTCAAGGGCCAGGAGCCGCAGTACTACAACGGTGTTCGCATCACAGACAGCATTGCGCTGGACTGCGCCCAAGAAGCCGCCGGCCAGCTGCGTTATGAAATTGAAGCGGCTTTCAGCCAAGGCCTGCCCAATACGCCCATGGCCGGAGCACGGGTGCGCGTCATGTCGGGCAACTTTTTGACCGCACGCCCTGTGGGCATCGTGAATGGTGTGGATTTCATGCACTCCGGTCTGGTGCGCAAAGTGGACGTGGAAGGCATTCGCCGCGCCTTGAACTCCGAGGCCATGGTGCTGCTTTCGCCGTTTGGCTTCTCACCCACGGGCGAAGCGTTCAACCTGAGCATGGAAGAAGTGGCCACCCGTGTGGCCAGCGAACTCAAGGCAGACAAGTTGCTGTTCTTGACGGAAGTGCCTGGCGTGCGCACCCAGCCCCAAGAACCTGAAGGCGAAGACAACCCGATTGATACCGAGCTGCCGCTGGCCCAGGCGCGCAAACTGCTGGCCCAACTGCCACCCGCGCAAGTGCCGACCGATACGGGCTTTTACCTTCAGCATTGCGTGCGCGCCTGCGAGCATGGCGTAGAGCGCAGCCACATCTTGCCGTTCGCTGTGGATGGTGCCTTGCTGCTGGAAATTTACGTGCACGATGGCATTGGCACCATGGTGATCGATGAAAAACTGGAAGAGCTGCGCGAGGCGACGATTGACGATGTGGGCGGCATCATCCAGCTGATTGAGCCGTTTGAGAATGATGGCACGCTGGTCAAGCGGGACCGCACTGAAATCGAACGAGACATTGCCAGCTACACCGTGATTGAGCATGACGGTGTGATTTTTGGCTGCGCCGCTTTGCACCCTTACCCAGAAGCCCATACGGGCGAAATGGCCGCCGTCACCGTCTCACCCAAGGCCCAAGGCACGGGTGATGGTGAAAAACTGCTCAAACGCATTGAGCAACGCGCCCGCAATCAGGGCCTGGATTCGCTATTTGTGCTGACCACCCGCACCATGCACTGGTTCATCAAACGCGGCTTTCAGCCCGTCAGCCCCGAGTGGTTGCCAGAGGCACGCAAGGCCAAATACAACTGGAACCGCAAGAGCCAGGTGTTGGTCAAGCACCTGTAACATTCGTTTACTTCGCGTTCTCTAAATATATTTAAACAACAAATAAGAACAAATAACGAACAATTGCACAGTACACCTAGGCTGTCAGCTATGAATTTCATAATTCGAAGCCGACTAAGATACGCGTCAGGCTAGGTGTCAGCATCTGGCGCTGCAGCATGGCAAAGCGCCAAGGATTGCAGCGACACTTCCAAGCTAGAAATTTGCGTGGCGGGCAAGCATTTGACGCGCTGAAAGCATTGCAAGCGCCTCTCTGGCCTGCTGCTTTCAACACCACGCGGTACAGCCACCACCCAGCCACCATGCGTACCCTGCGCACAGCTTTTGCTTGTACAGGGTCTGTCCTCACACTCTTTGACATAAAGACGTAATGACTTCTTTGAACACGCAAGCCATCAGCCAAGACGTTTTGGCTGAAAAATATTTGGCCGCTGGCGAACAAACGGCAGAAGATCTTTTCCGACGCGTCTCTCAAGCTCTGGCCGATCAAGAAAAGCCAGAGCTGCGTAGCGAGTGGGCAGAAAAATTCTTCCAGAACATGCAGGCAGGCGCGATTGGCGCAGGCCGCATCATGGCTGCAGCAGGCCTGGATACCAAGGCCACGCTGATCAATTGCTTCGTGCAGCCCGTGGCCGATGCCACGAATGGCTTTGACGAAAACGGCAACCCCGGCATCTACACCGCGCTGTCGCAAGCGGCGGAAACCATGCGCCGTGGTGGCGGTGTGGGCTATGACTTTTCCAACCTGCGCCCCAAGGGTGCGCGGGTGAAGGGCACAAACTCCTACGCCTCCGGCCCCTGCTCTTTCATTGACGTGTTTGATGCCTCGTGCACCACGGTGGAATCGGCTGGTGCACGGCGCGGTGCCCAAATGGGCGTCATGCGCATTGATCACCCTGATGTGCTGGACTTCATCACTGCCAAGCGCCAAAAAGGCCGCTGGAACAATTTCAATGTGTCGGTGGGCGTGACCAGCGATTTCATGCAAGCGGTCGAAGGCGATGGCCCTTGGGAGCTGGTGCACGTTGCCACCCCGTCTGATATTCAAATTGAAGGCGGCGCCTACCAACGTGAAGATGGCCTATGGGTGTATCGCACGACCACCGCGCGCGCGTTATGGGATGCGATCATGCAGTCGGCTTACGACTTTGCAGAGCCCGGTATCTTGTTCATTGACAACATCAACTCTGACAACAACCTGTATTACGCAGAGACGATTGCTGCCACCAACCCCTGCGGTGAGCAACCTCTGCCACCGTACGGCTGCTGTGACTTGGGCCCCATCATCCTGACCAAGTTTGTGCGCAACCCTTTCACGGCCGATGCACACTTTGATATCAAAGCGTTCCGCGCGGCCGTATCTATTCAGGTACGCATGCTGGACAACGTACTGGATGCCACCGTGTGGCCGCTGCCAGAGCAGCACAAGGAATCGCAACAAAAACGCCGCATTGGCGTGGGCTTTACCGGTCTGGGCGATGCCTTGATCATGCTGGGCCTCAAGTACAGCGGCGCAGAAGGCGTTGCCCAAGGCGAAACCATTGCCCGAGAAATGCGCGATGCGGCCTATCTGGCCTCTGTCGAATTGGCCAAGGAAAAAGGCGCATTCCCACTGTTTGATGCAGACAAATACCTGCAAAGCGGTTTCACCCAGCGCTTGCCTGAAGCCATCCGTGCCGAGATCAAGAAACACGGTATCCGCAACAGCCATCTGCTGTCGATTGCCCCCACTGGCACCGTGTCGCTGGCGTTTGCTGACAACGCATCCAATGGCATTGAGCCGCCTTTCTCGTGGACCTACAACCGCAAAAAGCGCACCGCAGATGGCGGCAACGCCTTCTACACAGTGGAAGACCACGCCTACCGTCTGTTCAAGGCCATGCACGGTGAAGACGCCCCGCTGCCTGATTGCTTTGTGAGTGCGCTAGAGATGTCGGCGGCCGAACACGTGGCCATGATGCGCACCGTTCAGCCCTACATCGACACCGCCATCTCCAAAACCGTGAATATTCCAGCGGACTATCCGTTTGAAGACTTCAAGAACCTGTACATGGAAAGCTGGAAAGCTGGCTTGAAGGGCTGTGCAACGTACCGCCCCAACGACACACTGGGCGCAGTCCTGTCTGTCGAGCCGCCTAAGGCCGCAGAAGCACCCAAACCAGCCACCTCCAACAGCAGCAGCATCGCTGCCGTGGTCGAGCGTCGCCCCGAAGGTCCGTTGAATGCGGTCGTCGACAAGATCGAGTACTTCACGCACGACGGTGCCCGCCGTTTGTACTTGGTCGTGAGTTTCATGAACATCGATGGTGTGGAGCGCCCCATCGAATTCTTCATGCCTGTGGGTCAAACGGGTGAAAGCCAGCAGTGGATCACTGCCACGATGCGCAGCCTCTCACTGGCAGCGCGAGGCGGTTTCTTGGACAAAGCCCTGGATGACCTGCGCAAGGTAGCGTGGGACCGTGGCCCAATCCGCTATGGCTGGATGGAAAAAGACGATGGCAGCCGTATGCCCTTGTGGCACGACAGCGAAGTGGCTTTGCTGGCCTACGCCATCCAGGCCATCATTGCCAACCGTGGCGACGCGCAACCTGCGCCCGCAACCTCGGCTGCACCCGCACCTTCCCCCGTGGATAACCAAACCATGAATGGCAAAAAATGCCCTGACTGCGGCGCCCATGCCGTGATCAAGAAAGACGGTTGCTCGTTTTGCACCGCTTGCGGCTATCTTGGCGCCTGTGGCTGATGCAGGCTGCGTAAGCAGCTATAAAAATTGATGCATCACTCAAAAGCCAGCTAATGCAAATTAGCTGGCTTTTTTGTTGAAGGCATCGCGATCAAATACCTGCACGTGCATTGCAGCGTGCTGATCGACTCTTGGGTACAGCCTCTTGCCACCAAGGTTCAGCCATACTCCCTTGCTTTAGGGTTTGAGCTGCTCCAGCCTGACCAGATCGTCTTGCACGCGCAAAGCAATATCACTGCCGGGTTCCAACAGTTTCAGCAACGCCTGCCAGTGCTCTTTGGTTTTCTCCAGATCGCCACGCGCCAGTGCTGCACTGCCCGCCAACGCCAGTGCTTTGTGCTGTTGGGGATCAAGCTGCAGCGCATTGTCAATTGCAAGCAAAGCATCGCCCGTCAAAGCACCGCCTTGCGCTGATGCCTGGGCATCCGCCTTATCGGCCCACAAACGCGCTTGGTCTTGTGCGTCCATACCCTGTGCTTTGGCGGCATCTATCGCCTTCTGATAGGCATGTGCGGCATCCGCAAAACGATCCATGGTTTCGTAAGAACGGGCCAGCATCACCCAACCAGGCACATTCTCAGGTTGATCGCGCAAACGCTGGGCAAGACCTTCAACCATGGCTTCGACCTGCCCATCCATGGCGCTATGGCCCATTTCCTGCACTTGCGCCAATCTCGCAGCCGCTTGTGGATCGCCCACCTGCACGTACAGCACAAAGGCAGCGATAGGCACAAGCACTGCCAAAAACAATCCACTGACGCGGGGCAACCAAGACTTTTGGCGCCAAAATTTCTGTTGCGCACGTTGCTCGAGTTCTTGCAGCAATCGAGATTGCAATTCGTCCTCTGCCTGCGCCAAATCCACTGCACTGAAATTGCCTGCCCTGTGCTCACGTGCCAGCTCCTGCATTTGTTCTTGATACAGGCTACGCAACGCGTCTTCACTGCTGTTCGTGACGTGGACACTGTCTTTCAGCAAACTGGGCAACAAAACAGCCAAGCTGAGCAGAACCAACACCAAGGCCCCCAGCCACAAAGCATGCATATCCGTCATGCGTGATCCTTCTCGTCTTTTGTTTCTGGTGGCTGCTCCAGCCAGGCTTGCGCACGCGCACGCTCTTGCGCTGTCAAGCCAGCGCGTGGCGCGTGGCTGCGTTGGCGCAAGCTGCGCCACAGCAGCAATAAGCCCGCAGCCAAAGCCATGAACGGGGCACACCACAGCAGCCATGTGGATGGTTTCCACGGTGGGGTATACCGAACAAAAGTGCCGTAGCGTTGCTCAAAAAATGCCACGACTTGCGCATCGCTGTGCCCTTGCGCCAGTTGCTCGCCGATGACACGCCGCATATCTTTGGCAATCGGCGCCTGTGACTCGGCCACTGTCTGGTTCTGGCACACCACACAGCGCAGCTGGGCGGCCAACGCTGCTTCGCGGGCTTCCAGATTTTCTGCAGCCGATGCACGGCTGCAGGCCATCAACGCGCACAACACCAAGATGCAAGGCTTCATTGCACAGCCCTCACCACCGGCATCAGCTTTTCATCCCAAACTTGCTGCGACACCGGCCCCAGATGGCGATAGCGCACACGGCCTTGGGCATCAATCACGAAGGTTTCGGGCACCGCGTGAATACCAAAGTCCATCCCCACACGACCATCGGCATCCACGGCAGAGGCGACATACGGGTTGCCCGCAACCTTCAACAAAGCTTGCGCTTTGCCGGGTTGGTCCTTGTAGTTCAGACCATAAATTTCAATTTGGTCTTTGCGCGACATCTCCACCAAAATTGGCAACTCTTGACGGCAGGGCGCACACCACGAGGCCCACACATTCAGCAACCAAACTTTGCCTTGCAGCGTTTGCGGGTTAAACCGGACATCGGCACTGTTTAAGACGGGTAAATCAAACACCGGCACGGGCTGTTCCAGCAGCGCCGATTCCAGCGCCCGTGGATCTCGCTGCAAACCCAAACCGAGCATGATGGCCAAGCCCAAAAATACAGCCAAAGGGATCACAAAACGCATCACACCACCTTGGGCGCTGCAGCTGCCCGAATACCGTTGCGGGCACGCTGCCCACCCATGCGAAAACGTTTATCCAAAAGGCTCAGCCCCGCGCCCAGCGCCATCATGAAAGTGCCTAACCAGATCCACTCCATAAAGGGTTTGATCTGCAACCTCACCGTCCATGCACGGCCTTGGTCATCCAGCGGTTCACCCAAAGCGATAAAGACGTCACGCGTCCAACTGCTATCAATTGCAGCTTGACTCAAGCCCATGGCCTGAACCCGGTAGGCACGTTTTTCTGGATACATATCCCAACTTTGCTCACCGCGGCTGACGCGGAAATGCGCACGCTGTGCGTCATAGTTGGGGCCTGCTACAGCCTCCAGACTGGAAAAATAAAAACGGTATGCGCCAGCTTCTACGGTTTGCCCTTGGGCGACAGTCGTTTCTCGTTTCGTTTCCATCCCGTTGGCCAAACTCACTGCGATGGCAAAAATACCAATCCCTGCGTGCGCCATCAATGTGCCCCACCAGCCCCAAGGCTGACGCAGCAAACGCTGCCAGCCGTCACCTTGCCGAATGGCTGGGCTCAATCGCTGCCAAGCATGTGCCAGCGTGCTCAGCACACACCACAGGCCCAGCGTCAAACCCAACAAGGTCGTCGGCGTGATGTGCCAGCCCCACTGCCCTTGCGAGAGCAGCAGCACCACAGCGCCCACTACCGTGAGCACCAAAGCAATACGTAGCCGTTGCCACAGTTCAATGCCCGAGCCTTGCTTCCATCTCGCCACCGTACCTACACCCATCAAGGCCAGAGCCGGCAATACCAAAGGCAAAAATACCGCTTCAAAGTAAGGGGGGCCGACCGATATTTTTTCGTCACGCAAAACGTCGAGGGCCAGTGGATACAGCGTCCCAATCAACACAGCCAAGGCCGCAGCCGTAAACAAGACGTTATTGACCAGCAACAGCGCTTCACGGGAAATCAAGGCAATTTGCCCGCCACCTCGCCCCAGCTCCGGTGCACGCCATGCATACAGCCACAGCGAAGCACCCACCACCGCCACGATAAAACACAAGATAAACAGGCCACGGCCAGGGTCTACCGCGAAGGCATGCACCGAGGTCAGTACCCCTGAGCGCACCAAGAAAGTGCCCATGAGGCACAGAGAAAAAGCACAAATCGCCAGCAACGCCGACCAACTGCGAAATGCACCGCGCTGATCGGTCACGATCAGGGAATGCAGCAGCGCCGTGCCGACCAGCCAAGGCATGAAAGATGCGTTTTCTACGGGATCCCAGAACCACCACCCGCCCCAACCCAGTACGTAATACGCCCAAGCGCTGCCCAGCAAAATACCTAGCGTCAAGAAGCCCCAAGCAGCCAGAGTCCATGAGCGCGACCAACGTGCCCATGCAGCACCCAGCTCCCCAGAGATCAGCGCCGCCAAAGCAAATGCAAAGGGCACTGCAAAACCAACATAGCCCATGTAAAGCAACGGTGGATGAAAGACCATGCCGGGGTCTTGCAACAACGGATTGAGGTCTTTACCTTCCAAAGCGGCGGGCACCAATCGCAAGAATGGATTGGAGAGAAACAGCAGAAACAACAACAAACCTACGCTGATCCAGCCTAGAACTGCGAGTACGCGTGCCACAAAATCGACAGGCAAAGCACGGCTGCACAAGGCAACTGCTACGCTCCAACCTGCAAGCAGCAATTGCCACAACAGCATCGACCCTTCATGCCCACCCCAAAATGCAGTCAGCTTGTAAATATTGGGAAGCTCGCTGTGCGAGTTGGCGGCCACATACAGCACCGAATAGTCGCCGACCCAAAAACACCAGATCAGCACACCCGTCGATAGCAGCGACAACACGCACTGCAAAATGACGGCCGGGCGCGCTAGACGCACCCAAGCAGTAATACCAAACTGAGCCCCTATGAGTGGTAACGTTGCTTGTACGACCGCCACAATCAAAGCCAAGACCAACGCGAAAACGCCCAATTCAGCCATCATGGTTGGGGCCTCTTTGTGCGCGCCGCATCTTCCAGCGCCTTGGCGGCCTCTGGTGGCATGTAGTTTTCATCGTGTTTCGCCAACACTTCTGTGGCTTCAAAAAGACCTGAATCCTGCAACTTGCCTGACACCACCACACCTTTTCCTTCTCGAAACAAGTCGGGCAGCAACCCACGGTACTGCACAGGCACACGCTGCACCTCGTCTGTGATGCGAAATTGCACCTCCAGACCATTTTGAGAACGCTGCATGGAACCGACCTCCACCAATCCACCGACACGAAATGCGGAACCTTTTGGGGCTTCGCCTGCATGCACTTGGCTGGGGCTGTAGAAAAACATGACATTCGCGTCCAGTGCGCGTAACACCAAGGTGACAGCCAATCCGACCAAAGCCACACCGGCCAGCACCCATAACATGCGTTTTTTACGTGGCTTCATGGGTGTTTTTCTCTTTTTGAACATTGCGTGCTTGACACCAGCGCCGCCACAAAGACAGCAACTCAACAGCGATGAGCAGCCCACTGACCCCATAGGCCAGGGCAATATAAAAGTCATGGTTGTGCATCAAAGTTGCTCCTCTGCGGCGCGCTCACGCAGCAAGCACCTGGCACGCACCAAACACACAGCCAGCGTATAAGCCCAGCATGCCAATGTCATGAGCAACATGCCAGCCAGCATGGTGTGCGTCATGCTCGGGGCAGCATCCATGCGGATCGTTGCGCCTTGGTGCAAGGTACTCCACCACTGCACCGAAAAATAAATGATCGGCACATTGACCACCCCTGCCAGCAGCACAATAGCTCCGGCACTGTCTGCGCGCTCAGTGTCATCAATGGCGGACACAATCCCCATGTAACCCAGATAAAGAAACAGCAAGATCAGCTCTGACGTGAGCCGTGCATCCCACACCCACCATGCGCCCCACGTCGGCTTGCCCCACGCAGCCCCTGTCCACAAAGCAATGACCGTGAACATGGCCCCAGTAGGTGCCAGCGCTCGCGCCAAAACAGGTGACAGCCGCGTGTGATAGACCAAACCCAGCCCTGCGTGCGCCGCCGCCACCAAGTAAATAAACATGGACATCCATGCCGCTGGAACGTGCAAGAAAATGATGCGGTACACCTCACCCTGCTGATGATCGGTCGGGGCAACAACGAACCCGACCCATAAGCCCAGCACCGCTAGCACCAGGGCCATAGCAGCCAACCAAGGCCAAAGTCGTGCGGCCCACGCATCAAACATTGGCGGAGATGCCAGCTGCCGCCAGCGGAAACCAGTTTTGCCAGTATTCAAAGCAGTGCCAGCAGAAAAATCAGAATGTTGTGGCTTCATATCACTCCAGTGCTAAACGCAGCGCTGCAGCGGTAGCCCAAGGGCCTGCCAATACAGCCAAGCACAGACATGCGCCCAATAAATTCAGAGAAGGTGTCGCCGGCAAACCTTGCAGAGACTGGGTGACTGCATGACTGCCAAATATCAACACAGGAATCGACAAAGGCAGCACCACCAGAACCAAGAGCAGTTGCCCACGCAAACCCAGCATCAGCGCAGCACCCAATGCTGCGAGCACACACAGGCTGGGTGTTCCCAGGGCTAAGGACAGCATGAGTACTGCGATGACTTCATTGTGCAAGCCATATTGCCAGCCCAAAATGGGGGTGGCCAGCAGCAACGGTACAACACCAATCAACCACTGCGCGAGCACCTTGAACCCAACCAGCAAAGAAAGCGGTGCACGCCCCAAGGCCCACTGCTCCAAAGTGCCGTCTGCATAGTCACTTTCAAACAGGCGATGCTGGCTCAGCAGCACCGCCAGCAAAGCCGCCACCCAAACCACGCCGGGCGCTATGTGGCGCAGCAAAGCACTATCTGGCCCCAAGGCAAGCGGAAACAGGCTTCCAACCATGATGAAGAACACCAAGCCACCCAAAGCATCTGCAGGGCGGCGCGTAGCCAGTCGCAATTCACGCACGATCACTGCATTCAGCATGCAATGTCCTGAGTCGGAATTTGCAATGTGGATGCACTTAAGTCCAACACCCAGCTCGACGTTTCTGGCACAGAGAGCCCGCGGTGTGTGACCACCACAGCCATGCCACCGTTATCCGTGTGCTTTTTCAAAGCTTCCTCTAAAAAAGCGCCGCCATGGCGATCCAGTGCATTGTCTGGCTCATCTAGCAACCAAAGAGGGCGCTCGCTGAGCATGACACGAGCAATCGCCATCCGTCGACGCTGACCTTGTGAAAGCCGACCAAATGGACGTGTTGCCACAGCAGCCACATCTAATTGCCCAAGCACTGTCGCCACAGATGCTGGCAGCCAAGCCACATCCAGCATGTTTAAAGCAAACCGTAAATTCTCAATGCCAGTTAAAGCGTCACTCATCCCGGACTGATGGCCTAAATAAGCCAAATGCTGCTGGTAATCGGGGCTTCTAGCCTCCATAGCCTGCCCGCACCAAGTTAACTGCCCTGCCCGCCAAGGCAACAAACCCGCCAAACTGCGCAACAAGGTACTTTTGCCAGCACCGTTGTTACCTTTGAGAAACAGCACCTGCCCAGCACTCACCTTCAGATCAATATTGCGTAACAGCACCCGACTATTGCGGATACACCCAAAGCCTGAAACTATCAGACTTTGGGGCAAGCTTTGCTCAGACTCCATAAGCCTAGGGCTTGCTGGTCGCTACTTTGGATGGAACATGCTGACCAGGTGTATCGCTGGGACCCTGTCCTGGAGGAATGTGCGGCAAATTGTGCGCAATCCCCTTATGGCAATCGATACAAGTTTTCTCCTTGTTTGCTAAGTAAGTAGAGTGCATGTTCTGCGCACGCTGACTTTGCCGCGTGAAATCCATCGAGTCATAGTTGTGGCAGTTACGGCACTCCAATGAATCATTGGCTTTCAAGCGTGACCATTCATGCTTGGCCAGCTCCAAACGTTTTTCTTCAAATTTCTCTGGCGTATCGATGGTGCCAAAGATTTTTCCCCACACCTCTTTAGACGCCTGCATCTTGCGGGCCATTTTGTCCGTCCAGTTGTGCGGCACATGGCAGTCCGAGCAGATGGCTCGCACCCCGGAGCGGTTGGTGTAGTGGATGGTGCTTTGCAATTCAGCAAATACGTTGTCCCGCATTTCGTGGCAGCTCGTGCAAAACTTCTCTGTGTTCGTAACTTCCATGGCTGTATTGAAGGCACCCCAGAACAGGATGCCCGCAATAAAGCCACCAATGGTTAAGAACCCAAGACTGAAGTGCACGCTGGGGCGGCGAATAACGGCCCAGTAGCGCTTGAGTAGATTCAACATGTGGAAGCCTTCGGTCAATGATTCTTGGAGGAGTTGGCCGGGTTTTTCAGTGCCTTCAGTATCAAACTATCGACGTCCTGAAAAGTGTTATTGACCAACGGCCGCACATTATCTTGACCAACATGGCACTGCACACAGAAGTAGCGGCGCGTAGAGATCTGTTCTAACGTATTGCCATCCCGGTCTTGGTAGTGAGTGATAGACACAGGAATCGCTTGCGAGATTTCTGCTTTGGAGCGGGAGTGGCAATCCATACACTTGTTGAAGTTTTTATCAACTTGGTATCCATCAATCCGATGCGGAATCACAGGTGGTTGCTGTGCATAGTTGCGCGTACGACGTACGTCATCGTTAATCGCATTGCCAAGCACAGGTGGTTTGGCTACATCCAGCAAAGGTGTCGTGCCACGCGCCCTATCGTACAAAGGCTCTGCCGACACATTCGTGGCCACAACACTGATGCACAGCATCAGCGCCATTCCTAATTTGTGAATAAGTTTCATGGTGGGCTCTCTGTTCTTTTAGACCTTGGTCAGCTTGACGGCACACTTCTTAAAGTCGGTTTGCAACGAAATCGGATCCGTTGCATCCAGCGTGACCTTGTTGATCAGCTGACTTGCGTCAAACCATGGCACATAGACCAGACCACGGGGCGGCTTGTTTCGGCCGCGTGTTTCAACACGGGAGCGAATAAAACCACGGCGCGATGCGACCTCAACTTCACTGCCTCGACGCAAGCCCAAGGCCTTGGCATCTTCGGGATGCATGTAGCAAAGTGCATTGGGCACAGCGCGATGCAATTCAGGAACACGGCGTGTCATCGAGCCAGAATGCCAGTGTTCCAAAACGCGGCCAGTCGATAGCCAGAACGGATATTCTTTATCTGGCGCTTCTGCAGCAGGCTCGTAAGGCAAACCAAAAATAATGGCTTTACCGTCAGGGTGTCCGTAGAACTCAAAGCCCTTGCCTGCCTTCACATAAGGGTCCGCGCCTTCACGGTAACGCCACTTGGTTTCCTGTCCATTCACCACAGGCCAGCGCAAACCACGCACTTGGTGATAAGTGTCAAACGGCGCTAGGTCGTGTGCGTGACCACGCCCGAACGAAGCGTATTCTTCAAACAATCCTTTTTGGGGATAAAAACCAAAAAGCTCAGCCTCATGATTTTTGTAGCCGGCCTCAATGTCTGAGACCGGGAATTTATCGACTTGACCATTGCGATACAGCACATCGAACATGGTTTTGCCACGGTAGTGCGGAGCTTTTGCCAACAACTCTTCTGGCCAAACTTCTTCCATCTTGAAGCGTTTGGAAAACTCCATCAGTTGCCACAAATCGGATCGCGCCTCTCCTGGTGCTGAAACCAGTTGGTGCCAAAAGTGGGTACGGCGCTCTGCATTGCCGTAGGCCCCTTCTTTTTCCACCCACATTGCAGTGGGCAAGATCAAGTCCGCCGACACTGCGGTCACAGTCGGATAGGCATCCGAGACCACGATGAAATTGTCTGGATTTCGGTAGCCTGGATAGCCCTCTTCCACCATATTGGCAGAGGCCTGCATATTGTTGGTGACCATCACCCAGTACGCATTGAGCTTGCTATCTTTCAGCATGCGGTGCTGCTGCACTGCGTGGTAGCCGGGCTTGTCTGGGATCGTGCCGTCCGGTAATTTCCAGATTTTCTCTGCCGTTTTACGGTGCTTAGGATTGGTCACCACCATATCTGCAGGCAAACGGTGCGAGAAAGTACCCACTTCACGAGCAGTTCCACATGCAGACGGCTGGCCAGTCAGCGAGAAGGGGCTATTGCCCGGTGTGGCAATTTTTCCGGTCAGCAAATGGATGTTGTAGACCATGTTGTTGGCCCAAACACCACGTGTGTGCTGGTTAAAGCCCATGGTCCAAAACGACACCACCTTGCGCTTGGGATCAGCATACAACTCTGCCAATTCTTTGAGCCGATTGGCTGGCACGCCTGTCAATTTGGCGGTGTATTCCAAGGTATAGGTGGAGACCAGCTTGGCAAACTCATCAAAGCTCATGTCCTGCGAACCATTCGGATCCGCAGCATTCTTTGCCGCCTTTTGCAGTGGATGCTCTGGACGCAATCCATATCCGATGTCCGTGTTGCCTCGGCGGAAATTGCAGTGTTTGCTCACAAATTCTTGATTGACACGCCCTGTCGAAATGATGTGGTGGGCGATGTAATTCAGAATGGCCAAATCTGTTTGAGGCTTGAAGGTCAGTTCAATATCTGCCAACTCATACGAGCGATGCTCAAAGGTAGACAGCACCGCGACCTTCACATGCGGCGCGCTTAAGCGGCGATCGGTCACACGGGTCCATAACACGGGGTGCATTTCCGCCATGTTCGAGCCCCACAACACGAAAGCGTCGGTCGCTTCAATGTCGTCATAGCAGCCCATGGGTTCATCCATGCCAAACGTGCGCATAAAACCAGCAACCGCAGAGGCCATGCAGTGACGTGCATTCGGATCAATGTTGTTGGTACGAAAGCCTGCCTTAAACAGTTTGGATGCCGCATAGCCCTCCCATACCGTCCATTGCCCAGAACCAAACATGCCAACAGCCGATGGACCTTTTTCCTTGAGGACTTTCTTAAACTGCGTGGCCATCACATCAAAGGCCGTATCCCAACTCACATGCTGGAATTCGCCATCCTTGGCATATTTGCCGTTTTTCATACGCAGCAGTGGCTGCTTCAGTCGATCATCTCCATACATGATCTTCGACAAGAAGTAGCCTTTGACGCAATTGAGGCCACGGTTAACTTCGGCCTGTGCATCACCTTGCGTGGCGACCACCCGATCATCTTTAACCGCAACCATCACCCCGCAACCCGTTCCACAGAACCGGCATGGCGCCTTGGACCACTTCATAGGATTGTTGGAGGCAGAAACTTTTTCTTCCGATATCGCATGAATAGGAATACCGGCAACAGCGCCTGCAGCGGCGGCGGCGGACTGTCGAACAAAATCGCGACGGGTACTTGTCATAACGTGACTCCCTCGTTGAGTGAATGCAGGGGTTCGGTGTGCTGATACACCAGGGAAACATTGAGCACGCCAGCTATTTGTCGAATCAATGTGATTTGATCCATGATGAAAGCAGCGCTATGACCTTCCAAGGTCACCACCACTTTTCCATCAGGATGGGTTCCATGTACTTGTGCCGGTTCGACACCCGACATAGCCTGCACAACCCGCTCTAGGCTGGCTGGCAACACATGAACAACCAAGCTGGCAATATGAAGTTCTTCATTCATAGCCGCTGCTTCTTACGCGTGCGGTGGGCCTGCAAAGATTTGGTAAAACCAAACAATGAAGCCATACGCAGCAATGAGTACACCAGCGAGCACCGGTGCCATCACCACGGTCAGAAATGCAAAGCTGCGCCATTCCTCAGATGCAGATTCGTGGGGTTTTTTTTCAGTCATCGCTACCTTTCTTGGTGATTTCTCACCTTTATCGGTCTGTATTCCAGAAAGCTAGGCACATCGTTTACCTAGCGCTGCGACCATTTTTTTGCATTTGTTCACTTATCGACTTTATGCCTGATCAGAACTTGGCTTTTGATTGATGTCAAATCGATATTTAAATAATCAGAAAAAAGCTCAAGCACTCGGTTTACAAAATAAAAAATGAGCTGCACTTACTCGGCAATCATAAAAACAAATACCACCGCAGGCGTGTGATGATTGGATTGCGGCAAATAACTTGATCCAAATCAATCAAGCAACACTTGCGGGGAAAAAAATTCAGAAAATATCTATTCTGCGTAGATGTTCAGAAATTTCGGTTTCTTCTGAAAAATGTCTTCACTCATTCAAATACAAGAACCCTCTAGCGCAAGCAAGGGATCACGCCCGTCTTGGAACGCCTTTCTAGAACTGGGCTTCAGACCCTTTTATTTCGCAGCCAGTGTGTGGGCCTTGCTTGCAATCGCCTTTTGGATCTTCTTACCCCACTTGATTCTCACGTCCATCCCTACCGTTTATTGGCACGCCCACGAAATGCTGTGGGGTTTTATTGGCACCGTTGCCGTCGGATTTTTACTCACGGCCACCCACAATTGGACAGGGATCAATCCACTGAAGGGCCGGGCTTTGGGTTGCCTATTACTTGCGTGGATGGCGGCTCGCACCACATTGCTTATTCCGCAGGAAACAGCACTGCTCTTCGCAATCATTTTCAATACGCTGTTTTACTGGGTCGCGGCATTTGCGGTAGCGCGTTGCGTCATTAAGCAACGCAACCGTCAAAACTATGGGCTTCCTCTGCTGATGCTGGTCATGGGCATGACGAGCGCGGTTTATCTCGGTTCGTTTTATCAAAACACAGAGCACTCCGCGCTTCTACAAAAGTACGCAACCGGCATGCTCTGCATGGCAACCATTACGGCGCTTTTGGCACGTCGCGTTATTCCGTTTTTTGCGAGCCGTGCAGTCCAGGGCCTGGACATTAATCGGCACACGCGCACAGGGCAGTGGCAAACCAGCCTGAGTGCCTTGGCAATTACTTGTTGGGTGCTGAAGTGGCAGCAAGCAGCCGGTGCTCTGCTTTTGGGTGCCGCGCTGATTGCCCTGTGGCATCTCTTTGCTTGGCGCTTCTGGGCTGTGCGCAAACATCCTTTGCTGTGGATTCTGTATATAGGCTATGCAGGTCTCGCGCTAGGCTTTATAGCCATGGCCGCATATTGCTTTGGCTGGATTACTGTCTTCGCCATCCCAATTCACACCTTGGGAGTGATGGGCTTTTCAGTGCTCATCATCGGCATGATCACTCGGACAGCCTTAGGCCATCTCGGCCTTCCATTGAAAGTGGATCAATATATTTTTTACTGTTATGTCTTGCTGGTCGCCGCAGCTGTCTTGCGCCTGAGCGCGCTCGCAGATCAGCGTTTTGCCACACCCTTGATTTACACGAGCGCCCTACTCTGGATGGCGGCTTTCGCAGTCTATCTCTACCGCTTCTTTCCTCTCTTGATAAGGCCCCGAGCAGATGCACGCCCCGGCAAACCTATTGAGATCAAACGCTCATAATCAGCTTGCATCCGCACCATGCGCCTGACTACTCTGACTGATTACGCATTGCGCGTGCTGATTTTCGCTGGCCTGAACAGGGACAGACTTTGCACCATCAGCGAAATCGCGCAAGCCTACGAAATTTCACAATCGCACCTGATGAAGGTCTCACAGCTGCTTGCACAAAACGGCTGGATTACAACGGCACGCGGCAAAAATGGCGGTCTTTGTCTCAGCAAGCGTCCATCAGAAATCAATTTAGGCCAAGTCATACGCAGTATCGAGCCTGATTTTGCATTGGTCGAATGTCTTGGCACCCACAGCCAGTGCCCACTCAATGGCAACTGCACACTGACTTGCATTCTTCAAGGCGCGCTCAGAGCTTTCTGGCATCACTTAGATTGCTACACATTGGCCGACGCGATCCTTGGCAACTCATGGAACAACCTACAGCCGCCCAAGCAACAGAAAATACATTCGATAGCACTCATCACCGAGCCAGACAACGCGCACCACAAGAGCGCTGCAGGCACGGCCTGATATCGACTAAAAACCTGCTCTGCATGCAAACGGGGCGATGGAAATGCAACGCACCCAGCGCTATCACTAGCAATCACTCAAGCTTAGAAGTGCTTCAGAAGACGTACGAAGATCATTTTCACCCCTCATGAACGAAAAAAGGACTTAGTATTTTTCAATACTAAGTCCTTGATATCGTGGTCGGAGCGGCGGGATTCGAACTCGCGACCCTCTGCTCCCAAAGCAGATGCGCTACCAGGCTGCGCTACGCTCCGACAAGCAAAAATTATAACCCAATTTCAAATACATTCAGCCAATGCTGGCGAAATATCAGCATTTATATAGCAATATTTGTGCATTCAGTACTCACTGATCGTTTCATCTGGATTGCTTCGCCTTAGGTTCGCAACCACTGCAAGAGTAAATTTAATTTCTCTCTTGCAGTACAGCCCTCAAGTCAACTTCAAGAATACCGAAACTAGCTTAGGCAGTCATTTCTCTTTCACGCACACAAAGCGCCTTTCACCATCGTATGCTTCAGACACTACGCTCCAAGATTCTTGCCATCAGCACAGTAACCGTCGTTGGTGCACTGGCAATCACCGGTGCTGCAACTTACAGCATCACCCGCACCAGTACCTTCCAAACCATTGAGCAGGATCTTGATGCCATCACGGCAGGCAATACCATGGCTGTAGATCAATGGGTTTCGGCCAAAGCAAACGCTGTCACTGCGGCTGCTTTAGCGATTGAACACGGAGATCCTCATAGTTTGGCTGCTCACATGGGCCAAGCAAGTGGGTTTCCGGTCACTACGGTTGGCTGGGAAGACAAGAGTTTCAAATCCACCACCCAAACAGCGGCAGACTACGACCCAACTGCTCGCCCTTGGTACAAAGCAGCGGTTCAGGCAGGCAAACTCACTGTCACCAAGCCCTATGGTGATTCACAAACTGGCATCCCCTACGTAGCATTTGTTGCACCGATGCTGCGCGGTGGTGCTCTACATGGCGTAATCAGTGGTGCCGTACCTCTGGAAGGTGTGCGTGCGGTCGTTGCTGCCATCCAACCCACGCCTAGTAGCAGCGGATTTGTGGTCAGCAAAGACGGGCAGATATTGGCCCACGCAGATGCTCAATACCTGCTCAAACCAGCTATTGAGTTATCCCCACGCCTAACACCTGATGCCTTGGCAACTCTGGCAACTGCAAAAGCGCCACTCACACTGGAGCTGGGCGGACGCTCTCAATTGCTTCAAGCCCAACCTGTTGCAGGCACTGACTGGCTTTTGGTTGTTGCACTGGATGAGGCCGAAGCCACCGCGGGCCTAACCAGCTTGTTGCAAACCTTGGTACTGGCCATCATCATTCTGGCTATTTTGGCAACTGCGATCGCTGCGGCGTTGACTGCGACCTCATTTAAACGTTTGTCCCAAGTACGTGACGCAATGGACAAAATTGGCTCTGGTGGTGGTGATCTTTCGCAGCGCCTTCCTGTATCAGGCCAAGATGAAGTGGCGCAGATCGCGGCTTCATTCAACAGTTTCGTGCAACAAATCGGCACCGTACTCCAGGATGTACGCAACGGCGTGCACTCAATGACTACAGCCACAGACGAAATCAAGGTCGGCAACTTGGATTTGTCTACTCGCACAGAAAGTTCTGCCAGCAGCTTGCAGCAAACCTCTGCAGCGCTCTCTCAACTCACAGTAACTGTGCACCAATCGGCTGATTCCGCAGCACAAGCCAATCGTTTGGCAAATGCAGCCAGCGAATTGGCTGCTCGTGGTGGTGCCACAGTGGGTAGTGCCGTGGAAACCATGGATGAAATTGCTCAGGCCTCAGCCCGTATTGGAGAGATCATTGGCGTGATTGACGCGATTGCATTTCAGACAAACATTCTCGCACTTAACGCTGCAGTTGAAGCTGCACGCGCAGGTGAGCAAGGACGAGGTTTTGCGGTGGTTGCCTCTGAAGTACGCAGCCTCGCCCACCGCAGTGCAACTGCCGCCAAGGAAATCAAGGCATTGATTGATGCATCTGGAGCCAGCGTACGCACCGGCACAGAGCGCGTGCGTGCAGCGGGTACCACCATGAAAGAAATCGTACAGAGCATCCAGCGCGTAGAGCAGATTATTGGAGAAATCCATGGTTCTATGACTGAGCAAAGTACAGGCATAGCCCAAATCAACCAAGCTGTGGCCGACATGGATCGTGGCACGCAACAAAATGCAGCGCTGGTGGAAGAATCCACTGCGGCTTCTGCGGTGCTCAATGACCAAGCCCATCACCTAGCAAAAACCGTCGCAGTGTTCACACTGACTTCATCCGCGACCTACGACCATAAATTGCAACTTACTCACCAAGGCAGTTAGACTTGGTTACATACCGTATAGCAATTTTAAATAAAAATAAAATGACTTACTTTAAATAGAAGTTTCAATTAGAAACGAAAAGTGAATCTTTAAAATAACAACACCGCTAAAATCGGTGTTGTTATTTTTTTATAAATAAATGAAATTTAAATTCATTTCGCAAAAAAATTTCTAAAACTTATTTAAACTGAGATTTCTAAATCTTGCTTAGAACATATTCTGTTTCGCCCTAAGTTTTTGGCCTTATAAAGTTCGATATCTGCACGTTTCACTGCATCACTCAATCGCTCACCTTCTTTCAAGACAACAAGGCCAAAGCTCATAGTAATAGGTTCATGCACAGCCATTACATGCCTGTCACTTCTCAACTTCTCCCGAATACGCTGTGCCATATTTTTTGCGACGTCTAGATTTGTGTTGGTTAAAAATAATAAAAATTCTTCTCCTCCAATTCGAACAACTAAATCACGATTTCTTGTTGACTGACGTAAAGTCAATCCGACATACCGAAGCACATCATCACCGCTGTCATGACCCCATGTATCGTTGATTTTTTTGAAGTGATCTATATCGCAAACTAATATTGATACAGGATAGCTTCTGGGATTATTAAGATAAATTTCTGCAGACTCTTTAAACGCTCTTCTATTGAGTAATTCCGTTAAAGGATCGTGATTTCTTTCTTCAGTCAACTTTCTAAAAGCTGTGCGAATAGAACACGCCAATAGCAAAAATGTAATTATCATACATACAATCATTGATCCCAGCAATGTGAAAAACCAATATTGCGAACGAACCAAATCGGACAAATCAAGGTTATCAAGAGAAAAGAATATCAATGGTCGTACCATTGTATAAACACAAAAAATCACATACAGCCAATACAACAATAGCTCAACTCTATCATCAATCGGTTTATTTCTTAATATTTGACGCGATGGCAATATTTGCAGCACCCCTAAACCAATACATAATATATAAACACGTGTTGTTATATCATCAACAACTTGACTGTAGTAATATAAAAAACCCAAGGCAATTGTTATAATAAAAGATGCTGTGCGTGGATAAAAATTCGCATTGAATTTATCTGCAATACTGCATGAAGCAAGCCAAGCACCAAGCAGATACAAAAAACTTGTGTACACCGCATATTTATATATATTTTGCGGCTGAACAACACTCTGAATACCCAAAGAAACACTTGTAACAATTAAACCCAAAGCCATCCAAAGCAAATTCATTTGATCTCGCTGAAATCGCCAAGCCACGATTAAAGCCAAACCAAGAAATGCTATTCCTACTGGAGCCACTAAAAAATATAAATCATTTAACAACACAATATAATTGTATTCATAAAATTTTAGAATATTTTATTTTTAAATAAAAATACCAATAAATAATTTTCCAACGATTAATTGAAAAAGACCATTAATATTTTTTAGATTAATGAAAATTGATTGCATTAATTTTAAATTAACATTCAATATAAATTAATGAAAAAAATTCAGCATCTCACTTATGGTTGTAAACCAAATAATAACGCCATTCAACACCTAAACACAACACTCGTGGTCACGACAAAAATCATTAGTCGTCATGCATGCTTTGCTAGCAAAAATCAAAGAGTCAAGTTTCAATTGAGAACTTGCGGCAGATTTCTCAATTGACATGGAAGGCACCAAAGATTGGAGTAACGCCTAAACCCTGGTTACAGCAAGAAAGCCCATCCAATTATCTGCAAAACAACGAAAAAAGGACTTAGTATTTTTCAATACTAAGTCCTTGATATCGTGGTCGGAGCGGCGGGATTCGAACTCGCGACCCTCTGCTCCCAAAGCAGATGCGCTACCAGGCTGCGCTACGCTCCGACAAGAATTGAATTATATGCAGAAAATTGGGCGCTGAAAAAGAGTTTGCTTATTTCTTTTCAAGCACTGATCAAAAAATCAACGCGATGAAGGCGCAGGACCGCGATTGGGCAAGTGACGGAATGTGATACGCCCCTTGGTCAAATCGTAGGGGGACATTTCCAGCGACACCTTGTCGCCGGCCAGGATGCGAATGTGGTGTTTGCGCATCTTGCCACCGGTGTATGCAATCAACTGGTGACCGTTTTCCAAGGTCACACGGAAACGCGAGTCAGGCAGGACTTCAGTCACAGAGCCTTGCATTTCAATCAGTTCTTCTTTTGCCATGTTCAATCAACTCGTTAGGAATAGGTATCTGTTAGAGGCGCCTTTGTTTACCCCATATACCTATGGCAAGGCACACTATTCAAGACTCGTGCACGGGGCAAACCGAGCAGAGAGCCTCAACGGAAACGGCAGCACACTCAGCCGCAAACAGCCCCCAATTGTAGCGGTTAAGCCTTATTTCACATGCCAGCAATCAAGATCAGCTCGAAAATTGCCAGCTGCTATTGCCACTTCTTGATGCTGTCACACAACAATTTGGACTAAGACGCTAGCCCGACACACTGATGGCTCCGCTGAGCGCGCGTATTAGATCGGTCTGCGTCACGATACCAACGAGTTTTTTATGTGCATCTACCACTGGCATGTGATGGCAACCACCCGCAGAAAACAGGGGAACTAAATCCACCAGCAAGCAATCGGCTTGGACGACTTGGGCTTCGCTGTCCATCAGCGCCTCCACTTTTCCCTTGCTTGCACTGCGCCCCGTGACCAGATGGCGTATGCGTTGCGCAACCCCTTCCGGAGCATCCAAAGTTGCCTGACGCACAAAATCCGAAACACTCACCACGCCAATAACAATACCTTCAGCATCCACAACGGGTAGTGCCTTGACGTGCTCTTGCCGCATCAGCGCCCACGCTTCTTTCTGAGGCACTGCCGACTCAACCGCAAACACTGGCTGCGACATGATGTCCGAGCAACGCAGATTTCCAAAATTGCGATTGAAAGCCGATCGCCCAGCAATGTGCAGCAAGCCTTCTAGATCTGCACGACTCACATCCAGCACTTGGTTGTAGTGACTCAACGCGGCATCCAAGTCTTCGGAAGTGAAAACGTCATGCCCTCCCGATGGATCGAGTGCACGCTTCAAACTATGTTGAGGGTGCGGGTAGCGCCTTCCGGTCATGGTGTTGTAAACCACCGCACACACCAGCAATACCGCCACATTGAAGAAAATCGGGAAGACAACCAGCGTTAAACCATTGATGTGCTCAAGTACCACATACGCAGCAAAACCCGCGCCAGGTGGATGCATGCATCTCAAAGGCACCATCAGCATTACTGAAAGCCCCACCGCCACAGCACAAGCAATCGCTGTATCAGGAATAAATACCTGCGCCCCAGCCCCAACCAAAACTGATAGCACAGTGCCAATCAACACAGGCCAAGGCTGAGCCAACGGACTGGCTGGCATACCGAACAGCAGAACTGCACTGGCTGCTAAGGATGAAGCCATCCAAATGCTGCTTGTGTCGCCACCCCACCACCGAGAGAGCAGACCGGTTACAAGCAATCCAAAAACAATACCGACGGACATTCGAAATGCCTCGGCATAACCAATGCGAACCGATGCCGGCAAAAAATTGCGAAGCCACAGACCCCAGCGGCCAAGTTGTGCACGGCTGGCATCCAGGGTGTTAGCTGGAGATTTTTTAAATGAATCAAGCATGAAGTACCTAGCAGCACCTTCTCAAGCCGAGAGCCCAGAAGATCACGGCTGTTGATTGTGCCGCTCACATAACATGTTGGTAGCAAACCTAGGGATGGCCTTAGAACCTACCGATAGAATCCATTTCTTTTCCCATCACCCAATCATTACCGTGTCTGATCGCCTTTCAGTACTGCCGCAATACTTTCTCCCCAAGCAAGCGCTGACGCGACTGATGGGCCATCTCGCCAATTTACAAGGCGGCGCAACCACCACGGCTGTCATCCGTTGGTTTATCCAGCGCTACCAAGTCAATATGTCCGAGGCCCTTAACCCAGACCCGGCTGCGTACCTGAGTTTCAATTCTTTTTTCACGCGAGCTCTCAAGCCAGATGCCCGCCCATTAGCTACGGCCGATTGGATCTGCCCTGTGGATGGCGCTATTAGCCAGATAGGCACCATCAAGGGCGACAAAGTTTTTCAGGCCAAGGGCCACAACTACTCGGCGCAGACATTGCTAGGCGGTAATGAGCAGCTGGCCAACCAATTTCATGACGGCCACTTTGCAACCATTTACTTAAGCCCACGGGACTATCACCGCATTCACATGCCCTGCGCAGGCAAGTTATTGCGAATGATCTATGTCCCTGGCGACTTGTTTTCTGTCAATCCAACGACTGCGCGTGGCGTTCCTGGCTTGTTTGCACGCAACGAACGTGTGGTGTGCATCTTTGAAGGCGCATTTGGGCCCTTCGCAATGGTGTTGGTTGGAGCCACGGTCGTAGGAAGTATGGCAACCGTCTGGCACGGCGTGGTGAACCCACCCCGCCCAGGAAAAATTCGCGAATGGACCTACAAAGATCAAAACATTCAACTGTCTCAAGGAGAAGAGATGGGACGCTTTTTACTGGGCTCCACCATTGTTCTTCTCACTCCAAAAAGCTCTTTGCAATTCAACCCAAACTGGCAGACTGCCCTGCCTGTGCGATTGGGTGAGGCCATGGCCAGTCAGGCATCTTTGAATTCATAAATAAAAAAGCTCCTGCCAAGGAGCTTTTTTATTGACCAATTACAGGTACCAATTCAACGCCTCAGGTCGCCGTGTCGTGGTAAACCAAGTTGGCACCAAACTCAAGCGATCTGGTTTGACAGGATCTTCTTTTCCAATCAAATAGACCATCATTTCGCGGCGTCGCAAAACAACATGGCTGACGGTCTCTTGGCGATTGCCTTCCATGACGCGGACACCAGGCTTAAAGACCGGCATCTGAAACATGTTGGATCGCTCATGGTGCACGTGAGCAGAATCTTCGGAACCGGGGCTAACTAGCAACATAAGAACATGCTTTCATAGATACGGACATTTTTCATATCGGCACGATTTACGCGAAATTAAGTGTTTTTTTCATACTTATCCAACAGCCATTCGCAAACGCAACAGCACTGCAGCTTGGAATACAAAGCAGTTCGACGGCCTTGACCTTCAGTCTGAAAAATACCGGCCAGCCAGAATTCTTAGAACCCTGATTTCCTTTATTGAGCAAGCTTCTTAGCATGTGAGTGCACGCTAGTGCTTCACTGACTATTGCCAACTTTCAAGGGAAATTTCGCATGATTAAGAAAATTATGACTGTCCTCCTTGCCTTTTATGCGGCGCTCGCCTTTGCAGCAGTCGATGTGAACAAGGCCACTCACTCCGACCTGACAGAGGTCAAAGGCATTGGACCCGCAACTGCAACGCGCATCATGGATGCGCGCAAACAAGGGCCCTTCAAAAATTGGGATGATCTGATTGGTCGCGTCAAAGGGATTGCAGCAACATCCGCTGGCAAGCTGTCCGAAGGAGGGCTGACTGTGAACGGCCAGCCTTATAAGACCGGTAACAAACCTGCGCCTTCAACTGAAAAATCCGCAAAACCAGCACAAACAGCAGGCAAAAAACAAGAGAAGAGCTGAATTTCTGCTTTATGCTTACAAAACGCCCGCCCTTGGCGGGTTTTTTTTCGCTTTGCTACATAGAAAACCCTTTGTAGCTTAAGTTTTCATAGCACTCCACGAGACCACTGCCCCATAGAATAAAAATTCATGCCCCTGATCTCGCTCATTCTTCTCCCTTTCATCGGTAGCCTTTTGGCCGCTGTCTTACCTGCAAATGCACGGAACACCGAGTCCACACTTGCAGGAATTATTGCGCTCGCTTGCGTCGTACAAGCCGCAATGTTTTTCCCAGAAATAGCAGATGGCGGCGTGATACGCCAAGAACTGGTCTGGTTGCCAGCACTTGGCCTGAACTTTGTCGTTCGCATGGACGGCTTTGCCTGGATGTTCAGCATGCTGGTTTTGGGTATCGGCTCATTGGTAGTGCTGTACGCGCGCTACTACATGTCACCAGCTGACCCCGTCCCGCGCTTTTTCTCCTTTCTTCTGGCTTTCATGGGCGCGATGTCAGGGGTCGTACTTTCAGGCAACATCATTCAATTGGTGTTCTTTTGGGAGTTAACCAGTCTCTTTTCATTCTTATTGATTGGTTATTGGCACCATCGCCAAGATGCGCGCCGTGGTGCGCGCATGGCGTTGACGGTGACAGGCACAGGTGGCCTCTGCATGTTTGCAGGCATGCTGATCTTGGGACATATCGTTGGCAGCTATGACTTAGAGAATGTATTGGCTGCTGGTGAACAAGTTCGTGCGCACGACTTATACACACCCATGCTGGTCCTGATTTTGTTAGGCGCATTGACCAAGAGCGCGCAATTTCCTTTTCATTTTTGGCTGCCGCATGCCATGGCGGCCCCCACGCCAGTGTCCTCTTACCTGCACTCGGCCACCATGGTGAAGGCGGGTGTATTTCTGATGGCCCGCTTGTGGCCTGTGCTGTCCGGCACTGATGAGTGGTTCTGGCTGGTTGGCGGAGCAGGCGTCATCACACTGTTGCTGGGTGGTTTTTTGGCCATGTTCCAGCGAGATCTCAAAGGATTGCTGGCTTACTCCACGATTTCTCATTTGGGGTTGATTACGTTGCTGCTCGGGCTGAACAGCCCGCTGGCAGCAGTGGCAGCAGTTTTTCACATCATGAACCACGCCACATTCAAAGCGTCGCTGTTCATGGCTGCGGGCATTGTTGACCATGAAAGCGGCACCCGCGATATGGATCGGCTGTCTGGCCTTCGCAAGCTCATGCCTGTCACTGCGACCTTGGCCTGCGTTGCCAGTGCGGCCATGGCTGGGGTTCCTTTGTTGAATGGCTTCTTGTCGAAGGAAATGTTCTTCGCAGAAACCGTGTTCATCAATGCCGATCACTGGGTCAGCGTCGCATTGCCTTTGGCGGCGACCATCGCTGGCATGTTCAGTGTGGCGTACTCGCTGTGCTTTACCGCTGATGTTTACTTTGGTCCTAAAGCCACGGAGCTGCCGCGCAAACCCCATGAACCGCCGCATTGGATGCGCGTGCCGGTCGAGTTTCTGGTCTTAATTTGCTTGCTGGTTGGTATTTTTCCGGCGTGGGCCGTCGGTGATTTCCTCAATGCTGCAGCACTTCCTGTAGTGGGTGGCAACTTGCCCCACTTCAGTCTGGCCGTATGGCATGGCATCAACACGCCATTGATCATGAGTGTGGTGGCCTTGATTGGTGGCATTGTGTTGTATGCCGCGCTGCGTTGGCTGCGCAAGCAAGGTGTACTGAAAGATGACGCACCGCTGCTCTTCAAATTGAATGGCAAGCGCATTTTTGAAAATCTGATTGCGCGCCTGACCCTGCTGGCCCGCGCTACACGCCGCTTGCTCAGCACCCAGCATTTGCAATGGCAGATGCTGTGGCTGGTCTTGGTGGCACTGGGCGCAGGTGTATTGCCGTTGTGGATAAGAGGCCTAGAACTGGGTAACCGCGCGAATTTGCCGTTGTCTCCTGCGTTCATCCTGCTGTGGACCCTGGGCGGCCTGTGTGCCTTGGGCGCCGCATGGAAGGCCAAGTACCACCGTATGGCTGCGCTGATCATGCTGGGTGGCGCCGGCCTGTGCACGTGCATGACGTTCCTGTGGTTCTCTGCACCCGACTTGGCGTTGACGCAACTGGTCGTTGAAGTAGTCACCACCGTACTCATCTTGCTGGGATTGCGCTGGCTGCCCAAGCGTGACAAAAACTTGCGCATTCCGGTGCTGTCCACCGAGTTGAAGGCACGCGCACGCCGTCTTCGCGATTTGCTTATCGCCGTAGCTGCGGGTGGTGGTGTCGGCTGGCTGGCTTTCGCCATGATGAGCCGCCCCTTCCCCGAAAGCACATCGACGTTCTTCCTGGAGCGCGCTTTGAGTGAAGGCGGCGGCACCAACGTTGTGAATGTGATGTTGGTGGACTTCCGTGGTTTCGATACTTTTGGCGAGATTGTCGTGCTCGGAGTCGTGGCCCTCACGGTGTATGCCTTGCTGCGGCGCTTCCGCCCAGCGCGGGAAACCATGGACATTCCAGAGCAGCAGCGCTATGTACCTGGTGATCTGCAAACTGACTTGATCAACCCACGCCATGCGGCAGACACGGCCGTGGGCTATTTGATGGTGCCGGCGGTTTTGGTGCGATTGCTACTGCCGTTTGCCACCTTGGTGTCGGTTTACCTCTTCATGCGCGGGCACAACGAACCCGGTGGCGGTTTCGTTGCAGGGCTGGTCTTTTCCGTTGCGCTGCTGCTGCAGTACATCATTTCTGGCACGCACTGGGTAGAGGCTCACATGCCTTTGTACCCACGCCGGTGGATTGGTTTTGGGCTGTTGTTTGCCATATTGACAGGCTTGGGCTCCATCGTGGCGGGTTACCCCTTCATGACAAGTCACACGTTCCATTTCAGTTTGCCTTGGCTGGGACAGATCCATCTCGCCAGTGCTACTTTCTTTGATATAGGAGTCTTTACCTTGGTTGTGGGTTCTACCCTGCTGATCTTGACGGCTATCGCTCACCAGACGGTGCGTGGACACCGCTACCACGCACGCATGCAAGAAGAGCAAAACGCTCAGGAAGGAGCACGTTAATGGAAACCGTTTTGGCGATTGCCATTGGTGTGCTGGCAGGCTCAGGGGTCTGGCTGTTGCTGCGCCCTCGAACCTTTCAAGTTATCGTCGGGTTGTCACTGCTTTCTTATGCAGTAAATCTGTTCATTTTCAGCATGGGACGTGAAGGTCTTGCTATCGATAAAGAACCTGTGATCCGTCCCGGCATCCCCGAGACCTTGGCCCATTACGCAGACCCCATGCCCCAAGCGCTGGTGCTGACGGCCATCGTGATCGGCTTTGCGATGACCGCTCTGTTTCTGGTGGTGCTGCTGGCGTCTCGTGGCATGTCGGGCACCGACCATGTGGACGGTGTCAAATCTCGTGACATGCAGGAGATGCCATGAGTGTGATTCTCGAGTGGCTGGCATCCCTGATGCCCCACCTCATGCTGGCACCCATCGTGCTGCCCATGCTGACGGCTGCCATCATGCTGCTGCTCAAGGAAGAGCAGCAAGAAGTCAAGATGGTGATGAACGTTGCAGCCACAGGGCTGGGCCTTTTGGTTTCTGTGGCACTGCTGCTGTGGGCCGATCAATCGGGTTCCAGCACCACCATGGGGGTGTACCTGCCTGGCAACTGGCAAGCGCCTTTTGGCATTGTTTTGGCCGTTGACCGCCTCACCGCCTTGATGCTGGTGCTGTCGTACAGCATTGCCTTGGCATGCAGCTTGTTTTCCACAGCGCGCTGGCACAAGGCAGGGGTGCACTTTCACCCCTTGTTCCAGCTACAACTGATGGGGCTGTCGGGCGCCTTTTTGACGGCGGACTTGTTCAACCTGTTTGTGTTCTTTGAAATCATGCTGGCTGCCTCTTATGGCTTGCTGTTGCATGGTTCAGGGCGCATGCGCGTGCAAGCGGGCTTGCACTACATTGCCATCAATCTGGCCGCCTCTTCGCTGTTCTTGATTGGTGTGTCCATGCTGTATGGACTGACCGGCACATTGAACATGGCGGACTTGGCTCAAGCCATTCCAGAAGTCTCTGCCGCCGATCGTGGTTTGCTGCATGCCGCTGCGGGCATACTGGCCACAGCCTTCTTGATCAAAGCTGCGGTCTGGCCCATGAACTTCTGGCTGGTGCCTGCCTACAGCGCAGCCACTGCCCCGGTCGGTGCCTTGTTCGCGCTGATGACCAAAGTGGGGATCTACACCATTTTGCGTTTGTGGACCCTGATGTTCTCTAGCGAAGCCGGTGACTCCGCCATGTTTGGCTCGATGTGGCTCATCGTCGGCGGCATGGTCACCATGGTGTTTGGCGGGATTGGCACACTGGCTGCCACCAGACTGACGCATCTGGCTGGTTACGCCGCCATCTTGTCATCCGGCACCTTGCTTGCAGCGATTGGTTTTGGTCAGAACATGCTGACCGCAGGCCTGCTGTACTACCTGCCCAGCTCCACCTTGGCCGTGGCCATCCTGTTCATGCTGGCGGACATCATGGACCGCTGGCGCAATGACGGCAATGTCGACATTGATGATGAAGAGGCACCGTTTCTCAATTCCGAGCTGGTACCTACACAAAGCCTGAACCTGGACGAAAACGAGCAAGTGCTGATTGGGCGCGCCATTCCTGCATCGGCAGCCTTCTTGGGCTTGGCGTTCATCATGTGTACTTTGGTGGTTGCTGGTTTGCCCCCGTTGTCTGGCTTTATTGGCAAGTTCGCCATGCTGAGCAACCTGATCAACCCAGTAGGCTTGGGGCAGTCCGCAGGCTATCAAGCCGGCCACTGGGGCTGGGTATTGATGGGACTGATGATCACGACAGGCTTGCTGGCACTGATTGCACTGACCCGTGCGGGTATTCGCCACTTCTGGGCCACGCACGAACGCGGCACGCCGGAGTTGCGCATTTCCGAAGGTTTGCCGATTGCGGCCTTGATGGCGCTGTGCATTGTCTTGACGGTCAAGGCCGACCACGTGATGCAGTACACGCAAAACGCGGCCAATACGCTGCATTCACCCGACGTCTATATCCAAGCCGTCATGGAGACACGCCCCATTCCGAACCCTGCGCTTGCCGTGCCTAGCACCACACCTCAGGGAGCTCAGCCATGATGAAATTGATATTCCCGGCTCCGCTGCTGTCGGTGGCTTTGTTTTTGCTGTGGCTGCTGCTGAACCACTCCGTCAGCGCAGGTCATATTGTTTTGGGTGCCATTTTGGGTTTGCTCATTCCAGTGCTGACACGCGGTCTGCGCCCCTTGCCTGTGCGCGTGCGGCATCCATGGACCATTTTCAAGCTTGGTATCACCGTCGTAGCAGACACCTCGATTTCCAACTTTCAGGTCGTGCGCTTTCTGCTGTTTCCTGCGTTGCGCAAACATCCGGCGGCGTTTGTGCATATTCCGCTGGAGCTGCAAGACCCGAACGGCTTGGCCGTACTGGCCATGATCACGTGCATCACACCGGGCACGGCTTGGGCAGAAATATCGCGTGACCGCTCCATCTTGCTGATGCACGTTCTGGAAGTCGATGACCCGCAAACCATCATTGACCACGTCAAGACCAAGTATGAACGCCCACTGATGGAGATTTTCGAATGAGCCAATGGCTGATGTGGGCCTTGTCAACCGCCCTCTTCCTGCTGGTGCTGGCCATGGCCTGCACGCTAACTCGCTTGCTCAAAGGCCCATCCGCCCAAGACCGCGTGCTAGCGCTGGACTGCATGTACATCAACGGCATGCTGGTCATGCTGGTGCTGGGCATCATGTACAGCTCCTCCATGTATTTTGAAGCTGCATTGCTGATCTCGCTGTTTGGTTGCGTCAGCTCTACCGCCATGGCCAAGTTCTTGCTGCGCGGGGAGGTCATTGAATGAACGAAGTTCAACTGCCCGTATGGGCTGAAATTGTGATTGCTATCCTGGTACTGGGTGGCGCCACCATTGCCTTCCTAGGCTCTCTGGGTTTGATGCGCTTGAAAAGCTATTTTGAGCGTGTACATGCACCCTCCATCATCGCCACCATGGGGTGCTGGCTGATCATGTGGGCCACCTTTGTGTTCTTCAGCGCCACAGGCCAGGGCTTGGCCCTGCACGCCCTTTTGATTGCGGTCTTCATTGCGGTTACCGTGCCCATTACCACCATCTTTTTGATGCGTGCCGCCTTGTTCCGCGCGCGCCGTGCTGGCCGCGACGTACCACCCAGCGTGAGCCGTAGTGTCCCCAATGAGCCGCAGCCAGAAGAAGCGCCTGCATCAGAAACCGAAAATGTTAAAAACTGAGCACTCCGCGCTTATTGCATAAGCGCTAGAGGTCAATTTTCTACTTAATACATGAGCCACGTGATCGCCATTTGCACAGGCGCCAGCCTCGGTGCCTTGCTGCGCTGGCAACTGGGCATTTGGCTCACTGCGCAAGGCCACTTGGCGTGGGGCACTTTCGCGGCCAATGCCATTGGCGGTTATGGGATTGGCTTGGCGATTGCCTGGCTGGATGCATCGCCACAGCTCGACCCCATCTGGCGCTTGGCCATCATCACCGGTTTTCTGGGTGCACTCACCACTTTTTCCAGCTTCTCTGCTGAAGTGATTGCACTGCTTCAAGCGCAGCGCTGGGGCATGGCCTTGGCATGGGCAGCCGCTCACCTCTTCACGTCACTGAGCCTGACGATTGCCGGTATTTATACCGTGCATGCACTGCGTTAACTCTTCATAGCTTCTGCTGCATTTTGTTCTGCGGGCAGCCTGCAATCTGCGAAGATTGCGGCTTGTCCCCGTGATAGTGCAATTGGAGATTTATGGACGCAAAAACATCCCTGCACGAGCGCTCGCTGGCAGAAGACATCGCCCCGCTGGACGCTCCCGCCGCCGCCCGTGAAACCGTCGTGGCAGACCCTATGCTGCCCGATGCCTACCGTCTGGCATTTGCGGACCCTGAGTTTCTGGCACGGCGTGAAGCGCGCGGCATTCGTTTTCAGCTGGAAATGCTCAAACCCGATCTGGGCCAGGAAGCGCATGGCATTGAGCACACGGTCGTGGTCTACGGCAGTGCCCGTTTTGTTGACGCCGAAACGGCGCAAACCCGCTTGGCCAACGCACAAGCCAATGGCGATGCCGCGCAAATCCGCGCTGCCGAGCGTGATGTGCGCAACGCTGGCCGCTATGAAAATGCCCGCGCATTTGCGCGCCTGGTGGCCGAACACAGCCAGCGTCAGGCACCAGACCAACGCATCTACATTTGCACCGGTGGCGGCCCCGGCATCATGGAAGCCGCCAACCGCGGTGCGTTTGAAGCAGGTGCCGACAACGTGGGGCTGAACATTCTGCTGCCGCATGAACAGCAGGGCAACCGCTACATCACACCCGAGCTGAGCTTCAAGTTCCACTACTTTGCGCTGCGCAAAATGCATTTCATGATGCGTGCCAAAGCCTTGGTGGCATTCCCCGGCGGTTTTGGCACCATGGACGAGTTGTTTGAAGTGCTCACGCTGGTGCAGACAACCAAGGTCAAGCCAGTGCCCATCATCTTGTTTGACAGCCAGTTCTGGCAGCAGGTATTCAACTTCAAGCTACTGGTGGAAGAAGGCATGATTTCACCGCAAGACTTGGAGCTGTTTCACTTTGTCGATACAGCCGAGGCGGCCTGGAAAATTATTCAAGACTTTTACCAGCTGCCCGAATAAGCACATGCGCACTGCAAAAAGCAGCCTTCACGGCTGCTTTTTTTGTTGTGTTACCAATGCAAGTTGCACTTTTGCGTTTTCCACGCGGCTTGCGCTACTTGCCCCCCTCGGTGTGCGGCAGTTCGGATGACACTTTCAGGTCTTCTTTGCCCAGCAACCACGGCAAGCGCGCAGAGCCACCCACAATTGCCCCCACGGCCCAAAACAAAGCCGAGACCCCAACCACGGTTCCAATGGAGCCAAACAGCACCGGCATGACGACGCTGGAGCCATTGATAGCCATCATGCGCAGCCCCAGCGCTTCGCCTTGGCGCTCAGGGGGGGTGATTTGGTGAATCATGCTCATCACCATGGGCTGCACGGAACCCAGCACCAGCCCCAGCACGATGGAACACGCCATCATGGCCCAGGCATTGGGCATGAAGGGGTACAGCGTGAACAACGCGCAGGCGCCCAGCATGGCGCCCAGCACCACTTTCCATTCACTGATGTGCTCCGACAACAGCGGAATCAGCACGCGGATGGCCGCCGCCGCTATGGCAAAAGCACCCAAGATCGATCCGATCGCCGAGGCGGACAAGCCCCGCTCATGGCCCAGAATAGGCACCACAAAAGTGTGCACGTCCCAACAGGAAGACAGCGCCCAGTTCATCAGCAACAGACGGCGAAAACCTTGGTTTTGCAGCATGTCCCAGGCGGTGGTGTTCTTGCTGCCTTCGAGTTTGGGCGCAGGCTTGTCCTCTTGCATCGTACGCACCCACAGCCAGGCGCTCAACGGCAGCAGCGCCATCAGTAAAAAGGCGGCCCGAAAACCGGTCGTACTGGCAGCTTCACCGCCAGCATAGTCAATGAGCAAACCGGCACAAAAAGGCCCCAGAAAGTTGGAGACCGCAGGGCCAATGGCCAGCCAGCTGAACACCTTGCGCAGCGTGACGGTGTCATGAGCGGCACGCCCCACGTGGCGCTGCAGCGCAATGATGGCAGCACCGGATGCTCCGCCAGTGAGCAGCGCCGCCAGACACAACACCGGGTAGATGGGAAAAAACACCGCAGCGCCTGCACCCACGCTGGCGGTGACCACGCTGATGGCCAAAGGCCGCTTCAGGCCATGGCGGTCCGCATAACGCCCCGCAGGCAGCGACAGCACCACCTGCGTCAGCGCAAACAGCGCCAGCAGCATGCCTACGGCGGCAGGGCTGTAGCCTTCGCGCAGTGCCAGCAAGGGTGTGGCCATGCGCATGCCTGTCATACAGGCGTGGATAGAAATTTGCGCCAGTATCAGGCGCATCAATGACCAGGTCACGGCTTCATTCGTCCTCAGGATTTGCAGCAGTTACCAAAGATGCCGCAGGCGTGATGTCTGGGCCCAGAGGTTGCTGCAACTGCGCAGCGCTGTCCGCGTTAGAGGCACTTGGCAGCTCTTGCACGGTGCGCAGACGGCGTTGAATGGCGCGCGTGCGCACATCCACTTGCTCAAAACGCTTGGCCGCCGCATCGATCGATTTGCGTGTGGCTTCCACCACTTCGCCAAATTTGGAAAATTCGGTTTTCACCTGACCCAGCACGCCCCACACTTCAGAGGAACGTTTTTCAATCGCCAAGGTTTTGAAGCCCATTTGCAGGCTGTTGAGCATGGCTGCCAGATTGGCGGGCCCGGTGATCACCACACGGCACTCATTTTGCACCGTCTCTACCAACCCAGGTCGGCGCATGACTTCGGCAAACAGGCCTTCGGAAGGCAGGTACATCACCGCAAAATCGGTGGTGAACGGTGGCTCCACATACTTGGCGGCAATTTTCTTGGCCTCATTGCGGATCGAGCTTTCCAAGGCATTGCCAGCGGCAATGACGCCCAGCTTGTCGACTGCATCCAAGGCATCTTGCAACCGTTGGTAGTGCTCGACCGGGTACTTGGCATCAATGGGCAGCCACACCGGGTGCTCGCCATCGCGCCCAGGCAGGCGAATGGCAAACTCCACCATCTCATCGCGGCCCGGCACGGTTTTGACGTTGCGCGCGTACTGCTCAGGTGTGAGTACGTTGTCGATGATGCCGCCCAGTTGCACCTCGCCCCAGGTGCCACGCGTTTTCACATTCGTCATCACGCGTTTCAAGTCGCCCACGCTGCTGGCCAGCGATTGCATTTCGCCCAGCCCTTTGTGCACTTGCTCCAAGCGGTCACTCACCAACTTGAAGGATTCACCTAGGCGCTGCTCCAGCGTGGCGTGCAGCTTTTCATCCACCGTGCGGCGCATCTCTTCAAGTTTGGCCGCGTTGTCGGCCTGGATGGTGGCCAGCCGTTCATTGAGCGTGCCGCGCAGTTGCTCGGCCGTGTGGTGGCTGTCTTGGTTCAAGCGCTGCAGTTGCTGCGCCAGCGCCTGCTGCAAGGTGTTGAATTGCTGCTGCTGCTCTTGCCGGCTGTTGCGCGCTTCTTGCAATTGGCGCGACATGTGCGCATCTACCAACTGGCGCAAGCTGTCAGCCGCCGTGGTCTGGTTATGGCCCAGCGTGTGTACCAGACCCTGCACCTGCTGGCCCATTCCGACCAGTGCGCCATCGCTTTTGGACACAGCCATCTGGGTCAGTTGCTGGGCACGCTCTAAATGTTCCAGCCGTTCCAGCAGATCCAGATCTGCAGGCACAGGCCGTGGCTTGAACCACTGCAGGCATTGCAGCACCACGATCATTAGCAGCAGGGCCAGCAGCAGCCAAGGCATCCAATCCACACCAACTCCTTGAAAGATATAGCGTTTAGCGTAGGCTATACGGTGGTTTTGAATAGTTTTCTATCCAAAACCCCCAGCATAAAAGCGCCAACTGCTATCTTTTAAACCATTAAGGCCATTAACAATTCCATCGCTGGGCATTCGCAGCAGCATCGGGTGTATTCACGGGCGTAACCGGTGCATCGCCACCCAGCACGGCCACCAAGTTGTCCGCCGCCAGTTTGCCCATGGCGCGGCGCGTTGCCACTGTCGCGCTGGCGATGTGCGGGGTCAGCACCACGTTGGGCACGGTGAGCAGATCGGGATGCACCTTGGGTTCGCCCTCAAACACATCCAGCCCTGCAGCGGCAATGCGCTGCGCTTTCAAGGCCTGAGCCAGCGCGGCATCGTCCACAATGCCGCCGCGCGCAATATTGATCAGCGTGGCGGTGGACTTCATCTGCGCCAGCTCCGCCGCGCCAATCGTGTGGTGGTTTTCTGGCGTGTATGGCAGCACCAGCACCACGTGGTCTGCGGTTTGCAGCAGTTCGTGCTTGCTGACATAGCGCGCCTTGCACTCGGCCTCCAGCGCGGGCGAGAGGTGCGAGCGGTTGTGGTAAATCACGTTCATGCCAAAACCGTAGGCACCGCGCTTGGCAATGCCCTGGCCAATGCGGCCCATGCCAATGATGCCCAGCGTGCTGCCGTGCACCTCGGCGCCTGCAAACATGTCATAGCTCCACTTGCCCCACTTACCGGCGCGCAGGTAGTGCTCGCTTTCGGTGATGCGCCGGGCTGTCGCCATCAGCAGGGCAAAGCCGAAGTCGGCCGTGGTCTCGGTCAGTACATCCGGCGCATTGGTGCCTTGCACCCCGGCTTGCACCATGGCATCGACATCAAAGTTGTTGTAGCCGACTGCCATGTTCGCCACGACCTTGAGTTGCGGGCAGGCAGCCAGCACCTGCGCGTCGATGCGTTCTGAGCCCGTGGTCAGCACCCCATCGATGCCTTGCAACTGCTGCGTCAGTTGCGCCGGTGTCCACATGTCATCGGCATCATTGGTCTGCACCTCAAAGTGCTGCTGCAAAAACGCCACCACATCAGGGTGGATGGCACGGGCAATCAAGATACGGCGCTTTGTCATTGTGTTTAGAACCAGATAAATGTCATCACGATAAACAGCGGCACCAAGATGCCGACCGACCACAGCATGTAGCCAAAGAAACTGGGCATGCGCACTCCCCGGTCTTCCGCAATGGCTTTGACCATCAGGTTGGGAGCGTTGCCAATATAGGAATTGGCACCCATGAAAACGGCACCGGCAGAAATCGCCACCAGCGTGGGTGCCAGCGCGGTCATCAGCACCGCCGGATCACCACCAGCGGTATTAAAAAACACCAGGTAAGTGGGTGCGTTGTCCAGGAACGAAGACAGCGCGCCTGTCGCCCAGAAGTACATGGCAACATTGGGCGTGCCATCAGGGTGTGTGACCGCTCGCACAATGGCACCAAAGGGCCCATCAACGCCGGCCTTGAGCATGGCAATCACCGGAATGATGGTCAGGAAAATGCCTGCAAACAGCTTGGCCACCTCTTGCATCGGCCCCCAGCCAAACTGGTTGTTGACGTGCACCGCCTTGGGAGTGAGCGCCAACGACAGCAAAGCCACCGCGATCAAGCCCACATCACGTACCATGCCGGGCAAACCCACCTCGGTACCTGCTACCTGGAACACCACGCTGGATTTCCACAAACCGCTGAGCAACACCAAGGCCACCACCGCCCCCAGCAAGACGAAGTTGAGCTTGCCATCAAAGCCAATCGCTTCGCGAGTTTGGTCACGCGGCTGTACAGGCAACGGGTTGTTTTCGTTTTTGATCAACCAGCGATCCAGCACAAAGAAGATCAGCAACAGCGCACCCACCAAGAACAGCGCCTGGGGCCAGATGTGCAGCAAGGTCCAGCTGAAATCCACACCCTTCAAGAAGCCCAGAAACAGCGGCGGATCACCCAGCGGCGTGAGTGAGCCACCTGCATTGGAAACAATAAAAATAAAGAACACCACGATATGCACCACACGCGTGCGGTGCGCGTTGGCGCGTATCAGCGGGCGGATCAGCAACATTGATGCACCCGTCGTGCCCATGAAGCTGGCCAGCACCGCACCAATCGCCAAAATAGCGGTATTGAGCCCCGGCGTGCCCGTCAGGCTGCCGCGAATGTAAATACCGCCAGCCACCACATACAAGGCCGTCAGCAAGATCACAAAGGGCAAGTATTCAGCCAGCAGGGCATGCACAAAATTTGCAGTGGCAGCACCCATGCCATAGATCAGCACCAGAGGAATCAAAAACGCCAGCGACCACGCAGCAGTCACTTTGCCAAAATGGTGGTGCCAAAAGTTGGACAGCAGCAAAGGCATCAGCGCAATCGACAGCAGCAAGCCTGCAAAGGGCACGGCCCACCAAAGGCCCAGACCCGCGCCATCCAGTTCGGCGGCTTGGGCCCACGCGGGTAGCGCCGCCATCAGGCATGCTACGGCTGCAGATCGCACATGGTTCATTCCGTGGTCTCCTCAGGTATCTCGAACACTTGGCGCAGGTAGGCCAGGTACTTTTTATCTTCACACATGCTTTTGCCTGGGGTGTCCGACAGTTTGGCCACCGGCTGGTCGTTGCAGCGCGTCATTTTGATGACCACTTGCAGCGCTTCATAGCCCAAATCATTGGTCAAATTGGTGCCAATCCCAAAGGCCAGCTGGCAACGGCCATGAAAACGCTGGTACAGCGCAATCGTGCGCGGCACGGTGAGTGCATCACTGAAGATCAGTGTTTTGTTCAATGGGTCAACGCGGTGCGTCCGGTAATGTTCCAGCAAACGCTCTCCCCATACAAACGGGTCACCGCTGTCATGGCGGGCTCCGTCAAACAGCTTGCAGAAATACAGGTCAAAGTCGCGCAGAAAAGCGCTCATGCCGTACACGTCTGACAAGGCGATACCCAGATCGCCTCGGTATTCCTTGGCCCATGATTCAAAGCCAAACACTTGGCTGTCACGCAAGCGTGGACCCAGCGCCTGGCAGGCTTGCAAGAACTCATGCGCCATAGTGCCCAAAGGCGTAATGCCCAGCCGCATGGCGTACAGCACGTTGCTGGTGCCCGCAAACTGCCCAGGCCCATGCCCAGGTGCCGGACGTTGCGCGCCAGTACCCAGCTTGCCGCACAGCACACGCAACACCTCTTCATGCCAAGCGCGGCTAAAGCGGCGGCGCGTGCCGTAGTCGGCAATCTTCAGGCCCTCGAGGGTATCGCCCCGCATCAGTTGAATTTTTTCATCCAAACGGCGACGGCCTTCCAGAAAGTCTGGCACCGGCTGCGTGTTGCGGAAATAAACCTCGTTGACGATCGCTAACACGGGAATCTCAAACGGAATCACGTGCAGCCAGGGGCCCTTGATGGTGATGTCGATCTCACCGTTGTCCAAGGCTTTGATCGTGATGTACTTTTCGTTGAGCTTGAACAGACTCAGAAAATCGACAAAGTCGCTTTTGATGAAGCGCATGGACCGCAGATAAGCCAGCTCTGCATCCTGAAAATGCAACTGGCACAGCGCACGAATTTCATCACGTATCTCTTGCACGTAAGGCGCCAGTTGCACACCGGGGTTGCGGCATTTGAATTTGTATTCAACCTGCGCGCCGGGGAACTGGTGCAGTACCGCCTGCATCATGGTGAACTTATACAGGTCGGTATCAAGCAAACTGGTAATGATCATGGCAGGCGGGCCGGGTGCGAAAGCCACAGTGTAGGCCAAACAGCGAAGGCGCTGGCATAAGCTTTATGCATTAAAACTAGTCAATACCCTTGCTATTTAAGCGTTAAGCGCTATTAACTTTCAATCGTCTCAGGGGGCACGACCAAAGGCTCTAAAGTAGCGCGCAAAACATCCGGCAAAGCACAAGGGCGGCGCGTTGTTTTATCCACATACACATGGACAAAATGCCCCATGGCGGCACACATGGCTTCGCCTTGCGCGAACAAGCCAATCTCATAGCGCACACTGCTGCGCCCCAGTTTGGCCACCCGAATTCCGGCCTGCACGATTTGTGGAAAAGCCAAGGGCGCAAAGTAGTTGCACTGGGTTTCAATCACCAAACCAATCGTTTGCCCGTGATGGATGTCCAAAGCGCCCTGCTCTATCAAGTAGGCATTCACCGCGGTGTCAAACCAACTGTAGTAGACAACGTTGTTCACATGTCCATAAACATCGTTGTCGGCCCAACGCGTGGGAATGTCCCGAAAGACGGGAAATGCAGTGCGCGGCTGGAGTTCAGGACGTAAAGAAGACGCAGGTGCAGCTTGGGTCATGCCCTGCATTTTGATGGGCATCCATCGTTTGCGCATTCATGCAGGTGACAGCTAGATACATGTTCCATCAGCTTTCGCGCAACCAACCGTCTATCGCAACCCTTCGTCTGATTCAGAGCAAGTTTTGTTGCACTGCACAAAAAAACACTTGCACCAAATTAAAGCTTGATGAACAATACATCCATGCTGCGCTGCAACATAGGTTTTGAATTCACAAGTGCAGCTGCCGTTAATCCCCTGTCAGCTTTTTTTATTGATGGAGAACACACCATGGCACTCACCCCTGAACAACTCACCGCAGCCCACAAAGCCAACATCGAAACGCTGTTTGGTTTGACCACCAAAGCTTTTGAAGGCGTTGAAAAAATTGTTGAACTGAACGTTGCTGCATCGCGCGCTGCACTGGCTGAAGCCGCCACCCACAGCCAAGCTCTACTGAGCGTGAAAGATGCCCAAGAGTTGCTGGCACTGCAAACCAGCTTCTTCCAGCCTTTGGCTGAGAAGACTGCTGCTTATAACCGCCACCTCTACAACATCGCCACCAGCACCAGCACCGAAGTCAGCAAAGCCTTTGAAGCCAAAACTGGTGAATTCCAGCAAGGCTTCAACAACTTGGTGGAATCGACCACCAAGAACGCCCCCGCTGGCTCCGAAACAGCAGTGGCCGTCATGAAGAGCGCGGTCTCTGCCGCCAACAACGCCTTTGAGAGCGTGCAGAAGGCCGTCAAACAAGCCTCGGACTTGGCTGAAGCCAATCTGAAAGCTGTAACAACCACAGCAACAGCGGCGACCCAAGCGCCTGCCAGCCGTAAAGCCTAATTTTTTGCAGCTTTTAAAGGCTGCAATCTAGACAAAGTCTAGGGTTTTCCCTAGAATAGCCTTATCAACCAGTTCTTCTGGTTACCAGTTGTCTCCTTGGATCCTCTCGAAACCCCCGTTTCTTGGATCCATTTAAACCCGGCTTTATCGCCGGGTTTTTTTTCGCTCGAACATTCGCCTGTGGTTGCAGGTGTTTAGGTTGTGCACCTTTCATTCATAATTGACGTTTACGTCAACGATAAACAAGGAGTACAGCTGTGGAAATTCAAAACAAGGTTTTCATTGTCACAGGGGGCGCATCGGGGCTGGGCGAAGGTACAGCGCGCATGCTGGCAGCCAATGGCGCTACCGTTGTGATTGCTGACATGCAAGAAGAAAAAGGCCAAATTGTTGCCAAGAATATCAACGGATCCTTTATCAAGTGCGATGTCAGTAACGAGGCAGACGGAAAAGCAGCCGTGCAGCAAGCTGTAGCCCTGGGTAAATTGATGGGTCTTGTCAACTGCGCAGGCATTGCCCCAGCAGAAAAGACCGTTGGCAAAAACGGCACACACAACTTGGCGCTGTACCAAAAAGTGATTCAGGTAAACCTGATTGGCAGCTTCAACATGATCCGCTTGGCAGCAGAAGCCATGAGCGAAAATGAGCCAGAGTCCACGGGTGAGCGCGGTATTTTGATTTCAACCGCCAGTGTCGCCGCCTATGACGGCCAGATGGGCCAAGCCGCATATGCTGCCTCCAAAGGCGGCGTAGTGGGCATGACCTTACCCATCGCGCGTGACTTGGCACGCAACGGCATCCGCAATATGACGATTGCCCCCGGGATTTTTGGCACACCCATGCTGTTTGGCATGCCGCAAGAGGTACAAGATTCTTTGGCTGCAGGCGTACCATTTCCCAGCCGATTAGGCACTCCGCAGGATTACGCCAAATTGGTCAAACACATTATTGAAAATGACATGCTCAATGGTGAAGTGATTCGCCTAGATGGAGCGATTCGCTTGGCGCCTAAGTAAACAATACCTGCAACAAGAAGCCTCTTGCAGCAGGTATTAAAACTACCCACAACAAAAAACCGCATTAACTTACGCTAATGCGGTTGTGCTGATGTGGCGGAGTGGACGGGACTCGAACCCGCGACCCCCGGCGTGACAGGCCGGTATTCTAACCAACTGAACTACCACTCCTGGCAGGAAACTTTGCTAGCTACTTTGTAGCATCAAGCGCTTCAAACTTGGCGACCCTACGGGGATTCGAACCCCGGTACCTACCGTGAAAGGGTAGTGTCCTAGGCCTCTAGACGATAGGGTCATAACCTAAGAACCGATTTCTCGCTTCTGATACATCTTGGTGGAGGTAAACGGGATCGAACCGATGACCTCTTGCATGCCATGCAAGCGCTCTCCCAGCTGAGCTATACCCCCAAGAAAACTGGCGGAGTGGACGGGACTCGAACCCGCGACCCCCGGCGTGACAGGCCGGTATTCTAACCAACTGAACTACCACTCCTGGCAGGAAGCTTTGCTAGCTACTTTGTAGCATCAAGCGCTTCAAACTTGGCGACCCTACGGGGATTCGAACCCCGGTACCTACCGTGAAAGGGTAGTGTCCTAGGCCTCTAGACGATAGGGTCATAACCTAAGAAC
>Ga0308157_10000593_pt1 | contig 110484 bp, 94 predicted proteins | sample PhyBR1_FD_201035 | JGI IMG/M metagenome (GOLD analysis project Ga0308157, IMG submission 201035) | Phyllosphere microbial communities from UC Gill Tract Community Farm, Albany, California, United States - DLSLB.R1 | ecosystem: Host-associated > Plants > Phyllosphere > Unclassified | place...
GCCGCCGGCGCCGACGATGACGACGTCATGCTGGTGGTAGTAGACGCCGTCCTTGAACTCTGCGTCGGGGTATGCGTTGGATGCCATTGCTGTTTCGCAGTCTTTTCCGTCAGAGGGCCTGGCAGGCTTCGGCGATCTCGCCGCCGGCGCTTGCGCCGATGCAGGGATCGAAGGTGAACACGACGAGCGTGCCGAGCAGGATCATGAGCGCCGAGACGATGCCGATGACCCACACGAGCGTTGCCCGCGTCTTTGCGCCCCGCACGTAATCGTTCACGATCGTGCGCATGCCGTTCGCACCGTGGATGAAGGCGAGCCAGAGCATCAGCACGTCCCACCACTGCCACAGCGGGTTGGCGAACTTCCCGGCGACGAAGCCGAAGTCGAGGGCCGAGATGCCGTCGCCGAGCATGAGGTTCACGAACAGGTGGCCGAAGATCAGCACGACGAGCAGAACGCCCGAGACGCGCATGTACAGCCAGCCCCACTTCTCGAGGTTGGAGCCTTTGCGGCGCTGCGGCGCGCGCGGGGCGTCGATGGCCGATGCGTTCATCAGTGTCCGCCTCCGATGTGCGAGAGAACATTCGGGATGTGGCGCGCGCTGAAGCCGACGATCGTGACGATCCACACCGCGATGACGCACCAGAACATCTGGCGCTGGTACTTCGCGCCCTTCGACCAGAAGTCGATGAGGATGATGCGCAGGCCGTTGAACGCGTGGTAGGCGATTCCGGCGACAAGCACGACCTCGCCGAATCCCATGATCGGGTTCTTGTACGTGCCGATCACGGCGTCGTACGCCTCGGGCGACACGCGGATGAGCGCGGTGTCGAGCACGTGCACGAGGAGGAAGAAGAAGATGGCGATGCCGGTGATGCGGTGAAGCACCCACGACCACATGCCCTCGCGGCCGCGGTAGAGGGTGCCACGCGGAACCTTTGACGTTGTCTGAGACACATCGAGTGTCAGACGCGCGCTTGCGGACACGATCGTCCTCTCTGATCGAAAGCTGGTGATGCCGGCGCACGCCCGAGATGCAGGCATGCGATGAGCCAAGATCAGGATACTCCGGACACGTCGTGCGATCGATGAAGGGTGGCCTAAGTATCTCGACGTCGAGACATCTGCGGTCGTGCTGGAGGCGTCGACTACGGTTGATGGCATGGCTGAGCCGATCGATGACTTCTTCGCTGTGATCCCCGCTGGTGGCATCGGATCGCGGCTCTGGCCGCTGTCGCGTGCCGAGTCGCCCAAGTTCCTGCACGACCTCACGGGGTCCGGGGTCTCGCTGCTGCGCACGACGTGGGATCGGCTGCTTCCGCTCGCGGGGGCTGAGCGCATCAGCGTCGTGACCGGGCGGGCGCACGGCCCGAAAGTCGAGGAGGAGCTCCCCGACATCGCACTCGCGAACGTCTTCATCGAGCAGGATCCGCGCGACTCGGCGGCCGCCATCGGGCTCGCCGCCGCGATCCTCCACCGTCGCAACCCGAACGTGATCATCGGTTCGTTCGCCGCGGATCACGTGATCAAGCGGCAGCGCGTGTTCGAGTTCACGGTGCGCCAGGCGGTCGCCGCGGCGCGCGAGGGCTACATCGCGACGATCGGGATCCAGCCCTCGGAGCCCGCGGTCGGATTCGGCTACATCAAGACGGGCGACGAGCTCGATATCGATGACGCCCCGCTCGCGGCGCTCGTCGAGCGATTCGTGGAGAAGCCCGACCTCGCTACGGCGCGCGAATACTTCTCCGACCGCTCGTACCTGTGGAACGCGGGCATGTTCATTTCGCGTGCAGACGTGCTGCTCGACGAGCTGGCGGCCAACGAGCCCGAGCTCCACACCGGATTGGCCGAGATCGCCGACTCGTGGGACACCGACGAACGCGACGCCGTGACCGACAGGGTGTGGCCGGGGCTGAAGAAGATCGCGATCGACTACGCCGTCGCCGAACCGGCGGCCGAGAAGGGGCGTCTCGCCGTGATCCCCGGACAGTTCGACTGGGATGACGTGGGGGACTTCGCAAGCCTGTGGGGCCTCGTCGGCGACGGCAAACGCGGCGGCGTGACGGTGCTGGGAGAGAACGCGAACGTACTCGACGACGGTTCGTCCGCGCTCGTCGTGTCGCAGACCGACCGCGTCGTCGCGATGATCGGGGTCGAGAACGTCATCGTCGTCGACACGCCGGACGCGCTGCTCGTGACGACGAACGAACACGCTCAGCGCGTCAAACAGGCCGTCACGGCACTGCAGAAACAGGGCCGCGGGAGTGTTCTTTAGACGGTCGCGACAACGCGTCGACGAGACGTATGTAACTTTCCCGTTTCACCGCTCCAACGTGGTCGAAAAGCACAATGGTGCCGGGGTAACGTGTGCATATTGCCCTGTGCGGTGCAGTCCGATTGGTGGCTGTGTCGGTGGGCCCAGTCAATGGAGGACTCAGCGTCATGAAGACGATCACGCGTTCCGCGCTGGCAGGCATCGCCGCTGTCAGCGCAGGCCTACTGCTCGCAGGATGCGGCGCGGCTCCCGAGGAGGAGCCTTCGAATAGCGGCGGGGATGACGGTGCGACGACCGAGACCGCGAGCGATTTTCTGCCGTGCATCGTGTCCGACTTCGGTGGATTCGACGACAAGTCGTTCAACCAGCTCTCGCTCGAGGGCGTCGAGCAGGCCGCCGACGAGCTCGGCGTCGAGGCCAAGCAGGTCGAGTCGAACGCCGAGACCGATTACGCGCCGAACCTCGAGAACCTGGTGGCGCAGGGCTGCAACGCCATCGTGTCGGTCGGGTTCGCCCTGGCGCCCGCGACGATCGAGAACGCCAACGCGAACGAGGACATCGACTTCATCCTGATCGATGACGCGGCCGATGCCGACTTCGACGGCGAGACCGACGCTCCGACGATCAAGCCCCTGCTGTACGACACGGCGCAGGCCGCGTTCCTCGCGGGCTACCTCTCGGCCGGCTACTCGGAGACCGGAAAGGTCGGCACGTTCGGCGGGCAGGAGTTCCCGACGGTCACGATCTTCATGGACGGCTTCAAGCAGGGCGTCGACTACTACAACGAGGAGAAGGGCACCGACGTCGCGGTCGTCGGCTGGGACGGCGAGACGGGCACCTTCACGGGCGGCTTCGAGGCCGGCCCCGAGGCGAAGAACGCGGCGCAGAACATCATCGACCAGGGCGTCGACGTGCTGCTGCCCGTGGGCGGTCCGATCTACCAGTCGGCGCTGCAGGCCATCAAGGAGTCCGACAGCGATATCGCGCTGATCGGAGCCGACGCCGACCTGTACGAGAGCGACCCGTCGACGGCCGAGTACGTGCTCACGTCGATCATGAAGAACATGCACCTGTCGACCTACCAGGCCGTCATGGACAGCGCGAACGGGGCGTTCGACCCGACGCCGTACATCGGCACGCTCGAGAATGAGGGCGTCGCGCTCGCCGACCTGCACGATTTCGCCGACAAGGTCGATGCCGATCTCATGGCTGAGGTCGACGCGCTGAAGGAGTCGATCATCGCGGGCGACGTGACCGTCGAGTCGTACCTCGGCTGACCACATCGAGAAGCGGGGAGGCGAGCGCGAGCTGGCCTCCCCGTTCCCACGCCCTGCTGAATAGGATCGACTTCATGAAGCTCGAGTTGCGCGGCATCACCAAGAGGTTCGGCGCGCTGACCGCCAATGACCACATCGATCTCACGGTCGAACCCGGCGAGATCCACTGCCTGCTCGGCGAGAACGGCGCCGGCAAGTCGACGCTGATGAATGTGCTGTACGGCCTCTATCAGGCCGACGACGGCGAGATCCTGCTCGACGACGTCGCGCAGGACTTCGCGGGACCCGGCGACGCGATGGCCGCCGGCATCGGCATGGTGCACCAGCACTTCATGCTGATCCCGGTGTTCACGGTCGCCGAGAACGTCTCGCTCGGCCACGAGCAGACCCGCCTCGGCGGACGCCTCGACCTGGCCGCCGCTCGCGCGAAGGTGCACGAGATCTCGAAGCGGTTCGGCTTCGACGTCGATCCGGACGCTCTGGTCGAGGACCTGCCGGTCGGCGTGCAGCAGCGCGTCGAGATCATCAAGGCGCTCTCGCGCGACGCGAAGGTGCTCGTGTTCGACGAGCCCACCGCCGTGCTGACGCCGCAGGAGACAGACGAGCTGATGGCGACGATGCGCCAGCTCCGCGACTCTGGAACCTCCATCGTCTTCATCACGCACAAACTGCGCGAGGTGCGCGAAGTCGCCGATCGCATCACCGTGATCCGCCTCGGCAAGGTCGTCGGCGAAGCCGAGCCCACGGCCTCGAACGCCGAGCTCGCTTCGCTCATGGTCGGCCGCGCGGTCGAGCTGACCGTGCAGAAGAATCCCCCGGGGCAGGGAACGGAGGCCCTCGTGGTGAGCGGACTGACCGTGACCGACGAGATCGGCACCGTCGTCGTCGACGACGTATCGTTCTCCGTGCACGGCGGGGAAGTGCTCGCGATCGCGGGCGTGCAGGGCAACGGTCAGACCGAGCTCACGGAGGCCATCGTCGGCCTGCAGGAACGCGTGTCCGGCAGCGCTCGCCTGAACGGGCGCGAGCTCATCGGGCGCAGCGTGCGCGAGATCCTCGACGACGGCGTCGGGTTCGTGCCGGAGGACCGCAGCGTCGACGGGCTCGTGAAGGAGTTCTCGATCGCCGAGAACCTCATGCTCGACCGTTCGCACGGCGAGCCGTTCGTCTCGCGCGGCACCGTGCGGCAGGGCGCGCTCAACGCCTTCGCGCGCGAGAAGATCGACGAGTTCGACATCCGCACCCAGGGCCCGGCCCAGGCGGCCGGCCGCCTGTCGGGCGGCAACCAGCAGAAGGTCGTGCTCGCCCGCGAGCTGAGCCGTGACCTATCGCTGTTCGTGGCAGCGCAGCCGACGCGCGGCGTCGACGTCGGATCCATCGAGTTCATCCACACGCGCATCGTTGAGACGCGCGATTCCGGGATCCCCGTGATCGTGATCTCGACCGAGCTCGACGAAGCCGCGGCGCTCGCCGACCGGATCATGGTGATGTACCGCGGCAAGGTCGTCGGCATCGTGCCCGGCGACACCCCGCGAGAGGAGCTCGGCCTGATGATGGCGGGCATGTCCGGAGCGGGCGCGCAGGGCGGGGAGGCCGAAGCATGACCGATACTGCGACCACGCGCGCTCCGTCGCGCTGGCACGTCGCGCTGCGGCAGATCACGACCGGCGGCGTCGCGATCTCCGTGCTGTCCGTCGTGCTCGCGCTCATCGCCGGATCGATCCTGATCGCCATCACGAACGAAGACGTGCAGGCGGCCGCCGGATACTTCTTCGCCCGCCCGACCGACACGCTCGCCGCCGTGTGGGACGCGGTGTCCGGCGCGTACGCGGCGCTGTTCCGCGGCGCCGTGTTCAACCCGAGCGCATCGGGCTTTGCCGCCCAGATCCGCCCTCTGACCGAGTCGCTGAAGTTCGCGACGCCGCTCATCGCGGCCGGACTCGGCGTGGGGCTCGCCTTCCGCGCCGGACTGTTCAACATCGGCGGTCAGGGGCAGATGCTGATGGCCGCGGCCGGCGCCGGGTACGTCGGAGCATACCTGGACCTTCCCGTTGGGCTGCACCTGCTCGTCGCGGTCGTCGCGGGCGTCGTGGCGGGCGGTATCTGGGCGGGCATCGCCGGCTACCTCAAGGCGAGAACGGGCGCGCACGAGGTGATTCTCACGATCATGCTCAACAACATCGCGCTCTATCTGCTCGCCTGGATGCTCGCCACGCAGGGCATCCTGCAGGCGCCGGGATCGAATAACCCGAAGACGGCGCCCATGGCCGAGACGGCACTGCTGCCCGACCTGCTCGGCGACCGGTTCAATCTGCACGCAGGCTTCATCCTCGCGCTCGTCGCCGTCGCATTCACGTGGTGGCTGCTCGAGCGGTCGAGCCTCGGGTTCCGTCTGCGCGCCGTCGGCGAGAACCCGCACGCCGCGCGCGTGGCGGGCATCGACGTCAGCCGGTCGTACGTGATCGTGATGGTGATCGCTGGCGGGCTCGTCGGCGTCGCGGGCGTCAGTCAGGTGCTCGGCACCGTTCCGACCGGCTTCGGCGGTGACATCGACGCGGGCATGGGCTTCGACGCCATCACCGTCGCCCTGCTCGGTCGCTCCTCGCCGATTGGCATCCTCGGCGCCGGCATCCTGTTCGGCGCGTTCAAAGCCGGCGGGTTCTCGATGCAGGCCGCCGAGCAGGTGCCGAACGAGGTCGTGCTCGTCGTGCAGTCGCTCATCGTGCTGTTCATCGCGGCGCCCCCGCTCGTGCGGGCGATCTTCCGTCTGCCGGATCCGGCGGCGCCGCGCGTGCGAAAGCGCGGCCGCCACGCGAAGGGGGTGCAGGTATGAGCGCCATCGCAGAGCCCGTCGTGAGCGACTCGCAGCGCCGGGTCACGATCACGTCGTGGAAGGCGCCGACGATCTTTGCGGTGTTCACGGTGCTGTTCGCCCTGCTTCCGCTGTTGGCGCCGCGCGACGGGGCGAGTACCTTCCGCCTCGTGCGCAGCGCGGCGGCAGTCATCCAGCTTCCCGAGATCGTCGTGCCGTCGAACGTCACGGCGTGGATCTGCGTCGCACTGATGGCGGTCGCGACCGTCTTCTCGTTCCTGCGCACGCGCGCCGGTCGGCCGTCGCCGCTCTGGCTGACGGTCGTGTACGTCGTCCTGCTGCTCGTCGGATTCCTCGCCTGGGCGTCGGCCGGCTCGACGCTGCCGATGATCGGCCTGCTCACCGGATCCCTCGCCCTCGCGACGCCGCTCATCTTCGGCGCCCTCGGCGGAGTGATCGGCGAGCGCGTCGGCGTCGTGAACATCGCGATCGAGGCGCAGCTGCTGTCGGGCGCGTTCTCCGCGGCGCTCGTGGGCTCGCTCACCGGCACCCCGTGGCTCGGTCTCGTGGCCGCGATGACCTCGGGGCTGTTGGTGGGGCTCGTGCTCGCGGTGTTCGCGATCACCTACTTCGTGAATCAGATCATCGTCGGCGTCGTGCTCAACGTGCTCGTCGTCGGGCTCACAACGTTCTTCTTCAGCACCGTGATGGCCGACAACACCGCCACGCTGAACTCGCCCGAGCTGTTCCGCGTGATATCGATCCCGGTCCTCAGCGAGATCCCGCTCATCGGCCCCGTGCTGTTCCAGCAGACGATCCTCACCTACCTCATGTACGTCGTCGTCGCCATCGTCTGGTTCGGGCTCTACCACACGCGCTGGGGCCTGCGTCTCAGGGCGGTCGGCGAGCACCCGCAGGCCGCCGACACGGTCGGCATCAGGGTGGCCGCGACGCGGTACGGCAACGTCATGCTCGCGGGCGCGATCGCCGGAATGGGCGGCGCGTTCTACACGCTCGTGTCGAACCCGCAGTTCGGCCGGGAGATGACGGGCGGCGCTGGATACATCGCGCTCGCCGCCCTCATCTTCGGTAAGTGGGATCCGATCCGTGCGACGCTCGCAGCGCTGCTGTTCGGCTTCGCGACGAACCTGCAGGGCGTGTTCTCGGTGATCGGCTCGCCGGTGCCGAGCCAGTTCATGCTGATGTTGCCGTACGTCGTCACGCTGTTCGCGGTGGCGGGCCTCGTCGGGCGCTCGCGCCCGCCTGCGGCGTCCGGCCAGCCTTATATCAAGGGATGATGCCGTGACGGACATCGATTGGGACGCCCTGCGTGAGATCGCGACCGACGCCATGCAGAACGCGTACGCGCCGTACTCGGGGTACCGAGTGGGCGCCGCCGCGCTCGTTGACGACGGTCGCACCGTCGCCGGGTGCAACACCGAGAACGCGTCGTACGGCGTTGGCCTGTGCGCAGAATGCGGGCTCGTGTCGAACCTCGCCATGACGGGCGGCGGATCGCTCGTCGCGTTCGTATGCGTGAACGGCGACGGCGAGACGATCATGCCGTGCGGCCGGTGCCGCCAGCTTCTGTACGAGCACGCACATCCGAACATGCTCCTCGAGACCGTCTCGGGGATCCGCACGATCAGCGAGGTGCTGCCCGACGCGTTCGGCCCGCGCGACCTCGAGAAGGCGAACTGAGATATATGTCTGAACCGTTCGACGCCGTCGACGTCATCCGGGCGAAGCGCGACGGGGGAGTGGTTCCGGAACCGGCGCTGCGCTGGCTCATCGATGCGTACACGCGCGAATACGTGCAGGACGCCCAGATGTCGGCGTTCACGATGGCGGTGCTGCTGAACGGCATGTCGCGCGAGGAGATCCGCGTCATGACCGATGCCATGATCGCCTCGGGCGAGCGGATGAGCTTCGCGGGGCTCGGCAAGCCGACCGCCGACAAGCATTCGACGGGCGGCGTCGGTGACAAGATCACCCTGCCGCTCGCGCCGCTCGTCGCCTCGTTCGGCGTCGCCGTACCGCAGCTGTCGGGGCGCGGCCTCGGTCACACGGGCGGCACGCTCGACAAGCTCGAGGCGATTCCGGGATGGCGCGCCTCCCTCACGAACGACGAGATGTTCGCGCAGATGCAGGGTCCGGTGGGCGCCGTCATCTGCGCTGCGGGGTCGGGGCTCGCACCCGCCGACAAGCGCCTGTACGCACTACGCGACGTGACGGCAACGGTCGAGGCCATTCCGCTGATCGCCTCGAGCATCATGTCGAAGAAGATTGCGGAGGGCACCGAATCGCTCGTGCTCGACGTGAAGTACGGATCGGGCGCGTTCATGAAGGACTTCGCGCAGGCGAAGGAGCTCGCCGAGACGATGGTTGCGCTCGGTGCGGACTCGGGCGTGAAGACGACTGCGCTGCTGACCAGCATGTCGACGCCTCTCGGGCTCACAGCGGGCAACGCGAACGAAGTGCGGGAATCTGTCGAGGTGCTCGCGGGCGGAGGCCCCGCCGACGTCGTCGAACTCACGCTCGCCCTTGCGCGCGAGATGCTCACGATGTCCGGCATCGATGAGGACCCGGCCGATGCGCTCGCAGACGGCCGCGCCATGGATACCTGGCGCGCGATGATCCGCGCGCAGCACGGGGATCCGGATGCGCCGCTGCCGACGCCCAACGAAACGCACGTCGTCCGCGCCGAGCGCGACGGGGTGCTCACGCGCCTCGACGCGTACGACGTCGGCATCGCCGCCTGGCGCCTCGGCGCGGGCCGCGCGCGGGCGACGGATCCCGTGGTGCACGCCGCGGGCGTGGACCTGCACGCGAAGCCGGGCGACCGGATCCGCGCAGGAGAGCCGCTGTTCACGCTGAACGCCGACGACGCCGGTCGGTTCGACCGGGCGCTCGAGGCCCTGGCGGGTTCGTACGAGATCGGCGATACTGCTCCCGAGCTCGATCCCATCGTGCGCGAGCGCATCACGTCCGCATGACCCGTCGTCGCCAGGAGAATCGCATGTCACGTCCGCAGCGCACCCGCCCCCCGGCTCGCCGCGAGGCCACCGTCGAAGGCGTGCCGATCCGCAGCCTGCCGAAGGTCTCACTGCACGACCACCTCGACGGCGGGGTGCGTGCGTCGACGGTGTTCGAACTCGCCGAAGCGGCCGGGATCGCGCTGCCGACCGACAGCTCGCGCGCGCTCGGGGAATGGTTCGGCGAGCAGTCGGCATCGGGGTCGCTCGTCGACTACCTGAAGAGCTTCGACCTGACGGTCGCCGTGATGCAGACGGCCGAGAACCTCTCGCGCATCGCGCGCGAGTTCGTCGAAGACCTCGCGAACGACGGCGTGATCTACGGCGAGGTGCGCTGGGCGCCGGAACAGCACACGACGGGCGAGCTCTCGCTCGAGGACGCCGTGCAGGCCGTGCAAGACGGCATCGAGGAGGGCGAGGACATCGCGGCCGACAACGGGCACTCGATCCGCGTCGGCCAGATCCTCTCGGCGATGCGCCAGGGAACCCGCTCGCTCGAGATCGCGCAGCTCGCCGTCGACTACCGCGAGGAGGGAGTCGTCGGATTCGACCTCGCGGGTCCCGAAGACGGCTTCCCGCCGTCCGACCATTCCGATGCGCTGAGCCTGATCGCGCGCGAGTTCGTGCCGGTCACGATCCACGCGGGGGAGGCCGCCGGGATCGAGTCGATCCGTTCGGCGCTGCTCGACGGGCGCGCGCTGAGGCTGGGGCACGGTGTACGGATCGCGGAGGATCTGGAGGAGGTGCAGGCAGAGGGCGACGAGGTGCGCGTGCGTTTCGGCGAGATCGCGCGCTGGGTGCGCGACCGCGAGGTGGCGCTGGAACTCGCACCGTCGTCGAACCTCGACACAGGGGCGATCGCGCGCTGGGGCACGACGCTCGAGGACCACCCGTTCGACCTGCTCTACCAGCTGGGGTTCGCCGTCACCGTCAACACCGACAACCGCCTGATGAGCCGTACGACGCTGACGCGAGAGCTCGCGCGCCTCGTCGACACGTTCGAGTACGGCCTCGACGACCTCGAGACGTTCCAGCTCAACGCGGCCGCGGCGACGTTCCTGCCGATCGAGCAGCGTGAGGAGCTCATCGATCTGATCTCGGAGGGCTTCGAGCGGGCTTGACCTCCGCGCATATCTTCATTTCTGGCACAGTTCACGGTGCAATGCACCGTAGAAATGTGCCAGAAATGACGAATTAGGGGGAAGGGTCGAGATTGGGTAGGTCGTAGAGTCGGTTAGGCTATGCTTGCCTTGCCTCGATCGGCAGTCAATCCCTCACCCCTGGAGCGTCCTCCATGCGCCTTCGTCGCGTCGTGCCCCTCGTCCTGGCTTCGGCCGCAGTCCTCGCCCTCGCCTCGTGCGCGTCGGACGCTCCCTCTGAGCCTGCCGGCGACGCGCCCGCCGAGGGCAACGTCGTCGAGCACGCCTTCGGCGAGACCGTGATCCCCGAGACCGTCGAGCGCGTCGCCACGGTCAACTGGGCCAACCACGAGGTTCCTCTCGCGCTCGGCGTGGTTCCCGTCGGCATGGCCGCGGCGAACTTCGGCGACGATGACGACAACGGCATCCTGCCGTGGCAGGAGGAGAAGCTCGAGGAGCTGGGCGGCGAAGAGCCGGTGCTGTTCGACGAGACTGACGGCGTCGACTTCGAAGCCGTCGCCGACACGGATCCCGATGTGATCCTTGCCGCGTACTCCGGGCTCACTCAGGAGGACTACGACACGCTCAGCAAGATCGCACCGACCGTCGCGTACCCCGAAGGGCCCTGGGCGACCGAGTGGGACGATGTCATCCGGTACAACGCCGCGGGCATGAACCTGGCCGACGAGGGCGAGGCGCTTGTGGCGGAGCTGCAGCAGGAGATCGATGCTTCGGTTGAACGCTATCCCGACCTCGCGGGCACGAAGACGATGTTCCTCACCCACGTCGATACGACAGACCTCAGCACGGTGAACTTCTACACGGCCAACGACACGCGCGCGGCGTTCTTCGAGAACCTCGGGCTCGCGACGCCCGATGCTGTCGCAGAAGCGTCGGAGAGCGGAGAGTTCTCGGGTACCGTGAGCGCCGAGCAGGTCGACGTGTTCGACGACGTCGAGCTCATCGTCACGTACGGCGACGAGGAGCTCGTAGAGACTCTCAAGGCCGACCCGGTGCTGTCGCAGATGCCCGCCATCGAGAATGATGCGATCGTGCTGCTCGACGGCAGCGGCCCCATGGGCACCGCTGCGAACCCGACTCCGCTGTCGATCTCGTGGGTTCTCGACGACTACGTCGACCTTCTCGCCGAGGCCGCAGGCGTCGCGGGAGAGTGACGCCACTCGCTACTGAGCGACCCCTTCACGCTGCACGGACGGCGGAAGGGGTCGCCGGTCTGCGTCGTAGGGTCTCCGTGCGGATCCTGTGGCTGCTGGCGCTCGTCGGTGCGCTCGTTCTCCTCTCGGCGGCATCCGTCGCGATCGGTTCGCGCGTCGTCGGTCTCGAAGAGATTCTCGCCGGAGTGTCCGGCTCGACGGAAGGGATCGGCGAGGCCGCTGTGCTCAAGCGCGTCTGGCGCACCGGTCTCGCCCTCCTGGTCGGCGCCGCGCTGGGGCTCGCGGGAGGCGTGATGCAGGGCGTCACCCGCAACCCGCTCGCCGACCCCGGAATCCTCGGGGTGAATATGGGGGCCTCGCTCGCCGTCGTCGTCGGGATGGCGTGGTTCGGTCTGTGGACGTTCACCGGCTTCATCTGGACCGCGATCGGCGGAGCGGCGGCGGCCGCGGTGTTCGTCTACGTCGTGGGTTCTCTCGGACGCGGCGGCGCGACTCCGCTCAAGCTCGCGCTCGCCGGGGCCGCCACATCCGCCGCCGCGCTGTCGTTCATCAACGCCGTCGTGCTGCCCCGCGGTGACATCGCGGACCAGGCGCGATCGTGGCAGATCGGCGGAGTCGGCGGCGCGGCGCCGTCGGCGATCGCGCAAGTGCTTCCATTCCTCGTGGTCGGGATCCTGGTCTGCCTCGCCTCGGCGCGCTCGCTGAACTCGCTCGCACTGGGCGACGAACTCGCCGCGGGGCTCGGCGAGCGGGTCGCGGCGGCACGCGCGTTCGCCGCTCTCGGCGCCGTGCTCCTCTGCGGCGCCGCGACCGCAGTCGCCGGTCCGATCGGGTTCGTCGGCCTCGTCATCCCGCATCTGTGCCGGCTGCTCGTCGGCGCCGACTATCGGTGGCTGCTGCCGTTCTCAGCGCTCGGCGGAGCCGCACTGATGACACTGTCCGACATCGTCGGCCGCGTCGTCGCGCGTCCGGAGGAGATCGACGTCGGAATCATCACAGCCGTCGTCGGCGCGCCGTTCTTCATCTACATCGTCCGTCGTCAGAGGGTGCGTGAGCTGTGACCGACGTTCTCCACCGCCCTGACCAGACGCGGCGTCGGCCAGACGCGCGCAGCATCGAACGCGTGCGCGGCGCGAGAATCGCCCGCGCCCGGCGCCGCCTCCTCACGCTCGGCGCGATCGCCGCGGCCATCGTGCTCGTCGTGGCCGTCTCGCTGATGGTCGGGCACACGTTCTACACGCCCGCCGAGGTATGGGGGGTGATCCTCGGCCGCGACGTGCCTGGCGCGTCGTTCACGGTGGGGGAGCTGCGGCTGCCGCGAGTCGTGTTGGCGGTCGTGTGCGGAGCCAGCTTCGGACTCGGCGGTGTGACGTTCCAGACCATGCTCCGAAATCCGCTCGCGAGCCCCGATATCATCGGGATCTCCTCAGGAGCGAGTGCCGCCGCGGCCTTCGGCATCGTCGTCCTCGGTCTCGACGGCGGTCAGGTCTCGATCTTCGCCATCGTCGCCGGCCTGCTCGTCGCCTTCGCGATCTACCTGCTCTCCTTCCGCGGAGGCGTCTCGGGCACGAGGCTCATTCTGATCGGCATCGGCGTCGCCGCCGTCCTCGATGCACTCACCAACTATGTGTTGCAGCGTGCCGCCCAGTGGGAGCTCGAGACGGCCATGCGCTGGCTCACGGGCAGTCTCAACGGCTCCTCATGGTCCGACGCGCTGCCCGCTCTCATCGCGCTCGCCGTCGCGGGACCGGTGCTGATCATGTGCGCTCGCGACCTCGGCATGCTGCGGCTCGGCGACGACACGGCGGCCGCGCTCGGGGTGCGGACCGAGGCCGTGCGGATCCTTCTCATCGTCGCGGCGGTCGCGCTGATCGCCTTCGCGACGAGCGCCGCGGGTCCGATCGCGTTCGTCGCCTTCCTGTCGGGACCGATCGCCGCGCGCATTGTCGGCCCGCACGGATCCCCGTTGATCCCCGCCGCGCTCGTCGGTGCGCTGCTCGTCGTCGTCGCCGATCTCATCGGGCAGTTCGTGTTCGGGACGCGCTACCCCGTCGGGGTCGTCACGGGCGCGCTCGGCGCTCCCTATCTCATCTACCTCATCATCCGTTCGAACCGCACGGGAGCATCTCTGTGACCGAATCCCACACGCTGCACGCAGCGGAGCTGTCGGTCGGTTACCGCGACCGACGCGTCATCTCGTCGCTCGACCTCGCGGTGCAGCCTGGAAGGGTGACGGCGATCGTCGGCGCAAACGCCTGTGGCAAATCGACGCTGCTGCGCGCGCTGTCGCGGCTGCTTTCGCCGCAGGAGGGCCGCGTCGTGCTCGATGGGCGCCAGGTGCATCGGATGCCCGCCAAGCAACTCGCCCGAACGCTCGGGCTGCTGCCGCAGTCGCCGATCGCGCCTGACGGGATCACCGTTTCGGATCTGGTCGGACGCGGGCGCAACCCGCATCGTCGTGCGCTCTCCCGGTGGTCGTACGAAGATGACGAGGCCGTCGCCTCCGCACTCGAGGCGACGGGAACGCTCGAACTCGCCGACCGTGCCATCGACGAACTGTCGGGAGGACAGCGTCAGAAGGTATGGATCGCGATGGTGCTCGCGCAGCACACCGATCTGCTGCTGCTCGACGAACCGACCACCTTCCTCGACGTCGCCCATCAGATCGAGGTGCTCGACCTGCTCGCGGATCTCAACCGCGACCGCGGCACGACCATCGTGATGGTGCTGCACGACCTGAACCTTGCGGCGAGGTATGCGGATCACCTCGTTGCAATGGCGGGCGGAGCGATCGAGGTCGAGGGGCACCCCGACGACGTGCTGACGGTGGAAACGGTGCGCACCGTTTTCGGCCTCGAGAGCCGCATCATCACCGACCCGGCGTCGGGCCGCCCGCTGATGCTGCCGCTTGGCCGGCACCACACCATGCCCGCGTAAAGGCCGTCTCGGCCCACTATCTCTTCATTTCTGGCACATTTCTGCGGTGCATTGCACCCAGAAATGTGCCAGAAATGAAGGTTTGTCGGGGTCGGTGGGCGGGAGGGGGCAGGCGGGAGAGGGAATAGGTCGTCGCTGCGGTCTGTTGAGGATGGGCGTGGAGCTGTCACTTCTCGATCGGTCGCGGACCCGCCGAGGAGACCCCGACGGGCAGGCGCTTCACGATTCGATCGCTCGCGCGACGAGGGCCGAGGAGCTCGGCTTTCACCGGTTCTGGGTCGCCGAGCATCACGCGGTGCCCGGCATCGCATCCGGATCGCCGGCCGTGCTGCTCGCCGCGATCGGACAGGCGACGCGGCGGATCCGGTTGGGATCCGGCGGCGTGATGCTGCCGCAGCACCAGCCGCTCGTCGTCGCGGAGCAGTTCCGCATGCTCGAGGCGCTGCACCCCGGCCGGATCGACCTCGGCGTGGGAAACTCGCTGGGGTTCACCCCCGCGGTTCGCCGCGCACTGCGGCGCGAGACGACGTCGCCCTCGACGTTCGAGCGCGAGATCCGCGAGCTGCGGGGCTTTCTTCACGATGACGAGGAGGTGACCGCGCGGCCGGCGGTCCCGACGATTCCGGTGCACGTGCTCGCAACGCGATCGGGCATCGAGATCGCGGCACGGCTCGCACTGCCCGTCGTCGTCGGCGGACCCATGGTGCTCGATGCGCAGCTCCCCGAGATCCTGGCGAGATACCGGGAATCAGTCATCTCGCACGGAGAGCGGCCGCACGTGATCCTCTCGCTCGATGTGTTCGCCGCGGCGAGCGAGGAACGCGCCCGAGAACTCGCCCTTCCCGAGGCATGGGCGATGGCGATGTCACGGCGCACGGGTGAATTCCCGCCGCTGGAATCTCCCGAGCGTATTCTTGCGCAGCCCTGGCCGGGCCGCGTTCGTGAGCGCGTCGACCAGCAGCTCTCGAAGGTCGTCACCGGAACGACCGGCCAGGTCGTCGAGCGACTGCGGCGGCTCGCCGATTTCGCGGAGGCCGACGAGATCATGGCGTCGACATCGACGTTCGACCCGAGCGCGCTCGCCGACCTCGATGCGGCGCTCGCGCACGCGGTCGGAAAATGATCGGGCCGGTCGCGGAGATCCGCGACCGGCCCGACGGCTCATGCTCGGTCGTCGCGAGCAGGTGCGCTACGGCAGCTGACCGACGTTGAAGCCGCACACGCGGTCGAGCTCCTGCGCGGCGAGCTGATGCTCCTCTGTCGCTTCCATGATGTCATCGGGGTCACTCATGTCGAGCAGGTCCTCGTACGCATCGGCGAGGTCTTCGAGAGGTTCGCGGACCTCCTCGGTCGTCATCTCGCGGGCGAGCTGATCGAACAGCTGGCCGACGTCGGAGGTGCCGTTCATCGCGTCCGGAGCCGCCGCGAGGAGCGATTCGCAGTCGGCCTGGACGTCGGGATCCTCCGATCCCTGGGGCATGTCGAAGTAGTCGTCGGGGTTCTCGGGCACGAGGTCGCCGTACTCGTCGACCATCGTGTTCGCGAAGCCGAAGATGGTCGCCGTGACGAAGACGACTGCCGCGCCGATGCCGGCGAGGCCTCCGACGATCGAGATGATGAGGGCGGTGATGCTCACGCCCTTCGCCTCGGCGCGCCGTGCGAGCGCCACGATCGCGAGCACCAGACCCGCAATGAGGAACAGCCAGCCCGCGAACGAGATCGAACCGAGCATGATGCCGACGCTGGGGAGGAACGCCAGATACCCGAGGCACACGACGATGATGCCGACGATCGCGAACACCAGCGCGAGGATCGGCATGAGCGTTCCCGGGCGCGAGCGCTGCGGCGGGCCCGCCTGGGGCGGCATCGGTGGTGTGCCCTGCGGCGGCAGGTACGGCGAACCCGGCGCGGGTACGCCGCGGGCGGGCGTCTGCGCATCAGACGCGGGCGGGATCTGTTCCGGGGATCCGTATGGAGGCTGCGGAGTGCTCATACTCACCATTGTCCCGGTTCGCCGCGCGTTCCGCGACGCTCGACGGAAAAACGGGGGAAACCCAGAAGACCCCGCTCTCGGACCCGTGCGGGGATCCGAGAGCGGGGAGCCGGAGGTGCGGACTCCGGGGCATAACGCCTAAGCCACGTGCCGCGCGACGACGTCGCGGACCGGAGCGTACAGCGGGTGCGAGGAATCGAGACCCGTCACTTCCTCGGTGAACGCATCGGCGCTCAGCGAAGCGAGCTTGGAGCGCAATTCGACCGCCTGCTCGTCTGCGGGGTCCTCGAACGCGAGGGCGGCGTCGACCGCGGCGAGCAGACCTGCGACGCCGAGCCCGCGCTCGGCGGCCTCGGCGGCAGGGCCGATGAAGCGCTCGTGACGCGAGAGCTTGCGCAGCGGTTGGCGGCCGACTCGCAGCACGGTGTCGGGCAGCGCCGGGTTCTTGAAGCGACGGACGATCGTCGCGCGGTACTCGGCGAGGTCCTCCGCGGCGAATCCGTGCTTCTGCTCCAGCACCGCGCTCGTCTCGGCGATCGCCGCAGAGACCTTGCGCTCGATGTCCGGCTCCGCGAGGGCATCTGCGATCTTCTCGATGCCCGCTCGCGCACCGTGGTATGCGGTCGCCGCGTGCCCGGTGTTCACCGTGAAGAGCTTGCGCTCGATGAACGGGCCGAGCGAATCGACGAAGTGCGCACCGGGGATATCGGGCAGGTCGCCCGCGAACGGACCCTGTTCGATCGCCCACTCGAAGAACGGCTCGACCGTCACGTCGATGCCCGCGTCCTCCGGTTGACCGGGCACGATGCGGTCGACCGCGGTGTTGGCGAATACCGCGCGGCCCGACAGCGCCGACCACTCGTCGCCCGCGACGGTCGCGATGTGCTCGCGCAGCTGATCCGTCGCGCCGATCGCGTTCTCGCACGCCATGATCTTCACGGGATTCGCCTCGGCGCTGCGCGCACGGATTCCCGCGAGCACGTGCGGTGCGATGAACTTCAGCACCGTCGGCCCGACGGCGCACGTGACGACATCGGCCGAGGCGACCTCCGCGGCGACCGCATCCGGGTTCTCAGCGCTGTTCAGCGCGCGGAACCCGGTGACCGTCACGTTGCGGCCTCCGTCGCCGACCTCGTGCACCGTGTAGGAATCGGCCGCGTTGATCGCATCCACCAGCGGACCCGCGACGTCTGAGAAGACGATCTCGTAGCCGCCCTCGTGCAGCAGCGCGCCGACGAATCCGCGCCCGATGTTGCCGGCGCCGAAGTGCACCGCCTTCTTCGTCACGACAACCCGCCCTTCAGCAGCGTGAACAGCTCGTCCTCGGTCTCGGCGGCCTGGAGGCGCGCGACCGTGTCGTCATCGCCGAACTGCACCGCGACCGACTGCAGGATCTCGAGGTGCGCGTCGCCCTTGCCGGCGATGCCGACCACGAACGTCGCCGTGTCGCCGTCGCCCCAGTCGACGCCGCCGTCGTAGCGGATCACGGCGAGCGCCGAGCCGAGCACCGCGTCCTTGGCGGCGTCCGTGCCGTGGGGGATCGCGAGGCCGTTGCCCATGAACGTCGAAACGGTCTCCTCCCGATCCTTCATCGCCTGGAGGTAGTCGCCCGTGACGGCGCCCGCCGACTCGAGGATGCCGGTGGCCTCTGCGAGCGCCTCGTCGCGGGTGACGGATCCGGGGTGGATCCGGACGTACTCGCGCTTCAGGACCTCGGCGGCTCCGTCAGCGACGGGTGCCGCGTCGGGGGCAGCGGACGTTTCTGCGGGTGCGTCCTCGGTCTCGCCGTTCTGCTGCCGCTGCAGCATCTCGACGACCTCGTCGTATTCGGGCGCGTTCATGAATCCGCCCACCGAGACGTGGATCGCGTTCGGCTCATTCTGCCTCGCACGATCGGTCAGCTGCGCCTGCGTGATGACGAGGTCGGCCGTGCCGTCGAGGTTCGCGATCGACTTGTTCGTGACCGTCACGCCCGTGATGCCCGCCTCCTTGACCTTCTTGCGCAGCACTCCCGCGCCCATGGCCGAGGATCCCATGCCCGCGTCGCACGCGAAGATGACCTTCTCGATCGTCTTGGTGGCGGTCGTCGTCGCCCCTGCGGCCATGCCGGAGAGGAACTCGGACTTCTTTCCCTTGTTCTTCTCCGTCTGCGCGACGGCCGCGCCGAACCTGTCGCCGGCGGCGAGGTCGCGTTTGCGGCTCGCGCGCAGGATGACGGCCGCGATCAGGAATGTCACGGCTGCCGAGACGAGCACCGCGAGGATGATGCCGATGTAGTCGCTGCCCGGTGTCTGGATCATGAGCACGATGAAGGATCCGGGCGACGCAGGAGCACGCAGACCGGTGTCGAACAGCGCGTTGACCGCGACGCCCGACATTCCACCGGCGATGACGGCGATGAGCAGCGACGGCTTCATCAGCACGTACGGGAAGTACACCTCGTGGATGCCCCCGAAGAAGTGGATGATGGCGGCGCCCGGTGCCGACCCCTTCGCGGCTCCGACGCCGAAGAACGTGAACGCGAGGAGCAGTCCGAGACCGACGCCGGGGTTCGCCTCGAGCAGGAACAGGATCGACTTGCCGTTGTCCGTCGCCTCGATGGTGCCGAGCGGGGTGAGCACGCCGTGGTTGATGGCGTTGTTCAGGAAGAACACCTTGGCCGGCTCGATCAGGATGCTGGTGAGCGGCAGCAGCCCATGAGTCACGAGGAACTCGACGCCCGCCGACAGCACGCCGGTGATCCAGTTGACCGCGCGAGCGAGCACGTAGAAGGAGAAGATCGCCGCGAGGAAACCGAGGATCCCGGCCGAGAACATGTTGACCAGCATCTCGAAGCCGGCCTTGATCTTGCCCTCCCACAGGGCATCGAGCTTCTTGATGAGCCAGGCCGCGAGCGGCCCCATGATCATCGCCCCGAGGAACATGTGGATCTGGCCGAGGCCGCCCTCGCCCGCCTCGTTCGCTGCGGCGATCAGCAGGTCGCTGCCCGCGATCGCTCCCATTGTCGCGATGACGCCGACGACGCCGCCGCGCTTGTCGTAGATCATGAAGCCGCCCGTATAGGCGATGATCAGCGGCAGGAGGTAGTGGATCATCGGGTCGACGATCGTCGACAGATCCGCGTTCGGCGTCCAGCCCTTCTCGATGAAGAACGCGGTGAACAGGCCCCACGCGACGAGCGCGGGGATGTTGGGCATGACCATGCCCGACATGAACGAGCCGATCTTCTGGATGAAGACCCGGAAACCGCCCGGGGCCTTCGATGCTGTGTCGGTAGACATCGTGATTCCTTCGGTGAGGGTTACGCGGCGGCCCGCGCAGCCGCCTTCGCACCGTCAGCGTTGCCGGTGGCGAGGGCGGCCTGCGCGATGCGCTGGGCGTCTTGGAGGGAGTGCTTCTTGAGTTCGGCGCGCACGTCAGCGAGCGCCGAGGGGGACATCGACAGCGTGTTCACGCCGAGACCGACGAGCACGACGGCCAGCAGCGGATCCGCGGCGGCTTCGCCGCACACGCCCACGGGCTTGTCGTTCGCCTGACCTCCGTCGGCGACCGACTTGATCAGCCGCAGAGACGCGGGATGCCACGGGCTCTGCAGATGCGCCACGGATCCGAGCAGGCGGTCGGCGGCCATCGTGTACTGCACGAGGTCGTTGGTGCCGATTGAGGCGAAATCGGCGGTCTTCAGGATCTGATCCGCGAGTAGCGCGGCCGAGGGAACCTCGACCATGACGCCGGTCGTCTTCAGCCCGAGCTCTGACGCGAGACCCGTGAAGTACTCGGTCTCGTCGATCGTCGCGATCATGGGCGCCATGACCCAGAGATCGGCATCGGTCTCTGCATCGGCCTGCGCCAGCGCCGTCAGCTGGTCGCGCAGGATGTCCTCGTGGAACGCGAGAGCGCGGATCCCGCGACGGCCGAGCGCGGGGTTCTCCTCGCCCTCGTCGGTGAGGAACGGCAGCGGCTTGTCGGCGCCTGCGTCGAGCACGCGCACGACGACCTTCTGCTTCGGAAACGCGCTCAGCAGCTCGACGTAGCTCTGCTTCTGACTCTCGACCGACGGTGCCTCCTCGCTCGAGAGGAACAGGAACTCGGTGCGGAACAGGCCCACACCTTCTGCGCCCAGCTCGACCGCCTCAGCCGCGCCCTCGGGGTTACCGAGGTTCGCGAGCAGGGGAACGAGGGTGCCGTCGGCGAGCGCGCCCGGCGTGATCGGTGCGGCCTGCGCCGCCGCCCGATCCTCGGCGCGCTTCGTCGCCTCAGCGAGCTGCTCGTCCGTCGGATCCGTGATCACCAGGTCGCCCTCGGCATCAACGATGACGACCTGTCCGTCGACGAGCCCCGTCGCGCCCGTTCCCACGACCGCGACGATGCCCTTCTCCCGCGCGAGGATCGCCGTGTGCGAGGTCGGGCCGCCGTCCGTCGTGACGACGGCGAGCACCTGCTCGAGGTCGAGCAGTGCGGTATCGGCCGGCGCCAGGTCGTCGGCGACGAGCACGAACGGATGCCCGGGCTCGGGAACTCCGGGCGCCGAAACGCCCCGCAGGTGCGCGATGACGCGCTGGGCGACGTCCGCGAGGTCTGCGGCGCGCTCGCCGAGGTATCCACCGAGCTCCTTGAGCTGTTCGGCGAATTCATCGAACGCCGTGTATACGGCGTACTCGCCCGTGGCGCCGGCATCGATCTTCTCGTGGACCGTCTCCTCGAGCGTCGGGTCCTCGGCCATCATGGCCTGTGCCTCGAGAACGTCCTGGGCAGATCCGCCTGCGCGCTCGCCGCGTGCGTTCAGCTCGGCGGCGGTGGCCGAGATCGCTTCCGCGACGGCCTGCTTCTCCTCGTCGGGCGTGCGCGTCGACGGCGCATCGCTCGGCGGTTCGAGTCCGGCGGCCATCGTGGCGACGGGACCGTGGGCGACGCCCAGTCCGATTCCGGTTCCGCTGATCTCGGCCACGTCGATCACGCGTCCTGGTCGGTCTCGAGCATGCCGGCGAGCTGGTCGAGCACGCCCTCGGCGCCGTCGCCCTCGACGGAGAGCGTCACGACGTCGCCCGTGTTCGCACCGAGCGAGATGACACCGAGGATGCTCGCGGCGTTGACGGCCTTGCCGTCGACCTTCGCGATCGTCACGTCGAGTCCGGAGTCCTTCGCGGCGGCGCTGAACAGCTTCGCCGGGCGCGCGTGCAGGCCGTGCGAGCTGGCGATGGTGACGGTGCGAGTAGCCATGGTGTGTTCCTTTCGAGGGGTGGATCCTCAGCGGATCCGGGGAATGAGCTCGCGCACGACCCCGAGGGCGATCGTGCCCTCGCGGTCGTGCGCGATATCGGCCGGGAGAACGGCAGCGGGAATGCCCCGTGCATGCGCGTGCGCGTGCACGGAATCGAGGGCGTCGCCCACATGGGATCCGACGAGCACCGCGTCAGCGGAGCCCATCATCTCGGCGTACGACGCCAGCGACGCGGCGGAGGCATCGAGCTGGAGGCCGGCCGCCTTCGCGGCACGGCGAAGTCGCGTCGCGACGAATGTGCTCGAAGCGCCGGCGCCACAGATCACGATGATCCTCATCGATTCACGTCTCCTTCTCCCCATCATCCTGTTCCTGTCGGGGCAGGAAGGCAATGGAGACCTCTTTCCGCTCTATGCGGAAACCTGCCGCACAAGGGTGATTGACTGGACGCGTGACCCGGAGACGACAGGCGCGCATGCTCGGCATCCTGATGCGCCGATCCGAATGGGTCACCGCTGGATCTCTCGCGGATCACCTCGGTGTGACCCCGCGCAGCGTGCGCAGCTATGTCACGGCGATCAACCGGCTGGCGCCCTCGGGCGACGCGATCGAGTCGGGGCCGCTCGGATACCGCGCGATGCCAGGTGCGGCGGAGGTCGAGCTGGCGGACTCCGCACCCGCGCGCGACGCGCCGCGCGAGCGGGTGCGCACCCTCGCGCGGCAGCTCATCGCGTCCGACGACGGAGTCGACGTGTTCGAAGCGGCGCTCGACCTGCACGTCTCGCCCGGCACGATCGAGGCCGACCTCCGGAGGATGCGCTCGGCGCTCGGCGCAGCGGAGCTCGACGTTCGGCGCGAGGCCGCCGTCGTGTCGCTCGAGGGGAGCGAGCTCGCGAAGCGGCGCTTCGTGAGCCGTCTCGTGCGCGAGCAGGCCGACGGCGGCGGCTTCGAGGCGCTCGCATCCCAGCGCGCAGCCGAGTGGGTCGGGCTCGACGGGACCGCCTTCGCGCGAGCGGGACGCGAGCTGATCGACGCGCTGTCGGAGCGCGGATACGTCGTCAACGAACTCGCGGCCGCCGACGTCGTGCTGCACGTGGCGATCGCGGCCGACCGCGCGGCGCAGGGGCATCTGCTGCCGGATCCCGGACTCCTGCCGCACGAGCACGCGCCTGTCGCCAGCGTGATCGAGGGGGTCGTCGAGGCGCGCTTCGGCGTCGTGCTCGGCGCGGGAGACGCCGCGCACCTCGCTTCGCTCGTCATGCTCTCGCTCGTCGATCCCTCATCGGCGGGCGCCGAGCGGGCGCGTCGCGCGGATCCGTCGGTCGAGCGCGCGGTCAGGGCTGCTCTCGCGCGAGTCGCGACGACGTACGGGGCCGACCTCGTGCAGGATCCGCTCGTCGCGCGGCTCGCTCTGCACGTGGAGAACCTCGTGCGACGCATCGAGGAGCAGCTGTTCTCGCGCAATCCCATGACGCGCTCGATCAAGGCGGCGTCGCCGCTCGTGTTCGAGATGGCCGTGCAGGTCGCGAGCGACCTTTCGCGGGAGCTCGGCGTCGCGATCCCCGACGATGAGATCACCGACATCGCGATGCACCTCGGGTCGGCTCTCGAGCTCGAAAGCGAGGCGCGCGCCGCCGTGACGGCCGCGCTCGTGAGCCCCGGAATCGACGAGCTGCGGCGTCAGCTCGAGCGGGGCATCATCGCCGCGCTCGGGAGCGAGGTCGAGATCGTCGAGCGGTCGACGCGCTATGACCCCGATTGGTCGGCGTTCGGAGCCGACCTCGTGCTGACGACGATCGAGCCGCCGGCGAACGGCGCGTCCGAGCGAGTCGTGCAGATCCCGCCGTTCCTCTCCGAACGCGATGTGAGCCGGATCTCGGACGCCGCTCAGCGCGTGCGCCGGCAGCGCCGGCTCGCACGGCTGCGTGAGGAGATCGAGAGGTGGTTCGTTCCAGAGGCGTTCGTGCGCAACCCGGCCGAGGCGTCCGCCGAGGAGATCATCCGATTGCTCGGCGGATGCCTCGCAGAAGCGGGCATCGTCGACGCAGATTATGTTGCGAGCGCACTCGAACGCGAGGCGCTGAGCTCGACGGCGTTCACCGAGTCGCTCGCGGTGCCGCACGCCATGACGATGTCGGCCGAGCGCACGGCGATCGCCGTGGCCGTAGCGGAGCACGGCATCGACTGGGGCGACAACCGCGTGCGCGTCGTGGCGCTCGTGGCCTTCAGCGAATCGGACCGCCAGGCGTTCCAGACCGTGTTCGAGCAGTTCGTCGACGTGTTCGCGGATCCGTCGAACGCGCGTCGCATCACCCGCCGCGCGACCGACCTGCCCGCCTTCCTCACAGAGCTCGCCGCCCTCATCGACGAGGAATGAGCTTGCCCGTCCGGGGGATTCAGCACGTCGCACCTGGGTCCGCCGAGCTTCGCCGACCCGTTAAAGTTGTTATCTTGTTGCACAAGTCTTGTTATGCAAGATAACGTGGTGCGCATGGACGAGATCCACGAACGCATCGCGACGAACCTGCGCAAAGGGGTGCTCGAGTACTGCGTGCTCTCGCTGCTCGCGCGGCGCGATATGTACGGCCTCGAACTCGCGGAAGAGCTCGTGAAGCGTGAGCTTATGGCGAGCGAAGGCAGCCTGTATCCGCTGCTCGCGCGCATGCAGCAGGGCGGATCCGTGACGAGCTGGCGCGAGGCGCGAGACGGATCCCGGCCGCGAAAGTACTACGCGATCACCGACGAGGGCCGCGCGATGCTGTCGAGCTTCGCCGAAGTGTGGGGCCGTATCGCGCGGCAGGTGAACGACACTCTGGGGGGAAAAGCATGAACAACACACAGGAGCGCCAGGCAGGCCGGTATCTCTCGCAGCTCGATGGCGAGCTCGGGATGCTGCCCGCCGCGCAGCGAGCCGAGATCGTCGACGACGTCGAATCGCACATCACCGATTCGCTCGAGCGCGGGCGCGACATCGACGAGGTGCTTGCGGGGCTCGGAACTCCGCGCGAGGTCGCGAAGACGTACGCGGACGAGCTCGACGTGCCGCCGGCTGTGGGTCCAGCTCTGCGTGCCGAGCGCTGGCTCTCGGTGGCGACGGTCGGCGTCGGGGTGATCGTCTCGGCCCTGATGCTGTTCTTCGAGCCCGGACTCGTCGCCGGCGCCGGCCTCGGCGGGGCGGTCGTCGTGATTGCACTGCCCGTTCTGCTCGGCGCGATGCCGCTGGTCGTGCCACGTCCGTGGGGGTCCATCGGCCCGCCCCTCGCTGTGGTTCTTGCAACAGTGATCGTCGCGGCGGGCTTCTTCTGGTGGGAGAACCTCGTCATGCTCGCACCGCTGATGTTCGTCCTGTGGGCCGCGGCGGTCGTGCCCCTGATCACTCGTTCGCGACGCACCGGCGCGCGGCTCGCCCTGCGCATCGTCGGCGGCGCGGCGGTCGCGCTGCCCGGGCTCGCGCTAGTGGGCGGGGCCGTCACCGGCGCGCTCGAGGGCGGCGTTCTCGTCGTGCTCCCGGGCGTCGCGCTCGTGGCCGTGGGCGCGCTGTTCGCCTTCGGACTGCGGACCGCGTACGCGATCGTCGCGGGTGCCGGGGTCGTCATGCTGGTCGCGAGCATGTTCGGCCCCGGCATGCTGTTCTGGGGATTCTGGAGCGCTGCCGGTCTCTGGATCGCGCTCGGCGTCGGCGCGCTCGCGGGCACCCGGCGCCGCTGACCGGTCCCGCGCGGCGCGTCAGGCGATGAGCTCGCGCACCGCCTGCTCCAGCGCGGCCAGCCGTTGACCGGCGGCCGCCGCCGACGCCGCGCGCACGTCCAGATACGCCTTCAGCTTCGGCTCCGTACCGCTCGGGCGGAAGATCACTCGGCCGCCGTCGGCGAGCAGGAACCGCAGGATGTCGCCCGACGGGCCGCTGTCCGACGGGATCAGCAGGTCGTCCACACGGGCGACCGGGACCTCGCCGAAAGCGGCGGGCGGATTCGCGCGCAAGCGCGCCATGGTGGACCCGATGATCGACAGATCCTCGACCCGGATCGACACCTGGCCGCTCGCGAAGTGACCGATCCGGCCCGCGAGCTCGTCGAGCAGGTCGACGAGCGTGCGACCCGCCGCGCGAGCGGCGGCCGCGAGGCCGAGCACCGCGACAGCGGCCGAGATGCCGTCCTTGTCGCGCACCGTCTGCGGATTCACGAGGTAACCGAGCGCCTCCTCGTACCCGAAGACCATGTCGGGCGCGCGCGAGATCCACTTGAAGCCCGTGAGCGTCTCGTGCCAGTCGAGGCCGTGCAGGCGAGCGATCTCGCCGAGTCCGGGCGACGAGACGAGCGAACAGGCGAGAGATCCGGACCCGCCGGCGGCGCGCGCCGCGCGGTCGCCGAGCAGCAGACCGACCTCGTTGCCCGTGAGGCGGCGCCATCCGTCCGGCGTCGGAACCGCGGCCGCCACGCGGTCGGCGTCGGGGTCGTTCGCGATGACGAACTCCGCACCCGCGGCCTCCGCGGCGGCGAACGACAGGTCCATTGCACCGGGCTCTTCGGGATTCGGAAACGCGACCGTGGGGAACGCGGCATCGGGCGAGATCTGCTCGGAGACGATCGTCGGCTCGGGATAGCCGGCTCGCCCGACGACCGCGCGCAGCGTCTCCCATCCCACGCCGTGCATCGCCGTGTAGACCCAGCGCATGCCCGCAGCGCTCGCGGGCGCGGGCGCGACCTCGGCGGTCGCGGAGACGTACGCCTCGACGACGCCCTCGTCTGCGATCCGGTAGTCGTCCGACCTCGCGAGGTCGGTGATGGATCCGGCGGCGACTTCGTCGATGCAGGCCGCGATCGCGGCATCGGCCGGCGAAACGATCTGCGCTCCGCCGTCGGAGCCGCCAAGATACACCTTGTAACCGTTGTCGTTCGGCGGGTTATGGCTGGCTGTCACCATCACGCCCGCGTCGGCGCCGAAGTGGCGCACCGCGAACGCCAGCACGGGCGTAGGCAGCAGGCGCGGCAGCAGGATGGCATCGATCCCCGCACCCTGGAACAGTTCGGCCGAGTCGCGCGCGAAGACGTCGGAATTCTTGCGCCCGTCGTAGCCGATGACGACGACCGGACGATCCGAGCGCGCGAGCAGGTACCGCGCGAACCCTGCCGCTGCTTGCGCGACGAGCACCCGGTTCATGCGCATGGGGCCGGCGCCGAGCGCGCCGCGCAGGCCGGCCGTGCCGAACTGCAGGCGCCCCGCGAACCGCGCGTCGAGGTCGGCCTGCGCAGCCGGTTCACCGGCCTCGGCCGCCTCGACGAGCGCCGCGAGCTCCGCGCGGGTCTCGGGATCCGGATCCTGTGCGAGCCAGTCGTGCCACCCCGCCATCAGAGGCGCCCGATCACGTCGGCCAACAGTGCGGAGATGCGCGCCTCGGCCGCACGGCCCGCCTCGATGACCTCCTCGTGGCTGAGTGGCGTGGCGGAGATCCCCGCCGCGAGGTTCGTGATGAGCGAGAACCCGAGTACCTCCATGCCCGCCTGTCGGGCCGCGATGGCTTCCAGCGCGGTCGACATGCCGACGATGTCGCCGCCGATCGCGCCCACCATGCGCACCTCGGCGGGCGTCTCGTACTGCGGCCCCCGCAACTGCGTGTAGACGCCCTCGTCGAGCGACGGATCCGCCTCGCGCGCGATCGCCCGGAGGCGCGCCGAATACAGATCGGTCATGTCGATGAACGTGGCGCCCTCGAGCGGCGTGTCGGAGGTGAGGTTCAGCTGGTCGCTGATGAGTACCGGCTGCCCCGGGGTCCAAGACGGCTTCAGCCCGCCTGCGCCGTTGGTCAGGACCATCGTGGTGGCGCCCGTCGCGGCGGCCGCACGCACGCTGTGCACGACCCGGCGCACGCCGTGGCCCTCGTAATAGTGCGTGCGCGCGCCGATGACGAGCACGTGCCGCCCGTCGGGCGTCGTCACGCTGCGCAGCGTTCCGACGTGGCCGTCGAGCGCGGGCTTGGAGAACCCCGTCACCTCGGTGGCGGGAATCGTGGCGACGGTCTCGCCGATGAGCTCGGCGGCCTGTCCCCATCCGCTGCCGAGGGTGACGGCGATGTCGTGGTGTTCGACGCCGGTCAGCCGAGCGATGTCGGCGGCAGCGGTGCGTGCGACCTCGAACGGATCTGCGGCGAGGTCAAGGGGGTGCGACGGATCGGTCATGCAGACACGATATCTGCCACAGTGGAAGAATGGATCGCATGAGTTTCGACTTCGAACGCAAACAGCGCATCGCAATCATCGGCGGCGGGCCTGGCGGCTACGAGGCGGCGCTCGCAGGCGCTCAGCTCGGAGCCGAGGTGACGCTCGTGGAGAGCACGGGCGTGGGCGGATCCGCCGTGCTGACGGACGTGGTGCCGTCCAAGACCCTGATCGCCACAGCTGACGCCGCGCGCGCGATCGAGGATGCCGGCGACCTGGGCGTGCAGTTCTTCGCGCGCGGCGAGAAGGGCAAGCCCCTGAAGCCGGAGGTGGCGATCAACCTGCTCGCCATCAACAAACGCATCCTCGCTCTCGCCGGACAGCAGTCGGAAGACATGCGCGAGCGTCTGATCGAGGAGGGCGTCACGATCATCTCGGGTTACGGGCGCCTCGAGGGCGATGACGCGATCGTCGTGTCGACGGGGCCCGACGGCACCGATTTCGACCGCATCGAGGCTGACACGATCATCGTGTCGGTCGGCGCGTCGCCGCGCGAGCTGCCCGCGGCGAAGCCCGACGGCGACCGCATCCTGACGTGGAAGCAGATGTACAACATGTCGGCGGTGCCCGAGCACCTCATCGTCGTCGGATCCGGCGTCACGGGCGCCGAATTCGCCTCGGCGTACATGAACCTCGGCGCCAAGGTGACGCTGGTCTCCAGCCGCGAGCAGGTGCTGCCGGGCGAGGACGCCGACGCTGCGCGGGTTCTCGAGAACGTGTTCACGCGGGGCGGTATGACCCTGCTCGCGAAGTCGCGCGCGCAGTCGGTGGAGAACACGGGCGACGGCGTCATCGTGACGCTGTCCGACGGCTCGTCGGTCGAGGGATCCCACTGCCTCATGGCGGTCGGCGGGGTGCCGAACACGGCGGGCCTCGGTCTCGAAGGTGCGGGCGTGCAGCTCGAGGAATCCGGTCACATCCGGGTGAACAAGGTCGGTCGCACGTCGATCCCGAACATCTACGCGGTCGGCGATTGCACGAACCTCGTGCCGCTCGCTTCGGTGTCGTCGATGCTGGGTCGCACGGCCGTGTTCCACGCGATGGGCGATTCGGTGATCCCGTTCTCGAAGCACAAGATCGCGTCGAACATCTTCACCTCTCCCGAGATCGCGACGGTCGGGTTCACGAACGACGCGAAGAACGCGATCGAGATCAAGCTCGACCTCGAGGAGAACCCGCGCGCCAAGATGATGGGCATCAAGGACGGGTTCGTGAAGCTGTTCGCCCGCAACCTGTCGGGCACCGTGGTCGGCGGCGTCGTCATCGCGCCGAAGGCGAGCGAGCTGATCTTCCCGATCGCGATGGCGGTCGAGCGCCGCCTCACGGTGGACCAGGTCGCGCGCGTGTTCACGGCATACCCGTCGCTCGCCGGATCCATCACGGACGCGGCCCGCGCCATGCACGGGATCTCCATGCGCGGCGAGGAGTAGACCGCGCGCGAAGAACGGGCCGCCCCCGAAGGGACGGCCCGTTCTTCGCGCGATCAGACGATCTGCAGCAGCTGGTGGCCGGAGCTGACCGTCTTGCCGACCGGTGCGTCGATCTTCTCGACGCGGCCGTCCTTGTGGGCCGTGAGCGGCTGTTCCATCTTCATGGCCTCGAGCACGACCACGAGGTCGCCCTTGACGACGTCCTGGCCCTCCTCGACCGCGAGCTTGACGACGGTCGCCTGCATGGGCGACTTCAGGGCATCGCCCGACGCACCGCTCGAGACGCCCGTTGCCTGGTGGCTGCGGCGCGACGGCGGCGCGTTGACCGGGCGTCCCGAGCCGCTCGGCTGCGTGATGCGATCCGGCAGCGTCACCTCGACGCGCTTGCCGGAGACCTCGACGACGACGCTGTGGCGCTCTTCCGTCGCCGCCGCGTCCTGCACCTCGCCGTCCCACGGGGAGAGCTGGTTGTCGAACTCGGTCTCGATCCAGCGGGTGAAGATCGCGAACGGGCCCGATTCGGGGGCGAACGCGGGGTCGTTGACCACGGCGCGGTGGAAGGGGATCACGGTGGGCAGGCCGGCGATCTCGAACTCGTCGAGCGCCCTGCGGGATCGCTCGAGCGCCTCCTCGCGCGTGGCTCCCGTGACGATCAGCTTCGCGAGCATCGAGTCGAACGCCCCGCTGATCTCGTCGCCCACGGTGACGCCGGAGTCGACGCGCACCCCGGGACCGCCCGGCTGCTTGAACGCCTGCACCGGGCCCGGCTGCGGCATGAAGCCGCGCCCGGGGTCTTCGCCGTTGATGCGGAACTCGAACGAGTGGCCCTCGGGAGCAGGGTCGTCGTAGTCGAGCGTGCCGCCCGCGGCGATGCGGAACTGTTCGCGCACGAGGTCGATCCCCGTGACCTGTTCGCTCACCGGGTGCTCGACCTGCAGGCGCGTGTTCACCTCGAGGAAGGAGATCGTGCCGTCGGCGCCGACGAGGAACTCGCAGGTGCCGGCGCCGACGTAGCCGACCTCCTTGAGGATGGCCTTCGACGCGTCGTACAGCGTCTTGTTCTGCCCATCGGTCAGGAACGGCGCGGGGGCCTCCTCGACGAGCTTCTGGTGGCGGCGCTGCAGCGAGCAGTCTCGCGTCGAGACGACGACGACATTGCCCTCTGCGTCGGCCAAGCACTGGGTCTCGACGTGGCGGGGCTTGTCGAGGTACTTCTCGACGAAGCACTCGCCGCGGCCGAACGCGGCGACGGCCTCGCGCGTGGCCGATTCGAACAGCTCAGCGACCTCGTCGAGCTCGCGGGCGACCTTGAGGCCGCGTCCGCCGCCGCCGTACGCCGCCTTGATGGCGATCGGCAGGCCGAACTCCTCGGCGAAGGCGACGACCTCATCGGCCGAATCGACGGGGCCGGGGGTGCCGGGGGCGAGGGGCGCCCCGACCTTCTCCGCCACGTGGCGCGCGGTCACCTTGTCGCCGAGCGACTCGATGGCCTCGGGCCCCGGGCCGATCCAGATGAGACCGGCCCGCTCGACGGCGCGCGCGAACTCGGCGTTCTCGGCGAGGAAGCCGTATCCCGGGTGCACGGCATCGGCACCGGAGCGCCGGGCGACGGAGAGGATCTTGTCGATCACGAGATATGTGTCGGCGCTGGTCGAACCATCGAGCGAGTACGCCTCGTCGGCGAGCTTCGCGTGCAGCGCGTCTCGGTCCTGGTCTGCGTAGACGGCGACGGAGCCGATTCCAGAGTCGCGAGCGGCGCGGATGATGCGCACGGCGATCTCTCCACGGTTTGCGATGAGCACCTTACGGATTACGGGCATGGATTCGAGCCTATTCGGCACGGGCCCGTGCCAATTGATTGACCTCCACAACATGCACGGCGTTTCGTGTGCGGATCGCTACGAGGCGCGGTTCCAGAGGCTGGTCCATTCGACCCCGAGGTCGCGGGTGAGGCGCCGGATGGTCGAGAGCGACATGCCCACGACGGTCGACGGGTCTCCTTCGACGCGCTCGATGAACGCTCCGCCCAGGCTGTCGACCGTGAACGCACCGGCGACCGCGAGGGGCTCGCCCGTTGCGACGTAGGCGTCGATCTCGTCGTCGGTGATGTCCGAGACGAACGTGACGCGCGCCTCGGCCGTCGCGTCCGCGCGGGCGAGGGCGCCGTCGTCGATGCGGATGACGCTGTGACCGGAGTGCAGAATCCCCGTCCTGCCACGCATCTCGCGCCAGCGCTCGACGGCGCGCTCGGGCGTGTGGGGCTTTCCGTACACGCGGCCGTCGAGCTCGAACATCGAGTCGCCGCCGATCACGATCCCGTCGAAGTCGTCGGCGAGGGAGACGGCGACGGCCTTCGCCTTCTCCTTCGCGAGGAACTGGACGTGCTCGGCGGGGGAGAGCGGCCTTCCGAGCGACGCCTCCCGCGCGGCGACCGCCGCGTCTTCGTCGACGCCGGGCGATGCGAGCTGAGGCTCGATGCCCACCTGTCGCATCAGCATCAATCGGGCGGGGGACGTGGAAGCGAGACACACCTGCATGCCCCGAGTCTTCCGCACCTTCGCCGCGAGCGCCGGAGATCCACGGCGAGGCGATGGGAGAATGGTCCCATGCAGACAGGCGACATCGCAGAGCTCGAGATTTCCGGCGTCGCCCACGGCGGGGTGTTCGTCGCGCGGCACGGGGAAGCGGGATTCGTCGTGTTCGTGCCCGATGCGCTCCCCGGGGAGCGCGTTCTCGCGCGCATCACGCAGGTGAAGAAGTCGTTCGCGCGGGCAGAAGCGCTCGAGGTGCTCGACGCGTCGCCGCACCGCGTGCCGCACATCTGGCGTCAGGCGTCGATCGATCAGCCTCCCGAGCTCCGCCCGGGCGGAGCGGACTTCGGCCACATCGAGCTCGCTCACCAGCGCGAGCTGAAGAGCCGTGTGCTCACCGAGGCGTTCGACCGGTTCGCCGGCGGATCCGTTCCGACGACGGTCGAGGCCGTGCCCGGCGATGAGCAGGGCACGCGCTGGCGCACGCGCGTCGGCCTGCATGTCGACGGATCCGGTCGCGTCGGTCCGTTCGCTGCGCGCAGTCACGACGTGATCGACGTCGCCGATCACCCGCTCGCGACCGTCGGGATCGAGCGCGTCGCGCTCGGCCTCGGGCGTGAGAAGCCGGGGCGGATCGATCTCGTGCAGCCGGCCGACGGCGAGGTGCGCGTGCTGCGTCGCCCCGACGATCGCCGTCGGGGGAGAGGCCCGAGGCCGGCGCCCGAGACGGTGATCGAGCAGGTCGCCGAGCGCGAGTTCCGAGTCGACGCCGACGGGTTCTGGCAGGTGCACCGCGGGGCGGCGGCCGCGCTCGACCGGGCGGTGCGCGAGGCGCTCGCCGGCATCGAGCGCGACGACGACGCGCACCATCTCGACCTGTACGGCGGCGTGGGGCTCTTCGCCGCAGCGCTGGCGGAGCGCGGCGGCCGCGTGACCACGGTCGAATCCTCTCCGCGCGCCACGCAGCACGCCCGCGGGAACCTCGCCGATCTCGGCGTCGAAGCCGTCACGGCGCGTGTGGAGCGCTTCGTCGAGACGATGCCCGCGGATCCGGCCCTCGCCGGAGGCGTGACCCTGCTGGATCCGCCCCGCGCCGGCGCGGGGGAGCAGGTCGTCACCCGCATCGCGCACCTCGGACCGCGCGCGGTCGTCTACGTGGCGTGCGACCCGGTCGCGCTCGCGCGCGACGTGGGCACCTTCCGCCGCCTCGGGTACGACCTCGACGCGGTGCGCGGCATCGACCTGTTCCCCGGTTCGCATCACGTCGAGGCGCTCGCCGTTCTGCGGAGATGAACACGCGACGCGCCGATCCGTTGTGCACGTCCGCCAAGGGCGAGACGCGCGCCGCGGATAGGGTGGAACGCGTGACCGAACCGGACATGACGACCACCGCAGGCAAGATCCAGGATCTGCGCAACCGCTACAACGAGGCCGTTGTCGAGCCTGAGAAGGCAGCTGCCGCGAAGCAGCACGCCAAGGGCAAGCAGACGGCGCGCGAGCGCATCGAGCAGCTCATGGATCCCGGCAGCTTCGTCGAGCTCGACGAGTATGTGCGTCACCGCACCACGGCGTTCGGCATGGACCGCTCGCGCCCCTACGGCGATTCGGTCGTCACGGGCGTGGGCCGCATCCACAGCCGCGTCGTCGCCGTGTACTCGCAGGACTTCTCGACGTTCGGCGGATCCCTCGGAGAGGTCGCGGGCGACAAGATCGTCAAGGTGATGAAGTACGCGCTGCAGAACGGGCTGCCGATCATCGGCATCCTCGACTCGGGCGGCGCGCGCATTCAGGAGGGCGTGCTCGCGCTCGGCAAGTACGCCGAGATCTTCCGCCTCAACACGCAGGCCTCTGGTGTCATCCCGCAGATCTCGATCGTCATGGGCCCCGCCGCCGGCGGCGCCGTGTACTCGCCGGCGCTCACCGACTTCGTGATCATGGTCGACAAGACGAGCCAGATGTTCGTGACCGGTCCCGATGTGATCAAGACCGTCACCGGCGAAGACGTGGGCATGGAGGAGCTCGGCGGCGCGCACACCCATAACACCCGGTCGGGCGTCGCGCACTATCTCGCCGACGACGAGGAGGATGCGCTCGACTACGCACGCGCGCTGCTCGGGTTCCTGCCCGACACGAACATGTCGGATCCGCCCGACTTCGTCTCCGACTTCGAGTTCGAGACCAACGATCTCGACCAGAAGCTCAACACGATCATTCCCGACTCGCCGAACCAGCCCTATGACATCCACGAGGTGATCGAGGTCATCGCCGACGGCGGCGACTTCCTCGAGACGCAGCCGCTGTTCGCGCCGAACATCGTCGTGGGCTTCGCGCGCGTCGAGGGGCGTTCGGTCGGCATCATCGCGAACCAGCCGCAGCAGATGGCCGGAACCCTCAACATCGAGGCGGGCGAGAAGGCGGCGCGCTTCATGCGCTTCTGCGACGCGTTCTCGATCCCCGTCGTCACCCTCGTCGACGTTCCGGGCTATCTGCCCGGCACTGATCAGGAGTGGACGGGCGTCATCCGACGCGGCGCGAAGCTGCTGTACGCCTATGCGGAGGCCACGGTTCCGCTCGTGACGATCATCCTGCGCAAGGCCTACGGCGGCGCGTACATCGTCATGGGGTCCAAGCAGCTCGGTGCCGACGTGAACCTCGCATGGCCCACGGCCGAGATCGCGGTGATGGGCGGCCAGGGCGCCGTGAACATCCTCTACCGCGGCGAGATCAAGAAGGCCGAGGCGGCGGGCGAAGACGTGCAGGCCGTGCGCACCAAGCTCGCCGACGAGTATGCCTATTCGGTGGCTTCGCCGTTCCTCGCGGCCGAGCGGGGCGAGCTCGACGGCATCATCGAGCCGGCGCAGACGCGCGTGATGATCGCGAAGGCGCTGCGTTCGCTGCGACGCAAGCGGCTCGAGCTGCCGCCCAAGAAGCACGGGAACATCCCGCTGTGACGAACGAAGCGCTGGTGCGGGTCGAACGCGGGCGCCCGACGGATGAAGAGCTCGCCGCGATCATCACGGTGCTGAACGAGCACTACGCACAGGAGTCCGCGGTCGCGACCGTCGCCGAGAGCCGCACCGATCGCTGGACGCACTCGCGGCGCATGCGCGACACGCGTCGCCGTGAGTGGGGCAGGTTCGCGGGGTGAACGAGCCGGGTGCCGCGGCGCACGTCGTGGAGGTCCCGTTCACCGACTCCACGAACGCCGATCTCCTTGCGGCGCTGCACGCCGGTGAGCACTGGCCGCATCTCGGCGCGCTCGTCACCCGCGATCAGCGCGGAGGTCGCGGGCGGCTCGATCGGCAGTGGGTCGCGCCGGCCGGCACCGCGCTCGCGATCTCGGTCGTGCTGCGCGTCGCCGCCGTTCCGCTCGAGCGACGCGGGTGGATCCCGCTCGCTGCGGGAGCGGCGATGACCGACGCCGTGGCCGCACAGCTGCCGAGCGCCGGAGTGAAATGGCCGAACGACGTGCTCGTCGACGGTCGGAAGATCTGCGGGATCCTCGCCCAGGTCGCCGATACGGGGACCGTCGTGGTCGGCAGCGGCGTCAACACCCGGATGACGCCGGCTCAGCTGCCCACCCCGACCGCGACCTCCTTCGCGGCCGAAGGCGTCGATGTCGACGAAGAACGATTGATCGCCGACTACCTGCACGGGCTCGGCGAGATGACCCGCGCGCTCGAACGCGGATCCATCGCCGACGCGGTGACCGCGCGCTGCACGACGATCGGGCAGCGGGTCACCGCGCACCTGCCGGGAGGCGAGCGGCTGACGGGAATCGCGACGGGCCTCGACGAGCTGGGCTGCCTCGTGATCTCGGGCGCCGCCCGCCCGATCTCGGTCGGCGACATCGTCCATCTCCGCCCCGCCTGATCCCACCGTGTCCCACTAGGCGCGACTATGGGGGCCGGTTTTTGGTCTGAAGTGGGACGCGCTTTGTACCGTGTCCCATCTGACGCTGCTTCGGCGCCGGGATTTCTACCTCAAGTGGGACACGCTTCCGTCCGAGTCCCCTTTGTGGCGGCTATTGGCGCCGGACAACTGCGGCAAGTGGGACACGGTGGCGCATCGGCCGCGCGCCGACCCGGGATCCGGGCGCTGAGCGAGAGAATGGACCCATGGATCAGCACGAGCTCCGCATCGCGACGTTCCGGCGCGGCGCCGGCTGGCTCGCTGTGTCTGCGGTCGTGCTGATCGCAGTGGCCGGCGCCACGGCGTATTTCCTGACGAATCTCCCCGCGCCCTTCGAAGACTGGATGCTCCTCGCCGCTGCGGGCGCCGTGGTGCTGTTCGCCGTGGTGCTGCCGTGGTGGGGATGGGCGTCTCGCAGCTATGTCGTGACGACCCGCCGCGTCATCGAGATGCGCGGCCTCGTCGTCCGGCGCCGGCGCGAGATGCTGCACCAGGTGGGCTACACGATCGAGATGTCGCGCGCACCCCTGCAGCGGCTGCTCGGTCGCGGCACGCTCGTCCTCGGATCGGGCGAAGGCGCGATGACGATGCGCGACGTGCACGCGCCCAAGCTGGTGCGGGAGACCCTCAGCGACCAGATCGAGGTGTGTCAGATCCTCGCCCATCGGCAGGCGCAGCAGCAGGCTGCGGACCCGTTCCTGCAGCGAGACGCACTCCAGACCTGAAACAATAGGATCATGACGAAGCGTGTCGGTGTGATCGGCGGCGGCCAGTTGGCCCGGATGATGATCGCTCCGGCGAGCGAACTCGGAATCGAGATCCGGGTGCTCGCCGAGCAGGACGGGATGTCGGCGAAGCTCGCCGCGACGGCCACGGGTGACTATCACGACCTCGATATCGTGCGCGCATTCGCGGCGGACGTCGATGTGCTCACCTTCGACCACGAGCACGTTCCTCAGGACGTGCTGCGCGCGCTCATCGCCGACGGCATCGCTGTTCACCCCGGGCCCGATGCGCTGCAGTACGCGCAGGACAAGCTCGTCATGCGGCAGAAGCTCGCCGAGATCGGCGTGCCGCAGCCCGATTGGGCCGGCGTCTCGGCGCCCGACGAGCTGCAGGCGTTCCTCGACGACCACGGGGGGCGCGCGGTCGTGAAGACGCCTCGCGGGGGATACGACGGCAAGGGCGTGCGCGTGATCTCCTCGGCCGATGAGGCCGCCGACTGGTTCGAATCGTTCGCAGGCGAGCGGATCCTGGTGGAGGAGCTCGTCGATTTCCGGCGCGAGCTGGCGCAGCAGGTCGCGCGTCGCCCGTCGGGCGAGATGGTGCCGTACCCGGTCGTCGAGACGGTGCAGAAGAACGGCGTGTGCGCTGAGGTCTTCGCTCCGGCTCCGCGCGCATCGGAGCGCACGATCGAACTCGCGGCACGCGTCGGCACCGCGATCGCCGAGGCTCTCGCCGTTACGGGCGTGTTCGCGGTCGAGCTGTTCGAGACGACGGACGAGCGTCTCCTCGTCAACGAGCTCGCGATGCGCCCGCACAACAGCGGCCACTGGACCCAGGACGGCGCCGTCACGAGCCAGTTCGAGCAGCACCTGCGCGCGGTGCTCGACCTGCCGCTCGGCTCGCCGGATCCGCTGGCAGAGGCGATCTGCATGGTCAACATCCTGGGCGGCCCGGAGGGCGCCGAGATCGACGAGCGGTTCGCCGCCGCGATGCGCGCGCAGCCGTCGGCGAAGATCCATACCTACGGCAAGTCGCCGCGCCCGGGGCGCAAGGTCGGCCACATCAATGTCGCAGGCGACAGCATCGACGATGTCGCGTACGCCGCTCGCGCCGCCGCCGTGCACTTCGCGTGACTCGTGTGGCATTGTCAGGAGATCACAAAGAGGTCACATACCCTCGTAGAGTGCTTCACTCCTCCGAAAAGCCGCTCGTCGGCGTCGTCATGGGCTCCGACTCCGACTGGCGGGTCATGCAGGATGCGTCGTCTGCCCTGACGGAGTTCGGCATCGCCCACGAGGTCGAGGTCGTCTCAGCCCACCGCACGCCCGACAAGCTCATGAGCTACGGCCGCGAGGCGCGCGGGCGCGGGCTGCGCGCGATCGTCGCCGGGGCGGGAGGCGCAGCGCACCTGCCGGGCATGCTCGCGTCTCTCACCGCGCTCCCCGTGATCGGCGTGCCGGTGCAGCTGAAGACGCTCGACGGGCTCGACTCGCTGCTCTCGATCGTGCAGATGCCGGCGGGGATCCCCGTGGCCACCGTGTCGATCAACGGCGCGAAGAACGCCGGCCTGCTCGCCGGACGCATCATCGGGGCGGGCGATCCTCAGGTCGCCGATCGCGTCGAGGCGTACGCGGCGGAGCTCGAGCGCCAGGTCGAGGAGAAGAACGCGCGTCTCAAGGAATCCCTTTCGTGACGCTCTCCGCCGAACGCACGGCGGAATCGGTCGTCCATCAGCGTCCGATGCGCAGACCCGATGCGGCGAACGGGAAGATGATGACCCGTCGCGGCTGGTGGCTCGTCGTGCTGAACTTCCTGGTCCCCGGATCCGCGCAGGCGCTCGCCGGCAGTAAGCGGCTCGGCCGATTCGGCCTGCGGCTGACGCTGCTGATGTGGGTGCTCGCCATCATCGCGGCGCTCGGCACGCTGCTCTGGCGAACGGCGGCGCTCGCCGTCGTCACCTTCCCGATCACGCTCCCGGCGCTCGCCGTGATCCTCGCGATCTACACGGTCGTCTGGGTCATCCTGTCGATCGACACCCTGCGCCTCGTGCGCCTCGTGAAGACGCGTGCGCCGCAGCGCTTCTTCATCCTCGTGCTGGGGCTGCTGCTCGCGGTCGTGCAGGGCACCGTGGGAGCTTTCGGGGCCTCGACGCTGTTCACATCGAGCGGCTTCCTGAACGACAACTTCTCCAATGCGGCTCCCGTCGTGCCGCCGAGCAACGGCTACTACAACGTGCTGCTGCTCGGAGCAGATTCCGGTGAGGGGCGCGATTCGCTGCGCTACGACAGCATCTCCGTGATCTCGGTCAATGCCGACACGGGGGCGATCACGATCACCGGCGTGCCGCGCGACCTCGAGCACGCGCCGTTCAGCGAGGGCAGTCCCATGCTCGCGGAGTACCCGACGCGCTTCGAAGGACACGCGGACCCGGAGTGCGGCTGGTCGAGCGGCATCAACCAGCTCACGAACGCGGTGGCGTTCTGCCGTGAGGACGGCGGCGCGAGCCTGTACCCCGACGCCGAGAAGCACGACTCGCTGCCCGAGATCGAGGCGACCAAGGACGCGGTCGAGGGTCTCACCGGTCTCGAGATCCCGTACTACGTCTCGATCGACATGCAGGGCTTCGCCGCGCTGATCGATGCGGTCGGCGGGGTCGACATCACGGTCGATGAGAGGCTGCCGGAGGGCGGCGGGCCCGCCTACGAGGACCAGCCCGCGGAAGAATGGGCGACGGGATGGATCGAGGAGGGCGAGCAGACGATGAACGGCGAGACCGCGCTGTGGTACGCGCGTTCGCGCTACACGACGAGCGACTGGGACCGCATGCAGCGTCAGCGCGAGCTGCAGACCGCGGTGCTCAGTCAGATGACGCCGCAGAACCTGCTGACGCGCCTCGAGGAGGTCGCGGATGCGGGCACCGCCGTGCTCGAGACCGACGTGCCGCGCGCGCTCGTGCCAACGTTCCTCGACCTCGCGGTCGACGCCCGCACGCAGGAGATGGCATCGATCGAGCTCAACCCCGACAGCGGCATCGATCAGACGGAGCCCGACGTGGCTCTGATCCACCAGATGGTGCAGGATGCGCTGCATCCCGCGACCGAAGCTCCGGCTGAGTGAGCGCTCCCAGACTCCCGCGAACGCGGGCGATAGGATCCATGGTGACATTCTGCGTTGACGATCTGCGAGGCGCGCTCCTGTGACGAGTATCGATCTGAGTGAATATGACGTGCCGGGCCGCGGGCGCGGGCTGGCGGACGTCGTCCGCTGGCGTTACCTGCTGACCCTGCTGATCCGCAAGGGCACCGCGACGCGCTACCGCAACTCCGTGCTCGGCTGGACCTGGTCGTACGTCAAGCCGCTGGTGCAGTTCTTCATCTACTTCGCCGTGATGGGCGTCATCTTCGGCATGGATCGCGGCACCGACAACTACCCGCTGTACCTGTTCGCGGGCTTCATCACGGTGCAGTTCTTCAACGAGGCGTTCGGAAACGCCACGAGCTCCGTCGTCGGCAACAAGGCACTCGTCAAGAAGATCTACCTGCCGCGCGAGCTGTTCCCGATCGCGGCCACGGCGGGCGCATTCGTGCACTTCCTGCCGCAGCTCGCGATTCTGCTCGTCGTCGCGTTCGTGTACGGGTGGGTGCCCGGCATCCTGAACGTCGGCGCGATCGTGCTCGGGCTGCTGATCATCGCGATCATTGCGTTCGGGCTCGGGCTGCTGTTCGCCGGCATCAACGTGCGCTTCCGAGATATCGAGAACTTCGGCGAGGTCATCCGCCAGCTCGCCACCTGGGCCTCGCCCGTGCTGTACACGTGGCAGCTCATCGAGGAGCATCTCGGCGATGTCATGCTGTACGTCTACATGTGCAACCCGATCACGGTCGCCGTCGAGCTGATGCACTACGGCTTCTGGAAGCCGACCGTCGCGGAGCAGTCGGGCGGATGGGAAGGCTTCGCCCCCCACTTCGGCGAGCACGTCGGCATCGCCATCCTCATCAGCCTCGCGTTCGTCGTGATCGGACAGCTCACGTTCCGTCGCTTCGAGCGCACTTTCGCCCAGGACGTGTGATGTCGGAAACGTTGCAGCAGACCTCGAAGAAGACGCCGGCGATCATCGTCGACCGCGTCACGAAGCGCTTCATGAAGCGCAACACGCATTCCCTCAAGGAAGGCTTCGTCAGCTGGACGAAGCGGAAGAAGGTGCGCGCCGACCACTTCGACGCGCTCCAGGACGTCAGCTTCCAGATCGGCGAGGGCGAGGCCGTCGCGGTGCTCGGCTTCAACGGATCCGGCAAGTCGACGACGCTCAAGATGGTCTCCGGAGTCATGGCGCCCGACGCCGGCCGCGTCTTCACGAAGGGACGCATCGCGGGACTCATCGAGGTCGGCGCCGGCTTCCACCCCGAGCTGTCGGGTCGCGAGAACGTCTACCTGAACGCCGCCATCCTCGGAATGAAGAAGCACGAGATCGACGCCCGCTTCGACGACATCGTCGCCTGGAGCGAGATCGGCGACTTCATCGATCAGGAGGTCAAGCACTACTCGTCGGGCATGTTCATGCGCCTGGCCTTCTCCGTCGCGATCCACGTCGATGCCGACGTGCTGCTCGTCGACGAGGTGCTCTCGGTCGGTGACGCGCCGTTCCGCGAGAAGTGCAACCGCAAGATGAAGGAGCTCACGGAGCGGGGCGTGACGATGCTGATCGTCAGCCACAACATGGGCACCGTGCAGGACCTCTGCAGTCGCGGCATCGTCATCCACGAGCACAAGGTGCTGTTCGACGGCCCGATCGACGAGGCCGTGAAGGTCATCCGCGAGACGCCGCACTGAGCGGCGCGCTCCCTACTTCCCGAACTTGGCCTTCAGCACGCGCAATGCGCGCTCGGGGAGGCTGTAGCGCGCGATGTCGTCGCGGATGCGCGCCTCGATATCGACGAGGCGCTGGTCGATGAACTTCGTGAGGTAGAGGGGCAACCCGGGGCCGTTCTCGGCGACCCACGCGCGCAGAGCCTCGTCGCGCAACTGCGCGTCGATGGCCGCGTGGTCGGTGCTGCTCGAGATCACGCTGTTGCCGTCGGAACCCCCGGACGAGGGCCGCTGATGCCAGTAGGCGTACGGCTTCTTCGCATCGAGGTACTCGAGCGGACCCTTCGTGAGCACCTTCATCGTGAAGCTCCAGTCGCCCACGACGGGCAGGCGCTCGTCGTAGAGTCCGAGCTCATCGTGTAGCGTGCGGCGGTAGACGAAGCCGATCGGAACGAAGCGGTTGTGCAGCATCGTGTCGCCGAGCGTCGGCGCCGTCAGATGCGGCTGGAAGATCTCGCGGCCGAGCTCGACGTAGTCGCCGCCCTCGACCCGCTCCCAGACGATCTCGATCTTCGACACGACACCGCCGCGCGCGGCATTCTTCTCGCTGTCGAGGTACCGCACGGCCTCCGCGAGAAACGACGGATGCCACGAATCGTCGTCGTCATGCAGCACGAGGTACGGAGCGGTCGTCATCGTCACGCCTGCGTTCGCGCTGGCCCACCGCCCGTGGGACTCCTGCCGATGGAGCACGCGCACCTGCTCGCGGAACGCCTCGGGAACGCGCGCGACCATCGCGTCGACGCCGGCGGGGTCGCCGCCGTCGTTGATGATCACGCACTCCCAATCGGTGAGGGTCTGCGAGCTGATGCTGCGCAGCGCCCGGTCGAGGAACCGCGGACGGTCCTTCGTGCGAACGACGATCGCGACGCGCGGCTCGTTCATCGTCCCATGCCGGTGTAGGTCCAGCCCGCGTCCCGCCAGGCGGCCGGGTCGAGGATGTTGCGGGCATCGAACACGACCGGACGGGCGACCTTCGTCGCCGTCTCTGCCGGGTCGAGGGCCTTGAACTGCTTCCACTCCGTCGCGATCACGACCGCCTCCGCACCCTTGAGGGCCTCGTCCAAGGACGCCGCGTAGTTCAGCTGCGGGTGGGCCCTCCGGGCGGTGTTCATCGCTTCGGGGTCGTAGGAGACGACTTCGGCACCGAGGCCCTTCAACTGCACGGCCACGTCCAACGCGGGGGAGTCGCGGATGTCGTCGCTGTCGGGTTTGAAGGCGAGACCGAGCACGGTGACGCGGTGGCCGTAGACGGGTCCGTCGAAGCTGTCGACGACGCGGTCGACGACGTGCTGGCGGCGGCGGAGGTTGATCTCGTCGACCTGCTTCAAAAACGCGACGGATTCGCCCTTGCCGAGTTCTTCAGCGCGGGCAGCGAACGCGCGGATGTCTTTCGGGAGGCACCCGCCGCCGAATCCGATACCGGCGTTGAGGAACTTCCGGCCGATGCGTTCGTCGTGTCCGATCGCGTCGGCGAGCTGGGTGACGTCGGCACCGGTGACCTCACTGATCTCGGCCATCGCGTTGATGAAGCTGATCTTCGTGGCGAGGAAGCTGTTGGCGGCGACTTTCACCAGTTCCGCGGTGGGCTGGTTGGTGACCAGGCGCGGTGTGCCGCGGTCGAGGATCGACGCATACACCTGATCCAACGTGGCGACGTCCTCATCATGTGTGGCGTCTGCGACGCCGTAGACGAGCCGGTCGGGGTCGACGGTGTCTTTCACCGCGAATCCTTCGCGGAGGAACTCCGGGTTCCATGCCAACCGCACGCCTTCGCGGGCGGCGAGTTCGGACAACCGGGCCGCGGTGCCGACGGGGACGGTCGATTTCCCGGCGATGAGGGACCCGGGTTTGGCGTGTTCGAGGATGCCGTCGGTGGCGGCATCGACGTAGGTCATGTCGGCACCCTGCCCGTCACGGCGTTGCGGGGTGCCGACGCCGATGAAGTGGACGTCGGCGTCGGCGAGGTCGGCGTAGTCGGTGGAGAACGTCAACCGGCCGGAGGCGAGGCCTGCTCGGAGGATGTCGTCGAGGCCGGGTTCGTAGAACGGGGTTTCCCCGGCGGAGAGCTTCGCGATCTTGGCCTCGTCGACGTCGATGCCGACGACGGTGTGGCCCAGGGACGCCATCGAGGCGGCATGGACCGCACCGAGGTACCCACATCCGATCACGCTCAGCTGCATGGGGATCTCCTTCGTCAGGGAAGCGCGTGCCCGTCGGCACACTCTCCTTATCCTGCCACGCGTCGCCGTCGCATATCCTGGTGCGGACATGACCGGATCCGCACACGACGACACCGCGCCCCTGCTGTCGGTCGTCATCCCCACGCACAACGTCCGCCCCTGGCTGCGGCAGGCACTCGACTCGGTGCTGCGCCAACAGCTCGATCTCGAGGTGATCGTGGTCGACGACCGCTCGGGCGACGGCACGATCGACGCCGCGCGAGCCGCCGCGGAGCGCGATGAGCGCGTGCGCGTCGTGACATCGGCGGGCGCGGGCGGTGGATCTGCGCGCAACACCGGGGCCGAACTGGCGCGCGGCCGATACCTCATCTTCGCCGACGGCGACGACCTGATCCCCGACGGCGCGTACGCCGCGCTGGTCTCGAGCCTCGAGGCGAGCGGATCCGACATGGCGGTCGGCGACTACATCAAGTTCCGCGCGGTCGACACCTGGCGCCCGACGGCCGCGATGCCGGCCTTCGCACAGCCCGCGCGGGGAATCACCCTCGCCGACGCGCCCACGCTGCTGTTCAGCAGACCGTGCTGGAACCGGGCGTTCCGCCGCGACTTCTGGCAGACCAGCGGCATCCGATTTCCCGACGTGCCCCGCTCGAACGACATCGTGCCGATGGTCAGGGCTCTGGTCGGAGCATCGTCGATCGACATCGTCGAAGACGTGGTCTATGTCTATCGCGAGCGGCCGGGCAGCGGATCGATGACGGCGCGTGCGGGAGCCGCGACGAGCCTCGTCAGCTACCTCACCCAGGAGACGGAGTGCGCCGAACTCGTGCGAGCCTCCGGTGACGCCGCTCTCGAGGCGGTGTTCGCCGAGGTCGTCTGGGATCGCGACGCGTTCGTGGCCGTGAATCGCTATCTGCTCGCGTGGGAATCACCATCGGAGGGCGACGAGGTCATCGCGTCGCACCTGAACGCGCTGCTCGACATGGTGCCGGCGCCCGACGGCGTGGATCCGCTGCGACGCCTCGCCCTCACCCTTGCCGCCGATGGTGCGTTCGCGGCCGGTCACGCCGTCGCGCGTGTGGCGGGCGGGCACCCCGAGGGCACGGATCCCTCGGAAGAGCGCGCGGATCTCGTGACGACATGGCGCGCACTCGTCGCGGAGATCGCTCGACGAGGCCTGGGCGACGACGAGCGCGCGCGGCTCGTCGAGCGCCTGTCCCGGCAGCTCGCGCAGCCGCACACCGGTCCGCCCGGGGCGCGGCAGGAGCTCGCCCTGGAGGCGGAGCGGGTGCTCGGCGCGCGCGTGCGCCTGTTCTCGGTCGACGCGTGGCAGGATCCCTCGACGCGCGCCGACCGAGCTGCCGCGCGGGAGCGCACCGCGGCTCGAGCGCACGGGCTGGCCGGAGGCGGCCTCCTGGCAATCGACGGAACCGTGTCGCCCGATGCGGGGCCAGTGGGGGTCGCGCTCTTCGACGGCGAGGCGAGCCTCGAGCGCGGGGCACCGCGTCTGATCCGTCCGGTGAGCCTCACCTGGCGCACGGCCGATGACGGCGTGCGCACCTGGTCGGCGGCGTTCCCGGCGCATCAGCTGCCGATGCATCGCCCGCTCACGCCGGTGGTGACGGAAGCGGACGGGACGATGTGGAACGTCGACGCCGCCTTCGAACTGCCGGCTTACTCCCGCCGCGACGCCTTCCTCTACGACATCGTCGATCGGATCCTCATCGTGCGCCGCCGCCGCGGCCCGATCGTGCGCGGGACGGTATCGATGGCGCGCCGGGCGCTACGAGGCTGGTGACGGCGCGCCCGCGAGCGAGGCGAGCATCGCGGAGTACTGTCGCGAGATGTCCCACGGCGCGATCGGGTCGAGGAAGGCGTCGAAGTCGCGGTCCGTCAGGCCCGCGAACGGATCATCCGCGAGCAGGTCGGCGATCGACGACTCGGGATCGGCCGGGTCGAAGAACGCGATCCACGGCTCGCCCGCGAACTGCTCGCGCAGGTGTGCATCGCCCGGCAGGATCACGGGAACGCGGAACGTCGCGGCGAGGTGCACCGATCCCGAGTTGAGGATCGCCCGGTAGGGGAAGCATGCGACATCTGCCGCCCGGAACCAGCGCGCGATGTCGGCGTCGTCGACGAAGCCGAGATGCGAGATCGTGCGCTGCTGCGCAGGCAGCGACGCGGCGAACTCCGCGCGCGGCATCTCCTTCACCGCACCGGCGAGCATGAGCCTGAGGTCGCCGCCGCGGCGCTCGTTCGCGCGGGCGGCGGCGCGCGCGAGATCGTCGACGCCCTTGTACGGCCGGATCTGGCCGAGGAAGAGCACCGAGCGCTCGTCGTCACTGAGATCGAACGACGCGCGCGCCTCCTCGCGCGTGACGCCCGTGTCGTACACGCCCTCGTAGCTGGGGTGCGCGATCTGACGGATCTTGCGCGGATCCACCGCCACGACATCGCTGATCGCGGCGGGCGTGTGCGGGGCCATGATGTGGATCGCGTCGGCCGAGCTCGCGAGCAGCCGATACAGCTGCACTTCGAGCGACGGGAAGGTGAGCTCGTGGGGGAGGCGGTTGTGCACGGTCCAGACGAGCTTCGCGCCGCGGGAGCGCAGCCGCCGGAGCGCCCGCTCGAGACGTGCCACGCGCCGCGCGGCCGCGGCTTCCGACTGCGCCTGCTGGGCGATCGGCGTGGTCCAGTGCACGTGCAGCACATCGCCGCGACCGAGGCGGGCGGCGGAGGCGACGAGATCGTCGAACGTGTGGGCACCGTCGACGTGGAACCCGTCCGCACGCGGCGCCAGCTCGATCAGATTGAGGAACGCGTTGTTCAGGTACGCCGGAAACACGAGCACCTGGGGACCTGATCGCATGGGGACGATCTTAGGCGCGATCGGCCGAGCGCACCGTGACCGGCGCATCCTGCCGCGCCCGACCTCACACCAGGTCGCGGGGGATCGAGGTGCTCCAGCTCTTGGACGCCACGCGTCGCTCGCCCTCGTAGGCATCGAGCTCCGCGTGCAGCATGAACTCGGTGGCCGTGGAGGTCAGCACGGTTCTCGTGGCCGTGCGCACGTTCCAATCGTCGCGCTCGAATCCCAGGATCCAATCGGTCTCACCGCGTATCGAGCCGAAATCGCCGGCGGTGAAGCTGTACTGCTCGTACGCGCGCCGGATGACGGCGAGGTCGATGCCCGGGAAATGCACCACCCCGAGGTCCTTGACGACACGCAGGGTGCCGGTGAGGTCGACCATGTTGCGGTGCACGCTCCAGTCCTGTTCGCCCGGCTGCAGCTGACGCACCTCGATCGGCTCCGCGCCCTCGGGCTCGCCGAACACGGGCACGAGAGAATCGTCGTCTTCGCCCTGGGCCGGACGAACCGGGAGCACCAGGGCCGACTCGTCGGGGTAGACCGTCAGACGCACGGGTTCGGGCGGCGGCCACACCACCGGCCAGTACGACGTCGACACCGCCAGCCGTACGCGATGGCCGGCCGGGAAGGACTGCGCCATGCCGTTCAGCGGCACGGACACGGTCAGCTTCTCCCCGGGCTCCAGAGGCCGCGGAACGTCCGATCCGCGGTGGTGGTTGAGGTTGAGGATCCCGTAGCTGACGCGGGTCGCCTCGCCGTCCGGCGCGATGTCCGACAACCGCACGGCGACCATCGCGACGGGCCGGTCGACGCTCAGGGCGAGGTCGGCGGTCGGCGAGCCCAGCAGTTCGAGCCGCTCCGCCAGTGCTTCGCTGTCGAAGACCATCGAACCGCCGTCCTCCTCCCTCTGGTCATACGGCATGTCGGGCGGCGCGTTGTACGAGCACCACTTGCCGGCGAACTGACCGACCGAGAGCGGCGATCGCACGGAGAGCTCGGGCGTCGTCGCGCGCGGAGAGTCGGGCCGCCGGATCTGATGCCATCCCAGTGGGTACCGCGTCTCGACGACCCGTGGGCTCGGCCAGTCGGGTTCGCCGACCCAGCGCCCCGGTCGGTCCTCATACGTCGTAGCCGGGCGGGCGGCGTCCTGCATCCAGATGCTGAGCGCCGGCCCGCTCGTCGCGCCGTTGTCGTGATCATCCTTCAGCCAGTGGTCCCACCACCCGACGACTTCCTGCAGGAAGCCGATGGCGGGTCCCGGCTCTCCGAGGTGCGGGTACTTGTGGCTCCACGGTCCGATCAGCCCTCGCGTGGGCACATCCAGCTCTGCGAGCAGGCGGAACACCGCGTTGGAATACCCGTCCGCCCAGCCGCTCACGGCGAAGACGGGGACCTCGACGGCCGAATAGTCCTCATCGATCGACCCGTGTCGCCAGTATTCGTCGCGGTGCTGGTGGCGCAACCAGGTCTCCAGCCACAGCCCGCTGTTCTCGAGCCGGTCCAGCCAGAGCTCGCGCCAGCTCTCACCGACCACGGCGGGATCGGGCGGGCAGGAGTTGTACGCGAACATCGTGGACGCCCACGACAGATTGTCGCTGAGGAGGCACCCGCCCATGTAATGGACATCGTCGGTGTATCGGTCGTCGGTGGAGCAGACGGTGACGATGGCCCCGAGGCTCGGCGGACGCCGGGCCGCGACCTGCAGCGCGTTGAATCCGCCCCACGAGATGCCCATCATCGCGGTGCGACCGCTGCACCACCGCTGCTCTGCCATCCATGCCAGCACCGATTCGCCGTCCGACAGCTCCTGCTCGAGGTATTCATCGGTCAGCACACCCTCCGAGTCACCGCTGCCGCGCAGGTCCACGCGCAGGCACGCATACCCGTAACCGGCCATGTACGGATGGTGGATGGAATCGCGCTGCGCCGTCAGATCCCGTTTGCGATACGGGATCATCTCCAGCACGCCGGGAACCGGATCGTCGTCGGACGACACCGGCCGCCACAAGCGTGCGGCGAGACGAGTGCCGTCGGGCATGGGGATCCACAGGTGCTCTTCCTCCATGACCTCGTTCGGCAGAGCGGTGACGGTGCGCATCAGTCTCCTTCCTCGACCGGAGCGATGTCGAAGTGCAGCGCATTCACGCAGCGCTCCCACAGGCGTTCGATCTCGACTCCGTTGCGTGCGCCGAGGAAGACCTCGGCGAGCAGGTAGCTGTAGCTGTCCTCGCCCTCGCCGTCCGAGAGGCGCTGCCCCGTCGTCACGGCGAGCTCGACGGCGACGACGCCGCGGATCTGCTTCTCGAGCTCGGCGATCTCGTCGGCGGACGGAACGCGATCCACGACGCCGTCCGAGAAGGTTCGCATCAGCCATTTTCCCGCCGTCGCGAACGTGCCCTGCCTCCGGGGGAGGGCACGCGGGTCTCGACCGAGCGCCAGGTCGACCATGAACGCGTGGTTCGGGATGCCGTCGACCATTTCGAACAGCAGAGCGTGCGACTGGGAGTGTCGGGCGTTGATCTCGAGCAGCTTGAGGCTCTCGGCCTCCGGATCCCAGAAGTACTCGATGTTGAACGTGCTGTGCTCGAGTCCGACGGCGGCGATCACGCGACGCGATACGTCGGCCATGTAGTTCTGGATGTGCTGGGGGACGCGCGACGACGGGTACTCGTACCTCAGAAAGCTCGATGTTCCCGGGTAGGTGATCGAATCGACCACGCCGTAGATCTCGACCTCCCCGTCGTCGGCATAGCCCTCCACGGTGACCTGCGACCCCAACGCCTCTTCCTCCACGAGGCACGTGTCCGCTCCGATCTGCGCGATCTCGGGCGGAAGATCGAGCATGTCGAGGATGTCGTTGAAAGGTCCTCCCATTCGCCCCACCTGATCCCGCTCGAGGGCCATCGCGGTCTTCAGCTGCTCGTCGTTCTCGACGTGATGCGCGCCCTCGGACGACGCCGACTTGATCGGTTTGATCCAGACGGGGTACTCGAGGCCGCCCGGAAGCACGGCCTCTTCATCGGAGAGATCGAGCAGTGCGAATCCCGGGAGCTCGTCGATCGCTTCGCGCTGCTTGAGACGGGACCAGTACTTGTGCTCGCATTTGACGATCGCTTCGAGAGAAGCGGAGGGGAGACCTCGTTCCCGGCAGAGCACGGCCACCATCATCGTCACGGGGAAGTCCCAGTACCCGACGATCGCGTCGACCGACCCCTCGAAGGCGTCCAGGTGGTTCCGCGCGCGATCGAGCAGGTCCGGAACGGAGACGACACCCTGCTGCAGCTCGTTGCGGGTGAGCAGCTGATGGAACGTGTAATGCTGCGCGTCGGGCATGCCCTCCAGCACCGAGCGGTTCGCCTCGTCGAGGCCCAGCACGAAGATGTTGCGGGCGGTCGGAACGGGCATGTCGCATCCCCCTCTCCCGCTGGCAGGGGCGCAGCGAGTGCGGCACCGATCACGCTATGGCGGCTGCGGGCTGCGCGAACGCCCCTTGACAGCACTCGATCACCCGCGTAGCACGAGCGCGGCAAATTCTCCGTGACATCATCGAGTCACATCTGTCACACTGATAACCATGCGTCGCACCAATCACGGCCACGAGCCTGCCCGAAAGGGGCGGGCCGTCTTCGGCATCGCGCTCGCGGCGGCGCTCATCGGTTCACTTCTTCCGACCACGGCGTTCGCCGCGGAACAGCCCGCGCCCGAGCCCACGCCGACGATCGCTCAGGCGCCTGAGGCGACGCAGACCCCGGAACCCGTCGAACCAGCGGAAGCGACGCCCTCGTCGACGCCGAGCGCGGTGCCGACGCCGGATCCGACGGCCGCCGCGTCACCGACCGATGCGCCGGTGCCGAGCGAGACGCCGGAGCCCACTCCCACTCCGACTCCGACGATGACGGCGGATCCGGGGGAGGCCGACCTCGACGGGTTCTCGGCGGACAGCATCCTGACGCCCGACAACGGCGACTACGTCGGCGACACGACCGAAGACGAGGCGGATCCGGGCGCCTACTCCGAGACGCAGGCCGGCCTGCTGAAGGCCGATACTCTCAACGGGTTCAAGGCCGGCAACATCATCAGCGACGCGAAGATGTACACCTCGGGCACGATGTCGGCGAACCAGATCCAGGGCTTCTTCAACCAGAAGGTGAAGCGCTGCGACTCGAACTACACGTGCCTCAAGGACTTCTCGATGAAGACCCGCACGAAGGCGCCGAACTCATACTGCGCGGGCACCTACCAGGGGTCGAGCCGCGACACGGCGGCGCAGATCATCTCGAAGGTGTCGAAGGCCTGCAACGTCAGCGAGCGCGTGCTGATCGTCATGCTCCAGAAGGAGCAGGGGCTGGTGACGCACACGTGGCCGAGCCAGTTCCGGTACGACATCGCCATGGGCTACGCCTGCCCCGATGATGCGGCATGCGACAGCACGTACTTCGGATTCCAGAACCAGATGTACATGGCGGCCTATCAGCTGCAGCGGTACACCAAGGACAGCTACTTCAGCTGGTACCCGGTCGGCAAGACGTCGCAGGTGCGCTGGCATCCGAACGCGGCGTGCGGCACCGGGCCGGTGCGCATCGAGAACAAGGCGACCGCAGCGCTGTACTACTACACGCCGTACCAGCCGAACCGCGCGGCGCTCCGAGCGGGCTACGGGGTCGGCGACTCGTGCTCGGCATACGGCAACCGCAACTTCTACAACTACTACACCGACTGGTTCGGTTCGACCGGCGGCGGTTCGACCGGCGGCGGGTCGACGGGCTACTCGGTGACCGGGAAGACCGCTGTGAAGTGGAAGGCGATGGGCGGATCCGGCGGAGTGCTCGGCAAGCCGATCTCATCGAAGAACTGCAACCTCGCAGGCGGCGCCTGCCTGCAGAAGTTCTCCGGAGGCAGCCTCTACTACACCGAGCAGGCCGGCGTCGTCTACATCCGCGGCACGATCCGCGACAAGTGGTCGAGCATGGGCTCGCGCGGCGGCCCCCTCGGCTACCCCACGAGCGACCCGTGGTGCGGCCTGTCGCAGGGCGGCTGCCTGCAGAAGTTCCAGGGCGGCTCGATTTACACGACCGCCGCGACGGGCACCCACTACGTGCGCGGAGCGTTCCGCGACCTGTGGTCGCGCGTGGGCGACCGGAACGGGATCATGAAGTACCCGACGAGCGACCCGTGGTGCGGGCTCGCGAAGGGCGGCTGCCTGCAGAAGTTCCAGGGCGGCACGATGTACACCTCGTCCGAGACCAGCACGAAGTACGTGCGCGGAGCGATTCGAGACGCGTGGGCGAAGGCGGGCGACCGCCACGGCCGGCTCGGCTATCCCACGACGAATCCCCGCTGCGGCGGCGGTGCGTGCACGCAGAGCTTCCAGGGCGGCACGATCCGCTACCAGGGCGGCTCGAGTCGCGTGCTCTACGGGTAGGGCCGTGGCGTTCTCCGATCACTCGATCGCGGGCGTGCGCGTTCCGCACTGGGTTCCGGACGCGCCGGACGCCCCGCGGAACTTCGGCGACGAGATCGGCCCGCTGCTCGTGCGCGCGCTCGTCGGCGACCGTGCGGATCAGGGCGACGCGCGCCTGATCTCCGTCGGCAGCGTGCTGCAGTTCGCATCGCCCGGGGACGTCGTCTGGGGCGCCGGCATCAATGGCAAGGTTCGCCAGCGCGTGCGGTATCCGCTCGACGTGCGCTCTGTGCGCGGGCCGCTCACTCGTGCCGTCCTGCTCGGCAACGGCGTCCGCGTCCCTGAGGTGTACGGCGACCCCGCGCTGCTCGTGCCGTCGCTGTTCTCGTCGATCCGGCCCGACGGGGCCGGGGGCATGCTGGTCGTTCCGAACCTGAACGAGCTCGAGCGGGTCTCAGGCGACGAGGTGCTCAGCCCTCTTGGCGATCCGCTGGCGATCGCGGCGCGCATCGCGGGCAGCGGCTTCGTCGTCGCGAGTTCGCTGCACGCTCTCGTCATCGCCGACGCGTACGGGATCCCCGCGCGGCCGCTGGTGCCGGTCGCCGAACACCCGCTGAAGTATCTCGACTACTACGCGGGTACGGGCAGGGCCCGCGTCGAATTCGCACGCTCGGTCGACGAAGCGATCGCGCTCGGTCCGGTTGCGCCCGCCGAGGTCGACATCGACGCGATCGCGCGGGCGTTTCCGCACGACATCTGGGGCGGATCGGCTGCCCAGCAGGACGACTCGTCGGCCGACTATTCCGCACGACGGCGGGAATCGTGGCGCGCGCGTGAGAGCCTCGCGCTCGCTGTCGGGCGCGACGCCCCCGACAGCGCTGCGCAGGCGCTGCTGCGCGTCGACCAGATCATCGGTGAGCAGTCCCCCGAACTGGCTGAGGTGCTCGAGCTGTGCTCGACGGGCGCGATGCCGGACGCCGCATCGCTGAACGCGGCCGCGCTCGCGTACCTCGGCCGAACCGAACCGCACGGTGAGACCGACGCGCGCTTCTCGCGCGCCCTGCGCCGCGTGGCAGGGGAGACCGACCTCGCGGTGATCTGCCGTGTCGCGGCGACCGGCAAGGTCTCGCTCGCGCGCGCGATCGCGCTCGGTGAGAAGACCGATGACGATGGGCTCGCACATCTCGGCGAGAGCGCGCCGACCGCGGCGTCCCCCGAGTCCGAGTCCGAGCGCCAGTCTGTGTCGCACGCACCGGGGCTGATCTCGCGCGTGCTCAGGCGCCGCGGGTAGCATCGAGGCATAATGCGCTCCTATCGCCGTCTCGCCTGGCGACGAGACCGCGAGCTGACCGGATTCCTCCGCGATGTCGCGCATCGTCATGCCCAGGGCAACGTCTTCAACCCCTCCTTCGCGTGCGCGGGAGATGCCCTCGTCGTCGCCTACCGCGCCATCCCTGAGGGCGACAGCGCGATCCGCGCCTACGCCGCGATCCGGCAGCGTTCGGGAGAGGCCGCGGCCGTGTCCGACCTGTCTGCATGGGGCGCGGAGCACGGCATCGAGAAGGTCGCCGACCCGAAGGTGCTGCTCCACGGCGACGCGGTGTACGTGACCTTCAACACGGGCTTCGTGTCCGCAGGAGAATTCAACGACATCTACCTGATGCAGGTGCACCCCCGTCTCGGCGATCCGCAGCGCGTCGTGGCCGATTTCGAGCGGCAGAGCGTGGAGAAGAACTGGGCGTTCCTCACGTCGGACGACCACCTGTCGGCGGTGTACCGGCTGCACCCTTACGCCGAGGTGGCCTGCTCCGGCGGTGAGCTGGGAGGCGCCGGCGATCTGGTCTTCTCCCTGCGCACGCCCGTGCGCACCGACAGCGCGGCGGGCGAGGGGCTCTCGATCGGCACACAGCTGATCGCCGACGGGCGAGAGCACCGCCTGATCGCGCACGAGAAGGTGTACGACGAGGCGGGCAAGCGCAGCTACTACGGGCGTGCGGTGTCGATCTCGGGCGTCGGCACCGATCACGTCGCGGTGCGCGCCGCGCCCCAGCGCCTGATCCATACCCGTCGCGACGCGCAGCCCCGTGAGGGCGTGCACAATCCGAACCTGCTGTCGGCGACGTACTTCTCGGGCCTCGCGCGGCGCGGGGATCGCATCGTTCTGGGGTATGGGATCAACGACGTCTCGGCGGGCATCGCCCGGGTGAAGGGAACAGCGCTGTGGCCGTGAGGACGTTCTACTGGGAGACCGCCCCCGAGCAGCCGCGGCGCCGCTTCTCCCGGCGCGTGCCCGAGCCGTCGCCGAGTGGCTGGCGGTACGGCAACGTCGGCGACATCTTCAACCGCGATCTCGTTCGGCACCTGTACGGCGAGGAGCCCCTCAACACCGACGACGCCGGGCGGCGCGTGCTGCTCGTCGGCTCGACCGTGCACCGCATGCGCGACGGCGACATCATCGCGGGCGTCGGCACGAAGGGATCGCCGCAGCCGACGGCCGCCGAGGCATCGGCGCGCATCTGGGGCGCGCGCGGCCCGTTCACGGTCGACCTGCTGCGCGAGGCGGGCCACGACGTCTCGGACATCCGCTTCCTCCTCGACCCCGGGCTGCTGATCGCCCGCGTGCACCCGGAGCTGGCGCGCATCCGTCCGAAGCGAGGCCGCACCGTGTTCGTCCCGCACTACCGGGAGCGCGAACGATTCGCCGATACGGCCGACTACCGCGTGATCGACGTCGACCAGACGCCGCTCGAGTTCGCGAAGCAGATCGCGCGCGCCGAGACCGTCTACTCGTCGTCGCTGCACGGCATCGTCTTCGCCCACGCCCTCGGCCGCCCCGCGGCGCTCGTCGCGCCGATGACGGCGGAGCCCGAGCTCAAGTACCGGGACTATGCGGCGTCGGTGGGGGAGACCTGGCGCACCCCCGGCGATCTCGCCGAGACGATGCGCGGCGCCGCGCCGCGCGTGCCCGCGGCGGTTCCGGGGCTCATCGACAGCGCGGTGTTCCCGACGCGCGCCGACCTGTCAGAGGCCGGTGCGATCGTCTGAGACCGCCGCGCGTGCGTGATGTTCCTGTGACATTCGACCGCGTCTTCCAGGAAAGCCGCGCACGCTCTGAAACAATGGGCGCTATGGACACCGATCTTCTTGTCGTCGGCTCGGGCTTCTTTGGCCTCACGATCGCCGAACGTACCGCGAACGCGGGCCGCAAGGTCACCGTGATCGACCGCCGGAACCACATCGGCGGAAACGCCTACAGCGAGGCCGAGCCCGAGACCGGGATCGAGGTGCACCAGTACGGCGCGCACCTGTTCCACACCTCGAACGAGACGGTGTGGGAGTACGTGAACCGCTTCACCACCTTCACGAACTACGTGCACAAGGTGTACTCGAACCACAAGGGCGTCGTGTACCCGCTGCCGGTCAACCTCGGCACGATCAACCAGTTCTTCCAGGCGGCGTACTCGCCCGATGAGGCGCGCGCCCTCGTCAAGGAGCAGGCGGGCGAGTTCGATGTCGCCAGTGCGCAGAACTTCGAGGAGAAGGGCATCGCGCTCGTCGGGCGCCCCCTGTTCGAGGCGTTCTTCCGCGACTACACCGCGAAGCAGTGGCAGACCGACCCGAAGAAGCTCTCGGGCGACATCGTCAGCCGCCTCCCCGTGCGGTACAACTACGACAACCGCTACTTCAACGACACGCACGAAGGCCTGCCGACCGATGGCTACACGGCCTGGCTCGAGCGCATGGCCGACCACCCGAACATCACGGTGCAGCTGAACACCGACTTCTTCGACGACTCGCAGCCGTACAACAAAGCGGCCGTCGTCGGGCAGATCCCCGTGGTGTACACGGGCCCGGTCGACCGCTACTTCGACTACGCCGAGGGCGCTCTCAGCTGGCGCACGCTCGACTTCGAGCAGGAAGTGCTGAACATCCGCGACTTCCAGGGCACGTCGGTCATGAACTACCCCGACGCCGACATCCCCTACACGCGCATCCACGAGTTCAAGCACTTCCACCCGGAGCGCACGGAGCTTCTCGCGCAGGACAAGACGGTGATCATGCGCGAGTTCTCGCGCTTCGCCGAAGGCACGGACGAGCCGTACTACCCGGTGAACACGCCCGACGACCGCGAGGGGCTGCTGGCCTACCGCGAGCTGCAGAAGGGCGAGAAGGACGTGCACTTCGGCGGACGGCTCGGCACGTACCAGTACCTCGACATGCACATGGCGATCGGGTCGGCGCTGTCGATGTGGAACAACAAGCTCGCGTAGACACAGGCATGACGACCCGACGGCGGCGCTACTTCCACTCCCTCTGGCTTCTGTCGTCGCGAGATCTCCGGGTCCGCTACGCGACGAGCTGGTTGGGGTATCTGTGGAGCGTGCTCGATCCGCTCGTGATGAGCGCGATCTACTGGTTCGTGTTCACGCAGATCTTCCAGCGCGACGTCGGAGCGGATCCGTACATCGTATTCCTGATCTGCGGGCTGCTGCCATGGGTGTGGTTCAACTCGTCGGTCAGTGACTTCACGAAGGCGTTCAACAAGGATGCGAAGCTCGTGCGATCGACCGCGATCCCGAGGTCGATCTGGGTGGGGCGCGTCATCGTGTCGAAGGGCGTCGAGTTCCTGTGCTCGCTTCCCGTTCTCGTGCTGTTCGCGGTCTTCGGCGGAGCGACGCCGACCTGGGGCGTGCTCTGGTTTCCGCTGGCCGTGCTGATGCAGACCGTTCTGCTGACGGGTCTCGGGCTCATCGTCGCGCCGCTGTGCGTGATGTTCAGCGATCTCGAGCGTACGACGCGGCTGGTGCTGCGCGCCCTGTTCTACGCGACGCCGATCATCTACACCGTCGGCGACCTGCCCGGCATCGCCCGCGAACTGGGCGCGTTCAACCCGCTCTCCGGCATCTTCACGATGTACCGGGCGGCGTTCTTCCCTGAGCTGTGGGACACGTTCGCGGTGTGCATGAGCGCCGTGATGTGCGTACTGTTCCTCGGCGCAGGGATCCTGGTGTTCCGCCGGCTCGAGCGACCCCTCCTGAAGGAGCTGTGATGGGCGAGCACTACGCGATCGAGGTCGAGTCGCTCGGCGTGCGGTTCCGGCGCTCTCGGCGCGGACGGCGATCGATCAAGTCGATGTTCGCCGACCCGAAGCACCGTACGCCGAAGGATGAGTTCTGGGCGCTGCGCGATGTGAGCTTCCAGGTGCGCCCGGGGGAGTCGATCGGCGTGGTCGGGCGCAACGGACAGGGCAAGTCGACCCTGCTCAAGCTCGTCGCCGGCGTTCTGCTTCCCGACGAAGGATCCGTGCAGGTCAACGGCGGGGTCGCACCGCTGATCGAGATCACGGGCGGGTTCGTCGGCGATCTGACCGTGCGCGAGAACGTGCGGCTCACGTCGGGCCTGCACGGCATGAGCAAGGCACAGGTGTCCGAACGGTACGACGGGATCATCGCCTTCGCCGAGCTCGAAGAGTTCCAGGACACGCCCTATCGGCACCTGTCCAACGGCATGAAAGTGCGCCTCGCCTTCGCCGTGGTGTCGCAGCTCGACGAGCCGATCATGCTCGTCGACGAAGTGCTCGCCGTCGGAGACAAGGCGTTCCGCGAGAAGTGCTACACGCGCATCGACGAGATGCTCTCTGCCGGCCGCACCCTGTTCTTCGTGAGCCACCGCGAGGCCGATCTGCGCCGGTTCTGCGAGCGCGGCCTGTATATCCGCGACCACCGGCTCGCGTTGGACGCTCCGATCGACCGGGTCCTGTCGACGTACAACAGCGACCACTGAACGGGCGGCAGCGGCTGAAATTTGGTCTCTGCCCGGGCGCTGTCAGAATATGACGGTGACAGTCGATGCGCCGATGGCCCCGCCCCTCCGGCGCAGGGTGCCCTCGTCGCGCGCCGCGATGCGCATCGGGGAGATCGACGGGCTGCGCGGAATCGCCCTGACGCTCGTCGTCGTGTTCCACCTGTTCGGCCACGGACGCGTCTCCGGCGGTGTCGACGTGTTCCTCACGGTCTCCGGGTTCCTGCTGGTGCTGTCGCTCGTGCGCGCCCTGAGCGGCGGAAAGCCGCTCGGCATCGTGGCGCGCTGGGGCCGCACGTTCGCCCGGCTGGCCCCGCCCGCTTCCCTGGTGCTGCTGACCGTCACGGTGTTCTCGTTCACGGTGTACGCGTCGTGGCTGCGCTCGCAGAACCTCATCGAGGTGGTCTCGACCGCGCTCTACGTCGAGAACTGGCAGCTCATCACCTCGCAGCTCGCGTACGGCGCGGCCGGCCCCGAGACGAGCCCGCTGCAGCACTTCTGGTCGCTGTCGGTCCAGGCGCAGTTCTTCCTGCTGTTCCCGCTCGTCGTCGCCCTGCTGGTGCTCGTCGTGCGCGGGCGGCGCGCCCGCGTCGCGGCGTTCTGGGCCCTGCTCGCGGTGGCGACCGCCGGTTCGTTCGCGTATGCCGTGCAGCGCAACCTGGCGGATCCGCAGGCGGCGTACTTCGACACCCTCGCGCGCTTCTGGGAGCTCGGGATCGGCGGCATCGTCGCGGGGCTCATGCTCTCGGGCAGGACCCTCGCGCCGGTCGCCCGACCCGTCGCCGGATGGGCAGGACTTGCGATGATCATCGTCAGCGGCCTCGTGTTCGACGGCGGTGCGATGTATCCGGGTCCCGCCGCGCTGCTCCCCGTCGGCGGCGCACTGCTCGTGATCCTGTCCGGCTCCGGCGGCCCGTTCTCGCCCACTCCGCTGCTCACCAGCGGGCCGCTGCGCTGGCTCGACAGCATCTCGTACGGGCTGTACCTGTGGCATTGGCCGTTCCTCATCGTGTTCCTGACGCGGACGGAGAGCGACGCGATCGGCCCGCTCGGAGCGATCATCGTGCTCGCGGCGGCGCTGCTCGCGACGCTGCTGACCCGATACCTCCTGCGCATCCCCACAGCGTGGGCGATGCGCCCGAAGCCGGGCCGCGCGCTCGCGCTCGCCCTCGCGGCCGTGCTCGTCGTCGCGCTTCCCGTGGGCGGGCTCGTGGTGCGGGACACGGCGGCGCCGTCGGTCGTGGCCGTCGACGACTGCGCGGGCGCCGCCTCCCTCGATCCGGATCGGCCCGAATGCGCCGACGAGCAGCACGACGGCGAGCTGCTGCCCGCGCTCGACGATCTCCGCTCAGACGACGCGAACCGGAGCGGGTGCTGGTCGCGCCTCGGCACCGACGCGGTCGAGATCTGCGCGCTGGGGCAGGAGCACGACCACTCGAAGCGGATCCTCGCGGTCGGCGACTCGCACAACAACGTATTCCTCGACGTGTACGAGCAGATCGCCGATGCGCGCGGCTGGCGCATCGACGCGGCGGGGCGCGCCGGCTGCCAATGGGTCGCGCCCGACGCCCCCGTCTACGGTCAGAACGAGGCAGATCGGCAGGCCTGCGCCGACTGGCGCGAGGCGATCGACGAGCGCGCGGCCTCGGGCGACTACGACGCGATCTTCACGACCGCGTCGTCGAAGTCGAAGTTCGCTTCGACACAGCCCGGTGTGACCGACGACGAGTTCCACGCGCAGGTGCTGACACGGGCATGGTCGCACCGCCCGTCGGACGACATCCCCATCATCGTGCTGCGCGACAACCCGATCTTCCCGGCGGAGATGCTCACCTGCCTCGCAGACCGGCAGGCGATCGACGCGGGCGAATGCGCGCTGCCGCGATCCGAGGCGCTGCTCGACACCGGCTTCGACGAGGCCGTCGAGCAGACCGCGAACGCCCACCTGATCGACCTGACCGACCTGGAGTGCGGTCCCGAGGTCTGCTCGATGGTGCAGGGCGGCGTGATCGTCACACGCGACGGCGCGCACCTGACGCGCACCTACGCGTCGACGCTCGCCCCGTACCTCGATCGCGAACTCGCGCGCGTGATCGGATGAGGGCGATCTGCGGCGTTCCGCGAGGCCTTGACGGTTCTCCCATCGCACGTGCGCAACACTTGACTCGGTGAGTGTTGAGCAGACCACGCGACGCCCGCGGACCAAGCCAGCCCGGATCACGGAGATCGATGGCCTTCGCGGCGTCTCGCTGACCCTCGTCGTCGTCTTCCACCTCTTCGGCCACGGTCGGGTCTCGGGCGGCGTCGACGTCTTCCTGATGATCTCGGGCTTCCTCCTGACGCTCTCGCTCGCGCGCTCCCTCGAGCGCGGGCGCCCGCTCGGCGTCGTCGCACGCTGGGGGCGCACGTTCATCCGCCTCACCCCGCCGGCCGCGATCGTGCTCGTCGCGGTGGTCGTGCTCTCGTTCGTCGTGTATGAGCCGTGGGCCCAGCTCGCCACGCTGCGCGAAGTGATCGCGACCGCGCTGTACTACGAGAACTGGCACCTGATCGCGCAGCAGCTCACCTACGACGCGGCGGGGTCCGAGACGAGTCCGCTGCAGCACTTCTGGTCGCTGTCGGTGCAGGCGCAGTTCTTCGTCGTCTTCCCTCTCATCGCGGTCGTCATCACGCTCATGAGCCGGCGGGCCGCGACGCGCGAACGGATCTTCTGGGTCGCGTTGGTCGTCGGCACCGTCTGCTCGTTCGTCTACGCGTGGCAGCTGAACCAGGCCGATCCCACCCGCGCCTATTTCGATACGTTCGCCCGCGCGTGGGAGCTCGGGCTCGGCGGGATCGTCGCCGGGCTGTGGAAGCGCGGCATCGTCTTCCCGCTCGCGTGGCGCGGAATCACCGGCTGGGTCGGACTCGCGATGATCGTCTCGTCGGGATTCGTCTTCGACGGGAGGACCGCATATCCGGGCCCTTACGCGCTGCTGCCGGTCGCGGGCGCGGCGATCGTGCTGCTCTCCGCCGGAGCGACCCACGCCGCGTCGGCCTCGCGCGTGCTCTCGCACCGCGGTCTCGTGAAGCTCGACCACATCTCGTACGGCCTGTACCTGTGGCACTGGCCGATCCTCATCGCCTACCTCACCTATCGCGGCCGCGAGGACGGGACGATCGGACCGCTCGGCGCCGTCGGCGTACTCGTCGCCGCGTACGCCGCGACGATGCTCACCACATGGCTGCTGCGTATTCCGACCAGGCAGTCCGCGAGCGGCGGCATCGTCGTGCAGCTCGCCGCCGTCGCGACCGCCATCGCCATCGCCGTCGTGCCCGCAGCGACGAGCAGTGCCGCGATCGTACGCAGCGCCGACATCCCGCTCGTGGCGTGCTCCGGCGCGGCGGCACTCGATCCGGACAAGCCGGAGTGCCACGACTTCACGGCGCACGAGAGCAGGATGCCGCCTGTCGGGATCCTGCCGGTCGAGGCGATGCGCCGCGCTGATGACGCCACGCGCAGCGAGTGCTGGAGCGACATGGGCGACGACTCGTTCGACATGTGCACGCTGGGAGACCCCGACAGCGACATGCGCATCCTCGCGCTCGGCGACTCGCACCTCGCCGTGATGACCGACGCGATCGAGAAGATCGCCGAGGATCAGGGATGGCGCATCGACCTGGCCGCGCGCGGCTGGTGCCGCTGGATGGGGGAGGACGCGCAGCTCGCGGACCTCGACCAGACGCTGCAGGATCGGTGCACCTCCTGGCGCGAGGAGGCCGAGGCCGTCGTCGAGGCGGGCGGCTATGACGCGATCATCGTCGCGGCGGCGTCGCATTCGATATTCGAGGTTCCGGAGGGCACGAGCCAGGCCGAGTTCGAGACCGAGAAGCTGCTCGAGGCGTGGTCGAAGCGTCCGGATGCCGAGAACGTGCCGATCATCGCGTTCCACGACAATCCCCGGATCTTCTCCTCGGTGCAGGCCCCCTGCTTCGGCGATGCGCGCAAGCTGAACGACGGAGACTGCTCCGTGCCGCGCGAGGAGGCGATCGCCGACCAGTCGGGACTCGACGACGCCGTCGCGCGCGATCCGAACGCCATGACGATCGACGTGAACGACTACATCTGCGCGCCCGACCGGTGCAACCCGGTCGTGGGCGGCGTTGCGGTGTACCGCGACAACGCGCACATGACGTCGACCTTCATCGAGACGCTCCGGCCGTACATCGAGCGCGAGCTGGCTGCCGCGCTGTCCCGGGCGCGTCTTCCCGGCTGATCAGCGCCCGAGCGCCTCGCGGAGCTCGGCGGCGAGGTACGGGCCGAGCGTGGACGCGTACGTCGCTGTGACATGGTGGGCATCGCGGTACACGGCGACACCGCCGATCACGGCGGGGCAGGTGCCGTCGGCGCAGTAGTAGGGCGTCAGATCGAGCAGGGCCGCGTTCGGATCCTGATCGACCGCTCGCTGCTTGCCGTCGTCGAGCAGCACCTCGCTCTGCGGCTTCGCGCAGCGCTCCGCCGCCGTGGCGGGATCCTCCGAGACGCAGGTCACGGGCGACTCGCCGAAGAACGGGTTGTCGAGAAGAGCGAGCACCGGAATGGTCGTGTCCGGACGCGAGGCCCACGCCGAGACCATACCGGCGACCTGCTCGTCATCGGCGTCGGTCTCGCCGCCGCGGCTCGCGACCACATAGGCGTCGACATCGTCGGCGCTCTGCACGAACTCGTCCACCGCGGCGCGCCAGGAGGCGCAGGCGCCTGTCTGCTCATCGGTCGCGAGGTCGAGGTCTTCGTCGGTCCAATAGCAGCCCGCGTGCCCGGCGACGTCGATGCGCCAGCCCGTCTCTTCAGCGGCGGCCTCGTAGGCCGTGAGCATCGCGTTGTTGTGCGAGTCGCCGATGGCGACGATGCGCGTGTCTGCATCCTTCGGCCCGAACGAGCACATGTTGAGCTCGGCGACCTCGGGGCCGGCCCAGCACTTCGGGATGTTGGCGTCGTCCTTCTCGATCTCGCTCAGCGCCGGAACGAGCGGCGCAGCCTCGAGCTCGGGGTTGTCGCAGGGGGCGAGATCCGGATCGATGCCCTGCGCGCCGAAACAGTCGGGCTGCTCCTCCACGAGATGCTCCTGCGCCTCGAGCGTGCCCTGTTCGCTCGCCCGCAGCGCGGTCGTGGAGCCGAGCGAGATGGCGAGCACGCAGGCCATGCCCGCGGCGCTCCAGATCGCAACGGTGCGCGGACGGCGACCCGCGAGCAGTCTCGACGATGTGCGCACGCGGTCCTCGACGTACCGGGTCGACAGCCACGCGAGCGCGATGGACACGGCCGCGATCAGCAGTTTGTGCACCGTCGTGAGGGGCACGCCGGTCGCGAACGGCACGATGACGATGAACGCCCAGTGCCACAGGTACACGGCGTACGAGACGCGGCCGAGCATGGAGACCGGCGTCAGACGCCCGAACGGTGCGAGCAGCGACGGCATGCCGCCCCAGATCGCGAGCACCGTGCCCATCACCGGCAGCAGGGCGGCGACGCCGGGGAAGGGCGTCTCCCCTGTGTACAGGACGACGGAGAGCAGGATCATCGCGACGCCGAGGCCGGCGATGACGTTGCCCGGACGCGCGCGCGTGACCGCCGGAACGAACGCGAGCAGTGCGCCGGCGCCGAACTCCCAGGCGCGCGTGAACGTCGAGAAGTAGGCGGCGCTCGGTGCGAGCTCGACCTGCACGATGCTGAAGACGAACGAGGCGACGGTCGCTGCGGCGATCGCGACGAGCATGACGGTGCGCCACGGGAACCTGCGGAACAGCCACATCGACAGCACCATCAGCAGCGGCAGCAGCACGTAGAACTGCTCTTCCGCCGACAGGGTCCAGAAGTGCTGCACGGGCGAGGCGAGGTTGTCGGCCGCCAGATAGTCGACGCTGTCGAACAGGAGGTGCCAGTTCTGCACGTACAGCGCCGACGCCGTGACGTCGCCGAAGAACTGGGGCCAGAGCGCGTTCGGCACGAACGCGAGCGTGGCGAGGCCGACCAGCACGAGGACGAGCAGCGACGCGGGGAGCAGGCGCGCGGCGCGGCGCGCCCAGAACCTTCCGAGCGCGATGCGGCCGGTCTTGGTCCGCTCGCGGATGAGGTGCGACGTGATCAGGTATCCGCTGATCACGAAGAACACGTCGACGCCGACGAAGCCGCCCGTGAGACGGTTCGGCCAGAGGTGATAGAGCATGACGCTCATCACCGCGAGCGCGCGCAGCGCTTGGATGTCGGGGCGGAAGCCTCGGGTCGCGGCGCGCGCGTCGCGGCGCGTGCGCACGGGTGTCGCCGTCATGCGCTCCGGATCACCGGGCGATGAGCCCGCGCAGCTTTCGGAGCGCGCGGGCGGGGACGCCGCCCAGCTTGTCGTTGAGGCCGCGCACGACGCGCCCCGCACGGCCGCCCGTTCGGGCGTTGAGGCCCCGCGCGACCAGGCGCGCGGCCGACACCGATTCCTCGGCGCGCTCCGCGCGGATCCGCATGTCGACGAGGTTGTTCTGCAGCTGCGCGACGCGCGGATCCACCCGCACGACGCGGGCACCGAGATCGTCGTTCTCACGGATGTCCGAGATGTGCGCCGCTTCGCTCGCACGCCACTCGAAGCCGGCGATCTGCGCGACGACGTCTTCGAGGCTGCGCTCGTCGGTGACGTAGGGGCGTGCACGTTCGATGACGGCCGAGTTCCAGACGGTGACGGCCTCGTCGTTGTCGTGGCCGGGCGTGAAGAAGCGGATCGCGCCGATCCACGGCTTGTCCATCAGCACGTACATCTCCTGCAGGCTCTCGCTCGACAGCTCGACCGTGATCGGCATGTCGACACGGAACGGCGCCGGGAACACGCTCTCGGGCTTCTCCTCCGCGAAGATCACGCGGTTGTCGGTGCGGAACCACTCCTTGACGAGGTAGAGCTCGTTCATCGGGTCGGCGAGCATGCGGCGTCGCTCGTCGTGCAGCTCGGACCACGGGCCGACGAGCACGACGTGCACATCGGTCTGCGTGTTGTTCAGGATCCGGTCGATCGCAGGGCGCGCGTACTCGGCGTTCTCGGGCGTCACCTCGCTGACGACCTTCAGCAGCGGCACTTCCCAGATGCGGTTGTCGGCCTTGCGGCGGTAGCGGGGGATCGCCATGCGCTGTGCGAAGTGCACGTCGTTGTGCCACGCCACCTTGACGGCGTGGTCCTGGATCGTGCCGCGGCCCATGTGCCAGCCGACCGCGTCGTGCGCCGGAATGAAGACGGCGCCCGCCTGCCAGAGCTGGTAGGCGATCTCGGTGTCCTCACCGAGGTGCAGACGCGTGTCCTGGCCGAACGTGCGGTCGTAGACCGCGCGCGTGACGGTCGCGCACGCACCCATGTGCGTCGAGTAGTTGCGGCCGTCCGACGTGTTGAGGTCGTCGGTGTCGCGATAGATCTGCTTCGACCAGTGCTCGTGCAGCTCGCTGCGGTCGTAGTCGTCGCCGATCGTGCCGGCCTTGACCTTCTCGTAGACCTCTTCGGGGGTGTAGGTCCAGTCTTCGATGAACCCCTTCTCACCGATGGTGGCCGCCTCCGGGATGAAGTGTCCCCATTTGGCGTGCTGGCGCACGTTGTCGCGGAACAGGATCATGTCGGAGTCGCACCAGTAGATGATGTCGCCCGTGGTGGCCTTGATGCCGATGTCGGTCGCGTTCGAGCGACCCCAGCCGTCCGAGACCTCGTGGATGCGGATGACGCGCGTGTTCTTCGGCACGAACTCGCCGAGCTCCACCGGCTCCTCGCCGCCGCCGTCGTCGAGCACGACGACCTCGAGCAGGTCTTCGGGGTAGTCCTGCGCGGCGAGCGACGCGAGCGTGAACTCGAGCGTCTTGCTCTTGTACGACGGGATGATCACGGAGACCGAGAGGGTCGGCTCCCAGTCGTCGGGCAGCGTGCCGTCGAAGACGTCCCGCCAGCGGTTGCGGGACACAATCGGGGGCGCGGCAGTCTGAGAATCGGCGGCAGTCACGATCCGCAGTCTAGCCAGAGCGATCTGACAGCGGTGTGAGAACACTCGACGCGCGCGGACGCTCAGCGATCGCTCAGGGCAGCGCGTGGCTCGCGGGGGAGCACGGGTATCCCAATAGACTCGTGGCCATGCCTGTCGAGCGACGTGTCTTCAACTTTCCCGGGTGGCACGACAACCCCTACGTGCAGATCCTGCAGTCGGAGGTCGTCCGTCGCGGCTACGAGCTCGCGGGCGTTCCCGATTTCGACCTGGCCATCGTCGAGCTGACCTCGCCCGAACGCCGCGGCGTGATCCATGTGCAGTGGACGAGCCCCGTGACCGAATGGGCCGTCAACGCAGTCGACGCCCGGCGCCGCACCGACCTGTTCCTCGACGCGCTGTTCAGCGCGAAGCAGTGGGGCAGGCGCATTGTCTGGACGATCCACAACGTGCTCCCGCACGACACGCTGTACCCGAAGACGAACGCGTATCTGCACGCGCGGCTGGCCGAGCTCGCCGACGCGATCCACGTGCTCTCGCCGCACACCGCGGAGCTCGCCGCGCCCGTGTACGCGCTCCCGGCCGAGAAGATCGTCGAGATCGCCCATTCGAACTATGACGGCGTGTACGGCGAACCCGTCGAGCGCTCGGCGGCGCGCGAGGCGCTCGGGGTTCCGGGCACGGGACCCGCCGCATTGTTCTTCGGATGGATCCGCCCGTACAAGGGGCTCGAGCACCTCGCATCCGCGACGCGCATCGCGGCCGACGGCGGCACCGACCTCCAGCTGCTGCTCGCCGGTCGCCCGCAGGGCGACGTCGCGGGGATCCTCGACGCGCTCGAGAACGGACCCGTGCCGCTCACGACGCACCTGAAGCGCATCCTGCCGGAAGACGTCGCGACGTGGTTCGGCGCGGCGGACGTGCTCGTGCTGCCGTACCGCGCGATTCTCAACTCGGGCAACATGTTCCTGGCGGCGACCTATTCGCTGCCGATCATCCTGCCCGATGAGCCGCACCTCGTCGACGAGTTCGGCGACGAGGCGTGGATCCGGTTCTTCGACCGTTCCGACCCGGATGCCTCGCTCGCAGCGCTGCTCGCCGACGACTGGTACCGGTCGCGCAGCGCGCGCTCGGCCGCGCGGGCGTTCGCGGACTCGCGGCCGCCGGCGCGCATGTCCGCGCAGTACGCAGACCTCATCGAGCGCCTGGCTGGGCGCGAGTAACAGCATCGGAGGGTAGCCTGTGGGCGCCCACGACCGCCTTGATCCAGGGAGAATCGGATGCGCCGAGCCGATCGTCACACTCACGCCGACACCGACATCGTGCGGCTCGATTCGCCTGTCGCCGTCGCCGGCCGCATCGGCATCGAAGCCGCTCCTGTCGACGTGCTGAAGATCGAACTCCCCGATGCCGACCTGCTGCGCGCGCTGGCATTGCCGCGAGACCCCGGCCAGAAGACGAGCAGGCTCGAGGTCACGCTCGCGCGCTGGGATGCGCCGGCGCCGCGCTGGCGCGGACGGCTCGGCCAGGTGCGGGCCCTCACCCGCTTCGAGGTGGACGTCGATCGGCCCCAGGGCGGAGCGCGCGCCGTCGTCGACGTCGATCGCCCGACGCCCGTGCATGAGATCGCGAACGCGCTGATCCCGGTATTCCTGCCGAACACGCCCTACGCCGGCACCGGATTCCCGCTCATCGCGCTCGCTGCAGGAGCGGGGGATGAGGCGCTGTCGCTGCTGCCGACGCGATCGGTGCCGCCGATCGAACCCATGATCGAGCGCCTGCAGGGCGTGGGGCTGAAACGGGCCGACGTGCTGATCGGCGGTCCGCGTCGCCTCGCCGACGACATCTCGACGCACCATCTCACCACCGACGAAGCGGTGCACGGACATCCGCGCACCGAGCTGCCCGCGCTCGACCTCAACGTGCACAATCCGATCGGCCGCGAGCTGCTGTTCAAGAAGTCGCGGCCGGCTCGCCGTCTGGCGGTCGCGCAGAACCGCGCGCTCATCGTCAGGGTCGACGCGGATCGCGGAGCGGCGATCGAGTTCGACGTGCGCCGCCCGCTGTCGGCGGCGACCGTGCGCGAGCTGCGCGGTGTCGAGAGCATTTCGCTCGAAGACATCGAGACGGTTCCCGAGGGACTCGCCGCCCGCTTCGCGGAGATCGCGGCGACCGATACCATCCTGCACTCGCTCCCGGCGTCTGTCGCGATCGCCCCCGAGGCTCTCGCGCCGGCGCTCGTCGACGTGATCCGCCGCCCGTACGAGCAGCGGATGGGCCTCGACCGCGAGCTGCGTCAGGTCGAGGCACGCCGCATCGCGATGCACGAGCACGCCGGATTCTTCCGTCTCGCCTCGGCGATCACCCACAAGACGGGCGAGCGGTATCTGCCGCGCGTCAGCGTGATCCTCTCGACGATGCGCAGCGAGCTCGTGCCGGGCGTCCTCCAGATGATGGCGGCGCAGACGTACGCGCACTTCGAGGTCATCGTCGTCGTGCACGGGGTTCCCGCGCCCTCGCTCGACGGGGTCGACCTCGGCGGGCTCGACTACACCGTCGTCGAAGTGCCCGACACAGTGCTGTTCGGCGGCGCGCTCGCCGAGGGGGTGCGGCGCTCGTCGGGCGACCTCATCACCAAGCTCGACGACGACGACTGGTACAGCGAGCACCACATCGACGACCTCGTGCTCGCGCACCTCTATTCGCGCGCCGACGTCGTGGGCAAGACGACCGAGTACCTCTATTTCGAAGAGGTCGGTCAGACCGTGCACCGCACGTTCGCGACGGAGCGGTACCACGACCAGCTCGCGGGCGGTGCGATGCTGCTGTCGCGCTCCGCCTTCGACGCGCTGGGCGGTTGGCGCCCGACCCCCAACTCCACGGATCGGTCGGTGCTCATCCGGGTCGAGACGCAGGGCGGCGTCGGCTATCGGGTGCAGAGCCTGGGGTACATGTACATCAGGCATGCGTCGAAGCACACGTGGGAGCGCACGGCCTCGCAGCTCGTTGGCGGCGCCTTCGAACAGTGGCGCGGGTGGCGGTATCCCGAGGTCGGCTACTGACTTTCAGAGATCTTCTCGAATCTCTGTTCGAATGTCAGGGGTTCGTCATAGCGTGATGGCATGACGAACGGCAGGATCGCACGCACGCTCGAGGGGCTCACCGCCTCAGAGCGCGGTCGCGCCGGCCGACTCGTCGAGGAGATCGCGCATCTCGAGGGCATGATCGCGCGCGCAGAGGGGCGCAAGGCGGCAGCTCTCGCCTCCCTCGCCGCGATCGCGCACTCAGAGGGTGCGCGTTCGGCGAATCCCGACGGCATCGAGCATGCCCGCCGGGCGATGGCCGCCGAGGTCGCGGCAGCGACCCGCGCGCACCCGGCCCAGGCGAAGAACAGCCTCGAAGACGCCGAGCTGCTCGTGCACGACCTGCCGCGTATGCACGCGGCGCTGCAGAACGGCCAGGTGTCTGCGCGTCATACGCGCGTCGTCTCCGATGCGGGGCGACGGCTGGAGCCGAGTCTGCGCGCAGAGATCGACGCGCAGGCGGTGCAACTGGCCGCCTCGCGCACGCCCGGTGAGCTCGCGCGCGTCGTGAAGAAGCGCGCCGCCGAGGTCGCGAGCCTGTCGCTGCGCGAGCGGCACGAACGCGAGCGCCGCCGCCGCTTCGTCTCGCTCACCGATCTCGACGATGCGATGAGCCGGCTGGTGCTGCACCTGCCGACGCTTGAGGCGCATGCGATCCACGACCGGGTCACACAGCTGGCGCGCATCGTGAAGTCCGACCGCGTCGCCGTACGCGAAGCGCTGCGCCGAGAGTGCGGTCATGGCACCGACGACGAATGCGACCGGGCAGCATGCGCATGCGGCGACGCCGCGCACGAGGCCACCGCCGCCGCGAGCGATCGCCGCACGTTCGACCAGCTCCGCGTCGACATCATGACCGACGTGCTGCTGACCGCCGAGCCGTCCGGGCACGCACTGCACGCGTCGGGCAGCAGCGAGGCGCTGACGAACGTGCAGGCGAGCGTTCAGGTCACGATTCCCTCGAGCATGATCCTCGATCCCGACGACGGCACGGCATGGGTCGACGACGGGGCTCTCATCGCGCCGGGCACGGCCCGGGGCCTCGCGGCCCGCGCGGCGGGATGGGAGCGGCTGCTCCACCGCGCAGATACCGGAGCGATCGAGCGGGTCGATCACTACCGTCCGTCGGTCGCGCAGCGACGCGCGCTCATCGGGCGCGACATGACCTGCCGCTTTCCGGGGTGCACCACGTCGGCGCGCCGAGCCGATATCGACCACACCGTCGCCTTCGCGCAGGGCGGAGCGACAGCGCTCACGAACCTCGCCTGCCTGTGCGAGGCGCATCACGTCATGAAGCACCGGTCCGGCTGGCGCATGCGGCAGAAGTCCGGCGGCGTCATCGAATGGACGAGCCCCACCGGGCGCGCGTATGAGAACGAACCGGCGAGCAGGGTCTTCTTCCGGGATCCCTCCGGGAGCGCGCCCGGCGCCGCGTCGGGCGACCGCGACGTCGGAGGCGTCTGCGAGACGGGGCCGACGCCTGATCCGCCCTGGTCGTCGCCACCCGGCCTCGGGCCTCCGCCGCGACGCACCGCCTGACGCGGGGGTCCGGGCCGTGCGCGCGGCCGAGCTCGGGGTGCTCCCGCTCACGCGTACCCCGCCCCCGCACGGCAACGCGCAGCCCTGTCCGGCCGTGGTCAGCCCTGGTCGGCGCTGGCTCGACACACCGCACTCCGCGTCGCTGTGCCCGCTCCGGCCCGTGCTCGCTCCAACCCGTGCTCGGCTCGGCCCGTACAGCCGCACCCGGTCCGCCCCGCGCCAGCCCCGCCGCCCCGCGTCAGGCTCGCCGCGCCCGTGACGCGTTACAGCGCGGGCTGGGCGTATAGCTCGTACGTCACGTCGTCCGGCAGCTCGTCGGCCACCGCGACGTGCTCCGCCTCGAACTCCACGCTGTCGCCCGCCGGAACGCGACCGACCGTGAGGGTGCGGCCCACCACGATCTGGCCGTCTCCGTCGCGACCGATCACGGTGACCCGCACATCGAGCGCGTCGTCTGCTCCGGGATTCTGGAGCGTGCCGGGAACCGAGACGGTCCCGTACGCGACGGCGGGCTCGCCGGCTTCGGCATCGAGCGGCTCAACGGCCGGCACGGGCGCGTAGAGCGCGTCGGTCACGAACCGCACATCGACACGGTCGATGTCATCCGCCGCGACGGGAACCGAGACGAGCGCCGCCGACGTCCCCGGAGCGAGCGAGACATAGGTCGCCGCGGAGTCGAGGGCGATGCCGTCGTCGCCGAGCACGTCGATCTCGGCGCGCACGGTGTCGTACGTGAGATCGTCGGATGCGTTGTCGACGAACACCGCGATGGACGAGTAGCCCGAGCTGGTCGACCACCACGCCGTCTCACCGACTGCGACCTCGTCGAGGAACGCGGCGACCTGGTCGTCGTCGGCGAACGGGCTCGAATACTCGGGGAGCTCCTCGCTCTCGGGTGCCGGCGAGATCTCCGTCGAACCGAGACCGCCGATCACGGCCCAGAGATAGAGCGTGAGAGCCGTGACGATCCCGCCGATGAGCGTGCCGAGACCTGCGACGATGAGCGCGGAGATGCTCATGCCGCGCCGCGAGCGCCGCTTCGCGAGCGAGACGATCGCGAGCACGATCGCCGTCAGGGTCAGAGCGACGCCCAGGAACGACACGAGCGGGATGAACCCGAGCATGATTCCGGCGATGGCCGTCACGAGCGCTGCGATCGCGAGGCCGTTCGAGGGCTCCGGCGGCGCACCTATTACATACGGCGCCGACGCACCCGCGTCGTAGCCGGCGGCCGCGTAGGGCGGAAGTACCGGGCCCATGTCGGCGGGTGCCGCGGGCGGAGCTGGCGGGCCGGCGTCGGGCGTCGCGGCTCCGTGGGGTTGTGCGTGGCCGCGTGCATACGGCGGCAGGGGAGGGCCGGGCTCGGCGGAGGCGGGCGGAGCCGCGTGGGTCTCCGAGCCGCTCGGCGCGGAGGAACCCTCGCGGTTCTGCCAGGGAAAGGTCGGGTTCTGGTCGTCAGACACGGATTCCTCCGATCAGCGGGAGAGCCGCTTGACGACCTTCGCCGGCACGCCCGCCACGACGACGTCGTCGGGGACGTCGTCCGTGACGACGGACCCTGCTGCGACGACGGAACCGGATCCGATGCTCACGCCCGCGAGCACGGTGGAGCTCGCGCCGATCCAGGATCCGTCGCCGATGACGATGGCGTCGTGGCGCACCGCGCCCGCCCTTCGCTCGTGCGGCCCCATGTCGTGCGTGTCGGTGATGAGGCGCACGAACGGCCCGATGTTCACCCGGTCGCCGATCGTCGTGTTCGGCCGCACGTAGCAATCGCGGTTGATGAACACATCGGCGCCGATCGCGATGTCGCCCGTGAACTCGCTCCCGCGGTAGATGCGGGTGTTCGCGCCGACCGCGATCGTCACGCGGTCCGAATGGTTGAAGACGACCTGCGCGTCGATATCGGCGTCGTCGGCGATGTTCAGCATGCGATCAGTCGGCCAGGGGCGCCATAATCTCGAACGACTTCTCGCGTGCGATGCTCAGACCGTCGCGCATGCCGCGCCACAGGTTCGTCCAGCCCTTCTTCGTGATCGTGCGCTCGACGAACGCCAGACGGATGAGCTCTTTCGCGAACGTCGCAGCGGTGCCGACGGCGAACATCACAGGCCGATAGTCGCCGTGCGCGCGGTAGTAGTGGGTCATGATGCCGCGGTTGCGCATGATGTAGTACCGGTACATATCGCTCGAGGCATTGAGGTGGCGGGTGCCCATGTCCCACTGCTTGATCTCGCGCGTGCGCTGCAGCACGAACTCATCGACGATCACGCAGGGGGCGATGCGCGAGGCGAGATAGCCGTAGATCGTGTCGTCCCAGTAGATGAAGAACCGCGGATCGGGCAGTCCCAGCTGCTTCACGAGCGAACGGTGGATGAACATGCCCTCGAAGCATCCCGAGTTCATCTCGCGATAGCCTGAGCCGTCGAAGCCCGCCGGCGCGAACGGAATCGGAATGCCGAGCGACGTCGACACCCGGTACTGCCAGTAGAACTCGGAGCCGTCGTAGTCATAGCGACGTCCCTGGATGTGGCGGAACCTCGGCGCCCACGCCCCCATGCGCGCGAGGCCGTCGGGAAGCACCTCGACGTCGTCGTCCATCAGCCAGATCCACTCGGATCCGATCTCGTACGCCGTCTCCATGCCTGCGCTGAAGCCGCCCGCGCCCCCGGTATTGGTATCAAGTCGCCGGTACACGACGTCGGTGCCCGTCTCGGGCGACAGCCGTTCCACGACCTCGGGGGTGTCGTCGGTGGAAGCGTTGTCGATCACGACCACATGGCCCGGCTTCGGATCCATGGTTCCGATCGAGCGCAGGGCCCGCTCCAGCAGGGCGGAGCGGTTGAACGTGACGATGACGATCGTCGCGGACGCGGGGTCGAACGACGCGCTCATGCGTCTGCCTCGAAACTCTGCACCCATTCATTGTCCGCCACGAGCTGCGGAAGCGCCTCCCGGTACTCGCGCGCGAGTCGCGGCCACTGCTTCTTCAACCGGCGGTGCAGGCGGATCGAATCGAACAGCATGCTGCGGAACGTGCCGCGGTCGCGCGTGTAGATCTGCTTGCCCGACCCATCGGCGGCCGATACGAGCGCCGAGTCGAACGCGGGAACTCGCCACCAGTGCGCGTCCTCCTTGCCGAACTCGACCTCCGGCACCTCGACGTTCTGGGGCGCCGGCCCGCGCAGCAGGTGGCTGAGCAGCGCACGCGCCGTGAAGATCCTCAGGCGCATCCCCGTCGGGTTGTCGAAGTCGTGTCGGCGGCGCAGCTCGAACACCTGCCGGCCGCGCCGCGAGTGCAGCACCTGGTCCGGATCCTTGTGGACGACGGTCTCCGGGAACTTCTTCGCAAGCTGCCGCGCGAGCGGCATGCGCGTTGCGAGGGTGCGGCGCATGTGTTCCGGACCCGACAGCACGTCGCGCAGCGCCAGATTGCGCAGCGCCGTCGGGTAGTACTGCATCATCATCAGGTGCTTGAGGTCCATGCGGCGGCTGTGGCGCAGCAGTGTGCCGCCCTCCGGCATCGACGAATGCAGCAGGCCCGCCACGATGCGGTTGCGCGCGTGGAAGTACGCCTGCCAGTCGATCGCGTCGTCCTTGCCCACCCACGACACGTGCCAGAGCGCCGCGCCCGGCAGGGTCACCGTCGGCACTCCGTGCTCGCGGGCGCGCAGCGAGTACTCCGCGTCGTCCCACTTGATGAACGCCGGCAGGGGCAGCCCGACCTCGGCGATCACCGACGTGGGGATGAGGCACATCCACCAGCCGTTGTAGTCGGCGTCCATGCGCATGTGCAGCTGCTTGGCCTGCCGGAGGTTCTGCTGGCCGAAGTCGTGCGGCATCTGCTCCTGGTAGAGCGTGCGCCACATGAACGGCATCTCATCGACGACCTCGGCCCACGCGTGCAGCTTGGGCCGGTCGAGCAGGTCGAACATGTGCGCGCCGACGATGACGGGCTGCGTCGTATAGCGGCCGAACACGATCGAGCGGCGGATCGACTCCGGCTCGATGCGCACGTCGTCGTCGAGCAGCTGCACGAAGTCGCTCTCGGGCCGCCCCAGCGTCTCGTGCATCGCGCGGGCGAACCCGCCGGATCCGCCGAGGTTGCGCTGCGTGATCAGATCGAGCTGCTCGCCGAGCGCGTCTGCGACAGCACCGAACGCCGGCTGCTGATCGACTCGGTCGGTGCCCTGGTCGATGAGGAAGATGCGGTCGACGACCTCGCGCACTCCGGGGCTCGCGGCGAGGGCCTCGAGCGTCGCGATGCAGTAGGTCGGCTTGTTGTAGGTCGTGATGCCGAGCGACGCCTTGCCCTCTCGCGCCGGCTCCTGTTCGGTCGTCCATTCGGCGCCGTCGAGCGTCACATCCGCGCGGTCGGAGACGATGTCGAACCAGATCCACCCGCCGTCGGAGAACTGCGTCAGTGCGATGTCGAACGAGCTCGTGGCCTGGCCCGCGACCTCGGCGGTGCCGATGCGCTGCTGCACTCCGGATCCGTTCGAGCGGTAGACGAGCACGGTGGCGTCGCCCGTGGTCCGCACCGTGAGCGTGACGGTGCGCACGGCCGTCCAGTGCTGCCAGTACGACGCGGGGAACGCATTGAAATAGCTCGCGAACGACGTTCGACGACCCTGGCGGACCCGCACGCTCTCGCGCCCCAGCACATCGCCGATGTGGGCGCCCGTCGCCACGCGCACCGGCTTTTCGTCGATCGTCGACCACGAGTCGGCGTCGAGGTAGAGCGGCAGGAGGTCAGGGTCGCGATCGGTGGGAAAGACCACGTTCTGCAGAACGAACGGCATAGAAGGCTGCTCCGTCGGGTTCGTGAGGGGCGGCGGCGCGCGTGCGCGACGACCGGAACGAGCCTACCTGTCGGATCGATTCCCGCCCTGAGGGCGAGCCGGGGGCGGCACCGGAGCGGTCGGGTCGATCGACAGCCGCCACGAGCGTTCGCGTCCGGCCCTCACCGCGCACATCGCGAGAAGCATCCATCCGATGCCGGTGATGGTGTAGCTCTCGAACACGGACGTCACGAGAAGCGCGACGAGCATCAACGGCAGCCAGGCGTGCACGACCGAGCGCCGGTCGGCAGCCGCGAGCCACGCGCGCACCAGCGCGACGCCGCCGATCATCGCGAACAGCAGCAGACCCACCCAGCCGAGCTGCAGCAGCACGTCGAGGTAGGCGTTGAGGCCCGAGTAGTTGGGCGATGAGAGGGCGAGGTTGATCACGTTCGTCGGGAACGGTTCGTCGTGCCACGTGCCGAACAGGCTCCAGCCGGTCACCGGTCGACGTCCGATCCATTCGATCGTCTCCTGCCACAGCACGGTGCGGGTGCCGAAACCCGAACGGCTCGCGAAGAACTGCGCGATCTGGCGGTGCATCACGAGCGCCAGGGCGATGCCGACGAGCGTCGCGCCGCCGATGACGGCGTCGACGCCGCGCCGTCGCGGCGGAGGCGTGCGGCGGGCATACGACAGCGCGAGTTCGGCGACGATCACGAACACGATCGTGACGAGCGCCGTGGGCGACCCCGAGAGCACGACGAGCACGCCCGCGAGGATGATCGAATACACGGCTACGCGCCGGGCGACCGCCCGCGCGCGCCACTCGATCACAAAGGTGATCAGGGCGAGCACCGCGATGAAACCGAGCACATTGCGCGAACCGAACAGGCCCTGCACCGGGCCGCCGTAGGCGATGAGCCCGTCGACGCCGAGCGCCTCGAGCGGCTCGTCGAAGATGATGCCCGACCAGACCTCGATCGCCAGCGACGCTGCGAGCAGCCACCGCAGCACGTCGCCCATCGCGCGCGCGATCTGCAGCGTGTCGCGCACGTGCGCGACCGTGACGGCGATGGCCGCCCAGCCAACGAGGGCGAGCCACGCCGCGAGGGTGCGCGCCGCGGCGCCGTCGAGCGCCCAGGCGAGGCTCACGACCGACCACGCGAGGAAGGCGAACAGGCTCGTCGGGGCGAACCCGATGAACGACAGCTCCTCGCGGCGGGCGACGAGGATCCCGATGCCGATCGCCGCGAGCCCCGCGACGATCGTCGTCGCCGTGACGATCCCGTTGACCCGCTGGATCGCGCCCGCGAGGAACCCGAGCATGAGTGCGGCGAGTGTGTACGCGCGCGCGAACGCCGCCGACCTCAGCAGATCTGCGAGGGCGGCCCCGGCTGCGCGGCGCATCGAACTCACGGCGCCGGTCGCTGCCTGAGCTTGCTGGTGAACAGCACGACGAGCATCCAGCCCCACAGCATGATCGGGTTCGACTCTGCGAGGCCCTGGGCGAGGAGGGCCCAGAGCACGAGCAGGGGAACGAGCGCCAGGGGCGAGTGGGGGCGCACCGTGCGACCAGAGCCGCGAGGCTGGTCGACGGCGTGGAACCACGCGCGCCAGACCGCCGACCCGAACACGATGGCGACGGCGATGACGCCGACGACGCCGAGCTGCAGGAAGACGTCGATCCACATGTTGTGCGCTTCGAAGACCGTGATGCCGTGATCGACGATCCACCCGTCGAAGGCCGGGTCCCACGGCACCCACGGCGAGGAGAAGCCGTGGCCGAGCACCGGCCGGTCGCGCGCGCGGTCCAGCACCTGATCCCAGATCTCGCCGCGACCCGTCAGCCCTCCGTCGCGACCGAGCAGCGCGACGATCCGCTCGTAGCCGAGCGCGATGACCGCGGCGCCCGCGCCCGCGATGACCGTGCACGCGACGTACACACGGGTGCGGCCGGCCGGCGTCGTCGTTCGGCGCACCGCGAGCGCGGCGACCAGCACGGCGACGGCGACGGCGCCCGCGACGACGCTCGTGGCGGATCCGGCGCGCAGCAGCATCCACGCGGCGGCGACCAGCCAAAGCGACCGGGCCGCGATGCGCTCGGCGGGAAGGCGCTCGACGACCGCGAGCCGCAGGCGAACGGCGAAGACGATGATCGCGATCACCGCGAGCATGCCGAGGAGGTTCGCGTTTCCGACGATGCCCTGGATCCGGTCGCCCACGAGCCACGAATCGAACAGATTGCCGCGCACCCAGTACCAGTGCGGATCCGGATCGCCGTCGACGGGGAAGAAGTTCGGCATGATCGGGTGGTCGACGACGAGCGCGATCCACGATTCGAAGACGATCGATCCGCCGATGATCCATCGCAGCGCGGCCTCGAGCGCTCGCACGATCTCGCGCCACGAGAGCACGTCGGCGATGAACACGCCCTGCAGTGCGAAGGCGACGAGCACGACCCACGTGGCCGCGGTCGCGGCGGGCCAAACCGACCAGGCCGCAGAGACGGCCGCGAGTGCGGCGTATCCGAGCGCCGCCCAGGGCAGTCGTTGCCAGGCGAAGCCGCGTCGCACGATGCGCGGGATCCAGATCGCGAGCGACCCCAGAACGACAGCCCCGATCAGCACCATGGCGCCGACCGCGCCGAGCAGGTTGTACCACCACGAGTACGCGAGCCCGCTGAAGAGCACGAAAGCGGCGTAGGCGCGCAGCGCCAGGTGGCTCGTGGCTTCGCGCTCGGGCGCAACGGGCGGTCGCGCCACGGGGTGTCGAGTCATGCGGGCCATGCGATCAACTCTATTCTTTAGGCATGCTGGTGCGACTGAACAATGCCCCTCGCCCGTTCGACTGGGGCTCCGAGCATCTCATCGCCGATCTGATGGGGCGCCCCTCCGCCGGGCCCGAAGCCGAGGTGTGGTTCGGCGACCACCCCTCCGATCCCTCCGACGTCGAAGACGGTACGGGCCGCACGCTCGACGCGTGGATCCGCGAGGAGACCGGCGGCGTGCGCCTGCCGTACCTGCTGAAGATCCTCGCGGCGCGTCGGTCGCTGTCGATCCAGGCTCACCCCACGCGCGAACAGGCGGCTGAGGGATACGCGGCAGAGCGCGGCCTGCCCGGCGATGCCCCGCACAACTACGCCGACGACAACCACAAGCCCGAGATGATCGTGTCGCTGTGCGATGAGTTCGTGGCGCTGTGCGGGCTGCGCGACATCGCGCGAACCCGCGAACTGCTCACCGAGCTCGGCGGGGCCGCGACGCCGCTGTACGAGCGCATCACCGACGATGCCTCGCTCGCCGACGCCATCGCATGGCTGCTGTCCGGTCGTGCGCAGCACGTCGTCGACGCGATCTCCGACGCGCTCGCCGAAGCGACGTCCGACGCATACGGCGCCGAGTTCGACAATGCGCGGCGCAACGCCGCCGACTTCCCCGGGGATCCGGGCATCGTGGTCGGTCTGCTCATGAACCTCAAGACCCTCGGCTACGGAGAGGCCCTCTTCCTGCGCGCCGGTCAGCTGCATGCCTACCAGTCGGGCATCGGCGTCGAGATCATGGCCGCGAGCGATAACGTCATGCGCGGCGGGCTGACGCCGAAGCACATCGACGTGGCAGAGCTCATGCGCGTGCTGGAGCCCGTCTCGGGCGACGTGTCGCTCGTTGAGCCCGTTCCCGCCGAGCGCGGATTCGACGAGTACCCCGTCGACGTCGATGATTTCCGTCTGCTGCGCGCGAGGCTCGGTGCGGGCGCCACGGCCGCTGCGGCGCTCACCGGGCCGGCGATCGTGCTCAGCGTGTCGGGTTCCGCGCGCGTTACCGCCGGATCGGTCGGCATCGATATCATGCCGGGCTCCGCCGCGTTCGTCTCGGGGGAGGAATCGGTGGAAATCACCGGGTCAGGCGAGGTTTTCCTGGCACAGCCGGGAGTATGACGCGCCGCCGAGACACGCCGTGGTGCCCCAAACCTTCAATCCAGGGATGAAGCCCTTACGATAATCGACTTGAAATTCGCGAATCACACGGGTGTAATTACCCAGGGAAGGCATCAATCACCGGGCCGACCGAGGGGGAGTAGCACCATGACCGCACCGTTTTACCGTTCCGAGGCGCCGTCCGACTGGTTCGTCGATCCCGTCGAACGCGGTGTGCCCGGCGCGCCGGCGGCCGAAGGCATCGACGACGATGGTGCTCTCTCATGGCAGGCTGAGGCGCTCTGCGCCCAGACCGACCCCGAGGCGTTCTTCCCCGAGAAGGGCGGATCCACGCGCGACGCGAAGCGCATCTGCGAGTCGTGCGATGTGCGGGCGCAGTGCCTCGAGTACGCCCTCGCGAACGACGAGAGATTCGGTATCTGGGGCGGTCTCTCCGAACGCGAGCGCCGCCGCCTCAAGCGCGAGCAGCAGGCGTCCTGACCCCGGGGCGCGACGCGAGGTCCTCCCTCGGCCCCGCGTTGTCAGCGACATCTCAGGTGTGTCAGTGAGCGTTACCCGGCTCACTCCGTCTTAGGCTTGCCGGGTCATGCCCGCCCCAGTTCACGTCGTGCTCGTCACGCGATCCTCCCCCTCCGCCGCGGCCCGGATCGCGCGCGCCTTCGCGGCGCTCGATGCGCAGACGAAGCGCGCCGACTCCCTGACGATCGTGGTGTGCGGGGATCCCGCCCCCGTGCGACAGGCAATCGACGCGTCGTCGGCGACGACGGCCGTGACGGTATCCGAGCGGGCGACCTTCGCCGCCGCGATCGAAGCCGCGATCGATCGCGTGCCCGTCGGATCGCATGCGTGGCTGCTCGATGACGGCTCCATCCCCGAGCCGACCGCTCTCGCCGACCTCACGGCGGCCCTCGAACGTCAGCCGTCGGTCGCCGTCGCGGCGCCCAAGCTCGTTCAGGCCGCGGACCGCCGCCGCATCGAGTCGTTCGGCGTGACGATGACGACGTGGGGCCGCACGGTCGAGCTCGCGCGCGGGGAGTACGATCAGGGGCAGCACGACCACGCCGACGACGTGCTCGGCGCCGATGCGCGGGGCATGCTGCTGCGCCACGACGTCGTGCGCGATCTCGTTCCCGACCGCGCCCTCGCCGGAATCGACGAGGGCCTCGACATCGGCGTGCGCGCGCGTCTCGGCGGGAGACGCCTCGCCCTCGCGCCCCGCGCGCGCATCGCCGTCTGGCCCGCGCATCGCGCCAGCCTCGCGCACGCCTACGCGTCCCGCGTGGCGCGCCTCCACCGCCGCCTTGCGTACGCGCACCCGGGGCTCGTCGTCATCCAATGGCTGCTGCTGCTGCCGCTCGCCCTCTGGGCCACCGTCGTGGCGCTGTTCGCGAAGCTCCCCGGCCGGGTCGCGCCGGAATGGACGGCAGCGGTCACGGTGCTGGTGCGCATTCCGTCGATCGTGCGGTCGCGCTCGCGGGTGCGCCGGTTCCGCACCGGATCCTGGGCCCAGGTCGATCCGCTGCGCCTCACGCGCGCCGAGCGGCGCGCGCATCAGCACGCCTCGGACGACACCCGAGCGCCCGTGCGCGCACCGTTGCGGTTCTTCTCCGGCGGCGGCGCCTGGGCCGTGCTCGCATCGCTCGTCGCGAGCGTCGGCGCGTTCATCGCGCTGCTGACGTGGCCGGCGATGTCGGGCGGCGCGCTCCTGCCGCTGCGGGGCACGGTGGCCGGTCTGTGGTCGGACGCGTTCTACGGATTGCGCCCCGAAGGCATCGACCAGGTCGCGCCCGCGGACCCCTTCTCGACGGTCGTGGCGCTCCTCGGTTCCGTATGGCCCGCCGCCCCGTCGTATTCGCTCGTGCTGCTGTGGCTGCTCGCCGTTCCGCTCGCCGTGCTCGGCGGCTGGTTCGCGGCGACACGGGTTGCGAACGGTGCGGCCGCCCGCATTGCGCTCGCACTGCTGTGGGGGGCGGCGCCGCCGCTCTGGCTCGCGCTTGCGGAGGGGCGACCGGCCGCTGTGCTCGTGCACCTGCTGCTGCCATGGCTCGCATTCTGCGGGGCCGCCGCCCACCGTGCGTGGACGACGGCCGGTGCGGCCTCTCTGCTGCTCGCCGCCGTGCTCGCATGCGCGCCGTCGCTGGCCCCCGCTGCGTTCGTGCTCTGGATGGGAGTGCTGATCGCGACCATCTGCGTGCGACGTCGCGGGATCGCGCGCATCGTGTGGCTCGTCGTGCCCTCGCTCGTGATGTTCTTCCCGGTCGCCGCGGCGCAGATCGATCGCGGAACGGGGTGGGCGCTGTTCGCCGACCCCGGCGCCGCCGAACCGTTCGCGCACGGGCAGCCCTGGTCGGTCGCGGCCGGCTTCGTCGACCTGTCGGCGTGGCCTCGTCTGCTCGCGGATCTCGGCATCGCGACCGAGCAGACGCCATGGGTGCCCCTGCTCGTCGTGCCGGTCGCAGTGCTTGCGCTCATCGCCCCCGCGACGCGGCGCACCTGGGCGGCCGTCGTCGCGCTCGCCGTGGCGGCGCTGGGGAGCTCCTCGGCCGTCGCGGGACTCGGTGCCCACCTCGTGTTCGCGAACGGCGAGCCCGTGCCCGTGTGGCCGGGAAGCGCCCTGAGCCTCGGTTGGCTCGGTCTCGTGATCGCCGCCGCCGTGACCGTTGATGCCCTGCGCCGCGCCCCCGTGCGCCGGCTCGCGGCCGCCGTCGCGGTGATCGTCGTCGTCGTCGCCGTCGCGCCCCAGGTGACCTCTCTGCACCGCGGCGCGACGGCGCTCGCCTCCGGTGAGTCGACGACGCTGCCCGCATACGTGCAGGCCGAGGCGACCGGTGATCGCGAGATCGGCACGCTCGTCGTCGAACCGCTCGCGAGTGGATCCGCCGAGGCCCGTGTGGTGTGGGGAGCGAGCGAGACGCTCGGCGGAACATCGACGCTCACCCACTCGGCCGTCGCCGTGTCCGACGACGATGAATGGCTCGCAGAGGTCGCGGCGAGCGTGATCTCGGGAAGCTCCGACGCGATCACCGGCCCGCTCGCCGACGCCGGCGTGTCGTTCGTTCTGCTTCGGCAGAGCGACGGACCTCGCACGAGCGACCAGCGCGTCATGGCGCTCACGGCACAGGCCTCGATGGATCAGCGCGCCGGCTTCGTGCGCGTGGGGGAGACCGCGCGCGGCGTGCTCTGGCGCGTCGACGGCGAGCCGTCCGAGCGTGATGGCCTCGTCGGATCCGATCGGACGACTGCGTGGACGATCGGCGCCGTGCAGGTCGCCATCATCGTCGCCGCGCTGCTGCTGGCGATCTCGACTCGCCGCACGCGGGATGAGGCCCGGCTCGTGCCGCGCACGATCGGTGACGAGCGGAAGGAGACGCCATGAGGCGCCGCACGATGAGAATCGCCGCAGGCTCGGCCGTCGGCCTCGTGCTCGCCGCGTGCGCTGTGGGCGCGAGCTTCGCCTCCTGGCCGACGGTGTCGGCGACCGGAGCGGAAACCGCCGCGGCGCCCCGTCTCGACGTGACGCCCGCTGCCGGTCGCACCGTGCTCGCATGCGACGGTCCGCTGCTGGCGCTCGGCCGCGATGCCGCCGACGCCTCCCGCCTCGATGCAGCGGCCGACATGGCGACCACCGCCGGTGCCGCATCCGGCGAGAGCCCCGCGCTGGAGGCCGATCTCGAGCTGCCGGGTGTCGGAACGACCGCGAGCGTGACGCAGGATGCGGACGACGGCGCGCCGGTGTCGGTCGCGGCCGCAGCGTCGGCCTCGCTGGAACAGTCCGATCTGCGCGGGTACGCGGCCTCATCCTGCCGCCCGGGAAGCCCAGAGTCGTGGATCGCGGGCGCGGCAGTGAGGACGGGCACCACCGATGTGCTGGTGGTCGCGAATCCGAGCGACGTGACGGCGACCGTCACGCTGTCGGTGTACGGCGTCGACGGACGCATGACGCCCGCAGGGGCGGAGATCGCCGTGCCGGCCCGCGAGCAGCGGGCCGTGCCCGTCGCGAGCCTCGCCGGAGGCGAAGAGACTCCCGTGATCCGCGTCGTCGCCGAGGGGGCTCCGGTGAGGTCGACGCTGCAATCGTCGTCGACGCGCACGCTCGATCCGTACGGCGTCGATCTGCAGCCGGGCGTGAGCCCGACGCGCGAGGCGGTCGTCTCGCACGTGCACGTCACCCAGCGCGCGGCCGCGGCGGGCGAGGATCCCACGCAGGTGCGCCTGCTCGGCACCTCGGGCGAGGCGGGAACGGTCGAGATCGACGTCGTCGAGGAGGACAGCGGCGAGTCGGTGTTCACCACGACCGCCGAGTTCGAGGCCGACGTGCCCGTGAGCGTCGGTTTCGACGGTCTCGAGGCCGGCAACTACGCGGTGCGCATGTCGAGCCCGACGCCGTTCGTCTCGGCGGTGCGCCAGGCCGCGAGCGACGACTATGCCTGGTTCGCACCGGGGGAGCCCCTGACGGGCGAGTCGCTCGTCGCGGCTCCCGCGAGCCCGATCGGCAGCGTCGCGCTGAGCTTCGCGGCGCTCGGCGACGAGGGCGCCTCCGTCGAGGTCACCCCGCTGTCGGGCGGTGACGCGCGCACCGTCGAGCTCGCGGCGGGGCGGGCCGACACGATCAGCGTGCCCGCCGAGCAGACCTACCGCGTGTCGGTCGTGAGCGGCGCGGTGTCGGGCATGGCGAGCGTCGGCGTCGACGGATCCATCGGAGGCTTCCCGATCGATCCCGACCCCGCGGCGCCGGAACCGGTGACGATCATCCCCTGACCGCGCGGTCTCAGTGGAACGGGTCGACGCCGAGATCCCACGGGTCGCGGCCGAGGTAGTCGGCCGCAGCACGGTACACGGCTCCCTCCGCGAGGATGCGCTTGTGATAATCATCGGTGCGGTGCATCAGCTGTCCGTGCGCGCGCTCGAGCCGCTCGATGACGACCCGGTGGATCACGATCAGCTTGCGATCGCGATCCACCGTCCAACGGGGGATGGCGGTGTGCGCCTCGGCGACGGGCAGGGAGCCGATCTCGAAGCGCACGTCGCGCAGCTCGGGCCACGCGTGCTTGAGCGCGTCGGCGGTCGCGGTGACCATGACGCTGAAGCGGTCGTAGCGGGATCCGACAGCGGGCACCGGTGGGCGTGTCAGTTGACTGCGGTTCAGGCGTCCGTGCCGACCGTGGCGAGCGAGGCGGGGCGCCGACGGATCCTGCGCTTGTCGGCGCGCGCGCCCTGACCACTTCATGGATCCAGCTTAAGCTCGCACGCGTGGAGGATCGAATCTGCTCGAAGGTTGCCTGCCGGCGCGAGGCCGTATCGACGCTGACGTTCGACTACGACGGCCGCATGGCCGCGCTCGGGCCGCTCGGCGCGGGGAACGACCCGCACGCTCACGACCTGTGCGCAGAGCACACCGACCGCATGTCGGTCCCCGCCGGGTGGGTCGTGCTGAAGCACGAGTCTCTCCGCGAGTGAGCCGCGGCTTCTGTTCGCGGGCCCTCACGTGCCGGTGAACGGGTCCTGACCACCGAGGGTCGCGGCGCGCTCGCGCTCGTTCCGCAGCACGGCGCGTTCGCGTTCGCGCCGCACGGCCGCCACCGCACCGACCAGCGTCTCGGGCGCGACCATCGGGATCGGCGAGACGAAGGGGGCGATGTCGTGCGCGAGATCGCCGGCGAGCCGGGCCCGAGCCGCCGGGTGCAGCTTCGCTGCGGCCGAGGCGAAGCGCGTCACCTGGGCGTCGAGTCTCGCCGGCAGCCGCGCGACGTCGGCCAGTTGCGCCCACTCGACGAGCTCCGGCGGCAGCATCGGCGCGGGAGCGGGGAGTGCGGGTCTGCGCGCCCTCTCGCTGTAGGTGCCGGCGACGAGATCGCCGAGCCGCTGGGCGCGCGGGGTGAAGATGCCGACGAGCAGCGCGATGGCGCCGAATGACATGTACACCTCGAGCACCCCCACGAGGCCCCGTACGAACGCATGGCGGAATCCGCTGGCCCCGCCGTCGGCCCGTACGATCCGTCCGCCGGCGGCGAGTTTGCCGAGGCTGCGCCCGCGCGAGAGCGTCTCGACCGTGATCGGCAGCGCCACGAAGCACACGACGAGGAAGACGATCGCGAAGATCTGGTAGGTGGCTTCGGTGAGCACGCCTGCGCTCAGGAGCGACCCCGCGCCCCAGATCATGATCGCGAGATAGACCGCCCACGCGATCACGGCGTCGATGAGACCGCCGAGCACTCTCAGCCCGAGGCCGATCGGCTGCAGATCGAGCGCGACCGCTTCGCCGGTCAGCACCTCGTCGTCGAGCGCGAGCGGGCGAGGTCCGCGCGGCCCGGCGAGGGTGGTCTCCGACATGCGACCAGTTAATCAGACCGCCCGAGCGCGGGCGCCGACATTAGGCTGGAGCCGATGAATCTCGACGCCATGATCGATGAGCGCCGCCCCGAGTGGGACCGGCTCGACGCGCTGGCGCGCCGCAAGCGACTCACGGGCGCCGAGACCGACGAGTTCGTGCACCTGTACCGCGCCGCGTCCGCAGACCTCGCCGACATCAAGACGTCCGTCGGGCGCACGATCGCCGGCGACTACCTCTCGGGCATCCTGGCCACCGCGCGCCTCAAGATCACCGGTGCGCCCGATAACGTCATGCGCCAGATCCCGCGGTTCTTCGCACGGCAGCTGCCGGCGGCGCTCTACCGCATCCGGTGGCTCACCCTCGTGACCGCCGTGCTGTTCATCGCCGTCGTCGCGCTCGTCGGCTGGTGGGCGCAGCAGGATCCGGCGTACATGGCCGCGCTCGGCGACGAAGCCGAGCTGAAGAAGTACGCGGAGGAGGACTTCGTCGCGTACTACAGCGAGCATGCGGAGGGCGTGTTCGCCGGCATGGTCTGGTCGAACAACGCCTGGATCGCGGCGCAGGCCGTGATGTTCGGCATCACCGGCATCTGGCCGGTCTACGTCATCATGCAGAACGCGACGGGCCTCGGGGTCTCGGCCGCCGTCATGAACTGGTTCGGCCACGGCGACGATTTCCTGCTGTACATCCTCCCGCACGGACTGCTCGAGATGACGAGCATCTTCGTTGCGGGGGCCGCCGGCATGCGGGTGTTCTGGGCATGGGTCGCCCCGGGCGCCCGCACCCGGGGGACCGCGCTCGCGGCAGAGGGCCGCGCCCTCGCCACGGTCGTGGTCGGTCTCGTGCTGTCGCTCGCGCTGTCGGGCATCGTCGAGGGCTTCGTGACCCGTCAGCCCTGGCCGCACGCCGTCAAGATCGGCATCGGGGCGGTCGCGCTCGGGATCTTCCTCTTCTACATGCTGTTCTTCGGTCGGCGTGCGGCGGCCCTGGGCGAAACGGGCGACCTGACGGAGTACGAAACGGGCACGCCGCGCCTCGTCGCGGGCTGAGGGGCTACTCGCACGAGGCGCAGACGCCGCGGAAGGTGACCGCCGCCTCGATGACGCGCATGCCGTGCGTGTGGCTCGGGGTCAGGCACGGCGCCGCGCCGACCACGCACTCGACGTCTTCGACTCGGCCGCACACGACGCACTGCACGTGATGGTGGTTGTCGCCGCGAGCGATCTCATAGAGCGCGCTCGACGCTCCCGGCAACGACACGCGCTGCGCGATGCCCGCGTCCGTCAGGTCGTTGACGATCCCGTGCACGGTCTGCAGCGCGATCCCCGGGATCTGTGTATGCACGCGCTCATGCAGCTCGTCGACCGCGGCGTGCGCGGTCTCGGCGAGCGCTTCGAGCACCGCGGCGCGCTGCGTCGTGACGCGCAGACCGGCGCTGCGCAGCCGCGCCGTGGCATCGAAAGCAGTCAACATGGACCAATTCTAGCTTGTTCTGAACGATTCACGACTGTATGCGCGGACTGTGCTCGCGATCGTCGATGCTGTGCGCTGGCTGAAAGAAATTGAAACGTTTTGACCCGGGCTGGTTCGAAGCGTAACGTGCTCAAGGAAAACGCTTACCCTGCGTTTGTCGATGATGATGCCAAGGAGCACAATGACGTCTACCGATGCGACGACTCCCGTGAAGCCGAAGAAGGGCCAGGGCGGTCGCGCCGCGCTGAGCGGATGGCTGGGGAGCACCCTCGAGTACTACGACTTCTCGATCTACGCTTCTGCCGCGGCGCTGGTCTTCCCGACGGTGTTCTTCCCCTCGTCGAACCCGGCGATCGCGATCATCGCTTCTCTCGCCACGTACGGAGTCGGGTATGTCGCGCGCCCGCTCGGCGCGTTCGTGCTCGGTCACTTCGGCGACCGATACGGCCGCAAGAAGCTGCTCGTGTTCGCGATGCTCCTGATGGGGATCTCGACGTTCCTCGTCGGCTGCCTGCCGAGCTACGCACAGATCGGCCTGCTGTCGCCCGCCCTGCTGGTGGTGCTGCGACTGATCCAGGGATTCGCGGTGTCGGGAGAGCTCGGCGGGGCCACGACGATGATCGCTGAGCACGCGTCGAAGGAGAATCGCGGGTTCCTCATGAGCTTCGCGCTGCAGGGCACGCAGTTCGGCAGCATCCTCGCGCAGGCGAGCTTCATCCCGCTCTCGCACTTCCTCTCGACGGAGGATCTGCTGGCCTGGGGCTGGCGCATCCCGTTCTTCCTCAGCGCCGTCGTCGTGATCGTCGCGCTGATCATCCGCGCGAAGCTCGACGAGACGCCGATCTTTGTCGACAAGGACAACGCACAGAGCCGCAAGATGCCGATCGTCGAGCTGTTCCGCACGAGCGGCGGCGCCGTGTTCCGCGCCGTGTGCATGGGGCTCGCGAACGTCATCGGCACGACCGTTGTCGTGTTCGGCACGACGTACGCCACGCAGGAGGCCTACGGCGTGAACATGGACGCCGATGTCTACCTCTGGATCCCCGTCGTGGCGAACATCGTCGCGATCATCCTGATCCCGGTGTTCGGCTTCGTCTCCGACAAGATCGGTCGACGCCCGTTCCTGATCTTCGGGCCGCTCCTCGGCGGCATCGTCGCGGTGCCGTACCTCTTCGTCGTACAGGCCCACAACGTGGCGCTGACGTTCATCCTGGCGATCCTCGTCTTCGGCATCATGTACCAGATGTTCAACGCGACCTACGCGAGCTTCTTCCAGGAGATGTTCCCCACCGAGTCGCGCGTCACGGGCTTCGCCCTGTCGCAGAACATCGCGCTGTTCATCACGGGACTCATGCCTTCCCTGTTCGCCGTCATCGCACCGCCGTCGAGCAACCACGTGCCGCTGATCATCGGCGTCGTCACGCTCGTGCTCTGCGTGGCCTCGTCCGCCGCCGCGATGTTCTCGAAGGAGACGGCGCGCCAGGACATCGCCTGACCTCCTGGGCCTCGTCACTGCGGGCGCCGGGCCGGATGCGATCCGGCGCGGCGCCCGCAGTGCGTTCCCTCGGGGTGTGGGAGCGGAGGGACGGCGTACGCGTCACCTCGGCGCGGTACGCTTTCGGCCGACGACGCGCCAGCGCCGCGCCGCGCTCAGGGAAGGGCTCCTCGATGACCATCGCTCGTCCTGATGTCAGCGTCCATGCTCGCGTGCGAGCGGCGGCTGCCGCGCTCGGACCGAGCGAGGGGCGCGTTGCGGCGGTCCTCATGGAACGGCCGGACGAGGTCGTGGAATGGTCAGCCGCGGAGGTAGCGGAGACAGCGGGCACGTCGACCGCCACCGTGATCCGCGCATGTCAGAGTCTGGGGTTCCGCGGCTTCCAGCACGTGCGGCTCGAGCTCGCGCGCTCGGCTCCGCTGGCGCCTCGGGATCCGCAGGACGCCTCGCGGGCGAACACGTTCGACGACGCTGTCGACGCGCTCCGCCTGGCTCAGGAGAGCGTCGATCCCGCGCGGATCATCGCCGCGACGGAGGCCCTGCGCCGTGCGCGCCGCGTCGTTCTCATCGGCAACGGCTTCTCCGGGCCCCCGCTGCAGGATTTCGCGATGCGGATGAGCGGCCTCGGGCGACCGGTCGAGGCGCCCGTCGACCCGCTCGCCCAGCAGCTCGCCGTGCATTCGCTCACGGGTGACGATCTCTGCGTCGCGCTCAGCTATTCCGGCGCGAACGTCCAGACGCTCCGCGCATGTGCGGCCGCCTCAGAACGCGGTTGCTCCCTCGTCCTCGTGACGAGCTACGCGCGCTCGCCGCTCGGCCGCATCGCCGACGTCGTCATCGCGACCGGTCCCGTCGGGTCCGTCCACGACCTGGACCCGTACCTCGCACGACTCGGGCACACCGTCGTCCTGCACGCCCTCCACCGCGGGCTGGCGGAGCGGACGGCGCCGGTCGATGTCGCCGATATGCGGCACGTCGTCGCCGACGCGCTGAGTGAGGACTGACCGCCCGCACCGTTCGTTCCCCTCCCGGTACGCTCCGCGTCACCTGTTCGTCACCCCGGCGGTCGAGGCTGTCGATGTAATCAGATTTCGAGCGGCATGAAACGCATGTAACGCACGAGGTCGGCAGGGGGAGACATGCGCGCGATCGGTATCGACGGTCTCTTCAACGCTCGTGCGACGGGTACGGACGCGCCCTGGCTCATCCGCACGGGCGCGCTGGACAGGATCAGCGCGGCGGGGATCACGGCGCTGCGGGGGCTCGGCGTCAGCGTCATCGTCGATCTGCGCGAACCGTCCGAGGTCGGCGCGGCCGCTCACGGGATCCCGGTGCGCTCGGTGGCCGTCTACGGCGCACAGCCGCCGCAGAGCGGCCGCCTCGAGGACGTCTACGAACGATTGCTCCGGGAGCGACGGCGCGTGCTCGCGCGCGCCGTCGGAGTGGTCGCCGACGCCGAGGGGGCGGCGCTCGTGCACTGCACGGCGGGAAAGGACCGCACCGGCCTGGTCGCGGCCCTCGCCCGACTGGTGGCGGGGGAGAGCCGAGATCGGGTGGTCTCCGACTACGTGCTCTCCGCCGCCGAGGTCCGCGCTGTGCGCGAGGGCCACGCGCTCGCCCTGGCACGCACGCTGCCCGCCGAGGAGCGTGCGGAGGCGATGCGCCTGCACCTGGAGAGCCCGCGCGAAGCGATCGAGCACGCGCTCGCCGTGATCGATCAGCTCGGCGGCCCCGAGCCGTACCTTCTCCGGAGCGGCCTGCGCGAACGGCACCTCGCAGCACTCCGACGCAAGCACGAGGCCGCAGCGTGAGCCGGGCGACCGGACGCCTGACGGTGCTGCACATCAGCGATGTGCATACGACCGAGGCGGGGCTGCTCTACGGTGCCGTGGACGGCATCGCGCGTCTGCGGGCCGTCGGCGAATATGTCGACCGCGCGCAGATCACTCCGGAAGTCGTGCTCGTCACCGGCGATCTCGTCGAGCGCGGAAACACCGGTGCGTACGGCCTCGTGCGCGACGAGCTCGCGATGCTCGAACAGACCGTCGCCGCACCGGTTCTCAGCGTGATCGGAAATCACGACGATCCGCACGCCGCGACTGCTCTCCGCGGTCACGAACGCGGTCACTACCGCGCCGTGACCATCGACGCGCTTCGCGTGATCCTGCTCGACTCCTCGACAGGAGAGCTCGGGTCAGCGCAGCGGGACTGGCTCGCGGGCGAACTGCGCCGCTCGCACGGCGCGGGAACCCTGATCGCCCTGCACCACCCGCCGCTCGGCTCTCCGCTGCCCACGCTCGCGAAGGCCGGACTCCGCGACGCAGATCAGTTCCTCGATGTCATCGAGGGCACCGACGTGCGCGCCGTGCTCGCAGGGCACTTCCACCATCCGCTGGCAGCGCACGTGCGGGGCATCCCGGTATCCGTCGGGCCGTCTCTCGCCTATCACCAGGTCATGGACGCCCGGCCCGACCGGATCAGCGGTCACGACCGCGCGATGTTCTCGATCGTGCATCTGCAGGCCGATGCGATCACTGCGACGAGCGTCGCGCTCGAATCCCCCTCCCCGCTCTTCTCCTCCTCCGTGCCCGCTGCCGTTCGGCAGAACAGTTAGGAAGCCATGTCTCGTTCGTCCCTCACCACCACCGCCTTCGCTGCTCTGGGCCTCGCCGGCCTCGCCCTCACCGGATGCGCCGCGTCGACGTCCGAAGCCGAGGAGAGCACTGCCGACTCGGCCGACGGCGTCGAGCCCACGACGATCACCCTCTACACCTCGGAGCCGCAGGAGAAGGCCGACGAACTCGTCGCCGCTTTCAACCGGATCCACCCGGAGATCACGGTCGAGGTGTTCCGCGCCGGCACCGGAGACCTCACGACGCGCGTCGCGACCGAGCAGGAGAGCGGCGAGATCCAGGCCGATGTGTTCCTGGCGGCCGACGCGCCCACCTTCGAGAACTATGCCGCGGACGGGCTCCTCCAGGAGTACACGCCCGCCGACGTCGATGCACTGGACCCGGCGGTCGTCGACCCCGAGGGCTACTACACCGGCACCCGCATCATCCCAACGGTCATCGCATACAACACCGACGCGATCGCCGAGGCACCCTCGTCGTGGGCAGACCTCACCGACGCCGAGTACGCCGACAAGCTCGTCATGCCCAATCCCGACGTCTCGGGCGCGGCCGCATACAACGCGGCCGTGTGGCTCGACGAGGAGCAGCTCGGCGAGGAGTGGCTCGCCGCACTGGCGGAGAACCGCCCGGTGATCGCCGACAGCAACGGCCCGGTCTCTCAAGCGGTGGCGTCCGGGACTCAGCCGGTGGGAATCGTCGTCGACTACCTGGTGCGTGAGCTCGCCGATCAGGGCTCGCCGATCGCCGTGGCGTACCCGAGCGAGGGCGTGCCGTATGTGTCGCAGCCCGTCGGGATCTTCGCCGACTCGGAGAACGTCGAGGCGTCGCGGGCGTTCGTCGACTTCCTCGTGAGCACAGACGGGCAGGAGCTCGCGGTGGAGCAGTCGTACCTGCCGGTGCGCTCGGACGTCGGAACCCCGGAGGGCGCCCCGGAGCTCGCCGACATCGCCATCCTGTCGCCGGATCTGGAGACGATCCGCTCCACGCAGGCAGAGGCTGTGGAGACGTTCCGGGGGCTGTTCCAGTAGTGAGCGCTCTCCTTCCGGCTCCGGGGACGGCGCACCGCCGCTCCCGGAACCCCGACGGCGTCGACGCCATGACCGTCGTGCTGTGGGTCGTCTGCGGCGCGATGGTGATCGCGCCGATCGCCGCGATCATCATCCTGTCGGCCGGGGGTTCGCAGCTCGGGGTCCTCCTGCAGGGCGACGTCGTCGAGGCGGCGGTCAACAGCCTCGTCTCCGCGACGACCTCGGCGCTCGCCGCCGTGGTGCTGGGCGCGGGGTTCGCCGTGCTCTTCGAACGCACCGATCTCCGGCACCGGCGCACGCTGCGGCTGGTCGCTCTCACGCCGCTGCTCATGCCGCCGTTCGTCGGCGCGATCGCGTGGCTCGGCGTCGCCGGTCCCTCCAGTCCGCTCAACGTCTGGTGGCGGCAGATGTTCGGTGCGCCGCTGTGGTCGATCTACGGAGCGGACGGCGTGATCATGCTCCTCACCGTGCACAGCTACCCGCTCGCGATGCTGGTCGTGTCAGCGGCGCTGCGGCGCATCCCATCCGACCTGGAGCAGGCCGCGCGCATCTCCGGGGCGGCGCCCGCACGCACGGTGTTCTCGGTGACCGTGCCACTGCTGCGCCCCGCGCTGCTGTCGTCGTTCCTGCTCATCGCGGTCGGCAACCTCGCCGACTTCGGCATCCCGTCCATCATCGGACTGCCGGAACGCTACGTGACGCTCGCGACGCTCGTGTACCGCTATCTGCAGTCGGGGATCGTGGAGGAGCCGCTCGCGGTGGTGGCCACTATCGGCGTGGTGATCCTCATCCTCGCGGCCGTCGCGCTGCTGCTCATCTCGCTCATCGGCCGCCGCGGATGGGAGCTCGACGCGTCGTCGTCTCCCGTGCAGCTGCTGCCTCTCGGACGGGCGCGCACACCGGTCGGGGCCGCGATCTGGGCACTGGTGCTCGGGATCACGCTGCTTCCGCTGCTCGCTCTGCTGAGCCAGACGCTGCTGAAGGCCCCCGGTCTGGCGCTGACGATCGAGAACCTCACGCTCGACAACTTCGGCGCGGCGCTCACGTCCGCGACGGCGCTGGCCGGTGCGGCGAACTCGGTGATGCTGGCCGGGCTCGCAGCTCTCGCGTGCGGCGTGCTCGGCCTCGGCATCGGCGTGCTCACGACGCGCACCTCGGCGCGCGCTGTGCGCGGGATGAACTCAGTGGCGATGCTGCCGCAGGCGGTCCCGGGCATCGTCATCGCCGTGGCGTGGCTCATCCTGGCGCCGCGCATCGGGCTGTTCAACACACCGTGGCTCATCCTCGCCGCGTACATCACGTCGTTCACCGCGCTCGTGGTGCAATCGGTCACCGCGCCGCTGGCGAGCACGCCCCGCAGCGCGGAGGAAGCTGCGCGCGTATCCGGAGCGGGTCGCCTCCGGGCGCTGATCGACATCTCCACACGGATGGCGCTGCCCGCGGCGATCTCGGGGGCGGTCGTCGTCGCGGCCACCGCCGTGCGCGAGCTGACGCTGTCGGTGCTGCTGCTCTCGCCGGGCTCGCAGACCCTCGGCGTCGCGATCTTCAACTTCCAACAGGCCGGTGCGTTCCACACCGCAGCGGCCTGGTCGCTCATCGTCGCGGTCTTCGGGATCGCGCTCATCGGCGTCGCCACGCGCCGCAGCACGTGAAAGAGAGGACGACATGGCATCCGTCACACTCGATTCGGTCTCCGTCCGCTACCCGTCCGGTGCGACGGGGCTCGAGGAGATCGACCTGCAGGTCGACGACGGCGAGTTCATCGCGCTCGTGGGGCCCTCCGGCTCGGGAAAGACGACGCTGCTGCGCACGATCGCCGGATTCCTGACGCCGACCGCCGGCCGCGTGCAGATCGGCGAGCGGACGGTCGCCGACGGCCGGACCTTCGTGCCGCCGGAGCAGCGGGGGCTCGGAATGGTCTTCCAACAGCATGCCGTGTGGCCCCATTGGAACGTGGGGCGCAACGTCGAGTACCCCCTGCGGCGCAGCGGGGTTCCGCGGAAGGAACGTGCGGCGCGCGTCGCGTCGGCGCTCGAACTGGTCGGGCTCGACGGCTGTGCGCGTCGGGACCCGGCAACGCTGTCGGGCGGCCAGCGGCAGCGCGTGGCGCTCGCGCGGGCACTCGTCGCCCGTCCGCGAGTGCTTCTCCTGGACGAAGCGCTCTCGGCGCTCGATGAGCCGCTGCGGGACCATCTGCGGCTCGAGCTGCACTCGCTCACGCGAGAACTCGGGCTGACGGTCGTGCACGTGACGCACGACCGTTCCGAGGCACTCGGTCTGGCCGACCGTGTCGCGGTGCTCGACGCCGGCCGGATCCAGGAGATCGGCACACCCGATGCGCTGGTCACCCGGCCGGGAAGCGCGTTCGTCGCGAGGTTCCTGACGGACGCGACGCTGGTCCCCGGTGCGGTGGACGATGCCGGCTTCCGCGCGCACAGGCATCCGCTCCGGCTGAGCCGCGATGTCGCGATGCCGGCATCGGGACCGGCTCAGGCCGCGCTGCTGCCCGCGGACGTCGGGGTTGCTCCCGCAGCCGACGGCGACGCGGTCGTGCGCTCAGCGCTGTTCACCCCGGAGGGGAGCGACCTCGTGCTCGACTGGGCGGGCATCGCGCTGCGCGCACGCACGCGCGGGACTCGGCCGCGCGTGGGCGACCCGATGCGCGTCTCCGTCGGCGCAGCGGTCGTGTACGCGGACGAGCCCGACGATGATGCCGGCACGGCCGATACCGCGCTCGATGCGGCCGTCGATGCCGACGCGTCCGAGCGCCGACGCGAGGTCTCCCTCGCCTGACCCTGGCCCTGGCCCTGGTGAGACACGGTCGCACGCACGGGAATCCCGCCCGGCCGATACAGGGGCGCAGCGACGTTCCGCTGGATGGGCACGGCCGCGCTCAGGCAGCCGCGGCGGACGATCTGCTGTCTCGCGCGCAGTGGCACCGCGTCGTCTCGCAGGGCACGCCTAGAGCTTCCCGGCCTTCTTCAGCGCGAGGTACCGGTCGGCGATGCGCGGGGGGAGGCCCTCGGGGGTGTCGGACAGCGCCTCGGCGCCCGCGCGGCGCATCGCGTGGGCGACGACCTCCGCGTCGCGCACCGTCGCCTCGGCGGATGCGGCGCGGTAGAGATCGGTCACCGATCCGCCCGACTGCGCCGTCTCGTTCAGCGCGGCATCGGTGACGGTGCCGACGAGCACCGTCGTCGAGGCGCTCGGCAGCGACTGCAGCCGCGTCAGGAAACCGCGAGAACTCGACAGCGATTCCTGCGCCGTCAGGATCACGACGAGGCTCGGCCGACGCGCCAGGCGACGGGCCTCGCCGAGCGCATGATCCCAATCGGTGTCGATCAGCTGGGCCTCGACCGGCGCGAGCGCATCGGACATCTCGGGCAGCAGGCGCGGTCCGCTGACCCCGGTCACGCGTGCCCTGACGACGCGGTCGTATGCCAGAACATGCACGTGGTCACCCGCGCGGTTCGCGAGCGCCGCGAGCAGCATCGCCGCTTCGAAGGCCGCATCGAGCCTCGTCTCGTCGCCCACGCGGGCGGCCGACGTGCGCCCGGTGTCGATGAGGATCGTCACGTGCCGATCGCGCTCGGGCCGCCACGTGCGCAGCATCGTCGTGGTGCTGCGGGCCGTCGCTCGCCAGTCGATCGAGCGCACGTCGTCGCCGCGCACGTACTCGCGCATCGAATCGAACTCGGTCCCCTGACCGCGCACCTGCAGCGACGTGGAACCGTCGAGCTCGCGGAGCCGCTGGACGCGGCTCGCCAGATGGCGCCTGGCGCGGAACGGCGGCAGGACCCGCACGGCGCCGGGGGCGGTGAGCGAGCGCTGGCGGCCCGCGAAACCGAGCGGGCCGAGCACGCGCAGCGTGACGAATTCGCTGCGCAGCGCGCCGCGCCGGCGGGGCCGGAGCTCGATCGCGAGCGTGCGGGACTCACGGGGAGGGATCGCAGTGCGCAGCCGCTCGGAGGATGCTCCCGCCGTCGGCTGCCAGGCGTCGCGAACACGCACCCGAACCGTGCGCACGCCGGTGTTGATCAGCTGCAGGCGCGTCGGGACGGCGTCTGCGACCTTCGCTCGTGCCGGCACATCGCGCGAAATCCGGATCGAGCCGGGCGCGGGCGCGGCCGCGATGTCGACGGCGACGATCGCGGCGACGAGCAGCACCCACGCGCCGAGCACCATCCACGCGCTGAAGCCGGCCGCGCTGAGCAGCACGACGGGCACGACGCCGACGGCGACGAGCAGGGGAAACCGACCGGTGACGTACACGACTCAGCGCGGAACGGGCGTCTGCCGCAGCACGGAGGCGAGCACCGCGTCGACCGACACGCCCTCGATCTCGGCATCGGGGCGCAGCTGGATGCGATGGCGCCACACCGGCGTCAGCATCGCCTGCACATGGTCGGGAGTGATCGCGGGGTAGCCGCCGAGCCACGCCCACGCCTTCGACGCGGCGAGCAGAGCGGTCGCGGCACGCGGGCTCGCGCCCACTTCCACCGAGGCCGCGGCGCGCGTCGCGCGCGCGAGGTCGACGACGTAGGCGAGCACATCCTCGGTCGCCCTGATCCGGTCGACCGAGTCCTGCGCCTCGCGGATCTCGTCCGGCGTCACGGCCTGTTCGATCCGTTCGAGGTCGCGCGGCGTGAACCCGGCGGCATGGCGCCGCAGCACATCGACCTCGGCATCGCGCTCGGGCACGCGGATCGTGAGCTTCACGAGGAACCTGTCGAGCTGTGCTTCGGGCAGCGTGTAGGTGCCCTCGTGCTCGATGGGGTTCTGGGTCGCCGCGACGAGGAAGGGCTCGGGAAGGGCCCGCGTGACGCCGTCGCTCGACACCTGACGCTCTTCCATCGCCTCGAGCAGAGCGGACTGCGTCTTCGGCGGAGTGCGGTTGATCTCGTCTGCGAGCAGCACATTGGTGAACACCGGCCCCTCGCGGAACTCGAACTCACCGCTCTTCGCGTCGTAGATGAGCGAGCCCGACACGTCGCCCGGCATGAGGTCGGGCGTGAACTGCACGCGCTTCGTATCGAGGCCGAGCGCCTTGCTGAAGCTGCGCACGAGCAGCGTCTTCGCCACGCCGGGCACGCCCTCGATCAGAGCATGACCGCGCGCGAGCAGCGCGATCAGCAGGCCGCTGACAGCGCCGTCCTGTCCGACGACGGCCTTGCCCACCTCGGTTCGCACTCGGCCGACGGCCTCGCGCAGACGCGCGGCATCGGGGTCGGTGCGCTCCGGCGCCGGAGCCTGCGGGGCGGGGCGGGGCGGGTGCGGTGCGGCGGGGCCGGGCGTGGGGTCAGTCATCGTGTGCGTCCTTCCCAGGGGTCGATGGACTCGAGAGCGGATTCGATCTCACGCAAACGCGCGCCGAGATCGGCGAACATGGCATCGTCGGCGGGCACGGCGGTCAGGGTATCGAAGACGGATCGCGGATCGCGGCCGATCGCACCCGCGACGGCGCGCGCCAGGGTCTCGGAATCTGCGTCGCGCGGGAGCGAGAGCCGCTTCGCCATGCGAGCGCATGCCCCTCGTCGCAGCGCGGCGAGCGCGTGCGCCGGGTCGCCGGCCGCGCGGTAGAGCCGGGCGCGCCCCTCGAGGGTCTCGCTGGCGCGCACCGTGACGGGCAGGGTCTCGGCGACGAGCGGTCCGAACCGGCGTCCGCGCCACATCGCGGCGGCGGCGGCGACGAGGAGCGCAAGCACGATCGACGGCGTGACCCAGCCCGGCACGAAGTCGGCGATCGACGTCGGCGCCCCGTTCGCACCGGCATCCCCGGGCCCCGGTGCGTACCAGACGACCTTGTCGCCGGATCCGAGTAACCCCAGCGCGAGCGCGGCGTTCCCCTCGGACGCGAGGTTCTCGTTCGCGAGCAGGGCCTCGCCGTCGAGAACGGTCACGGTCCCGCCGCCCTCCGCGTCTCCGCGCACGATCGCGAACCCGTCGCCCGTCGGGTAGCACCCCGTCGCGCCGTCGGGCGCGGTGTATGCCTCTCCGGCGATGATCTCTCCGGCGTTGTCGGCGGCGGGGACGGCGCATTGGGGGGCGACCGGATCGGCGGAGCCCGCGCCTGCGTACTCGATTCCGGGAATGACGGCCTCGAACGACGCGATGTCGCCGGCCAGGATCACGGTCTCTCGTGCGTCGGCGGCCAGATCGCGCAGGACGTCGACGTCGAGCCCCCAGGCGTCGGTGATGACGAGTGTCGCGTTCGCCGTGAGCGCCGACCGCGCCGCGTCTTCGCTCTCGGCGGTTTCGACCGGCAGGCCCTGCTGCTCTTCGAGAAGGGTCGTGATGGCCCGTGCGCCGTCGTACCTCGGGCTGTCGGCGCCGAGCGGATCCGGCGCGTTCCACTCCGTCTCGATGGCGAACATGATCGTTCCGGTGACGAGGATCACGACGACGATCGCGACCCAGCTCCACACGCGACGTGCACGCGACGTGCGAGGTGCGCGCTCCGATGCCTCAGTGGTGGCGATCAGACTCATGAGAACGCCGCCTCAGCGATCTTCGCCGGGCGCGAGGCCGCGATCGCACTGTCGAGCGACTCGAACCGTTGGGCTGCGACGCGTGTACCCGGACGGCGCAGGTAGCGCACGTCGTCGAAGTCGCGGCCCGCGGCGGTGAGGTCGCCGGCCTGCTCGGGGAAGAACTCCTGCGCGGCGGCCGCGAAGGAGTGTGCGGTCATGCCGGGGGGAGCATGGATAATGCCGCGCTCATCGAGCGCGCGCGCGACAGCGCGGAAGCGCAGGACGATCGCCGCATCCCAGTCCTCCGAATCCGCGGCTGCGCGCGCTGCGCGCCGGAGCTCGTCGGCGGTGCGCTCGTCGGTGTCGAAGACGGCGGCCGAAGACGCCCGCGGCGCCCGGTGGTCGCCCCGCGGCGCGCCCCAGATCACGAACGCGACGACGATCGCCGCAACGATGATCACGACGATCAGCACGGTCCAGACGGGACTCCACGCCGCGCCTGCGGTGTCCGGGGTGAACAGGTCGATGAAGAACTGGCCGATCGCGCGCGCCGCGCGGTCGAACAGCGTGGGCTCCGCTTCGCGGTATTCGGCCTTCTCGAGTTCGCGCTCGGCCCACTCCCGCGCCTCGTCGGCATCGGGGAGCGCCAGACCCGGTCGGATCATACGGGCGGTGCCGGAGGCTGCTCGGGCGTCGACGTGTCGGGCGGCGACTGCGGGGGAGCGGGCCGCGGCGGCACGGTCGTGCTATCGCCGGGCCGCGAGCCCTCGTGCTGCTCGCGCGTGGGGGCCGTCTCCGGTGCGCTGACGGGCTGCGGGGGATAGGGAGGATGCGCACCGTGCGGCGCGGCGTACTGCTGTTGCGGCTGTGCGTACGCCTGCTGCTGCATCGAGGGGTGCCACTGCTGCGGCGCGTACCCGGACGAACCCTGCGGCTGCGCCGGCGGATATCCGTGAGGCTGAGGCGCGTATCCGGGCGGCGCCGGCGGGTATCCCTGCTGCGCCTGCGGGCGACCGGGCTGCTGCCCGGCGGCGTACGGCGACGGTGCCGCATCGGCGACGTAGGTGTACGGATCCTCACCGCCGCCGGCTTCGACGTACCGTCGCATGCGCATGTCGATGCCTTCATCGCGCATGCGCGCGTCGATGTAGCAGAGCGTGCTGCCCGCCCCGATCACGATCGTCATGATCGAGGCGATGGCGAACATGAGGACGAACACGAGCACGGAGGCGACGCCGGCGACGATGGCGACGGCCGTGAGGTCCTCGCCTGCGGCACCGAGCGGCACGAGCACGCCCATGACCATCGGCAGGAATATCGACAGGATGCTCGAGATGAGGCTCGAGGCCACGTTGGTGATGAGGAAGAGCAGGATCACGACACCGAACGTCGACCAGAACCGGCCGCGCGTGAGGCGCCACGAGCGCGAGATCGCGCGGAACGGGCCGAGCCCTTCGAGCACGATGGCGGGCTGAGCCAGGTACAGCTTCGTGCCGAGCCACGCGTACAGCACCGCGCCGCCGACGAGCGAGAGGATTCCGACGAGCACCGCGATAACGTATGCGGAAGGCGAGCCGATGAGGGCGATCAGGATCGTGGGGGCGGCCAGCACCGCGAAGGCGGCGGTCGTCGCGAGCCCGATGAGCAGCGCGTAGCCGACGAGCCGCCAGAACGCGGGGCGCACCCGGCGCCACAGCACGCTCAGCCTCGATTTCTCGGCGAGCGACGCATGAGCGACCTCGGCGACCACGATGCCCTGCGCGATCACGGAGACCGCCATGAGCAGTATCGCCAGCAGGATCGAGCTGAGGATGATGATCGCCGTGCCGCCCGCCATGAGCTCGTCGAACTCGGGCGAGAACTCCGGCACGGTCATCGCGCGCGCGAGCGCGGCGAAGGTGATGAACCCGACCGCCACCATGTAGAGCACCATCGCGAGGGTCTGCACGCCCACGACGAACAGCAGCAGGACCCGCGGGTTGCCCTTCAGCACGGCGAACGACTTGCCGAGGATCGTGCCGAATCCGAGAGGATACAGCGGAATGAGACCCTGGCGAGGAGCTGGAGTCCAGCCCTGAGAAACGCGATCTGTCACGGTGAATGCCCTCCCGCCACCATCGTTCCACACACACAGCGCGCCGGGGAGCGATCTGGCGCGCAGCCGGATAGGCTCGACACCATGACTGGTCACATTCTCGTGGTCGACGACGACACCGCGCTCGCGGAGATGATCGGCATCGTCCTGAAGAGCGATGGCTTCGGTACGGCGTTCTGCTACGACGGCGCGAAGGCGTTCGACACCTGGCGCGCCGAGAAGCCCGATCTCGTGCTGCTCGACCTCATGCTGCCCGGCAAGGACGGCATCGAGATCTGTCGCGAGATCCGTGCCGAGTCGGGCGTTCCGGTCATCATGCTCACCGCTCGCTCCGACACGACCGATGTCGTCTCGGGCCTCGAGGCGGGCGCCGACGACTACATCGTCAAGCCCTTCAACCCGAAGGAGCTGGTGGCGCGCATCCGCACGCGCCTTCGCCCGTCGACCCCCGACACGCAGGCGAGTCTGCGCATCGGGGATGTGTCGATCGACGTGGCGGCGCACGAGGTGCGCCGCGGTGACGACCTCATCTCGTTGACGCCGCTCGAGTTCGAGCTGCTCGTCGCGCTCGCCTCGAAGCCGCAGCAGGTGTTCACTCGCGAGCAGCTGCTCGAGCAGGTGTGGGGCTACCACTACAAGGCCGACACCCGCCTCGTCAACGTGCACGTTCAGCGGCTGCGATCCAAGGTCGAGATCGACCCCGACAACCCGCGTGTCGTCATGACGGTGCGCGGCGTCGGCTACCGCGCCGGCGCCGTCTCCTGACGCACTCATGACCGGCGCGCGTACGGACCGGCGCGGCACGAGGAGGCCGGTCCGCCTCCTCCAGCGTCCCCTGCACGCCTGGCGCGTTTCTCTGCTGTTCCGCACCGTAGTGATGGCGACGTTGGCGACGACCGTCGCCATCATCATCGCCACCGTGTGGGCCGCTCTCGCGATCCAGTCCGACCTGTACAGCGCCCGCACCGTGCAAGTGGAGGAGGACACGAAGCGCGCGATCGACTTCACGCAGGAGAACCTGTACAACGCCGCGCCCGCGACCGACCGCGCCGCGATCCAATCGCTGTGGCAGTCGATGCTCAAGGACTTCGAGGCATCGTCGTCGACGCGCCTGATCGTCGGCGGTCCGATTCCGGGCCTGACGAACGACGACGCGCCATCCGCGTTCAAGGCGAGCAGCGAAGTGTTCGACGCGTCGCTCGTGCCCGACGGCCTGCGCGAGCAGGTGCGCACCGTGCCCGAGACGCAGTGGCTGCAGCCGATCGGCCTGCCGGGAGTCGACGGGCGCACGGTGCCGGCGATCGTCGTGGGTCAGCAGATCCAGCTGCCGCCCGTCGGGTCGTACGAGATCTTCTTCGCGTATCCGCTCACCGACGTCGTCGAGACGCTCGCCTTCGTGCAGGGCGCGCTGGCCTTCACGGGCATCGCGCTCGTCGTGATCATGGGCGCGATCGTGTGGCTCGTGATGCGCTCGGTCGTCGCTCCCGTCGTCGACGTCTCGCGCGCGAGTGCGCGCTTCGCCGAGGGCGATCTCTCGGCCCGGCTGGTCGAGAGCGGTGAGGACGAGCTCGCGGTGCTGTCACGGTCGTTCAACCAGATGGCCGACAGCATCGAGAGCCAGATCCGTGAGCTCGCCGAGCTGTCGCTGGTGCAGCAGCGGTTCGTCTCCGATGTCTCTCACGAGCTGCGCACGCCGCTGACGACGATCCAGCTCGCCGCCGAGGTGCTGCACGGCGATCGCGAATCGTTCGAACCGATCGCGGCGCGGTCGGCCGAGCTGCTGCACGACCAGGTCGGCCGCTTCGAGCAGCTGCTCACAGATCTGCTCGAGATCAGCAGGTACGACGCCGGATCGGTCGAACTCGAGCGCGAAGAGATCAGCATGAGCGATGTCGCGGAACAGGTGGCGGAGTCGATGCGCCAGGTGGCCTGGCAGAACGACACGGAACTGCGCTTCCGCGGGGCCGACGGCGACGACGTGATCCCGATGGATCCGCGCCGCATCCGCCGCATTCTGCGCAACCTCGTCGGCAACGCGATCGAGCACGGCGAGCATCGTGCGGTCTTCGTCACGGTCGCGCAGAACGACACGGCCGTGTCGGTCGGCGTGCGCGATCAGGGTCTGGGCATGCGTCCCGAGCACGTCGAGCGGGTCTTCGACCGGTTCTGGCGGGCCGATCCGTCGCGCCAGCGCACGCTCGGCGGCACGGGTCTCGGGCTCGCGATCGCGCTCGGCGATGCCCGACTGCACGACGGCGGGATCGACGTCTGGTCGGAGGTCGGCGTCGGCACGCATTTCGTGCTGACGCTGCCGCGCACGCCCGACGCGGGCGACGTCGTGCCGCCCATCACGGCCCGGCCGACCGACGAGCTGACCCGCGGCGACCTGCGCGCCGGCAACGGATCCGATACCGAGACGCTGGTGGTCATGCACCGGCCGGAGGAGGACTCATGAGACGTGTCTCCCGCGCGATCGCGCTCGGCGCGGCGCTCTCCGTCGTCCTCGTGGGCTGTGCGGGCCTGCCGACCGATGGTGCGTTCCAGGCCGGTCTGAAGGCCGACGACCCGGCCTCTTCGATCCGCTGGCAGTTCAGCCCCGACGGGCCCGAGGACGGCGCGAAGCCCATCGAGATCGTGTACGGATTCATCAATGCGGGGGAGAGCCCGGCGAACGACTGGGAGGTCGCGCGCGAGTTCCTCGCACCGCAGGCGCGATCGACGTGGAACCCGGACGAGCGGGCGACGATCGACAGCGTCAACGATCGCGAGATCGGCGACTTCCTCGCCGATGAGGGGGGCGAGACGGGGGAGCTCAGCGTTCGGGTCGCACCGACCGCCAGCGTCGACGAGACAGGGCGTTACGAGCTCGCCGACACAGCCGTGCGGTCGTTCGATTTCGAGCTGATGCTCGTCGACGGCGAATGGCGCATCTCGTCGGCGCCCGACGGCGTGGTGGTGCAGAGCGGTACCTTCTCGAGCATCTACACGCCGCAGAAGCTGATGTTCTCGGCGCCGGGCGACCGGCTCGCACCCGACTTGCGATGGTTCCCCGATTCGAGCGGGCTCGTGACCCGTGTGGTGCGGGAGCTCGTCGAGGGCGGGCCGGCGGCATGGCTCGATCTCGCCGTGTCATCGGCATTCTCCGGCGTCACGCTCCACACGGTGACGGTCGACGGCAATGCGACTGCGACAGTGGATCTCTCGGCGGAGGTCGAGCAGGCCGACCCCGTGCGGCGGGCGCGCATGCAGACGCAGCTCGAGCAGACCCTCGCTTCTTTCGGAGTCGCCCAGGTGCGCATGACGGTCGACGGTGCGCGCGTGACGGCGCCCGATGACGCGATCGTCTCGATCGAGCCCGACGCCCGGGCGCTCGTGATGACCGAAGACGATTTCGGCTACCTGACGAACGGCGAGATCACCCCGATCACGGGCCTCACCGATGCGATCACCGCACGTTTCACGCCCGCCGCCGACGATGAGGATCCGGCGCGCACGATCTCGGTCGCGCCCGACCTCAGCCACGCGGTCGTGCAGACCGAGGGCGGCGAGATCTGGCGCATCGACGCCGAGACCGCCGAGTTCGAAGCGCTCAGCTACGACACCGATTGGGTGCCGCCCGCACTGGATCCGTTCGGCAACGCGTGGGCCGTGCCGACCGACAAGCCGAAGCGCATCGTCGTGTGGGACGCCGACGGAGACCCGCATGAGATCGCCGGCGTCGAACGGCTCACGCAGGTCTCGGCGATCGAGGTGGCGCGCGACGGCGCCCGCGTGGCGATCGCGGGGCGCATCGACGACCAGGCCGTCCTGATCGCAGCAGGGATCCGGCGCGACGAGACGACGGGCGTTCCGATCGCGCTCACCGGCGCGCGGGTCGTGTCGTACCTGCCCGAGCGCGCGACCTCCGCGGCATGGGTGTCCGACACGATGGTCGCCGCGATGATGGCGGGCGACGAGCGCACCCTCATCCGGGAGCAGCAGATCGGCGGCACGGCCGAGAACCCCACCGCGTCGTTCGTCGCGTCTGCGATCACGTACGGCAACCCCGAGTCGCGCGAGCGGCTGCTGGCCGAGGACGGCTCGCTCTATGTGCGCAACGCGACGACGTGGCAGCAGGCCGGTTCGGGCGTCGTCGTGCTCGCCACCCAGATCGGGGCTCCGCCGGTCGCCTCGACGGGCGGGTAACGCCGTTCACACGCGCCCAGCGCGTCGAAAACTGTCCACATCCCCGTTCACCGCGGGGCGTCCGCGGCAGGATGAGCGGATGCCTCCTGTGCTCGCGCGCGCACTGGCGAGCGCTCTCGCGCTCGCTCTTCCCGTTGCGTGCGCGGGGTGCGGGCAGCAGGGCGTCGCACTCTGCAGCGCGTGCGGCGAAGCGATCGAACCGCGCGTGCGCGCGGTCGATCTGCACGGGCTCACCGTCTGCGCCGCGCTGCGGTACGAGGGCGTCGCAGCGTGCGTCGTGCGCGCCTACAAAGAAGACGGCCGAACGGATCAGCGCCGTCGCCTCGCCTCATCGCTCCGCGCAGCGCTCGCGGCGGCATCGGGAGGGGAGCACGACCTGCTGGCCGTGCCCGTGCCGGGCGGCAGCGCGAGGTCCCGGCGCCGCGGGTACCGCGTCGTCGATGAGCTGCTGCGCGGCGCCGGGGTGCGCCCCGATCGCGTGCTCCGCTGGGCCCGCCGCGCTGAGGACCAGCGCGCACTCGCGCGCGAGGAGCGCCTCGCGAACCTCAGCGGCGCCCTGGTGTCACGACGGATCCGCACCGGTGCTCGAGTCGTCATCGTCGACGACGTCACCACGACGGGCGCCACACTCGTCGAAGCGCACCGCGCGCTCGTCGAGGCCGGTGCCGTCGTGGTCGGCGCAGCCGTGCTCGCGCGCACGCCGCTTCGATCGAAGATGAACGATCGGTGACACGCCCGAGAACCGCGCGGGACGAAATGGGTGACACGAGCGCATCCGGGGCATACGGTGGGAGGCCAGAAGCGACGTGGTTCGCTCACTCCGGGCGAACCGGAATGGGAGGCACAAGATGGACACGAGCATCGTCGGTGTGGGCGTCAGCATCACCGAGAGGTTCCGGACCGTTGTCGATGAGAAGCTCGCGCGCGTTGAGACTCTCGCCCCCCGCGCCGAGTCATTCGACGTCAAGGTGACGCAATCGGCGCACAACCGCGGCCGCGTCGAAGAGGCGAAGGTCGAACTCACGGTCACGGGCAAGGGCAAGATCGCCCGAGCCGAGTCCCGCGCGGAGGACAAGTTCCAGGCGCTCGAGCTGGCGCTCGACAAGCTGACGACGCAGCTGCGCCGCGCGAAGGACAAGCGTGTGACCGAGCGACAGCGTCCGCACGGAGCGCGCCATGCGAAGGGCGCCCCGTCGTCGCTGCAGGGCATCGACATCACACCCGTCGACGCCGACACGCTCGAAGCGGTCGCCACCGGGGCGGTGCCGGTCTCGCAGGAGGAGAGCGAGGAGGAGTACTCGCCGGTCGTGATCCGCACGAAGACGTTCGAGCCGGAGTGGATGACGGTGTCCGAGGCGGTCGACCGGATGGAGCTCGTGGGGCACGACTTCTTCCTGTTCATCGACGCGCAGACCGATCGCCCCAGTGTGGTCTACCGTCGCCGCGGCTGGGACTACGGGGTCATCGAGCTCGAGACCGAGGCGCCGCCGGCCCGCCGGCTCGCGGGCTAGGGCAGACGCGGAACCGCCGACATCAGCTTCCGCGTGTAGGGATGGCGGGGCGCGCCGAGCACATCGCTCGTCGCGCCCCGCTCCACGATCGAACCGCGTTCGAGCACGATCGTCTGTTCGCAGAGCTCGGCGACGACGCCGATGTCATGGGACACCATCACCAGCGTCATGTCGCTCGAGGCCACGAGCTCCGAGATCAGGTCGACGACCTTGACCCGGGTCGTGACGTCGAGCGCGCTGACCGGTTCGTCTGCGAGCAGCACGCGCGGCTCGCAGACGATCGCCCGGGCGATCGCGATGCGCTGCCGCTGGCCGCCCGAGAACTCGTGTGGGAACCGTGTCGTGGCATCCGCGGGGAGCCCGACGCGCTCGAGAGCGGTCGTGACGCGTTCGGCCAGCGCCGCTCCTCTGGCGATGCCGAGCGAACGGATCGGCTCGCCGACGATCGCCGCGACGCGACGGCGCGGATCGAGCGACGCGTACGGATCCTGGAACACGCACTGCACGTCGCGGCGGAACGCGCGCATCATCGTCCGATCGCGACGAGCGAGCGGCCGGTCGCCGTAGAGCACGCGACCCGACGTGGGCGCCCGCAGCCCGAGGAGCAGGTTCAGGATGGTCGATTTTCCGGCTCCCGACTCACCGACGATGGCGAGGTTCTCGCCCGCGTTCACCCGGAGAGATGCGTTCGCGAGCGCCGCGGGGGCATCGCGCCCGTATGCGACGGTCGCGTCGTCGAGCGACAACAGGGTCATGATCGCATCTGCCTCTCCAGCGCGTTCTCGAACCGGCGCGCGCTCGCGATGAGGCCCGCCGTGTAGTCGTGCTGCGGAGATGCCAGCAGTGCTTGGATCCCGCCGTGCTCCACGACCTGACCGCGACGCATCACGAGCGCTCGGGAGGCTACGCGCGAGACGACCGCGAGGTCGTGGCTGACGAAGACGACCGCCATTCGGCGGGCAGCGGCGATCTCGTCGAGCAGCGCGAGGATCTCGGCCTGCACCGACACGTCGAGCGCCGTCGTCGGTTCGTCAGCGAGCAGGACCTTCGGTTCGGCGGCGAGGGCGATCGCGATCGCGACGCGCTGCCGCTGGCCGCCCGACAGCTCGTGCGGGAATGCCCGAGCGATGCGGCTCCCGTCGTCGAGCGCGACCTGCGCGAGCAGGCGGCGCATCGCCTGATCGATCGCGCCGCCGCGCAGCCCGCGCCGCCGGATCGGCTCGGCGATCTGCTTTCCGATCCGCATCAGCGGGTCGAGCGCCGTGCGCGGCTCCTGGAAGACGGGCGCGGCAGCGCGTCCGCGGATCCGATTCAGCGTGCGCTCGCGCGCGCCCACGACCTCGGTGCCGTCGAGGCGGATCGATCCCGTGGCGGCGAGGCCCGCCGGCAGCAGCCCCAGGATCGCGAGGGCGGTGAGCGACTTGCCGGAACCGGATTCACCGATCAGGCCGATGCGCTCGCCCTCGTCGAGAGAGAACGACAGGTCGTCGACGAGCACGGCGTCGCCGGCGCGCACGGTGAGGCCGTCGAGAGCGAGGAGCGTCATGCGATGATCCTTCCGCGCGCGGTCGGATCCAGTTTCTCCCGCAGCCCGTCGGCGATGAGGTTCACGCCGATCACGAGCACAACGATGAGCAGGCCCGGAACGATGGCGCCCATCGGTGCCACCAGCACGGTCTGCTGGGCCTCCTGCAGCAGACGGCCCCACGAGGCATTGGGCGGCGGGGCACCGAGACCGAGGTACGACAGACTCGCCTCGGCGAGCACGGCGAGGCCGAACTGCAGCGCGAGGCTCACGGCGAGCGTCGTCCAGATGTTCGGCAGCACGTGGCCTACGACGATCCCGAAGGATCCGGTGCCCGACGTGCGCGCGGCGGCCACGAAGCTCGACTGCAGTACGCGCTTCGCGAGGATCCGGGTCAGGCGCGCGATGATCGCGCTCTGCGCCAAGCCGATCGCGAGCACAGCCGTCCAGATCGAGGCGGGCTGAGCGGCGACGATGAGCATCGCAAGCAACAGCGTCGGAAAGGCGATCAGCACGTCGAGCAGCCCCGCGAGCGTGTCGTCGAACCACCCCTCGGCGAACGCGGCGACGATGCCGCAGACGACGCCGACGACCGCGGCGATCGCGACCGCGCCGATGCCCGTGACCATGGCAATCCGCGCCCCGATCATGAATTGGCTCGCGAGGTCGCGGCCGAGACGGTCGGTGCCGAACAGGTATCCGTCGGTGCCGGGCGGTGCGAGCCGCCCGCCCGATGTGTCGGACACACCGTGCGGGAGCCAAACGAGCGAGACGAGCGCGATCAGGGCGATGAGTGCGGTGAGCGCGATGCCGACGCGGAGGGTCACAGCGCGGCGGGTCATGCGCTCGCCTCCGAGAGCTTCTCGCGCAGGCGCGGGTCGATGATGCGCTGCGCGATGTCGGCGGCGAAGCCGATCACGAGCACCGCGAGCGTCGAGACGACGAGCACGCCCTGGATCACGGGGTAGTCGTGCTCGGAGATGCCGGTGACGAGCATCGATCCGAGGCCGGGCAGGGCGAACACCTGCTCGACGACCACCGCGCCGAGCAGCGTCGAGGCGAGCTCCATGCCCATGACGGCGACCACCGGCACGGCGGCGCTGCGCAGGCCGTGGCGCCACATGGCACCGCCGAACGAGGAGCCCATCGCGCGCGCGGTGCGCACGAAGTCGCTGCCGGCGACGTCGAGTACGGCAGAGCGCACATAGCGGATCAGCGATGCGCTCATGATGATCGCGACCGTCCCGATGGGAAGGACGAGGCTCGTCAGCGCGGTCGGGACGTCGGCCCAGCCGCCGAGCGGGAAGCCGCCCGCCGGGAGGATCCGGAGGTTCAGTGCGAAGATCACGATGAGGATCATGCCGAGCCAGAAGACCGGAACCGCGATGCCGAGCTGGGCGATCGAGTTCAGCGCCGCTCCGTACCAGGTGCGCGCCCGCGTCGCTGCGATGTAGCCGCACGGCACGGCGATGACGACGGCCGCGATGAACGCGATGAACGTCAGCGGCAGCGTCACGCGGAGCCGCGTCGCGACCTCATCGCCGACCGGCAGCCCGCTCACGAAGCTCGTACCGAGGTCGCCGGTGGCGACGGACCCGATCCATGTCCAGAACTGCTGGAACAGCGGCTGATCCGATCCGACCTGCGCGCGCGCGGACGCGATCTGCTCGTCGGTCGCGCCGACCGATACGAGCGCGTTCGCGGGGTCTCCCGGGAGCACCCGCAGCAGCAGGAACAGCACCACGCTCGCGAGCGCGAGCGAGACGACGAGGAAGACCGCCCGGCGCAGCAGGTACCGGGTCATGAGCCGTGCGCGGTGCGCGTCACACCGACTTCTCGATGTCGTAGGCGAAGAACTGCGAGTTCAGGCCGTTGAGCGGGTATCCCGAGACCGCGTTCGTCGCGACGACGATCTGCGGATAGAGGTAGAGCCACTCGCTCGCGGCCTCTTCTGCGGTGGTCTGTGCGACGAGCTTCAGCAGCTCGGTCTGCTCGGCTTCGCTCGCGACGAGTTCGGACTGCGCGACCCATTCCTGCACCTGGGCGTTGTCGTAGCCCCAGTAGAAGTCGGGGTCGCCGTACCAGACGAGGTCGCGATCGTTGACGTGCTCCTGCATCGTCGCCTCGAAGTCGTGGTTCTGATAGACCTTCGTGTACCACTCGTCGGCGGTGATCGTGTTGATCTCGACCGTCACGCCGATGTCGGCGAGCTGCGACTGGATGAAGGTCGCCGCCGTCGGGTGCGGGTCGTAGCTCGGCGTGTCGAGCGTGAACGTGAAGCCGTCGGGGTAGCCGGCCTCGTCGAGCAGCTCGGCGGCCTTCTGGGTGTCGTAGGTGTCGAGAGCCGTGAGGTCCTCGTACCACGGGTCGGTCGGCGGCACCATCGACCCGATGAGCGTGCCGTACTCGCCCCAGACGGATTCGAGCAGCTTCTCGTCGTCGATCGCGTACGACACGGCCTGACGCACGCGCACGTCGTCGAACGGCTCGGCCGCATCGTTGAACGCGAGCAGCAGCTTCGTCGTCGACTCGCCGTCGTTGATCACGAAGTCGCCGCCCGTCTCGAACATCGCGAGGCTGTCGGGCGACTGCTGGCTGGTGACGACGTCGACCGCGCCCGTC